>Ga0105047_10017633_pt1 | contig 11116 bp, 6 predicted proteins | sample MAT04_FD_78384 | JGI IMG/M metagenome (GOLD analysis project Ga0105047, IMG submission 78384) | Freshwater microbial communities from Lake Fryxell liftoff mats and glacier meltwater in Antarctica - MAT-04 (megahit assembly) | ecosystem: Environmental > Aquatic > Freshwater > Ice > Liftoff...
CCCGCCCCCTACCTTCCGCCTGAGCAGCAGTGGTAGGAGGGGATTAACCTGAGGGCACTACGATTGCGAGCGTGCGTTGATTACAGCAGAGCATTCGCGGGCGCGGGCGAATCGGATCTGCCGCGCAGGTACTTCCACGCCCGGACGTGCCAATCGCGCGCCATGAAGGGTCGCTCAAAAAGCAGAAACAGCGGCGCACACACCAGCAGCACCACCGCTGTGTGGGTGATCAGATGGACCAGCAGATCGATTAGATAATTCCCCGTGGCAAAGCGCAGGGTCAGCCTCCCGATGAGGCTGATGAGCAGATAGTGATACATGTAAATCGTGTAGCACATGCCGCCGATGGTGGAGATGATCGTCAGGCTGAGCACGCGCAAGGTGAATCGTCCCTGGAACCCCGCGCACAGGACCACGAACATGAATAGCGGGGTAAGTGGATTCAACTCCCACTGGACGCCCGGATTAAGCCAAAGCGCGGCGATCACGCATAGGAATCCCAGATCCCACCACGCGGACTGCGGGAGTTGTTGCCCAGAAGCCACAAAGCGGTCGGCGAAGAGAAATCCAATGAGGAAATACTGCAGGTGTCCCAGGATGGAATGCGACACCCGGAAGTTGTCGTGGTAATGCACTGAAATCCAATAGCTGACCAACATCGCCGCCAGCATCACCGCCCGCCTGCCGACGAGATTTTTCCAACGGAAAATCTGCGAGAGCAGCGGCGCGAGCAGGTAAAACTGGATCTCGATTTCCAGCGACCACAAAACCACATTGGGACCGGGCAGTTCATTGAAGATAATCTGATGAAGGTAAACGCTGCTTGCCGCGACGTGCTTGGTGAGGAACGCGATCTGCTCGGGGAAGTTGGCGCGATGCCCAAGCAGCGGAAGTATTCCAACCGCGAGAAACACCAGCAGCAGATGGATCAGGTAGGGCGGCTCTAGACGCGTGACACGCCTCACAAAATACTTTTTCAGCGACATCGCCGCCTTGCCTTTGTGGTATGCCTCGGCAAAGGGCAGCGCCAGAATGAATCCGCTGATGCAGAAAAACAGCAGAACGCCCAGGTGGCCGGCAGTGATGACACGGGTCAATCCCACGCCGAAGGCATCGGGCGAGACGTTTGTCTTTACTTCCACGTAATGGTTCACGTGAAAGGCGAAGACCCACGCGATCGCGATAAAGCGCAAGCCGTCCAACTGCGGCAGGAACACCCGCCCGGAGGACGTGATACGCGAGAATCGGCTTAAAAAACTCATCGACATCTGATCTCGCGAGGTTCCTTGCCAAAAGTGAGGGCGCATTTATAAGACGCGGTGCAAAAACCACAAGCATCACCCCTGTAAGCTTCGGCAGTGCAGAGGCACTTCATTCATAATTCTCACCCGGGTGGGCGTATCCAGCGAAACGCGCTAGCGCTTCAGCGGCTATTTCCGGTACATTTCACCTCTTGAATGCCGGACATTGTCCTTGCCACCCTCAACGCGCGCTATGCGCATGCATCCTTCGGGCTTCGCTATCTGATGGCGAACCTGCCGAGCGATCTGATTCCGCGCGCAACGATTGCTGAATTTGATGTGAATCAACGCTCGATCAACATTGTCGAGAAACTCCTCCTGCAGAATCCGAAGATCGTTGGAATGGGCATCTATATCTGGAACGCGGAGCAATCACGGCAGGTGGTCTCGCAGTTGAAGCGACTTCGCCCGGAAATAGCCATCGTCCTCGGCGGGCCCGAGGTGTCCTATGAAACCGAGGTGCAGGAAATCTGCGCACTGGCGGATTATGTCATTTGTGGCGAGGCGGATCTGGCGTTCGGCGAGTTGTGCGAATCGCTTCTGGGCGGGCGAAAGCCATTGTTGAAAGTGATGCAGGCAGAATTGCCGGAGTTTGGTGAGGAAAAGGCACGAAGGCACGAAGGCACGGAGGCACGAAGGGGTGGTAATGGGGAAGAGGATCAAAGTGAATTCACTTCAGCCTCTTCGACTCTTTCACCACTGCGTGCCTTTGTGCCCTCGTGCCTCCGTACCACACTTCAACTTCCCTACTCCCTCTACACTGACCACGACCTCTCCAACCGAGTCATCTACGTGGAAGCATCGCGCGGGTGTCCGTTCAAATGTGAGTTTTGTTTGTCATCGCTGGATGTGCCTGTTCGCAACGCGCCGATTGACTTGTTTCTCGCGGAGATGCAAGGGCTTCTTGATCGCGGCTTGAAGCAGTTCAAGTTTGTCGATCGCACGTTTAACCTGAATCTCGCCATTTCCAAGGCGATCCTGCAATTTTTCCGGGATCGCTACTTTGACGGATTGTTCCTGCATTTCGAGATGATTCCGGATCGCCTGCCCGAGGCGCTGCGAGAACTGATCGCGAAGTTTCCGCCCGGGGCACTTCAGTTTGAGGTTGGGATTCAGACCTTCAATCCCCAAGTCGAAAAACTGATCTCACGGCGGCAGGATCACGCACGACTGGAAGATAATCTGCGGTGGCTGCGTGACAACACGGGCGTGCATGTGCACGCCGATCTCATCGTCGGTCTGCCCGGCGAAGATATCGAGAGTTTCGGCGAAGGTTTCGACAAGCTGGTTTCGCTTCAGCCGCAGGAGATTCAGGTGGGCATTCTGAAACGGCTTCGCGGCACGCCGATCGTGCGGCATGACAAAGAGTGGGAGATGGTCTATTCACCGCACGCGCCATACGAGGTATTGCAGACGAAACTCGTAACCTTTGAGATGATGCAGCGGATGAAGCGGTTCGCGCGATACTGGGACCTGATCGCCAACAGCGGAAATTTTACGGCGACGACGCAGTTTGTCTTGTCCCCCTCTCCCTTGGCGGGAGAGGGTCGGAGTGAGCGGGACGCGACGTGCATCAACTCGTGTGAAAACGGAAGTTGCAGCATGATGCCCGCGGCGTGCACGGACTCAGGTGAAAAGACGGATGGCAACACCGCGTTCACCCCTCATCCTAACCCTCTCCCTAACTCTCATCCGCAGGGAGAGAGGGGACCAGGACCTTTCGCCAACTTTCTTTGCCTCTCCGACTGGCTTTACGCCACCACCGGCCAAACGCATGCAATCTCGCTTACGAACCTCGCGGAATTGCTGTTTCGATTCTGCACAGAGATCCAGCCTCGAGACCGCCAGACAGTTGCCGATGCGATCTGGGCGGACTTCCAGCGGGTTGGACGAAGTGACCGGCCTGAATTTCTCAAAGCATTGGTTGCGCCTGCGGATACCCGAGAGATAAAGCGTCAGCAGAAGTCAGTTCCTTCCCGGCAGGCAAAGCATATGCAATCAAAAGACGGTTCGGTATGAAGTAACTCGCACAAGGATCTTTTCTCCGTTGGTAATCCGTCGCACATCCGCTGATAAATTGGTTAAAGGTAATTCGTCATTGCTTCCCACCGGTGTCTGCGGGTAAAAAACTGGCGTTGTACCAGTGGGTTCATCGTTCGAATTTAAGGGAACATTACATGTCGAAGCTGTTTCGCGCCGCGGGCGTCGTGGTTGAATCGTTGGAGAATCGCGCCCTCTTCGCCGTTGTATCGGCGGGTTTTACCGACACCACCTATGTCTCGGGCCTCACCCGGCCGGTGCATATGACGTTCGCACCGGATGGACGCCTGTTCATCTCGGAGCAGGATGGCAAAGTCCGCATTGTTAAGAACGGGCAGCTTCTATCCAACTATGCACTTAAGCTGAATGTCAGCAAATCCGGTGAGCGCGGCGTGCAGGGAATTGCCTTTGATCCCGACTTCGAAAGCAATCAATACGTCTACATCTATTACACCGGCGGCTCGCCAGTTCATAACAATCTGAGTCGCTTCACGGTCACCGGAGATACAATCAATCCCGCGAGTGAGAGGAAACTGCTCGATCTCGAGCCGCTGAACAGCGTCTATCACAACGGCGGCGATCTGCACTTCGGGCCGGATGGAAAGCTCTATGTCTCGGTCGGCGAGAACGCGCGCGGCACGCCGGCGCGGTTGATGACCTCGCTGCTTGGAAAGATGCTCCGCATTAACAAAGATGGATCGATCCCCAATGACAATCCCTTCTACAACACCGCCGATGGGCAATATCGCCTGATCTATCAACTGGGCCTGCGAAACCCGTACAGCTTTGGCATTAACCCTGCGAATGGGCGACTGTTCATTAATGATGTCGGTGAGAATGCGTGGGAAGAAGTGAACACCGGACCCGCCGGCGCGAACTTCGGATGGCCGAGCACGGAAGGGCCAACCAACGACGCAAACTTCACCTCGCCGCTCTATTCCTGGAATCACACCGATGGCGGCACGGCATCCATCGGTGGAGATTTTTATCCGACATCGGGCGGGAATTTCCCTTCGCAATACAAAGGCACCTACATCTTCGGCGATCACCTGGATGGATGGATCAAGGCGATCAATCCTTCCACAGGCGCTGTGGTGGGGACCATCAGCAAGGACAAGATCACCGCGCTGTCAGATGTGAACATCGGTCCGGATGGCAATTTGTATTATCTCGAGCGCACCTTCACCTCGACAGGTGGTCGCATCGGGAAGATTTCCTACAACGCCGTCGTCGGTGCACCCGCGATCACCAAGCAGCCGACGAATGTAAGCGCCAACAGCAATGCCACCGCGACCTTCAGTGTCACCGCGACCGGTGATGCGCCGTTATCGTATTCCTGGCAGAAGAACGGCGTCGTAATTTCCGGCGCTAATGCCAGCACCTACAGCGTGACCGCCACCAGCGGGCTAAATGGCGCGAAGTTCCGCTGCGTGGTTTCCAATGCCAAGGGGACGGTGATTAGCGAAGAGGGGGTGTTGACGATCAACGGCGCGAATCCGGTTCCGGTGATCAGCGCGCCAGGCACCACGCTAAGTTATCGCGCTGGCGACACCATCAGCTTTTCCGGCAGCGCCACCGATCCGCAGGATGGGACGCTTGCAGCAGGCGCATTCACCTGGCAGGTGGATTTCCATCATGACACGCACATTCACCCGTTTGTCGCGCCTACGGAGAACGTAAAATCGGGAACCTTCAAGATGCCCGACATTGGCGAAGTTTCCAGCAACACGTGGTATCGAGTCATTTTGACGGTGACCGATTCCAACGGGAATCAATCGCAGGTGGAACGCGATATCTTCCCGAAGAAGTCCAAGATCACGCTTGCCACCAACGTGCCCGGACTGAAGCTGTCACTGGATGATCAGCCGAAAATAGCGCCGATCAATTTCACGGGGGTGGAGTATTTCAAACGAAATATCTCGGCGCCCGCGACGCAGACGCTGAACGGCATCACCTATGAATTCGTCAGCTGGTCAGATGGCGGGGCGGCGACGCACACCATAAAGACGCCCACCGCCGACACAGGATATACCGCGACGTATCGCGTGAAATCGAACGTCGGCACGGGGTTGTTCGCCACCTATTACAACAACCGCAATTTCACTGGCACGCAGGTGACGCGGGTTGATCCGGTGCTGAACTTTCTGTGGGAGGATGGCTCGCCCGATCAGTCCATTACCCGCGACACGTTCAGCGCTCGCTGGACGGGATTGGTGAAAGCCGACTTTGACGAAACCTACACCTTCTACACCAAAGTGGATGACGGCGTGCGTCTGTGGGTTGGCGGGCAGAAGCTGATCGACAAATGGGTCGCCACCGGCGTAAATAAGGAATATGCGGCCTCGGTCACGCTGAAGAAGGGCAAGAGCTACGACATTCGAATGGACTATTTCGAAAACACCGGAAACGCGACAGCGCAGTTGCGCTGGAGCAGCCCGAGCACGGGAAAACAGGTGATTCCATCGACGGCACTTTTTCCTGAGTTGCCCGGTCAGTCCACCACCCTCGAAACCACCGCCGACACCTATATTCGCGGCGGCGCTAGCGACGACACGAATTTCGGCAGTGAACTGGATCTCCGCGTGAAATACGCCGGCACCGCCGACAACCGCCGTGAAGCGTATACGAAGTTTGATATCAGTTCGCTCAATAGTTTTACGACCGCCAAGCTGCAGTTTGTCGCACGGGTGACGGGCAACACGCCCACACCCATTTCGGTCAAGATCGTCGAGGGTGCTTCAAACGGCTGGAGCGAAGGAGGTCTGACCTATGCCAATAAACCGGGTGCAACCGGTCCGGGTCCCATTGGCGTGGCGACTATCCAAGCCATCACCAACCAGACCTACTCGGTGGATATCACCACCTGGCTGAAAGCCGCCAAGGCAAAGGGAAAGAATCTGGTGACCTTCATCTTCCGCTCGAACATCACGGTGGAACCGCAGGTGGCGATTGCCTCCCGAGAAGGCGGCAACCCGGCGAAGATCATCGTAAGCTGATTCGAGGTGTCGACTGTTTGAGCGATGAGCGCAACACTCGCATCACGCTTCAATGCTATACAGCGTATCGCTCCCCGCATCCGCGGTCGCTGTGCCGTTTCCTGCGCGGCCGTTGAGGTGATAATTCATTTCGTCAGAAGCCAATGAGCGCCTTGTCGGCTATTTCTTTCATTTTGCTGTCATACGCCGCCAGTTGCCGCTGATTGCGCTTTTGTGCGGCCGGGTCCGAGGGATCGAACTCCCGCGTGAACTTTGCCAGTGAATAACTGGCACGCCCCCAGCAGTGCAGGGTGAGTTTAGCTTCCACCCACTTGCCATCCGCCACGGCGTTGATTTCGAGGTCTTCCGGCTTGAACTCTTCAGTGCAGAGCGATTGCCTGAAGGGATCGCTTCTCAGTTCCGCGGCAATCTGCTGTGCAACCGATTCGTTTGCGCACGCGATATGCCTGGGCTCGGTGACAAAAAGCCCCTGTTTCACCAGTTCGCCCCGCATCCAATACGCGCTGAACGCCGCAAGTGAACCACAGAGCAAGGCGAGTGCGAAGATTTGCAGCCGATAGCGCATGGGAATGATGCAGTATGTTCGTGGAACTTTCCCGCGCGGTCAAAGAAATATGATTACCACGGGACGAATTCGGCTTGAAAAACTACGGCAATTCGGTTCGTGAGGACCACAATAAGAACTCGCTAGCCTTAACACATCTGATTTTGGCGCAATCTTAAAACCTCAAACAACTGCTGTTAATACTGCAAGCAGAGACTTCCGCCGGTCAGAAGGAAATGAACAGTTGGTTACACACAGACAGGAGCATCGCTATGCGGAAGCAGAAAGTCCTCGGATTCACGTTGGTCGAGCTGTTGGTTGTCATTGGAATTATTGCCGTGCTGATTGGAATTCTCCTGCCAGCGCTCAGCAGCGCGCGTGAATCAGCTAACGCAATGAAATGCGCGGCTAATCTGCGTACGATCGGGCAGGGCATTTCGATTTATCTCGCCGAAAACAAGCAGACCTATCCCCCTGCATACATCTATGAAGGCATGCAGTTGAATGGGAACGTGCAAACACCCGATGCAGCGGTGAACGGGTATGTGCACTGGTCCAGCTATATCTACGGCAACAAGGACCGCTCTCGCAACGGGCAGGCATTCACCAGCACCGAGGGCTGGAGCGCATTTCAATGCCCCACGATCGACAAGGGCGGTTTGCCTCCGACCAACACTTACTCCGGCAATCTGGACGCTGGGCAAGCCAACGATAACGGTGCGAACGTCATCGATAAGCAGTCTCCTCGAATGGCGTATACCGTGAACGAAGCGATCATGCCCCGAAACAAGTTCGTCGTTGGTTTTCAGGGGTCGATGCGCCGTTACCAGTTTGTCCGCCAGATCAAGAACTCTGCCGGGACAATTCTGGCGACCGAATTCAACCAGGACTGGCGCATCGTCGCCGACGCGGGTCGCAGTAATCCTGGCGAAACCGTGTGTAAAAGCCATCGCCCGGTGCACGGCTTCATCGATATCGGAGGCTCGCAGCCTGATCTCTCGCTGGTTGCACCCGATTCGTTTGGCAGCAGGCCAACCTACCGCAAGTGCACCATCAACGATCTGAGCGGCACAGTGCAGGTCGGGGGTGCGCTCAAGAGCCGTCTCGACTGGGTCGGCCGAAATCACGGTCGCAAACGGACCGATGCTCAAGGCTTTGACACCCGCAAGACTAATTTTCTGTTCTGTGATGGCCACGTCGAAACCAAGAACATCAAGGAAACGCTTCAACCCTTTCAGTGGGGTGAGCGTTTCTACTCGCTCAGTCCCAATGTCGACATGGCAACCAACTAACCCAAAACGTGTGACGTTTTGTCCGTAATACAGTCTTTTGGAGAGGAGCAATCATGTTTACTCGTGCTTTCAATCGGAAAATCTATCTCGCTGCCTTGACGACTGCGGTCGTCCTTGCAGGGCAGGCGGGCGCAGCCCAGACAGGCGATGCCGTAACGGTGTCGCTCTCGGGCTCCACCGCCATGTCAAACTTCACCCGCTCGGCGTACTTCAGCTTGCTGAACCCGGGCGGATCCATCACCCTGAACTCCGGCCTGAGCGGCGCTGAAGTTGTCTACAAGGCAACTGCGGGAAGCACCACGGCGGTTCAACTGGCGACCAACAATTTCCTTTCGGGCTATTCCGCCAATCCCAGCACCGGCGTTCCCGCCGGGATTCTCGATCCCGCGGTGAATTCGGCTCAATACCGTGGTCTGCGAGTGGAATGGCACGAACAGGGCTCCGTCGAAGGGATTCTCGAGCTTATCAACGATCAGATCGGCACGGTCACGAGCGTCGCCGCTTCCGACCGCAACCCGTTGTCGTCCAACCGTGTCTGGGTGAACACGGGATCCTTCAGTACTGCGCCCGGAAGTTTCAATGGTCTGTCGATTGCAACCAGCACCCATGCGAACAGCAGCTTTAACACGTCCGGTCTGAATGTGGAAGGCGGTCAGAACCGCGTTCAGATGGCAATTTCAGACGTGAATGCCCGTCAGGGTTTCGCGACCTCCGGAACGCCTGCCTTTACGCGGGCTCCGGGGCAGTCTGGCTATGGGCTGGGCAATCCCGCGCTTCCGTTGGGCGCGACCATTCAGGGTCTTGGAAGCGCCAGCACGCGCAAGCAGATGAACGAAGTTTCGATTGCCAATATGCCGCAGGATAAGGTCGATCCGGGAACCGGAGCGAACTACGGAAGCGGCGCCTGGAATTCCGGCGGTATTGACAATCTGCAGAACACTACAGTCGCGATTACGGCGACGCTCGCGGTTGCGAACCCGGGGACGGGGCTGCATCGCCTCAATCGCACGGATGCCCAGTGGCTTCAGACCACCGGACGGCTGCAGAACGGCGCGGATTTCAACATGGTGACGCGCGACGCATACTCGGGCACGCTTAATGTCTTCGCAAACAACTCGGGCGTCGATCCGACCTGGGTTGTCGGCGAAAACGATGACGGCAACGGCAACCTCCCGACCGGCGGAACAACCCAGGTCAAGATTGGCCCGGGCATCAAGTTCAGCGGCAAGACCTCGGGTGGCAGCGGCCTGCGTCCGACAGTGCAGAACAGCCGCATGGCGGTCGGTCACCTGTCGATAAGCGACTCCATCGGAGTGACAAACGACGGTGCCGGCCGTCCTTTGCGTGCCCTCGCATATCGCGATGACGCTGATGACCTGAAAAATGGCTCGAATGCGTTGCTTCAGGCTGGATTCGACGATGCCACAGGCGGCACGTTTGTTCAGCCAAGCGCCAGCAGCATTGTTGATGGTTCATATGTTTTCTATCAGAACCAGACGTACGTTACCGTCAAGCGCCCGGACAGCGTCGAGTACACCCAGGACTTCATCAAAGGTGACAACTCGGGCAACGATGTCCGCGATGTCCGCAATAACATCATAAGCTCGGTGAATTCATTCCCGCCCAGCAGCACCGGAAGCCCGGCGGACGGTTTGGTGCAGAACAGCTTCGTCCTGCCGCAGTTCATGAAGGTGAAAAAGACCGCTGATGGACTGAACCAGTCGGTCGCCAATCTGGATTACAACGCGGGTCAGAGTGGGTCGTTCCTCGCATCGGCTACCTTGACCTCCAAGTTCAACCCGGCTGTAGCCTCAGCGGTGACCACCGGCGCGACCAGCCGTTATGGCGATACCACACCCACTGGTGGGCAGGGATCGATCGTCATCTCAGCCCAGAACTACCTGTTCGGAAATTTTAAACAGAACGGCGTGCGTGATTTCGCGGCGGTGAAAGCCGCCCAGGAAGCTCAGGCAGCGCTGGCAGCAGGAACGCTTGGCGTGGATATGTTCGCCGGTGCCGCGAACAGCAATAACACGGGCGTCACCGGTTTGACCGGCGCCCTCGCGACGATGAACGCAGGCAACCTCGCCACCAAGGGTGACCTGATCGTCATGGGTGATTTTGACTCGAACGGCATCTTCAATGGCAAGGATCTATATCTTATGGCTCGCGGTGCCGCACTCGCCGACAACACCAGCACCGATCAATTGACTCTCGCAAGCGGCGCCGATTTCGGCGATCAGGTCCGCAAGGGTGTTCTCCGCAAGAACGCCGCACTCGATTACATGGCCAGCGTCGCAACCGACCAGCAGAAGATCGATGCTTCTGCAAATACAACCAACGATGCCAGCGGCGCGAATGCCTTCAACAAGGCTGACGTGAATCGTGACGGCCTGGTCAATCGGGCTGATGCCCAGATTGTCGATGCCGCAATCGGACTTGATTATCGCAACATCAACGATCAGCTCGGGGCGGTCATCGCCACCAACGGAACGCTGGTCGATGGTAAGGACATCAGCGGCAACCCGGTAGTCGAAACCGCTCGTTCCATCAGCCTGGTGGATGTCGAACTCAACGACACTGGCGACATCACGTATGGCGCCAGCGGCGACTGGTCGATCATCCGCACCGCTGTTGGAGCCGGTCTGACCGGTGGTGACGCCAACTTCGATGGCAAGGTTGATTCGCGCGACTTCGACACCCTCGTGGCCAACTACGGTTCGACCGGTATGAAGTGGAGCCAGGGTGACTTTGACGGCATCGACGGCAAGGTCAATACCATGGACTTCAATGTACTCGCAGGCAACTTCGGCAGCGTGATTCCGGGCGCGGCGCTGGGCAGCGTTGTCCCCGAACCAGCCTCGCTGTCGCTATTGGTATTAGGGGCGTCGGCCCTGCTCCGCCGACGTCGCTAAGGCATGGTGTTATCGTAATTGGTAAACC
>Ga0105047_10017634_pt1 | contig 11115 bp, 8 predicted proteins | sample MAT04_FD_78384 | JGI IMG/M metagenome (GOLD analysis project Ga0105047, IMG submission 78384) | Freshwater microbial communities from Lake Fryxell liftoff mats and glacier meltwater in Antarctica - MAT-04 (megahit assembly) | ecosystem: Environmental > Aquatic > Freshwater > Ice > Liftoff...
GAACTGATACTTTGTTGCGCCTCAGTCATGGAGAGCCCGCTACAATCCTTCGTCGCGCCTAGTCTCATCTCAAAATAATCTGACCAAACTATCAAAGACTTCGTGCCCCTGCCACTAGTGGATCCATTATGTGGGCGTAAAAATCAGTTGTTTAATAAACATAATTTGGGCTGTCGCAAATTTCAAAAGAGTCAAGTTTCCATTCCATTTCACTCACCTCAAAAACCTCCTGGCCTGACCCGTCAAATAAATTTATCTGGATCAAAGAGTTAGAATAAGTATAATTATGCCAACAACCTGAAGTTTCCTGAATAATCAGGTATTGGACGAACTCGAATTGCCGACGACAAATCCATATATTCCCTTATTTTGAGATCAAAACTTAGTGCGTAAAACCTTCTCATTTAAATTATGTCAAATTTTTGCATGGGTAATTATTGTAATTTAAATCGTAAATAATGATAAACCTCCAGCATTGCCAGGGTATCCATTTTGCAATATTCCTTCAAGTTTTTCAGTACACTTTCTTTTTCTGATGACGGGATCCAACCAGTAATTAATTCAAACCAGCGAATAGCGGCCAACATGCCATGATTGATCTCCAAGCTGGCATACGATAAGTGGGGCACCAATACCGGCAATACCTGCTTGATCGAGTAGCTTCCTTTAAATGCCGGATGCACATAATGCTGCTGTTGGAATATCTCCATCAGATCAAACACTCGATCGTTGATGTCAAGTAGCATCGGTGCGAACTGGGGATACATCTGTGCCAATTCTTTGTTGCGCGATGTCTCGAACGACTTATTCCAGACCAATATAGAGCCTCCATCGGTTGGAATGGCAGCGCAGAGCGCCTTCGCAAATTCATAAGCCGGATGCCCGGCACCATCTGACAAAAAATCAAGGTGTAAAGGCTCGCTATCCTCCTCAGGTAAAACATGCAGAGACCACTGAAAGGCCATTTGTTGGTAAGGCTTTACGCCGTCATACAGTGGAATTCCATATTGCAATGTTTCATAATCAAGAAAATACAAGGGGTATTGGAGACAATCTAATGCATTTCGGATACTTTTTTGGCAAATATGCGGCCTGCCGGATTGTGCCACATTCACTTGGAGCCTTTGCTTTTCACTAAGGTTAAATTCAGGTGGGACGTCGTGAATATCTACCTGGTCATTTGCCAGGAGTTCGCGCAATTTGGACTGATGGATCCTGCTAATCTGAAAAACTGAATAGTCGGGTAGGTTCGGATGTTGTTTTTGTAAAACCGGGCAAGCCAGTTTTTGACCGCAATATTCATGCAATTGAACCTTTGGCTCATCCTGAGCCAAATAGCCAATGGCAGCTTTAATCGCTTCTTTTGTTTCCGGGATTAGCATCAGGACTTGCGCTGTGACATCAGCATAAGTAAAGAAATCAGATACTTGAATCGGTCCTGTTCGGGTATAGGCACTGTTTACGTGTAAAACGCCCATGCTATCAAAGGTAATGCCGAGTGCTTTTGCGGCGATTACTTGAAAGGAAAGGTCATGAAGGTATTCCGCTTTTACTTCGGAGCCTGATTTTACCTCAATCAAGGTTTTATGGCCCGTCTTGGTTTCGGTTAGGACGATATCAGCCCTGGCCAGCAATTGTTCAGATTTGAAGTTACACTGAAATAGAATTTGGAGCTCTTCTGAAGGTTTGAAATACTCCCGGGCCAATTTTTCAATCTCATTGCCTTGATTCATGGTATGCAAGGCCACTTCATCTGGTGGGGCGGAAAACTCATCTGCATAGTGTTTACTATACCAAAACTCTGGAGCACAGGCCAGGTATTGCAGGTAGTCAGATTTTGTAATGGGCAACAGACACCGGGCTACCCAAGCCGGCTTTTGACTGCAACTGATGATTGTTTGTGACATATTGGTATTTTGGTTTTTTAGGTCTTTGAAATACGAATAGCCTTCCAAGCCATGGCGTTTCGTTTACTATTCCAAGAGAGCATACAGTCCCCTTTAATGGGCTGACCATCAGAAAGTCGGTGCTTTACGACAAATTCCGGCTCCAAAAATACCTGATCGGCAAATCCGAAGGGCTGGTTGGAGCGGATGGAAACGATCCCTCCAAAAGGTCGTAATAGATCTGAGGTAGTTTCTTTAAGGGTTGGTTTGATGGTAAAAATCCGGTGCATACCGTCACGGCTTTCTCCGCTGAACCGGACAAGCAGCAGATCACCGATTTGCAGGTTACGCAAGTGTTTGCCATATTTAAGTCCGCCGTGACTTCCAACTTCCGATACAAAAGAAAGTGCGCCCTTGTCACGATTGACAAAATCAACCACGATTACTTCTTCAGGTAAATCCCCAAACAAGATCTCCTCGGCAGGCGTTTGAAACTGTTGGTAAAGGGCTCTGTTATCTGGCAATGCATTGGTTTTTTGAAACCAGTCTTCCTGGTTTCGAGCCTGGATGGCTGGGGGCAAGCGCCAGCCTTCTGCCTGATACACCGCAGCTATTGCCTCGATTTCTGTTTTGGCCTCCACAGGCTGTTCATTGGCCAGTAGCCATTCTGTTAGTTTGGTGCGGACTTTACCTAGAAATTGAGGCTCAGCCCGGCACATCAGGGCCCGGCATAGGCAGGCGGCATAACGAATATCTGTATGCGGGAAGGATTCACCCAGTTGTTCCCAAACCCAGAATTCGGTTTGTTTTTTACGGGCAAAAGGCAAAAATGCTGAGAACATATTTTCCTTGTCGCCAATGGCCAGAAGCAGTTTCCCTTTGAAATAGGGCGGGTACTGGTATTCGGGATGTTCGTTAATGATATGGTCGAGAATCGGAAAAAAGGCTTCAATTTTTTCTTTATCAATGGGGCCTTCTATCAGTTTACGGGCATAAGCAATGGTGACCTGTTCGGCCAGGGCCATGCTCTTTTTGCCATCGGGCATCTCATCGGGCAAATAGTCCTCCGGCATCAGGTTTTCAAAGCCCCACCATGCTACAAATGCGGGATACTGGCCCCAATCCTTATTGCTTTTCTGATAAGCCTTCAGCAAGAAAGAGTAGGATGCGGAGGGCTTCGCAAAGGGTAATCGGGTTAAGGCCTGAAACAGACGATCCAGTTTGTCGAACTGGACATGATCCGCTTTCTGAAGCGCAAATGCCATTTTGCCTACCTGCCAGGCAATTTGCTCCATTACCATGGTTTCCTCCGTGGGCAAATTCAATTCGCTGAGGGCAGTGAGCACCTGCATGAAAGTGTCGAACTGATCGGGGTGAATAGCGGCCTTTAACTGCTCAAAATAGACCCAGGCAATGCTTCTTTTATTCCAGATATTCTCTGGATCAGCAGTGAGTTCGGCTTGTGCCATTTCAAAGGCCTGTTCAAGATTTCCTGCTTTGCGTAGGGCATTGACATCTGCGAAAGACATAGCTTATTTATTTTTTAGGGTTAAGAAAATGCTCTCAAGGTCGCTCAACAGGCTTGCGCCGGGAGCAGGATTAGGCAGGGTAACCACCCGACCAAAGAATCCTTTGCCGTCATACTCAATATTCACAATCGCTTTTTCTCCTTTCCGTTCAAAAGTGTAGCGATCCTTGTAATCCTGATGCTCTAACTGTGATACGCCAATATCGTGGGTGCGGAGGCCTGGCTGGATATCCAGGTATAAGCGATATAGGAAAGGTTTTTGTTCAGCAATGGACCAATCTAAGCTGATTTCTTGCTTTGTATTGGATTCAGGTTCCGGAATCTTGCCATGGAATTTGGCGTGGTCCTGGCAGATTTTCTGAGTTTTGGTAAACAAATCATCCGAGTTGGTGCCGCCCGGGTTTTTCTGGTAGGTTGGGTTTATGGCACCGTTCCCTTTGATCCAGCCTTTTACAGCAGCAGTGGCATTCCCTTGTTGGAAAGAATAATTGAACTCATATCCTACGAGTTTCCAGTCTTTTATTTCAATCCCGGATAATGCACACTGATGGGCAACGGAAAGAAAATGCTGGCGCAGTGTTTCCGGCTGATTGGTCAAGCCATATTGGTTCATCCTATCAAGCATTGGGGAATCTACTTCAAAGGTGTCAACCTGTGCGGGTGTTCCATTAAGGTGCTTCATTCCTGCCATCGTAGCGGGACTTACAAAAGCTAAATGTTCGTATAAGGTGAAAGCGGGCGGGTTGACGCAGTAGAGCTGGTTGCTCGCCCGGGTAATGGCGGTATAGGCCCAGCGGAAAAAGTCGGCGTTGTTGCGGCCGGTTTTTTCCTGTTTGTCATTCCAGGCATTAAACGTTGCCGGTCTACCAAAATCCCAAAAAACAAAGGCAGAGTCCCATTCTCCACCCTGGGCTTTATGGCAAGTCACTGCAAAGCCATATTTTAAGCGCAGGGCGTTGAAAAAGGGATCGCTCCGTAGGGCATCCTTGAACATTTGGGTTCCTGGTTTTAGGTTCGGATTTTGCATTTTAAAATCCACATAAAGGGCTTGTTGTTCTTCGGGTTTGAGGGTGTTGGCTTGGTTGTACAGGAAGTTTTCCAGCATATAGGTTTCTTTGGCAGCTTTGAAGCCATACTCATCCTGATACATCAGCTCAATTTTGCGCCATTTTAGGAGCACTCTTTCCGTTTTACCCCCAGCTGTTTTAAAAACCCGCTCCCGGGTAACCATCTCCTCAGAGCAACGATTGATGACCCCAAATTCACCATTGAAAAGGCCGGTCATGTGATTGTTTTGCCCGACCATCATGATATCACCCGCTCTTACCGGATACTCACCGCCATGATTGTGTCTTCGGATATCAATGTTTACCTGAAGTGCGGTCTGATTCGTATAAGTAATTACAATCTTCTTGCCCGGGGCCGCATCATATTCCTGGAAAAAGTTGTCAGCAGTTACCACATGAATATCTTGCTGATTAGGAGCAACCTTGAATTCGTTGAAAAAACCGCTGCTGATCCCTCTTCTAAATTGTTCTGCTGTTGCCAGGATACCGCTATTGGCTTCCTGGCGTACCACCTGCGACAGGGTAACGGCATCAGCCCTTAGTCCAAACTTTTCCACTATATAAGTGGAAGATAAGGCAGGGGAGTTGCCGCTTTTGGTAGGAGGCGACAATTGGGCCGGATCCCCCACCAGGATAAGTTTATTTCCCGAATTCGGATGCTGAATACGGGTATATTGAATTAGATCGCTGAACAATTTACCTGAACCAAATCGAAAAAACTCACCTTCAGAGAAGTCATCGGAGACCATGGAGCTTTCGTCCACAATAAAAACCTGATGGCTAATGTTGGCGTTGTCTCTCAGGTCAAAAAAGTAGACAAAAGAGTCTGAGCCATCCTCATTCGCCATTTTGACTTCTTTCAGCTCGGTAAAATTGTAAATACCGCTGTGGATGGTTTTCGCATCAAGACCGGTTTTTTCGCGTAGAATCTTGGTTGCTCGGCCGGTAGGAGCAAAAAGACTGACCGTTTTATCGGTGTTTTTTAATTGTTGGGCGATGCGTTTTAACAGGGTTGTTTTACCTGTGCCTGCGTAACCACCCAGGATCATGACCGGGGTATCGCTGGCCATAAAGGCCTCGATTTTTTCCAGGGCGTTTGATTGATCTTGTGTAAATTGTAGCTTGATTTCGGTCATTTGCTTTGGCGTGGTTTAGATGATTTTAATTTAGTTTAATTTGATGGTACAAAGGTTTGGGGGATGTGTGCAGTGGTGGTGCACAGGTCAATTACAATTTTGAAATTAGTTGTTCTCCCAGTTGAGTTAAAGCCAGGTAGATTCTGTCAAAGTCTGTTTCGCGTTTAGTAATGATGAATTTTACCTCCCTCTTTTGAATCTCATCTAAGTAAATCCCGCGGTTATATTTGTCAAGAATCTCGTCTTCATTTCTTAGTGAATAGGTACTTCTGTGGGAAGTTTCATTCCGAATGTCCTTGAGGAAGTAAAGAACTGGTGTGTCGAATTTAAAAATTTGACCTAGTGCAAATAATTTAAATGCGTATTCGATTTGGCCTACACTCTTTGGCGGAGTTCTTGGTTGATACTTCGGATTGTATTGTGAAATAAAGGATGTGATTTGATCCAAATTGTGAGCATGCTTTTTCAGGAGGTAATAGTTGATTAGCTCTTCTGCTTGCAAATTAGCGAAGCGACAAAATTCTTCAAAATCGGGTTTATGGTTTGCCCTCCCAAGCCTATGTCTAGCCATTTCAAAGCAATCAGATTTTAGTTGTGTCCGGACTTTTTCATCTGTTATTCTATCATAATCAATCAACAACGCGTTAGGATTGATTACGATGTAGTTGCCACTGTTTTCTGAATAAGTATGGTTGATACCCTCCGATGAAACCACCTGTTGGTTATCTCCTGAAACCATCTTTTTCAAGGCATCTCTAAACCATTCATTGCCTTTTACATGGATGAGTTGTTGCAAAAGCTTGAGTAGCTTTTCCAGATTTTCTTTTTTAACCAGTGGTTTATTCATCGTCTGATTGAGTTTCTTCGATTATTTCAAATTCCAGATTTTCCTCCTGGTATTGATCCATATCCTTGTTGATGGCAGCAACCAAGGCTTCCAGTTCTTCATCGAGATGAAAGGATGCAAGGCCGTCTATGGTACTGTTCGCCTGAAGTAGGGTGAATCGGCTATCCAGTTTTTGCCAGGAAGGACAGTCCTTTCCAACCACCATTTTCATGTATTGCAATTTTCCTTCTAACACACGCTCCATGGGAGGTATTACCGTGTTCAGCTTTTTGGTGTTGCTGGCGTAATCCCGCCTAAAGAACCGGTTTGCTTTTTCGTAACCGTAATTTTCCCAGAGGTAAATCCATTGTCGGATCTGCTTGACATAGGTCCGGGGTACGTTGGGTCGCTCATTCACAATCAGGCCCGTAACTTCCTGCCGGAACCAGGGCTGTTGAAGTCTGATTTTTGATTCATTGATCAGGAAGCCTTGTTCTGAAATGATTCGCCTGATCTCCAAAATGAACTCACTGTTTTTGCCATACAAGTTGTGGTTGCTGGAGAAGGTGATATCATCTGCGTAGCGTGTATAGGTAGCCCCAAACCGTTTGGCGGCGCCTTTCAGGCGGCGGTCCATTCTATAGGCAATGAAATTGGTGATGGCTGGAGAGGTAGGTGCACCCTGGGGTAATACATCCAGTACTTTTTTTATCAACTCCCCTTTTTCATCCAGGCGCTGGACTTCAATTGCCTCGCAACATAAGTTCGCGATGAAGTAGGCCAGGGGTTCTTTTTCACCATGCAGGTTGAAAGGCGGCTGTTTTAGGATGGCCTTTACCCGATGCAGGTCTACGCTAGGGAAGAAGTCTTTCAAATCAATATTTAAGACAAACAGTTTGCCTGCATGCCGAGCTGCATTGTCTTTAATGGACTTTCCAGGAATAAAGCCCATGGCGCTATCTTCATACCCATCGCCATAAACAGAAAGCAGTGCAAAGTTGAGACTGCGCAGAATTGCTTTTAGGCCAGGAGCTGGAGCGTGTATCGTTCGGCTACCCCCCTGCTTTTTAGGGATCTTGAATACGGTATACCGATTTGTTGAAATCCTCTTGTCGGCAAAGTAGGTCAGATTCTTGAGCGCAAAGTCTTTGGATTTAGGCCCATATACTGTCTTTTTGGCCAAATTTAGGGTTGCAACCAGGTCCTCCCGGGTTTTCATGGCTGCAAAGGCAGCGCTTATTTGGGCGATATTTTGGAGATCTGTTTTCATTGTAAAAAAAAGAGAATGCCCGCCTGGTATTCCTTTTGTATGAGGTAAACTTCATTATAGAAGGCTAGCCATTTTATTACATATTAAAATAATTAAATTCATTAATTAAATTAAAACATGTATATGGAAACTAGCCAGCACAATGACCAAGCAACCTTACCCCTGAAGTGAAAACACTTCAGAGAAGCACGCCGATCTGTCCCTGCTTTATCAGCTGGGACCAACATGCACGATTCAATATCTCTGAGCGGGCATTCTAATGAACTGAGTGCAAAGTACTACTACTTTTGTGCAGTCATTCTGCACTACAAAACAAACTACATGCCAAATAACAAGAATGCTACAATACGCTACCAGGCGATGGACAAATGCTTCCGGAATACAGGACGCCGGTACTTCTGGGAGGACCTGTTGGATGCGTGTAATCAGGCGCTCCTCGATTTTGATCCGATTTCCGAAGGCATCCAGCGTCGGCAATTGTTCGATGACATTCGGTTTATGGAGAGTGAACAAGGCTGGTCTGTTCCGCTCAATCGGCAAAAGGATGGCAAGCGGGTCTTCTATCGGTATGAAGATTTGAAGTTTTCCATTAACAACCAACCGGTGAATGAAATGGAGGCCAACCAGTTAAAAGCCGCCTTGCAGGTATTATCCAGGTTCAAAGGACTACCGCAATTTGAGTGGATCAATGAGATCATACCCAAGTTAGAGCAGTCCTTCAACTTTCGGCCAGAAAGCCTTGAAATCATCGGTTTCGATCACAATGAGTTTTTGCGGGGTGCAGAGCGGATTGGCGAGTTATTCAATGCCGTTTTTTATAGAAAGGTCTTGAACATACGCTATAAGCCATTTTCTGCGCCTCAGTCCAATATCTATCTGCTGCACCCTTACTACCTCAAGCAGTACAACTCACGCTGGTTCCTTTTAGGTTACAATCCCGAGGTGGCTAAAATAACCATTCTTGCGCTGGACCGAATTGAAGCCGTGGAGGAGACAGGGGTTTATTACAATGTGGACAAAAATCTGAATTTCCAAGAGTATTTTGAAGACATCGTAGGCGTCTCCAGACAGGAAAATGAGCCTGTTGTGACCGTCGAATTATTCATTGTCAAAGAACTAGTACCTTATATTCAAACCAAGCCATTTCATGGATCACAAAAGCGGGTCTCTGAAAACGAATTGGGTCAGGTGATTTCGCTTCAAGTGATTCCAAATTATGAATTGGAACAAGTTATCCTGTCTCACGGCGAAAAAGTAAAAGTGTTAGCTCCAGATAGCCTTCGAGAAAAGATTAAGAACAGATTGATATGTTCCTTGGAATCTTACGGAATTTGAGCTGAATATATGTGCATACCGTAGGTCAAAAGACCCAAGCACGGCGGCAATGAACTTCAAAAAATGCTCAATGCACGCTTTGAGTAGCAATAGGACGTTCTTGAAACGAGACCTATTAGGTTTTCAAAAACCATGTAGGTCTTACGGCAAAATTGAAAATGCCCATTGGCAAAGCACTCGCCTCACGCTGAACATGGACAAATTTGACAACTTCCGCCGCGCTTGGCATCAGTGCTTAAAAAAACAGGAAGGTATGTGTGGGTGTAGAGCACCATGCAGGGCGGCAATGCTTTTGGCTCCGAGCATGATTCTTAAATATCTTTTTATACCAGTCGTGTTTTACCTGTTAGTAAACCGCATTTGGCGATGGCTATTTCGGCTTCGCTTTGCTGCAAGCGGCTGTTTTTTTGCGCTTTGATTTCAGCGTCTATTTCGGGTTTGATTCGGTTGTACCTTAAAGAGGCAAAACGAAGAAATATGAGTCCTAAAATTGGGGTTGCATATTCACTGGTTTTAAGCCATTGTCCACCCTGAGTTTGTCTGCTGCTTGCCAGAGGGTATCTTCTAGTTCTTTTAGTTGGTCTGCCGTCATTAATTATTTGTGTGTTGTTGATTATTAGCGGGTTGGAAAGGTAGTGCATGAAGTGTCCACCTGCAAATGTCTTAACCGTGGTGTCGGAATGTTGACTTATTCTTCAGTAGGAATGAGTTCGCTTGCTACTTGGCTGCTGCCTTTATAGGGGGTAAAAAAGGTCGGAACCTCTTTTTTTAATTCAATCCATTCATTAAGTCGTTCTGTAAACCATTCTCCCATAGATTGGATGTGGTCTGTTTTTTCAGACAGTAACTGTGACATGGGTTTAGTTTTGTGCCAGGAGTGCCAGCGCTTATCCACAGGGCCAGCAGTCCATTGTTGGTCGTTGCTGAATTGCTTTACTTTTTCGAACTGGCCAAATGCCGATTCCGTTTTTTTCTCCACCAAGTGGGCAGCGTATAAATACACTTCATTGTCGCCTGCCCACCAGGCGAATCCCAGGTCAATATGGGTGAATTCATAAAACGCATTGTTGTAGTAGGCGGGATCTCTTTGAAGGGATGTGGAGCGGTTGCCTGGGGTGAAATTGGCATTCAAAGCGCTTTTTGAGAGAGGTCTAATCACATCCAATGCTTTATCCATTTTGCGGATGGTGCCATGAATCGTCAGCAGGGCATCAAGATCATGGTAGGTGAAATTGTCGTTTTGGGACATGTCGAGTTCTTTTAAGTATTGTTTTAATTCGAGGGTAAAAGGCTTGTCGTCGGGTGCAATGAGTTCAAATACCTGGTGCCAGCGATATGAGGAAAAATGGCCTTTATATCCTTCCGGCTTGGCTTTTGGGTCGTAGTGGCGGGTAAGGTATACGAGCATTTGATGCTCCTTTGGAAATGGTTTTCCTGAATCTGGTAATGACTCCGAGAGAATTTTGCCATAGCGTTCCAGCTGTTTGTCCCCTTCCTGGCTTTCGACTTTGCACTCGACCAGGATTCTGAAATGCTCATTGCGCAATTCAATGTCAGGCTGTCCTTCGGGGTAAAGTGCTTGCGTACTTACCCGGTATTCATCTTTCTGTGTAGATTTTTGCCAATTTAGGCTATTGATCCAGCGGGCGCGGAATGCCGGGTCGCGTTCAAGGGCAAAGGCAAAAGCTTCGGTGAGGAAGTTTTCTAGTTGGTTGCGTTCTTCGCTGGGCCGCTGGGCATAAAGTCTTGAAAAAAGTGAAGACATGTTTTGTGGTGGAATTAAGATTATGGATTATTCAAGGGTTCTCAACACTTACGCCCGATCCTCCATATGTGGACCACGATTTCCAAATCCTGCCACCCGGTGTTCCAAGCAGAGGTAGTAATTTTCTAAAGAGTTGGAACAATGAAGGATGCGTGTGTTCATCAGAGGAAGGATTATGGATTGATCCTGATTGGATTAAGATTGATTTTCAATTCGGAAGGGCAAGTATAGGGCCAAATCTTCTACCCCAATCCCGGTATATCCCATTTATTTCCATATCTGAACCCTGCGCGACAAATTAA
>Ga0105047_10017635_pt1 | contig 11115 bp, 9 predicted proteins | sample MAT04_FD_78384 | JGI IMG/M metagenome (GOLD analysis project Ga0105047, IMG submission 78384) | Freshwater microbial communities from Lake Fryxell liftoff mats and glacier meltwater in Antarctica - MAT-04 (megahit assembly) | ecosystem: Environmental > Aquatic > Freshwater > Ice > Liftoff...
AACTCCTGCGCAGCGATTGCACAAAGTTGGAAATCGCAGCACGATGGTGCCTCGTCTCGCGTTCGATTTCTGAACTCAGTAAGGTCCGGACACCGTTACGGAAGGGTTTGTTTCAAAAACCACTTTTTAGGTTCACCGATGACTGGCCGACAACTTCCGGTCCGGATGCCAGATTCGGCTGACGCCGTTCGCTTCGTACGTTCCCGAATGCAGCAAATGACCTAACTGGCACGCGATCGCGTTGAACTCCACGATGATTACGTGCAAATAAATCGTGATCGCGTCACGAATCGACATCATCCTTCAAATGACTTGTGAAATCAGAACGGGCATTCGCGAGTTTTGCTTGGTCATGTTTTTGTAGTAGTTGGTGGCGTCGGTCGTGAGCATGTAAACGACGTAGCCGCGCATCGGACCGCGAATCACGATGCCCTGAATTCCCGTCGTGATGCCGAACCACATTCCGGCTTCGTGGCCGAACTTCGCGGGGATGATCGCAGGCTCCGGGTGGAGTGGAGGTGTGCCAACAAACCGCCTTGCAATTGATCCCGCGTGATCCAGCACCGTAAGGAAGAACGCCGCGATGGTCCTTGCTACCCCACGGGAGGTCCCGCGAACGCCCGTACCACTACGGGCGGGAGTCGGCGAGGCCGGCGTGTTACGGGCGTAGAGCGCCGGTGGCTTGATGATGGCGAACACTTCGACATCATGCTCGATCTTGCCGGATCATAGGTCAGCCCCAATCACGCGGAGACTCAGCCTGCTGTTGGCGTTCGGGACGGCTGTGGTCCACCACGCCTTGCCATCGGCGATCACCGGGAACGACGAGCATTTGCCGGAGAGCGGCTCCTGACAATTGCCTGTCTTGAGCGTGTCCGCCAAACAAGTCAAGAAATGATATCCTTGATGACCCGCCCAGCCACGTCGGTCAGCCGGAAATCACGTCCGTTGTGGCGGTACGTCAGTTTGGTGTGGTCTAGGCCCGTCAGGTGAAGAATCGTCGCCTGAAGGTCATTGACGCTCACTCGGTCCTCGACTGCCTTGTAGCCGAAATCGTCGGTCTTTCCGTAATGGACGCCTCCTTTGACGCCGCCCCCACAGAAGATCGTCGTGTGGGCATGCGGGTTGTGGTCGCGGCCTTTGCCGTCTTGGGCATCCGACGTGCGTCCGAATTCGCCACCCCAGATGACGAGCGTGTCCTTGAGCATGTCGCGTTGTTTGAGGTCGGCGAGCAAGCCGGCGAAGGGAATGTCCGTCATCATCCCGCAGTCGCGGTGATTGGTGAGAATGTCACTGTGCCCGTCCCATGGGACATCCGCGACGGCGCCGCCGGAAATGCGGTTCGTGGGGCAGAAGACTTGCACAAAGCGAACACCTCGCTCGACTAGTCGGCGGGCCATCAGGCATTGTCGCCCGAAGGTCGAGCAGTCTTTGTTGTTCATTCCGTAGAGGTTCTTGGTCTTCTCGGCCTCCCGGCTGAGGTCGAGCGCCTCCGGGGCGGCCGATTGCATCCGATACGCCAACTCGAAGGAGCGAATGCGGGCGGTCAAATCGGGAAGGTCGCCGCGTTGCCGAAGGTGTGCCAGATTCGCCTCGCGAAGCAGTTCCAGTTGCGCTTTCTGGCGGTCGTCGGTCATGCCGGCAAAGGGCGACACGTCGCGGATCGACTCTTTCTGCCGCGCGTCGAGCAACAGTGGCTGATGCGTTTTGGGCAGAAAACCGGGGGACCAGATGCCATCGTCGCCTCGCGGCTTGTTGTCATGCATTACGACGAATGCCGGCAGGTTTTCGTTGGTCGAGCCGAGACCGTAGCTCAGCCAAGCGCCAAGAGTCGGATAACCCGGGCGGGACATGCCGGCCGCGAGTTCCATCGAGGCCGGGGCGTGATTGTTCGCCACGGAGTGACACGAATGGATGAAGGCCATGTCGTCGGCGTGTTTGGCGACATTCGGAAACACGTCGGACACCCAAGAGCCAGACTGACCGTGCCGAGACCATTTAAATGGCGACGCCAGACACTTGCCGCTGGTCGTGAAGAAGCCAGTCTTCGAATCGGCACCCTCCAGCTTTTGGCCGTCTCGCTTTTGGAGTTCCGGCTTGTAATCAAACGTGTCCACGTGCGACGGACCGCCGGTCATGAACAGCCAGATGACGGACTTCGCCTTGGGCGCGAAGTGCGGTTTTTTCTCCGCCGCCCCGAGTTGTCCGTCGCCGTGCAGCAGATGGGCCAAGGCTAGCGAACCGCAGCCAAGGCCGCTCGTGCGGAGAAACTCGCGGCGGGAGAGCGCTATCGAAGGGAGTGTCATGTCGGGCCTCTTGAATGTCCGGAAGTCAGTCTCGGTCAGTTTTGCCGGGGGGTCAATCAACGTAAAGGAACTCATTCAGGCCAAGCAGGGCCTGGCAGAAGTCGGTGGTCGCCGTCTCCAAACCCTTGCCGCCGTTAGAACTTCGGAGGATGAAATCGGCCATGCGTTGACGTTCGTCGTCGCCCGGTGTTCGGCCGAGGACGATCCGAAACGCTTTCTCGACACTTTGCGAGACGTCGGCCGTGCCGGCGGGCATCACGACGCGGGCCAGTTTGTCGGCCTGCTGACGAACCAACGGCGAGTTCATCATCATCAATGCCTGCGTAGTGGCTGTAGTCGATTGTCGTTCGCCGACTCCCTGACTTGGCTCGGGGGCGTCGAACGCCTGAAGCATCGGCGTCAACCGGCTCCGCTTGACGGTTAGGTACACGCTCCTTCGGGGGCTGTTTTCATCCAGCGTGCCAGGGCCGTACATTTTCAAGTCAAGCGTGCCACCGGCCGCCAACAAGCTGTCTCGGACGGCCTCGGCCTCTAACCGCCGGGGCGGGACGTGCCACCAAAAGCGGTTCTGCGGATCGGCCTTAACGGCGGTTTCGTTCGGGTCGCTGCCTTGCTGATAGGCGGCGCTACTCATGATGAGCTTGTGGATTGGCTTGAGTTTCCAACCCCCCTTGATGAGTTCCGAAGCGAGATAATCGAGCAGTTCGGGGTGCGTCGGCAGTTCGCCTTGGGCCCCGAAGTCGTTCGGCGTCCGGACGATGCCCTTGCCGAAATGATGTTGCCACATCCGGTTGACGATGACGCGGGCCAGCAGATGGCCGGCACCATCCTTGTCGTCAGTCAGCCAGTCCGCCAAGGCGACTCGCGGCGGTTTCGCGGGGGCTTTGTCGTCGGCCTTTTCTCTAAGCCAGCGTTTTTCGTCGGCATTCTCCAACACTTGCACGAAGCCGGGCGGTGCGATGCCGTTTTTGCGGGCCGTCTCGCCACGGATAAGGAAATGCACGTCTCCGCCCCTTCCCGAAGTCGCGGAGAACACGGGAATCAGCGGCGGCTTTGGCTCTTTGGCCAGCGAGCGAGCAACGATGGCAAAAGCCTCTTCGGTCGGCGCGTCCAGCTTGCGGAATCTTCGGATGATCTCCGTTCGATGCGGGCCGTCGAGCTTGCCCTGTTGGGTCGCCAGCAATGTTTGGATCTCGATGCCTGATTGCAAACGTGCTGCGCCGTCAAGTTTGGCTTCCGTCGTGGTGATTGCCAACCTGACATGACCGGCCGCAAAATCGCTTTCGTATTTCAGCACGAAGGACAGCGTCGTGCCCCCCTCGAAGCCAAACGGCGACTCGGCAATAAATGTCGCTGAATGCGTCTTACCTGCTGCTCCGCCGACCGACCATCCGGTCTTCGGATCGCCATCAAGGGCACCGGCGAGGGAGTAACCTTTGCTCTCGATGGTCGCCTTGCCGGGCTTGAGTTTCACGATCAACGGTTTTGCCCCCTTCATGGCTGCGGCCGGCGATGGCGTGGCCGTGAGTGTGATCCCGGTGAGCGTGAAGTTGCCCTCCGGGGAACGACCCGGCCCTCCCTTTGGCAGAGAAGGGTCGGTCAGGGCCTCAAGTCGGATGGCGGCGATTTTTGTTTGCGAAGTCGTGGCCGTGATCGTGTGCGTATCAGCTTTCTCGGCCTTGCCGGACGCCAAAAAGGAACCATCTGGGAGGATTGTCAGCGGTGCCGTCCCTTTGACGGAGTCTGGTTCCAGGGTCAGCCATGGTGTCGATGGCTTGATTTTTTCGGTCACGAGCCATTTTTCAAAGCGCCCCGGGAGGGTCTCCTTCTCGTAAGTCGCGAGCGTTTTGGCGAGTGGCGCGTGGGCCGCGTCGAACTTGGATTTGGCCTGGCGAAACGACTCCGGACTGGGATCCAACTGACGGTCCATCGAATCGGTGCGGGCCAACGTTGCGGCCAAACGGTAATAGTCTTGCTGCGGGATCGGGTCGTATTTATGCTCATGACAGCGGGCGCAGCCGAGGGTCAGACCGAGCAGGGCCGTTCCGCTCGTCGCAATCATATCGTCAAGGTGATCGTAGCGGATCGGCTCAAGCGTCTTGGCGGTCGTCTGGCCCGGGTAAGGACCGGCGACCAAAAAGCCCGTCGCGGCGGCGGCCGAGAAGTCGCCGGGCTTGATTTCGTCGCCGGCGAGTTGCAATCTCACGAACTCGTCGAACGGCATGTCCTGATTCAGCGACTTGATCACGAAATCGCGGTAGTGATACGCGCCCTGTCGATCGCCGTCGAATTCGTAACCGCCGCTCTCAGCGAAGCGAGCCACGTCGAACCAGTGGCGTCCCCAGCGTTCCCCGTGTCGTTCGCTGGCGAGAAGGCGGTCCAGCAATTTATCGTAAGCATTGGGCGAGGTGTCCTGGATGAACGCGTTGGCTTCGGCGGTTGTCGGCGGCAGGCCGGTCAAATCGAAAGTCACCCGACGAAGCAGCCGTTCTTTCGACAATGCCACGTTCGGTGTGAGATTCTTCGCCTCGAGCGTAGAAAGGATGTGCCGGTCGATTGAATTGCGGACCCAGGCCTTGTTTTTGACCTCGGGAAGTGTCCCGGGCGACAACGGTCGGAACGACCAGAATCGTTTTCCGCCTGCGACGTCGATGATTCTCTTCCCGGGCGCCACTCCCCCTTCACGCGGATCGGGGACGCCCATTTCAACCCACTTGGCAAAGTCGGCAATTGTTTGGTCGGACAGTTTCCCCTTCGGCGGCATCTTCTCGGCTTTGCCATCGTGACGCAGAGTGGCGATAAGCAAGCTTTTTTTCGGGTCGCCGGGCACGACGACGGCGCCGGAGTCACCGCCTTTGAGAACCCCCTCGCGGGTATCGAGTTGCAGGCCACCCTTAAGTTTCTTGTTCTTCGCAGCCTCGGCGGAGTGGCATTGATAGCACTCGCTCACAAGCACGGGACGGATCTTCGTCTCAAAGAACTCCACTCCTTTGACGTCCGGCGCACCAGAGACGGCCGTCGCGGACAGGCAAAGAAGTCCGATCGCGACTGTGGTGACCCGCATGGCTGCAGAGTGGTTCATCATGGACCTGAAGTTTGGCGGAGGAGGGAAATCCGGCGGTTCGATTAGTTTACACGAATCTTCGCGGTCTGTCATCGAAAGAAAAAACGGGCCGGTCGGTCGTTAGAAAAACGATCCCCGAAGACGCCGAGTCACTCAGCGACGCGGTGGGTAAAGTGGACCATATTAACAAAACCAAAAACTGGCGAAATTAAGCTACTTTTTCGCCAGTTCTTCGGGCGTTCCCGCCCGGAAGACTTTCGCCGGGGTCCGATACTCGAGCGACCAACGCAACCGGACCTTGTTGCAAAACTGGAAGCACGCCCGCAGGACCCGTCCCCGTTCTGTCATTGACTGGTAGCCTCTGTCAAGGTTTCTGATTATTTCGGGTGCCTGGGCGTGCCACCGAAATTAAACCCGACTCAGCGTTCCACTGTACCCACCGAACGAATTGGTCTTGATGCCGAGGCGTTGCAAGATGACGACGAAGAGCTTAGCCAGCGGCAATTCTTCAACTTCAACCTTGCCTTGCCAACCAGAATCGGTGTCGATTCCGGCGCCGGCCTGATTGTCTTCATTACCCTTGCCGAACTTGAGATACCGACCGTTAGTATAGCCAAGGTTCTTGCCGCCAGCGGAAATGATGGGATAGTTGCGCGAGAGGTGGAAACTGCTGGAAGCCGAGCCGTGCATGGCAAACGTGTTGTCCAGCATATTGCCTTTGCCAGTCGGCTCGGGCGTATCCTTCAATCGCTGAATGAAACGACCGAATTCTTCAGCCTGATAGCGATTATAGGTGCCAAGGTTCTTCCAGCCGTTCGGCTTCTTGACTTCGTGAGTCAAGCCATGCGCCGCGCCAAGACCCACGGCGAGAGACAACAGATCGTGTGGGCCTTCGCCATTCTCTCGCCCCAACTGAAACGTCGCCACGCGAGTCGAATCGCTCAGGAAAGCGAGATAGATCAGTTCATACATCGTCTGGAAATAGAGTTTGGCTTCTTTGGGCTCCGCATTCAGATGGAGGTTGCGAGAATCAACCTTGGAAATCGGCGTATCGATCCACTTCTGGGCCTTCGCGATCTTCAATTCGGTGTCGCGGACCGCGTCCAAATACTGCTTCAGGGTCTCTTGATCCTTGCCGGAGAGTTCGCGTGATAGTGATCGAGTGTGGTCAACCAGGAGATCGAGGGCGCTCTTGCTTCTCGCCAGTCTTGAGGCCGCGTCTTTGCCACTCGTCACGAACAGCATGTCGAAGATTTCCTTCGGCTTATTCATCGCAGGGATCGGCCGTCCTTCGCGATTGAAGGACTGTGTCTGGGCCCCGCGGGGACCGCCAACCCCGCCATTGGTCGAGAGGACCAGGGAAGAGTGCCGAGTGTGCTCACCGGCGAACTCCGCATAGGCCTGATCGAGAGAGATCGAATTTTGATATGAACCCGAACCGCCGAGGGGCGCTCCCGTCAAATATTGATCGGCATTGGAATGACCGTGAACCTGTCTGGCGGCGGGATGTGACAACCCTGAATAGATCGTGATGTCACTTCGCAATGGTTGAAGCACATCAAGCACTTTGGTCAATTCAAAATCTTTTTCGCCGCCCCGCGGGAACCAGTTCCAGTCCTTCCACGCCGGATCCGACTTAAGCGGTATGCCCACGCCATCCGGATGGTAGACACTGACAAACCGTTTCGGCGTCTCTTCCGAACGCGGAGCGCCTGTGGCAAACGTCTCGAACCACGGCAGCGCCAGAGCCACACCGGTGCCATGAAGAAACATTCGCCGGTTCAGCGACACGGACTCGGTATTCATCGCCTTCTCCCAAATATTACTTCGCGTTAAAGAGATTACTGGTTATGATCAGGTTGATCAGGTCTTTCAGGCCGTCACCACGTCGTCGGAATTGCGCGGTCAATTGATCGATTTCCGCACGATCACCGAAAGTGAGTGGTCGGCCAAGACCATAGGCTGTCAATTTATGCACCATCGCTCGCGCCAATTGATCTTGTCGGTCTGTCAGCAGATAACGTTTGAGCCCATCCATCCCGGCCAGCGTGTGCCGATTGAAAAGTTCGGATGTAGCATCGACGGGCTTGTTATTAATTTGGGTCCGGTAGGCTCCGAGGGCATCGTAGTTCTCAAACGCGATTCCCCACGGGTCAATCCTTGAATGACACGACGCGCAGGCCGCCTTGTTCCGATGATCGGCGATTCGTTCTTTCAAAGTTAGTTTAAGAATCTCCGGGTTCGTCAAATCGACTTCCGGGACATCCGGCGGAGGAGGCGGAGGAGGATCGTGAAGGATGCGTTTCAGCATCCAGACGCCCCGTTTCAGCGGGTGAGAATCCTTGCCATCGGAGTTCATGGCGAGGATTGCCGCCCCCGTCAAAACGCCGCCACGATTCATTTGCGGAGTGACTGGCACTTTGCGAAAATGAGGGCCGTAAACCTTCGGAATCCCATAGTGAGCCGCCAGCCGTTCGTTGACCAGGGCGTAATCCGAATGGATGAAATCCATGATGCTGTGGTTGTGCATCAGGACTTCATCAAAGAAGGCGATCGGCTCTTCATCGAACGCATCTCGCAGTGAGCCGCCAGGGACATGAGTCACACTGTTCAATCCATCCAAACCAAGCCATTGCCCGACGAAGTTCTGCGAGAATCGTCGCGAACGCGGGTCAGCCAGCATGCGTTTGACTTGATCCGCAAGGACATCAGGCTTTCTTAGTTTTCCCTGCTCCGCGAGTTTCAACAGTTCGTCATCCGGTATGCTCGACCACAAAAAAACGGATAAGCGGCTGGCCAGTTCGAGCTCACTGATCCTTGCTGGCGTTTTCTTCTCGTCGGGCGTCACTCGTTGGGTTAGGTAAAGGTACTCTGGCGTTGCTAGCGCCGTTGCGAGCACTTCCACCATGGCTTCTTCGAACGTCGAGAATTCCGGCCGGTACTTCGCAAACAGGACCATGAACCGGTCAACTTCCGGCGCGGTGACGGGGCGCCGCCAGACACGTCGAAGGAAGCGATTCAGCACCTCGCGACCATAGACCTTCTCTTCACTCTTGTTCACACTCTCGAAAAAAATGTTGGTGTGCGTTTTCGGCGGCCATTGCTCGTAGAACGGGGCGTTGATTTCGACGGAGTCAATCAGAACTTTGAGACGCTCTTCCCCTCCAGTTGCATTGGACACATTGCGAATGTGCAGGAACTCGTCCCTCCTTGGAAAGGTGGCGGTTTGCTTCCGAAAAGGGTTGCGTTGGATATCACTTAATGGGATATCGAAGTGAATCAATTGGGGGTTGTCGATCAATGCCGTCACCGGGATGTCACGTTGACTGATGACTTGCGTGAAGTTGGCATCGTTGCTGGTGTGGGCGCTGAGCATCAGCCGCAGACTTGCGTACTCGTCCTGGTTCAATGTCGAGCGGGCCGCTCGAATGCTAACGCGCATGATACCTTCATCGGGTAGAAAGCGATCCAGATCCAGTTTCAGCTCATTACCTTCGGGAAGCACCAACGCCACCCGTGAAACCGCCTGAGTTTTCCCGACAACAGACTCGCTTTGGGGCATCGATTTCCCGCCGGAAAACAGAATGCCCTTGCCAGTCTCACGATTAAACAAGTGCTGCTGGTTTTTGTGCTTGCGATAGCTTTCTTCACTCTTATCGAAAGTCTTAGCATTCTTTCCGGACGCGATTTTCTCCATCTCTTGGTGCATCGAGATGATGTAGGTGACGGCTTTTGGACGCTCTCCGCTTACCGTCGCTCGTTTGAGCGCACTAAGTGCGATATCTCGGTAGATTTCGAACTGCATGGCCGATATCTGCAACAATTCAGAACTGTTCTTGAAACCGTCTTCCGTTGTGGTTTCGGGCGGCAGCTTGTTTGCCAAGGCGTAGGGCACGCCAAGCAGGTCCTGAAGGGCGTATCCATACTCGTACTTCGTCAATCGACGAAAAGACGAATGTTCCTTGCTGTTGCGACGGACGAGCGACGCCTTGTTCAGTTCCCCACTGAGCCAATCAACAATGTTGCCGCGATCCTTCGCGGAGAGTGCATAATCCGGCTCGTTTTCGGGGGGCATTTCAGACTTGCTGAGCGCGTTAAAGACCTCACGCCATGGCTCTACGTCAGGTCCGGTAAGTAGGTCAGGATTCAGTTGATCGATGCGAAGTCTGCCCTTGGCTTTTTTCGGTCCATGACAGTTCAGGCAGCTCTTCGTCAAGATCGGCTCAACCGACTTCCGAAAGTCAACAACGTTGGCCTTGGGGATCGCATCGCTGGTATCGACAACGGCCTTGGTCTCGTTCAAGTATCTGGATTTGATGCGTCCCAGTTCTTTGGCCGCTTTTAGAGTGAGCGGAGCCTCCTGGCCATTGACTACTGGCATCAGGCATGCGATCGCGAGTGCAAGCAAACAGGCCGCTTTGCGAGTTTTCATAGGTGCGCTTCTCGTCCTCAGCCGGTTTCGACACGTATAAGCCCAAGAAACAATCGTTCAGCCACAGCCACATTAGTTTATCCGATGCATTGCGGCGGTCTAGTCGGATCGCTGGATTTCCTCATCCCCTTACGGGGCGAACTGACTACCCAAAACCGAGAAGTAGGTGTAATGCGCGCAAAATTGGACCATTTTAGGCGGTTTGTTGCGGAAGTAATCGTTGTGTCGTCGTCGCGGATCCCCTGTTTGGCTGTACTTTCCGCAATGACGATCCCGAACTCTGGTCTTGCTTTGTTGCGGTTTTCGATGAATGGCGAACTCGGCGGGTGTCAGGTTACCCAGCGACAGGTGGATCTTATTGTGATTGTACACTTCGTCCAGGAAACGATCCAGTTGGCGGCGGACGGCATCGAAGTCCTGGCGGTCGCTCAGCGAAACGCTTCTTCCTTCTTTTTGATCATCCTCTTCGACCGTACAGCATACACCTTCTCTCCCGGGCAGCCATCGTGGGACATGCTGATCCTTGTCCCATAGGTCCAACGTTTGGGTTGCAGTTCATGCTTCAGCGGTTGAACCAATCTCTGTTCAATTTAGGTCAAAACGGTTCATCATCTGAAATTGGTTAACTATTGTTTGAATTTATAAATTTAGAATCGACGGAAGTGCTTCGACAGTAAACGAAAATCCCCTGCTGACATCCGAAGACATCAACAGGGCATGAATCGGGGTGGCGGTCGCCAATCCCGCCGATACGAGTACGACATGCGCGGGCAGATGACGAAGGCGAGCAATGGCACGACGACGGTGACGCAATCGTTCGACGCCTTCGGCAACCGCATCGAGCGCGACGCGACGGTCGGCGGCGTGTCGTCGGTGGAGAAATTCGTCGTCGATGGCTGGGACACGACGAAGCCACGCGCCGTCGGCACCGAGAATTTCGATGTGGCAATCGACCTCAATGCGGCGGGCAACGTGGCGAATCAACGCATGTTCGGAGTGGGCTTCGACGAATTGCTCGGTGGACACGACGGCACGGGTGCAGTACGGTGATGGTACCGACCATTTCGGCAGCGTGCGGACGGTCTTTGACAATTCGGGCACGGTGACAAACACCGTCGACTACGACGCCTTCGGCGGCTTCCTGGGCGGCGTTAGAGCGGACTTCACTTTAACGTAGCGAGTTGGTACTTTTTCAACCGGTTTGGTTTTTCCAGTCGTGCCAAGGAGGGCGTGATGGCCGCGATATCCATGGATCTCCGCAGCCGCATTTTCGAAGCCCGCGAATCGGGCGAGACCACCTCCGAAGTGGCCGA
>Ga0105047_10017640_pt1 | contig 11114 bp, 8 predicted proteins | sample MAT04_FD_78384 | JGI IMG/M metagenome (GOLD analysis project Ga0105047, IMG submission 78384) | Freshwater microbial communities from Lake Fryxell liftoff mats and glacier meltwater in Antarctica - MAT-04 (megahit assembly) | ecosystem: Environmental > Aquatic > Freshwater > Ice > Liftoff...
CAGTGGTCAGTGGTCAGTTGTCAGTTGTCAGTTGTCAGTTGTCAGTGGTAAAAATCAAGATTTCCAGAGCAATCATTGGCAATTTTTAGTGGTGAGTTATTTCCGCCATCCTGCACTAGGGGCTTTCTTGCTAGGGTTTCAGGAATTAAGAACGTCCTAACTGACTTTCATCGGTTGCTATATGCACTAGATCCCATTTTGTTAAAATGACTTGGCAGCGCCCCTCAAAAAGCAAAATTCGATCGACAATGACACATTCCACGGATATTGCCACTTTAGCTGGCTTGATGGCAGCAGACTTCAGCAACCAAGCCCAAGCCTTTGAAAATCCGCCATTTTATGCCCACATTCGCGTTTGTATGCGCCCCTTGCCCCTAGAAATCCTATCGGGGCTAAGTTTCTTTGTAGAACAAGCCTACGACTATACACTCAATCAACCTTACCGAGTGCGAGTTCTCAAATTGGTGGATACTGGTTCCCACATCGAAATCGAAAATTACATCGTCAAGGACGAAGAAAAGCTCTACGGTGCTTCTCGCGACCTCAACCGCCTGCAAACCCTCAAAGCAGAACAATTAGAGAAATTACCGGGCTGCAACATGATTGTAGAGCGGACTGGCAGCTGCTTCAAAGGCAGGGTGGAACCCGGTAAAGCTTGCATGGTATTTCGCAATGGTAAAAACACCTACCTGGATAGCGAATTCGAGATTGATGAAGAAAAGTTTATCAGCCTCGATCGCGGACGCGACCCAGAAACCGACGAACATATCTGGGGTTCTGTCGCTGGCCCCTTCTATTTTGTCCGCTGGGCTACCTTTGCCGACGAAGTGAAAGTTTAGGGGCTAGAGGCTAGGGGCTAGGGACTAGGGGAAGAGGGGAAGATTTCAGATAACCAAATTGAAATAAAATCTAAAATCTAAAATCTAAAATCTAAAATTCCCCTCTGCTCCTCTGCCCCTCTGCCCCTCTGCCCCCAGATTTTCTTAGTTGAGAGTGTACCCAAACCTGGTAGATTTAGCGAGTGTCAGTCAAAAAGATTTTAGAAAGATGAGAGTCCTGGTTATTGGTGGCGATGGCTATTGTGGTTGGGCAACGGCACTCTACCTTTCCAACCGAGGTTATGAGGTCGCCATTTTGGATAGCCTGGTGCGGCGACACTGGGATTTAGAGCTTTGCGTTGAGACCCTAACGCCTCTAGCACCCATCCAGCACCGCCTCCAGCGCTGGCGCGATCTTACAGGCAAATCCATTGACCTGTTTATTGGCGATATCACCAACTACGATTTCTTGAGCAAAACCCTGCACAAGTTTGAGCCAGAGGCAATAGTGCATTTTGGCGAACAGCGATCGGCCCCTTTCTCGATGATCGATCGCGAACACGCCGTACTTACTCAGGTTAACAACGTTGTCGGTACGCTCAATCTGCTGTATGCAATGCGGGAAGATTTCCCCGATTGTCACTTGGTGAAGTTGGGAACGATGGGCGAGTACGGTACGCCAAACATCGACATTGAAGAAGGTTACATCACGATCGAGCATAACGGTCGCAAAGATACCCTTCCGTATCCTAAGCAACCAGGCAGTTTTTACCACTTAAGTAAAGTTCACGACAGTCACAATATTCACTTTGCCTGTCGGATGTGGGGTTTGCGTGCCACAGACTTGAATCAGGGTGTCGTTTACGGCGTACTGACAGAAGAAACTGGCATGGACGAACTGCTGATTAACCGCCTCGACTACGATGGTGTTTTTGGAACGGCGCTGAATCGGTTCTGCATTCAAGCTGCGATCGGACATCCGATTACAGTGTATGGTAAAGGCGGACAAACTCGCGGTTTCTTGGATATTCGCGATACCGTGCGATGTATGGAAATTGCACTAGCCAATCCAGCAGCAGCCGGTGAATTCCGCGTTTTCAACCAATTCACCGAAATGTTTAGCGTTGGCGACTTAGCCATGATGGTGAAAAAAGCAAGTAATTCCCTGGGACTGGATGTGGAAATCAATCATCTGGATAACCCCAGAATTGAAAAAGAAGAACATTACTTCAACGCTAAAAACACCAGTTTGTTAAGTCTCGGATTGCAGCCTCATTATCTCTCAGAAGCACTGATCGATTCCCTATTAAACTTTGCGGTCAAGTATCAACACCGCGTTGATAAAAACCAAATTATGCCCAAAGTTTCTTGGCACAGATAATAGGCGTTGGTGCTATAGCCCTTCTCAGGTAGATGAGGTATGACTGACAGCTTATATAACCACTAAATTAAGAGGGCTAAAGCCCAACTACGTACCTCACTTACTTGAGAACCGCTATACTTGCGGTCAGCTAATTTCAGATTTAAGATGGAAAATCTTAAATCAAACATAAAGTTTTGAAATCTTAAATCTGAAGTTTTAAATTCTAGGAGTCTATTTTTGTGAGGCTGGTAACAGAACCGTATTTAGCACAAGTGAGCCGATCGCCAAAGACAGGTCATCATATTCTAGCCCAGTTTGACGATAATTCCATTGTTGTCTATCAAGCTTATCGACAGGCGATCGGCCACTTTGCAGCCTCACACGGCTATTTCGGTGGTGAATTTAACCTCAACCGCATGAGTTGGATCAAACCTAACTTTCTCTGGATGATGTATCGTTCCGAATGGGGAACAAAACCAGGACAAGAAGTAATTCTGGCGGTGAAGCTAAAACGATCGGCATTTGATGAAATTTTGGCAAATATCGTTCATTCCAGCTACATCCCAGATTTGTATAGTAGCGAAGCAGAATGGAAAAAAGCTGTTAAACACTCATCAGTTCGACTGCAATGGGACCCCGATCGTCATCCTAGCGGCGCAAAACTCGAACGACGCGCTATCCAGCTAGGTTTGCGGGGTGAGGTTTTATCCCGTTATGCAACAAAATGGATTATCGACATCGAAGATATCTCAGAATTTGTGCAACAACAGCATCAATACAAAAGCGGTGACTGGACAAATTTGCTGATACCCCGCGAGTTATTGTATCCAGTTACAAATTCGGACATTGCCAAAAAGCTAGGATTATCAGATCCTTAATAACCAGTTTGTTATTCTCTTTCGGAATTGGTATGAAAGTGTTCTTAAAAAGAACATTTTGACTTCTCCTGTCAAGAGTTCTCTATTTCTGCCATATAACTTGGCATACTAGGTACGAAAAACCCATTTTTTATGCGAATTGCCCTATTCACCGAAACGTTTTTGCCCAAGATTGATGGCATCGTAACGCGCCTGTGCCATACGATCGATCATTTACAGCGTAACGGCGACAAAGTATTAATTTTTTCGCCTGATTACGGTGTGCCGGAATATAAAGGAGCCAAAATTTACGGAGTTCCCGGCTTCCCACTACCAATGTATCCAGAATTAAAAATGGCAGTACCGCGTCCGGCGATCGGTAACGCCCTAGAAGAATGGAAGCCAGATATCATTCACGTCGTTAACCCAGCTATTTTGGGATTAGCCGGTTTGTTCTACGGAAAAATGCTGAAAATTCCCTTAGTGGCGTCTTACCATACCCATCTACCACAGTATTTGCAACACTATGGATTGGGAATGCTGGAAGGTTTGTTGTGGGAATTACTTAAATCAGCGCATAATCAGGCAGACTTGAATCTCTGTACCTCAATGGCGATGGTGCAGGAACTGAGAAGCCACGGCATTGAAAGGGTAGATTTGTGGCAGCGGGGAGTCGATACAGAATTGTTTCATCCCGACTTAGCAAGCAGAGAAATGCGATCGCACCTCAGCCAAGGTAACCCAGATAGCCCCTTGCTGCTGTATGTAGGTCGCCTGGGTGCCGAAAAAGAAATCGATCGCATCAAACCCGTCCTAGAAGCCATCCCAGACGCCCGCCTAGCTTTAGTAGGAGATGGCCCCAATCGAGAAGCCTTAGAGAAACTCTTTGCCGGAACAGCCACCCATTTTGTTGGCTATCTGCGAGGCCGAGAACTCACCTCAGCTTATGCTTCTGCCGACGCCTTTATCTTCCCCTCCCGCACCGAAACGCTAGGATTAGTGCTGCTAGAAGCAATGGCAGCCGGGTGTCCTGTCGTAGCAGCGCGTTCCGGTGGCATTCCCGACATCGTGACAGATGGAATCAACGGCTACCTATTTGACCCCACCGACGAACAAGGTGCGATCGCTGCTACTCAACGCCTGCTAGCCCATCCAGAAGAACGAGAAAAAGTACGTCAAAACGCTCGTCAAGAAGCAGAACGCTGGGGCTGGGCAGCCGCCACCCGCCAACTCCAACGCTATTATCAAAAAGGGGCTAGGGGCTAGAAAAGTCAAAAGTCAAAAGTCAAAAGTCAAAAGTCAAAAGTCAAAAAAGGGGCATTGGGCATTGGGCATTGGGCCTTGGGCTAGAGGCAAGATGGAAGAGGCAAGATGGAAGAGGCAAGAGGGAAAATTTAAAATACCTTGTTCCTAAGAAGCTAAGCAGATACATTCGTAGTAGGTTGCCTTACCCAAATAGGTAATAGGTAGTAGGTAGTAGGGAGTAGAGAGTAGAGACGAAGCATTTTTGGAGATAACTTTTGCCTAAGCATCGAAATTTATTGGCAAAAATGCTTCGCCCGTACAGTAGGGAGAGGAAGTCGCCACTTCTTCTCCCCCACTCCCCCACTAAATCTAAAATCTAAAATCTAAAATTCTTATGACACTCTCGAACACTGGTAGCGTCCTGGCGACGTTGACTCAGCTGACTCAAGTGCATCGCACCGACGCGCTGATGCAGCGAGTCAAGACTCTTTCCGTTCCGGAATTTGTCTGCCTACTCGACTTTATCACCGCAGAATTCCAGCAATTTCTGAGGGCGATCGATCTAATCAATAACGAAGCCCTAGAAACCATGCTGGAGAGGACACTAGAGGCGATTACGCTCAAAATCGGCCAAATTCTCCAGGCAGATCGGACCACGATCTTTTTGGTAGATGCCGATAAAGGCCAACTATGGTCGAAAATATCCCAAAGAGAAGGTGAAAAGCCTATTGAAATACGGCTACCGATAAATGTCGGAGTTGCCGGTCACGTAGCCACCACTGGCGAATGTCTCAATATCCCCGATGCCTACAATCACCCTCTATTTAATCCAGAATTAGATAAACAGACTAACTATTACACCCGCAACATCCTGTGTATGCCGGTTTTGAGCAGCAAGGAGCAGATAGTAGCGGTAGTCCAGCTAACTAACAAAGCTAGCAACCCCTTCAATAGCGAAGACGAAGAGATATTTCGCGATTTTGCGGCCAGCATCGGCATCATCCTGGAAAGCTGTCAGTCCTTCTATGTCGCCGCCCGCAACCAACGTGGCGCAGCGGCCTTACTAAAAGCTACCCAAACTCTTGGCCAGAGTCTTGACCTGGAGACTACTTTGCGCTCTGTAATGGATCAAGCTCGCAATCTTATGCAGGCCGATCGCAGTACCCTATTCTTACTCAGCAAAGAAACTAGCGAGCTGTGGACGAAAGTTGCCGCCGCAGATGGCAACACTGTGCTGGAAATCCGCATTCCCGCTAACAGGGGGATCGCAGGCTACGTCGCCTCTACGGGGGGGCCGCTGAATATCCCCGACGCCTACAAAGACCCCCGCTTCGACCCCACCACAGACAAGCGTACCGGCTACGTAACCCGGAATATACTCTGTCTGCCCGTTTTTAACTCCAGTAGCCACTTGATCGGCGTTACGCAGTTAATTAACAAAAACCAAGGCAGCTTCACCAGCTCGGATGAAGAATTTATGCGGGCGTTTAATATTCAAGCTGGGATCGCTCTGGAAAATGCCAAATTATTTGAAAATGTCCTTCTTGAAAAGCAATATCAAAAAGATATCTTGCAAAGCCTTTCAGATGCGGTGATTTCCACCGATATGGAAGGTAGAATCGTGACTATCAACGATGCAGCGCTGGAGTTGCTGGGTTGCCCCCCGCAACAAACTAGCGGTAAAACCCATAAGCAGATTTGGGAACAAAAGCTGATAAGTCGCATTGTCTGGGAGGTCGTGCCGATCGACAATCTGCAAATGCGGCTACAGGATAGTCTGAAAAATGCAGCGAAGCATTATGTGCCAGAACAAAGCTTGACGGTAGGTTTGTGGATCGATCCTCCCCAGAATAAGGAAGCCCTAGAAAACAACCACCACCCAAATGCTGAAGACGATACAATTTCCTATGTTCTGGCAATTCGCGATCGCACCAATCCCGATATCTTCATTCCCTGGAACGAACCCACTACAACTGACGGTTCCGTACCAACTCCCGCTTACATACCCAAGGAAAAAGTCCAAGAGATAGAACGCAGCATCAATCTGACAGTCAACCCCCTGACTAATCCAGAAGGAGGCGTCCGAGGCGGTTTAGTGGTGTTGGAAGACATTTCTCAAGAAAAACGCATGAAAACCACTCTGTACCGCTACATGACACCCGGCGTAGCAGAACGAGTGATGGCACAGGCGGAAGATTCCTTGATGGTAGGCGAACGCAAGGAAGTGACGATTTTATTTTCCGATATTCGGGGCTACACTACTCTGACGGAAAATTTGGGCGCGGCTAAAGTGGTATCGCTGCTGAATCAGTACTTTGAAACGATGGTAGAGGCAGTCTTTAACCACGAAGGCACGTTGGATAAGTTTATTGGGGATGCTCTAATGGCTGTTTTTGGTGCGCCTCTACCTTTAAAGGATCATGCCTGGTTAGCTATTCAAACGGCGCTGGATATGCGTCGGCGTCTTGCTATATTTAACCATCGGCGCATTATTTCCGCTCAGCCGCAAATCCACATTGGGATTGGTATTAGTTCCGGAGATGTGGTTTCGGGCAATATTGGTTCTCAAAAACGAATGGATTATACGGTGATTGGGGATGGAGTTAACCTAAGTTCTCGGTTGGAGGGTGTCACTAAGGAGTATGGTTGCGATATTATTTTGAGCGAGTTTACTTATAATCTTTGCGGCGATCGCATCTGGGTGCGCGAACTCGACAAAATTAGGGTCAAGGGAAAACACGAAGCCGTCACTATCTATGAGTTGATTGGCAATCGCACCCAATCTCTTAAGGATTCAGACCATGAATTTTTAGCACATTACAGCGCCGGAAGAGAAGCTTACTTAGCTAGGGACTTCTTTCGCGCGATCGCCAATTTTGAACACGCTCAGAAAATCCGTTCCTTTGACCAAGCGATCGCCGTCCACCTAGAACGAGCCCAAAAATATCTCTTAGACCCACCCCCTGAGTCTTGGGATGGCGTTTACAGCATGACAACCAAGTAGTTATTGGTCAGTAGTCATTAGTCATTAGTTATTGGTCAGTAGTCAATAATCATTAGTTATTGGTCAGTAGTCATTAGCCCCTCTTATCTCGATCGACTGTAGGGACAATTCATGAATTGTCCCTACAATGTTTAGGCAAAAAATTAAAAGTGGGATAATAAACCCGGATTCCGTATGACTATTGACTAATGACTAATGACCAATGACTATTGACTATTGACTACTGATATCTGACTAAAATGCAAAAACTATACGAAGGCAAAGCCAAAATTATTTACAGCACAGATGAGGCCCAGATACTGCTCGCCCACTTCAAAGACGATGCTACAGCATTTAACGCCCAGAAGCGCGGCACTATCGTTGGCAAAGGCGAAATCAACTGTAAAATTTCCAGTCATTTATTCCAACTTCTAGAAGCTAAAGGCATTGCCACTCACTTCATCGATAGCCCCGCTCCAAATCAAATGCGCGTCCGTCGCGTACAGATTTTACCTTTAGAAGTAGTGATCAGAAACATTGCGGCTGGTAGTCTTTGCAAACAGACCGGGTTGCCAGAAGGCACCATTCTCAAACAGCCGTTGGTCGAATTTTACTATAAGAATGACGGCCTGGGTGACCCTCTCCTGACACGCGATCGCCTCTTCTTGCTAGAACTAGCCACCCCGGAACAAGTCTCTAGACTCCAGGAACTCGCCTTACAGATTGACGAAATCCTCAGCGTATTTTTTAACCAGTGCGGCATTACTCTGGTAGACTTCAAGCTGGAGTTTGGTCTTGACCAGGAGCAAAAACTGCTCCTAGCCGACGAAATCAGTCCCGACACTTGTCGTCTGTGGGATCGGTCCGAAGCCGATCCCGATCGCCGAGTTATGGATAAAGACCGCTTCCGCCGCGACTTGGGAAATGTAGAAAGCGCCTATCAGCAAGTCTTGGAGAGAGTTCTAGAAAGGGTCGAGGACGAATAAATGGGCAGAGGGGCAGAGGGGCAGAGGGGCAGAGGGGCAGAGGGGTAGAGGGGTAGAGGGGTAGAGGGGTAGAGGTGCAGAGGGGAAAAGAAGAAGATTTCAGATTTCACATTGAAATTAAATCTAAAATCTAAAATCTAAAATCTACAATTCCCAATATGGTGTGTGGAAGTGCTAAACAACGTGAACAAAATGCGTTTATCTCCAGTTTTGGTAGTAGCTATTACTTGGGCTACCCTCGGTTTACAGCATTCGGCGAACGGACAAACCTCGGATTCCCAAGCAGGTATAGCCAACAATCTATCGTTTGGGCAAGGATTTACTCACATAAATACTTTGCCATTACCAGATCGGCAGGATCTAGGGCTCACCGCTCATTCGGGCCATATAGAAACTGCTCTAGCGGACAACCTCTTATTTGAGGTAGAAACTTTACCTCACAGTAAAGCGATCGAGTCGTTCCAAGAACTGCCAAATCTACCGGGTAAAGGCCATAGCAGCCACATAGAGACTGCTATGACAGTTCAGGATGCCTCTAGCTCCAGCAAAATCCCTACTCAACCGCAATTTCTCGCCCAAACAACCAACCAAGAGCGTCCAACGGATACCCAGACAATACCAAGGGTAGAACCCACAGCGCAAACGCAGCCCGCAGACGATACACAACGGCGAGAAATTCCCGAACCAGAAACACCCAGAAACGTCGAAACGACACCTCCAACACCGCCATCTCAAGGAGTCCCACCCCAAGGAACTCCAGCGCCCGAACAAGAAACACCGAATCAACTTGAGTTGAATCTCACTCCTGGGGGACGATCGCCTCAAAACCCCCAGATCGATATTCCCGAACGAGCGCCCTCTACTCCTATAAACATCCAGCCAAGCGAAGCCCCAGCAGTAGATCCGCGTGTGTTGGTGGCGGAAGTGTTAGTAAACGGGGTAGAAGGAAAACTGCAATCGATCGTTTATGATGCCATTCGCACCCGCCCCGGACGCACTACAACACGCGCTGGATTGCAAGAAGACATTAATGCTATCTTTGCCACCGGCTATTTCTCTAAGGTCAGAGCCGAACCTAGCGATACTCCTTTGGGCGTCAGGGTGACTTTTGTGGTAGAAGCTAACCCGACCCTGCGTTCTGTGCAGGTGGAAGGCAATCGAGTGTTGCCCCAAACTGTCGTTCAGGACACATTTCGCTCACAGTACAACGATATCCTCAACTTCCGCGACCTACAGGAGGGCATTAAGCGCTTAGAACAGTGGTACAAAGACAAGGGCTATGTCTTAGCCCAGGTGGTTGATACGAGGGTCAATCCAGACGGAACGGTCACCCTGTCGGTCGCTGAGGGGGTGGTGGAGAATATTCAAGTCCGCTTCTTGAATAAGGAAGGAGAGGCCACAAACGAGCAAGGTCAGCCGATCCGAGGTCGTACCCGATCGTATATTGTGACTAGGGAACTGGCGCTCAAACCCGGTCAGGTATTTAACCGCAATGCGGTACAAAGCGATTTACAGCGGGTCTTTCGTCTGGGTTTGTTTGAAGATGTCCAAGTTTCTTTGAATCCAGGACAAGACCCGCGTCAGGTGAATGTGACCGTCAATGTGAAGGAAAGGAATGCGGGTTCGATCGCAGCTGGTGCTGGGATTAGTTCTGCTTCCGGTTTATTTGGTACGGTTAGCTATCAACAGCAAAACCTGGGCGGAAACAACCAGAAAATAGGGGCGGAGGTGCAGTTGGGTCAGCGGGAGCTGCTGTTTGACTTGCGCTTCACTGACCCCTGGATTGGTGGTGACCCCTACCGCACTTCCTATACTGTGAATTTCTTCCGACGCCGCTCTATTTCTTTGATTTTTGATGGTGGCGATCCAGAAATTAGACTGCCGAATGAAGATCGGCCCCGGATTCTCCGCATCGGTGGTGGTGTCACTTTTAACCGTCCCCTGTCAAAAAATCCCCTAGCTGAATCGGAATGGGTATCGTCTTTGGGACTCCAATATCAGCGGGTTTCGATTCGCGATCGCGATGGCGATATCAGTCCGGTAGATGAATTGGGCAACGATCTCAGTTTTAGCGGTGAGGGGAAAGACGACCTGCTATTAGTCCAACTTGGCTTAGTGCGCGATCGACGCAACAATCCCCTGCGGACTACTAGCGGTTCCTTACTGCGGTTTGGTCTGGAACAGTCGGTGCCGATCGGTCTGGGGAATGTTTTCCTGACTCGTCTGCGCGGCAGCTACAGTTATTACATTCCAGTCAAATTCACTAGCTTCACTCCCGGCGCACAGTCTCTCGCTTTTAACGTTCAAGGAGGAACGGTGCTGGGTGATTTGCCTCCCTATGAGGCTTTTTCCCTGGGTGGCAGTAATTCTGTGCGTGGGTATGAAGAAGGGGATTTGGGTAGCGGTCGCACTTATTTGCAAGCTACTGCTGAGTATCGCTTCCCCGTTTTCTCTGTGATCGGTGGCGCTCTTTTCGTTGATTTTGGCACGGATATTGGCAGTGGTGGAAGCGTCCCCGGCGACCCGGCTGGAGCGCGGGGTAAACCCGGTACAGGCTTCGGCTACGGTCTAGGCGTCCGAATTCAATCTCCGCTAGGGCCGATCAGAATAGATTATGGCCTCAATGACAACGGCGACTCTCGCATTCACTTCGGCATTGGCGAACGTTTCTAAAATCTTTCAGAACTAAGCCCAGCTGTCACACTTAAATCAACTTGTAGGGTGCGTCAGACTTTCGTTATACATCGATAGAATCTGCCGTTCCCGCCACAAGATTATGTAGGGGCGAAGCATTGCGGAATTAACTTTTCGGTTTTGAGTTAAGCTTAATCCCGCAATGCTTCGCCCTCCCACTATACATAG
>Ga0105047_10017642_pt1 | contig 11113 bp, 11 predicted proteins | sample MAT04_FD_78384 | JGI IMG/M metagenome (GOLD analysis project Ga0105047, IMG submission 78384) | Freshwater microbial communities from Lake Fryxell liftoff mats and glacier meltwater in Antarctica - MAT-04 (megahit assembly) | ecosystem: Environmental > Aquatic > Freshwater > Ice > Liftoff...
GTCGATGCGCGTGATGTCGAGCAGCTCGCCGAACAGGCCTTCCAGCGCGTCGACGCTCTCGTTGATGCTGTTCACGAGGCTGGCCACCTCCGGGTCGTGGCTGCGCTGGCGCAGCGCTTCGGCGAACAGGCCCATGGCGTGCAGCGGCTGGCGCAGGTCGTGGCTGGCGGCGGCGAAAAACTGCGTCTTGGCACGGTTGGCGGCCTCGGCGGCACGGCGCGCTTCGTCGGCGACGCGGCGCGCCTCTTCCGTGACCCCCATTTCGTTGCGCAGGCGCGCGGCGAGATCGTCGGTGCGCGCTTTCAGCGTGATGGCCTGGCCCAGCGCGCTGCCGTAGGTGCGCGCCATCAGCACCGTGATGCAGAACAGCAGCGTCAGGATCACCGCCAGCTGCAGATGCCAGGGTTGAGAGTTGTCGCTGGCGATGCGCACGATGGTGGGCGTGAGCACCAGGCTGATGAAAGCCAGAAACACACGCGACTGCGTGGCCAGCAACTGCACCGAGCCCAGGCAGTAGCTGTAGACGATGAGGATCAGCGACACCACGTGGTAGGGCGTGCCCAGGCCCCAGAACAGCCACACCGCCACGCCCCACAGCGCGCCCTGTGCCAGCACCAGCGCCATCCAGCTGCGCCGCCAGACCCTCAACGTGCCGCCGTCGGCGTCGCGCTGGCGGCGGAAGCGCGCGTAGTGCGCCAGCCGCAGCAGCCACAGCGTGGCGGCCACCGCCAGCCAGCCCAGCATCGTGCGCGGCTCGGCCAGCGGCCAGAAGATGGCCGTCATCAGCACCATGCCGATGAGGTTGCCGGTCAGCGTGGCCGGCGTTTGCACGTAGAGCGCGCGGATGTGGTCGACGCGGCCGGCTGCCTGGGCATCGGCGGCTGGCGAAGCCGGCAGCACGGCGGCCGTCGACGCCTCGACCGGAAGAGTGGAGCTCACCGCCTCAGCCAGTTGTCGACGGTGCCAGAGCGCCAGGTCGACGCCCGAGCTTCCGGCCACGGAACCGGCTCTGCCGTGCCGTTGGCAGACGGCCCCCTCGGGGGGGGCGAAGGCCGCGGCTCCAAGTCCGCCTGCGCGGACTTGGACGGCCAGGCTAGCAACGCCTCTGGCGTTGCGTGGAGCGCAAGCGAGCTTGGGGGCGTCATCTCAGCGCGGCGGCAGCCGCCAGGCGAAGGAACTGCCCTGCCCCTGCGTCATCTGGCTCACCGCCAGCACGGCCTGCGTGCGGGAACTGACACCCAAGGCGCGCAGTACCGCAGCGACGTGGTCCTTCACGGTTTCCACCGACAGGTTGAGCTGGCGTGCGATGAGCTTGTTGGGCAGGCCCTGCAGCAGCAGCGACAGCACCTCGGCCTGGCGCGGCGTGAGGCCGATCTCGGCCATCGTCGGTACCTTCTGGTGCGGTTCGGGGCGCGCGGCCGGGCCCAGCGCGGCCTCGCCGCCGACGGTGACGAGGGCCGACTCGCCGGCCGGGCGCATCACGCCTGGCACGGTGTCGCCCATGTGCAGACCGCGGCCGAAGTCCAGGCCCAGCATCGAAGGCGGCACGTACATCGCGCCCGTCATCACCATGCGCAGCGCCTCGTGCAGCTCGGCGTGCGAGCTGCGCTTGGGCACGAAGCCCATGGCCCCGCTGTCGATGGCGCGGATGACGTCGCTGGCGCGGTCGGACGCCGACACCACCACCACCGGCACCGCCGGGTAGGCGGCGCGGAATTCGACCAGCACGTCGAAGCCGTCGGCGTCGCCCAGCGCCAGGTCGAGCAACACGAGGTCGAAGTCGGCGTCGGCCTTCAGCGCGGCCCGCGCCGCGGCGGCGCTGTCGACGCCGAGCACCGTGGTGTCGTTGCCGACGCTCTGGATGACCTGCTGCAGGGCCGAGAGAACCAGCGGATGATCGTCAACCAGCAGCACCTTCATGGGGTCTCCAAGCAATTGAGCGGAGTCATTGTGAGCCTGCACTCACCGCGCGCCTTGCCCCCAATTTGGGGGTGCGGCGGCTAGAGGAAGCGCCGCGACACGGTCTCGGCCACGCAGGCCGGCTTCGCCGAACCCTCGATCTCGACGCTGACCTGAACCGTCAGCTGCGCGCCCCCCGGCAGCGGCTCCCAGGCCAGCAGCCGGAAGTGGCCGCGCAGCCGGCTGCCGACCTTCACCGGCGCCATGAAGCGCAAACGGTTGAGGCCGTAGTTGACGCCCAGCTTCACGTCGTCGATGGTCAGACCGGTCTCGAACATCAGCGGCACCAGGCTCAGCGTGAGGTAGCCGTGGGCCACCGTGGTGCCGAAGGGCCCGGCCGCGGCGCGCACGGGGTCGGTGTGGATCCACTGGTGGTCGCCGGTGGCCTGCGCGAAGAGGTCGATGCGGGCCTGATCGACCGGCACCCAGTCGCTGCAGCCGATGTCCTGGTCGACCAGCGCCTGCAGGCCGGCCAGTGTGGCGTGGTGCTTCACGCGCCGGGCCGTCAGGTCACCCAGGCGGTGAGCGGGCCCCACTGCTCGAGGTCGCGTTCGACGCGGCTGGGCGCCACGTCCCACAGCGTGAGGCCGCGTGCCGCCAGCTGCACGTAATTCTGCGTGTCGCGCAGCCAGGCCAGCACCGGCAGCGGCAGTGTGCTCAGGTAGTGGTGCAGCTGCTCGTTGGCGCGGGTGTGCTCGCGCACGCGCATGCCGACCAGGCCCATCTTCACCTCGTGGCCGCGACGGTGCGCACGCAGGGCCTGCACGAAGGTGTGCGTGGCCTGGATGTCGAACAGGCTGGGCTGCAGCGGGATCAGCAGGCGGTCGGCGATCTTCATCACCGCGTCCAGGCGCTTGCCGTGCAGGCCGGCCGGGGTATCGAGCACGACGTGGGTGGTGCCCTTGGGCGGGCGCACGAGATCGTCGGTGCTGACGTCCCAGCCGGCGACGCGCGGCAGCGCGGGCGCCACCCGCTGGCGCTGGTCGAGCCACTGGCGGCTGGACTGCTGGCGGTCGACGTCGCCCAGCATCACGCTGTGCCCCGCGGCAGCCAGCCAGCCGGCCACGTTGGTGGCCAGGGTGCTCTTGCCGACGCCGCCCTTGGGGTTGGCGACCACGATCACGGGCATGGTGTTCTCCTGCGATGGACGCTGGTTTTGTCGGGTATGGTAGCCGCGCCCGTGCCCACCCCGACGGCGGGCAAACCAGCCCGACCTACCCGATGGCCGAGATCCTGATCGTCGCCGCGCACCCCCAGATCGACCACTCGCGCGTGACACGCCGCCTGACACAGGCCGCTGCGAACGACCCCGCGCGCGTCGCCGTGCACGACCTCTACGCGCGCTACCCCGACTACTTCATCGACGTGGCCGCCGAGCAGGCCGCGCTGCAGGCGGCGCGGCTGGTGGTGTGGCTGCACCCGGTGCACTGGTACTCGATGCCGCCGCTGATGAAGCTGTGGCTGGACGAGGTCTTCGGCTTCGGCTGGGCCTACGGGCCCGGCGGGCAGGCACTGTGCAGCAAGGGCCTGTGGCTGGTGGCTTCCACGGGTGGACCGGCTTCCAGCTACCGCCCCGACGGCCACAACCGCTACTTCTTCGACGCTTTCCTGCATCCCTACGAACAGACCGCCGCGCTGGTGGGCATGCGCTGGCTGCCGCCACTGGTGCTGCACGGCGCCCACCGCGCGAGCGACGCCGAACTCGACGCCCACGCAGCGCTGTTCGCGCAGCGCCTGGCGAGCTACCCCGACTGGCCCGAGATCGCCGACATGGAACCGGCCCCGCCCTGCGACGTCGCCGCGGACGAGCGGCCTGCCGGCTGACCGCACACGACGTCCATGGAACACCACACCGTCTGGCTGCAGTCGACTCTGGTCTACCTCGGCGCCGCCGTGCTGGCCGTGCCACTGGCGCGGCTGCTGGGGCTGGGTTCGATCATCGGCTACCTGGCCGCGGGCATCGGCATCGGCCCCTGGGGCCTGAAGCTGGTCACCGATCCGCGCGCGATGCTCGAGTTCTCGGAGTTCGGCGTCGTGCTGATGCTCTTCCTCGTCGGCCTGGAACTCGAGCCGCGGCGACTGTGGTCGCTGCGCCGGCCGATCTTCGGCTGGGGCAGCGTGCAGCTCTTCGGTTCGGCGGCGCTGGTGATAGGTGTCGGTGTGGCCGCCGGGCTGGACTGGCGGCTGGCGCTGGTGGCCGGCCTGGGGCTGGGCCTGAGCAGCACGGCCATCGGCCTGGCGGTGCTGAACGAGCGCCACCTGATGGCCACCACCGCCGGCCAGAGTGTGCTGAGCGTGGCGTTGCTGCAGGACATCGCGGCCATTCCCATCCTTGCCACCGTGCCGCTGCTGGCCAGCGCGGGCGCCGGTGCGGCGGGCGGCGGCTGGCTGGGCGCGGCCAAGGCCTTCGGCATGATCGCGCTCATCGTCTTCGGCGGCCGGCTGCTGCTGCGCCCGGCGCTGCGCTGGATCGCGCGCAGCGACACGCCCGAGATCTTCACCGCCGCCGCGCTGCTGCTGGTGGTGGCCACGGCGGCGCTGATGCAGAGCGTGGGCCTGAGCATGGCGTTGGGGGCCTTCCTCGCCGGCGTGCTGCTGGCCGAAAGTGAATACCGCCGCGAGCTCGAGACCGACCTCGAGCCCTTCAAGGGCCTGCTGCTGGGCCTGTTTTTCATCGCCGTGGGCATGAGCATCGACTTCGCGGTGGTGATGGCCCGCCCGCTGCTCATCGCCGGCGTTGTGCTGGGCTTCCTGCTGTTGAAGGCGCTGGTGCTGTGGCTGATGGCGCGGCTGATGCCGGTGCCGCTGAAGGAGTGGCCGGTGTTCGTCATCCTGCTGGCCCAGGGCGGCGAGTTCGGCTTCGTCGTCTTCCAGGCGGCGCTGGGCGCGCAGGTCATCGGCGCCGAAGCTGCTTCGCTGCTGGTCGCCGCGGTCGCCTTGAGCATGCTGCTGACGCCGCTGCTGCTGGTGGCGGCCGACCGCTGGTGGGTGCGCGTGCTGGAAGACCGCGACACGACACCCAAGCCGGCCGAGATCAGCCAGGACCAGGCAGCGCCGGTGCTCATCCTGGGTTTCGGTCGCTATGGGCAGATCGTCGGCCGGCTCATCAACGCGACCGGCCTCTCGGCCACCGTGCTCGACCACGACGCACAGCAGATCGACACCGTACGCCGCTTCGGCTGGCCGGCCTTCTACGGCGACGCCACGCGGCTGGACCTGCTGCGCGTGGCCGTGGCCGCGCGGGCACGCGTGATCGTCGTCGCCATCGACGACATCGAGCAGAGCCTGAAGGCGGTGGACCTGGTGCGCCAGCACTTCCCGCAGGCCGCGCTGGTGGTGCGGGCCCGCAACGCCGCGCACTGGTACGCGCTGCACGAACGCGGCGTGCAGCACGTCGAGCGCGAGACCTTCGACGCCGCGCTGATGAGCGGCCGCACGGTGCTGGAACTCATGGGCTGGCAGCCGCATGCGGCGCGCAACCAGGCGCTGCGTTTCCGCCAGCACAACGTGGCGGCGATGGCCGCGCTGGCACCGCACCGCCACGACGAGCAGAAGTTCATCGCGCTGTCGAAGCAGGGCCGTCAGCAGCTGGAAATGCTGTGGTCACGCGAACGCGAGGAGCGTGAGCGTGAACGTGTGCGGCGCGATGCCGGCTGGACGGCGGCGCGCAAGGACGACGCCTAGCGCAGTGCCAGCACAGGCCGCGCGCGTCAGCGCAGCCCGTCCCACAGCAGCTTGGCGCCGGTCAGGAACATGCCGGCGTAGGCCAGCCGGTAGAACAGCGCCGCGCTGACGCGCTGCGTCAGCCATACGCCGGCCCACACGCCCAGCGGCGCCAGCGGCAGCAGCAACAGCGCGGTGAGCATGTTGCGCAGGTCGATGAGCCCCAGCCAGGCGTAGGGCCCCACCTTCGACAGGTTGACGACGCCGAAATACACCGCCATCGTGGCCGCCAGCTCACGCGGCGGCAGCTTCAGCGGCAGCAGGTAGGCGCTGACCGGCGGCCCGCCGGCATGGGCGACGAAACTCGTGAAACCCGACACCGTGGCGCAGGCCGAACCCACCCAGTGCGGCGCCGGCGGCCCGCCCGGGCGCGGCGGGAACAGCAGGCGCTGCGCCAGGAAGGCCAGCGTCAGCGCGCCCACCACGCCGGCCACGGCCGCGGTGGAGAACACGCCGAAGAGCAGCGTGCCCACTACCGTGCCCACCAGCGCCCAGGGCACGAGATGCCGCACCAGCGCGCGGTTGCGTTCGCGCCAGAGCTGCTGCAGGCCGATGCCGTCCATCGCCAGCAACAGCGGCAGCATGATCGCTGCAGCCTGCGGCACCGGCAGCGTCAACGCCATCATCGGCGTGGCCAGCGAACCGAAGCCGCTGGCGAAGCCGCTCTTCGACAGCCCGGTCATCAGCACCGCGGGCACGGCGACGGCATAGAACCAGGGGTCCTGGACAACAGGCAGGGATGCAAACAAGGCGGGGCGCTTTCGGGCTTGGTGCGGGCAGGCCCGATGGGCTGGCGGCAGCGCCGCGGCGGGAGTATGGGCAGACCAACGGCGACAATTCTCGGATGTTCCAGCCTTCCCAGTCCGACGTGCGGCGATTCTTCTGCGCCGCCTACGCCAAGCAGCGCGACGGCCGGCCGCTCGACCCGATGGAAGACATCGCCGCGCGCTGGGTCACGGAGCACCCCGAACACCACGGCGAACTCGCCGACGAGGCGGCTGCGCTGGCCGCGGTCTACACCGTCGAGGAAGGCCGCAGCAACCCCTTCCTGCACCTGTCGATGCACCTGTCGATCCACGAGCAGGTGGCCATCGACCAGCCCACCGGCATCCGCCAGGCGGTGGAACTGCTGGCGGCGCGGCGCAACTCGCTGCACGCCGCGCACCACGAGGTGATGGAGTGCCTGGGCGAGATGATCTGGGCCAGCCAGCGCAGCGGGCTGCCGCCCGACGGGCCGGCCTACATCGACGCGGTGCGCCGCCGCGCGACGCGCTGAGTGCCGGTCCGCCTCAGCGGCCGCGCCGGCGCAGCACTTCGGGGTCGGCCCAGAGCTCGTCGAGGATGCCGAAGGCGCTGGCGTCCTCGGTGTGACGGCCGACGATGCGGTCGCTGCAGTCCTTGCTGGCCAGATCCAGCCGTTGCGGCGTCATGCGCAGCTGCGTGCGCGTCGAGTAGAAGGCCATCACCACGGGCGCCACCAGGTTGCCCGGGCTCTGCTCGGCGACGATGGCCACGCGCTTCGACGCCAGCTGCACCAGCGAGCCCGTGGGATAGATGCCCAGGCTTTGTACGAAGGCCGCGAACAGCGCGCTGTCGAACTGGCCCTTCCACGACGCCATGCGTGCAATCGACTCAGCCGGATCCCAACCCGCCTTGTAGGGGCGGTTGGAGGTGATGGCGTCGTAGACATCGCAGATCGCGCCCATGCGTGCCAGCTGCGACAGCTTCTCGGCCGGCAGGCGGCCGGGGTAGCCGGTGCCATCCACACGTTCGTGGTGGTTCAGCACCACGTCCAGCATCTCGGGCGAGGCACCACGCCCTTCCAGCAGCAGCTGGTGGCCGCGCTCCGGATGGCTGCGAATGACGCGGAACTCGCTCTCGGTCAGCTTGCCCGGCTTGTTCAGCACCTCCAGCGGCATCACCGCCTTGCCGATGTCGTGCATCAGCCCGGCCTGACCGGCGGCGCGGCACTGTTCCTCGCTCATGCCGATCTGGCGCCCCAGCGCCACCATCAGCGCACACACGGCCACCGAGTGCATGTAGGTGTAGTCGTCGCGCGTCTTCAGGCGCGCCAGGCTGACGAGCGCGCCGGGGTTGCGCAGGATCGAGCTGGCTATGTCGTCCACCAGGTCCAGGCAGCCGTCGGCGTCGATGGTGTTGCCCATGCGGGCCTCGCCGAACATCGCGACGACGGCCTGGCGGCCGCGGTCGCAGATGGCGGCCGCCTCCTTGAGTTCAGCGGCCATGCTGCGCGGCGCGGACGATGGCAGGGCTGCGGCAGCTGCCGGCGAGGGCACGCCGAAGCGCTCACCGGCCCGGCCAGCCGCGTGAAGCACAGCCGGCGCCACGGGCGTGTCGTCTACCGGCGCGGCCACGTCGAGCCCCAGGCCGGGGTCGATCCAGCACTCGGCCACGCCGCTGCTGCGCAGCCGCGCCAAGTCGCCCGTGCTGTCGAGCATGAAGCGCGTCTTCCAGAACGGGTGGTCGATCCACTTGCCGTCCAGCTTGTGCACGTGCATGCCGATGCGCAGCTGCCCGACGGAGATCTTCTTCAGCATGTTGTGCAGCTGGGCGGTAGGCAAGGGCCGGCGCAGCCGTAGGGCCGCGGTCTGCATCCATATCGACCGCCAGCGCCAGCAACTTGAAGGCGGGGCGAACGTGCCAAGCGCCGCAAACATGAAAAAGCCGCCGAGGACGGGTCCAGGGCGGCTCTGCTTGATGGTGGCGGCGTGGACGTTCCTCCGCCGTCGAACTTTCAGCAACCAGCACGCCACCTCATATCTCGTCAGCGCGAGACCCGCACAGCCATGGAAAAGTCAGCCGCAGCAGGTCTGATGGGCCACAGCGGGCTTCTCGCAACGTCGCCCAGGCTCACTTCGAATGGGGGGCCATGACAGCCCGGCGGCCGTCGCGAGCAGCGGGCTCACGGGCTCAGGAAGCCCTGAGCAGGCGATGTGAGAAGAATGAAGAATTTGTCATATCATCGTTCGGCCGCTACCTGATACCGACTCAACATGCATGACCTGCCCAGCGACTGGAGCGCACTTTGCGCGGTGGTCTTCCTGCTGGGCATGCGGCATGGGTTCGATGCTGACCACTTGGCGGCCATCGACGGCCTGACCCGACTCACTTCACGGGACCACCGGTACTTTGCTCGCTATTGCGGCACACTGTTTTCGCTGGGTCACGGGGCCGTGGTGCTGTGCATCGCTGCCGTCGTGGGGCTGCTGAGTGAGCGCTGGGCTCCGCCCGGCTGGTTCGATCTGCTGGGGGCCTGGATTTCCATCAGCTTCTTGTTGCTCATCGGCATCGTCAACCTGCGCGCGGTGCTGCGCACGGCACCGGGCGCTGTCGTGCCGCTGCTGGGGGTGAAGGGGCCGCTGTTCGCGCGGCTGATGCCTTCCAGCAATCCACTTGGCGTCGCCGGAGTAGGCGCGCTCTTCGCACTTTCTTTCGACACCCTCAGTCAGTCGGCGCTCTTCGCCGTCACGGCCGCGCGGTTCGGCGGGGTCAGCCATGCGCTGCTGCTGGGCCTGGTCTTTGTGCTGGGCATGCTCCTGGCCGATGGCTTGAACGGCTGGTGGATCGCGCGCCTGATTGCGCGCGCCGACCAGGTCGCGGCCTTGGCCTCACGCATCATGAGTGTGGTGGTGTCCGCCGTGAGCCTGTTGATCGCGGCCATGGGTATCGGCAAGCTCTTGTCGCCCGCATTTCAAGGTTGGACCGAAGGCCGGGAACTGGCCTTCGGCGCCGCCGTCGTTGTCGTCATCGCGCTCGGCTACGTCTTCGCCATCTCGCTGTCGCGCAAGATTCGGACCCTGGGCCGCGCCAACTGAGATCGTCGCGGCACCGGTTGTTTCCGCAAGGCGCCCCGAGCCGGCAACAGAGGGCCAGGGACCCATCGGCACCGCGTCGGCGCAACGGACCGGGGTCTGGTTGCCGCGCCACGGCTCGCATGCAGGTCAACGGGCCGGCCGCAACCGGGCGCCGGCTCAGATGCTGTAGCTTTCGTAGCTGGCCGGATGGAAGATCTCGTCGACCGACATCAGGCGCGCCGACAGGCCCTGCGCAGGTTGATGGCGCACAAAGGCCTCCAGCGTGTTGCGGCTTGCCGCCACCGCCGGGTTTGCCTTGACTGAGCGCTGCATCGAGGGCCTCGACCCGGTCCCAAGCTTGGCCGGGCTTGTCTGGTGGCGGCGCCGCGCCGGGCGGTCCGCCCTGAGGCGTGCCTCTGGTCGTCCATGCCGGCCCGGGCCGCCCGTTCGGCTGCGCCGAGTTCGTCAGCGCGGGCGCTTCGCGCAGCAATGCGCACCATCGCGTTTCGGGTTGACCGGTCTCACTTCCGAGCCTTGCCTGGCGTTCCGGATTTTCGGTACGTCTTGGCCGCGGCTTCGATGTGTGCGTGCCCATGGGACTCCCGCACCGAGACGAAAACCAGATGCAGCTGATCCTGCATGACATACGGTTGCGCGATGATGGATTGGGCAAACACCTGGACCTCGTCAGTACGTCCGCGCGGGGTCCGTCAAACGCCTCGCAAGCTGACGCTCGTGATGGTCGTAGAGATAGCTCAGCGTGGCGACGCAAGGACTCGACGGACTTTGCGCCAGTCGCGCATTGCCGAGATCGTTGCGCCGCAGGTCTCGGAAGGCCTCAGAGCGGTTCTCCTATCCACGCGCCTTGACCAGCGTGTCGAACGCGTCGGCCAAGTCGTCGTCGAGGGACATCGTGAGTCGCTTCATGGGGCTCCTGTGGCGGACCAGTCTGCGTAGTGTGGCGCCGAGTGGGCTGTCGCGGACAATAGGCGGTCCGCGCCGGCGCGCATCTCGATGGGCTGCACCGCCAGCCACAGGGCGTCGACGCGGATCACCGCAGCCACTCGCGCAGCCAGGCCGCGCAGTCGCTGCCACCCTGCTCGGGCCAGTGGATGTTCACGGCCGTTGCGCCGACAAGCGCTGACGGCTGCGCGGTCGCCGCATCGGCCGCGCGTCGCCAATTGTGCACGAGGTTCGCGTTCAGCCCATGCGCCAGCGCCACCTTGGCCACAGACATACCCTGCTGCGAGCACTCGGCCAGAACCTGCGCCTTCAACTGTGCACTGTGCGGCCGGCGTAATGCTCGTTCGCCGTCTTCCATCGTGTCCACCTCAGTTTTCGTGGACACCATGCTGTATTCCGGCGCCGGCAGGATCAAGATGCCACGCCGAGAGGCCAACTGCGCTCGCGTTTCGGGTCCGGGACCGAACTCAGACCGAACTCAGACCGAACGCCTACGGCGGTCGTTCCTATTTGTTCCTCGTTTTCTAGATCCTGAATCCGTGACCTCGCTCACTGCAACTTCCCGTTGGATGCCATTTCGGACGTAATGGAGGACGTAACCGTGCCGTCATTGCACAAATGCCCTCCGGCAATTGCGTTGCCCGCCTTTTTGA
>Ga0105047_10017645_pt1 | contig 11112 bp, 2 predicted proteins | sample MAT04_FD_78384 | JGI IMG/M metagenome (GOLD analysis project Ga0105047, IMG submission 78384) | Freshwater microbial communities from Lake Fryxell liftoff mats and glacier meltwater in Antarctica - MAT-04 (megahit assembly) | ecosystem: Environmental > Aquatic > Freshwater > Ice > Liftoff...
TATTTTGATAAAGCACTTCAGAATGATAGGGAAAGGGCTTCGCACGTGATGAAACTGATCCAATAGCTCTATGCCAACGAAGCCTTGGCACGTGAGGCCAACATGTCGCACGGTGAACGCCATGCCCTGCATCTCGAAAAATCGTTGCCCATCATAAATGAGATCGGTGCATATATCTACCGGCACAAAAGCCAGGCAACACCGCTGAGCCCCATCGGGAAAGCCTTTGAGTATTGTTCCAACCGCTGGAGGAGCCTACAAAACTATCTGGCTGACGGAATGCTCGAGATCGACAGCAATCTGGTGGAGAACTCAATCCGCCCGCTTGCACTGGGCCGCAAGAACTACCTGTTTGCGGGATCGCACAGCCTGTCCCGTGAAACGGGAATGCTGCCCAAAACATTGCCATGTTTTACAGTTTTTTTTGCCACCTGCAAAAGCCACGACATCGATCCGCAGAAATGGCTCACCTTGTCATGTCTGAAATAAATAAATTCCTGACAATCAACCAAATAAAAAAAATAAAAAGTTTAGACAAAATGGAGCCCTTCGCAGCTTTTCAGCTCAACAAGACAATAAAACAAAAAAAAACAGAGGCTGAACTCTTTTGAGACAGCCTCGTTACTTTACTAAATGTATTCACCAAATGACTATGAACAGCATCAAAAAGTCCCTGTTGAATTATTCAAACAAACTGTCCATTATGCAATACCCACTCCTCAGGATTTCGCTAAGTATGAAATAACCAAATAAGCAATCCGGTTTTCTTTTCTGATTTTATTGAGAAAATTAAACGGGACAGCTTTTGAATTGTCGATTGTCAAATTCCAGCCTAAATCGGCATCACCATTAAAATCTAAATTTTCAGTGGCAACAGTAAGTTTGTTCTTTTTCAAGTCGATACTGCAAAATGTTGCGGTTATTGTATCTTCCATTCCGAGTGGTTTTGTCCAGTACGGAAAACTGTTTTTGTCGATACTCAGTTTTAAACTACGCTGCGCATCGTTAGCTGCGGTTTTAAATAAATTCCAATCATTGGCAAATTCATGGTTTAAACTAAATAATTGCAACAAACCGCCATCAATTGCCTGAAGCACATCTTCTTTTACATGTGTAACGGCCTCCTGTTTCAAATGACCGGCTTCACGACAGGTATAACGAATGTGCATCACCACGTCAGAAATGGTTTCAAAATCAAACTGCGGAATATCATTGGGGATTTCAATCTTCCATCTGCTAATGGCTCCTGCACCTTCGAACGGAAGGTATTTTTCGTCGCGCAGGTTGGTTTCGAATAAACCGCTGTCGTTTTGTGCCGTGCTTGTTACCATCGACTGAATGGCCCCATTAAAATCACGGAACCTTGTATCTTCAGTATCTGCACGTTTGTACTCATCGCCTTTTAGAGACGAAATGCGGATGCTGCTTTGCAAAAGCGATAATTTTGCATGGATAGTTGTAAAAGGTCCTGTTATACAAGGAATAGAGATAGAAACAGTTTTTATCCTGCGGTTAAATTGTCCAGGGCTATCCAAATCGTACAGCCATTCCGGAATTTCAATTTCGCACGAACCGGTAGCTTTCAGTTTTAAAAGCGCCAATGGATTTAAGCGGTGCAACGAAACATGTTTGGTAAGTTCATATTCACGCTTATTGTTTTCATGATAAGCCATTTCCATACGTTTTAAATCTAAGTAAAGCGATTCGCCTGAAAGTAATCCTTTACGGGCGCTGTCCCAATAACCAAATTTTATGAGATCCAAATCGTCGAACTCTTTGCGCATCAATTCGTATTTTAGCGTTTGTTCACTTTTTTTGGCTACGTCGAAAGCAAACTGATAACAGGCAAAATATATTTTTGAAATTTCACCTTGCATCCACGAATACAACTCCTCGTTTGTAAATTTATCCTGTAAAAAAGCCTGAATAGCTTCTGATTGCTCAATTTGTTTGATGTGGTTTTCGTATTCTTTCCGTGTAATTTGTTCCCGAATCAACGAAGAAATAATTTGCCTGCCGTACTGCATTAATTCATCTGTTGCTAAATTGGCCTGCAATACATAATCTTCGGCACGGCGATAATACCCGGCCATTTTCGAAGCTCGTTCAGCACTTGTTAGAAATGCCGATGCCGCTTTTTGCGCCAATTCTGCGCCCCCGTCAGCAAGCCCTTTTAGTTGAACGCCACCAAACCCGACTTTTGCCCCAACTCCAAGCGGAGTGGCATGTGCATCGAATTGCGGAATCAAAGCGACGATTGGTGAGACTAATTTTAAAACAGTAGAAAGTGTGCTGAATGTATCGTGAGTTGGCAGAAAAATATTTAGTTCTGCATTTTCATTTTTGTTTAAAGGAAGTGTTTTTCCAAGCTCTCCACCAAATAATCCGGTAACTAAGTTGCCTGCAAACTCCATCAACCCTCCTACTGAGGTTTCTTTCCGGTAGTCCTCTTTTGGTAATACATTCGCGTATTCACCTACAAACTGGGCATAAACTTCGTCAAAAACCTCTTCGTTTAGTTCTTTTCTTGCCAGTTCTATTGTTTTTAGTTTTTCGATATCAGAATCGCTGCTACCCAATATTTTCTTATAGTGCCTGTATCTTTCAAAAGCAGTTGCACGGCTGCGCAACAATCCTTCGGTTGCAGCTTCCGACTCTTTCCATTGCAGAAATTTTATGTCCTGCACCAATTTTGTAATGTTTAATTCATGTTGTTGTCGCAAGAGCGCCAGACTTTCAGAATCCTTTTTCTCCAAAGCGGAAAGCAGAGCTGAGCCAAGCGATTTTACCTCGCTACAAATTTCCAATGCTTTTTGAAGTAATAACGGACCCCGAACAGTTGACATGGGTTGGTTGATGTTGTTTACAATACTGCCAATATCCAAACCGGCAGCAACAGCTTTTACTAACATTCCCGGGTCAATTGGCGGATCGAAAAGTGGCAGTTGACGCACCACCCCCTGAAAATTCATGCAGTGCCTCATTTTAAAAAGCCGGTCGGCTACAGTATCCCAATAAGTTAAAAGTTTGTCATTTTGCGGAATACAGAAATATAAAGTGCGGCCAATACCAAATGCGGCAGAAGTTGCACCTTCATCAATGGGATTGCCTGAAGTTAGGCTTGAATTGAAAGGAAAATCATTTTCAATTTCAATTAAGGCATTACCAAAGGCATCAATACCAATATCTCTCAGTTGTTTGAATGTTTTAGGCGTTCGTTTGCCGCGTGGCGGTATTTTTTGTGGTTTTGGGCCTAATATATTGGCTGCCAACACATACACCTGCGTGGCTTCGTTTAGGGTTTCAATTGTATCCTGCCTGAAAAGGGAATCTCCCCAGGCAATCAGGTTGTCTAAGTATTTCATTACCACATTAATTTGGTAGGCCAAATAGCGGGTGCGGGCAATTACATGCGGTTGGAAAGGCTTGTCGCGCCAAGCCTGAATGCTTTTTTCCATCCGTTGCTTTAATTCGTTGTCGTCGCCTTTTGCAAGTTCGGTGAGCATTTCCTGGATAAACTCCGTTTTAGTTTCGTTCCTGAAACGAAGGAATTTCCAGAATCGCTGAGGTGAAGGAACTGTTTTGTCATTACTTGTTGGATCGAAAATAAAATGAAACCATTTTTGAGCCTGGTCGAAGCGTTGGTTTTTGCTTAAATGTACTGCAATGGTGAGAGGAGCATGAAAGAAAAGTTCCCAATTGTATATGGAATACGGGCCATCATCGCTTACATCAATTTCCTCTTTCGGAAAAGGTAACACTGCATAACTTCCTGGCGTGTACCAGTTTGTAAGGTTTTGTGCCAGTCCCTCATGATATTTCGCATCAAGCAAAGCAGGTAATCCGCTGCGGTTAAGTGTTTCAATCAATTCATCAGTATAAGGGTGATAATGTACTGAAAACTTGTATTTTATATTTCTTGAAGGTTTTCTTTTAATAACCCACTTTTTATGGGATTCAGAGATAACCATATTCTGAATCTCTGTTTCATGAAAATTTTTAACGTATGCCATGATTCTAATTTTTTAATGTTTAAAAGCTGTTTTTTACTGAGTTGATAATTTTGCCACCTGCGCCAAATGTGGTTTCACCAAAAGTGAAAGTTTGTGTTGTAGAAATTACTTTAGTGATGTTTGAATTGATATCAACTAATTCTGTATTCTTTTCCCAGGGATTGTCGGTAATCACCTTATCATCAATTTTAATTATTTCCTCGGGTAACCAGTTTGGTATTGGTTTTTCTATTAACTCCGGAATTTTAACTAATACAGGGGCATCTTCTATCGGATAATACAGATCGAAATCCCAAATGGGTGTAAAAACATTTTCATCGGGTTGAATGAAAAAAGTACTATTTTCATCGGCATAAGATAGTGGCGCTTCAAACTGATTTTCAACCCAATACCAAGGAGGTAAAATATTAAATCCGGTAGTTAGCATATTCTTTTTAGTTAATACATTCTCCGTTTTTTCGCTTGAAGAAGCACCTACAGGTTGTTTCACATTCACTTTAAAGTTTTTATCCTGCATTAACAACCGTGTATAATAAGGTTTTGTTGGTGCTGATGATTCATAAGGATTATAGTGAGTAGTAACCAGGTTATCACGTACCCTGTTAAAAAGAATCGTATCATCGCCGTATTCCAAGTGCGGCGGAGAATTTTTTGATGTAAATGTAAATATTGCCTTATTGCCTTCGCCGTAATAGCGAACATGAAAGATTAATCTTTCCCTGAATTTTCCAACCGGGTTTTCAACCTTATCTATACGTCCGTAAACATTTAGATATCTGCTGTCGAACGATGTAAGGTTTTTTATAACCATTGGCTGGTTCATATCGGTTGATTTTGGCGAGGTCCATTTTCCTTTGTAATATTCGCCCCAACTCATGCTCACTTCTACATTTTTCTTTGCATTGATTTCCAATTTTTCATTACTCATCCCTTGTGCTGATTTTGAGCCACTTACTTGTGCTGGTTTTTCAAAAATATTTAACCAGTAAACAAACAGGCGTTTTTTCCAAACAACCGGGAATATATGTTCACCTTCAATAGTTAAGCTCACTTTTTCCCAGGGAGTCCAGTAACCGTATTCGTAGCGACGGTAATAATATTGCCGTGTGTTGCCATTTGTACGGCCAAAAACATGTAAAATATCGTCGTCCTGATTTTTCGCTTCATCTTCTTCGAGGTACATGCCTACCATTTCCAGCTTGGCAATGTCATCTAATTTTTTCAGGTAATTCAAAAAGGCCAGTTCTGCCGATTCATCTGTAACTTCTCCTTGCAGCAATTCACCTTCAAGTTCTTTAAACAAAGAGGATTTATTGTCCCTTAATTCAGGTTCTAACCAGTTTTCAGGGTAAAGAAAAACTTTGCGGTTGGCTTCCCAAACTCTGTACCTTTTCATCCATGCCCAATGCTCTGCTCTTATGGAAGCAGGATCAACCAGAGGTTCAAGATTGATTAAACAACGCTGAATAAATAACTGAACCGTTGAAAGTGCTTGCCTAATTCGTGATGTTTTCATACAGGCATCCATTTCAACATCAATCAAAAAATACTCGTAAAGTTTATCCGAATTTATAATTTCGGGAGATGGATTATTGTATTGAAGGATGTAACTTACCAAAGCATCGCGCAACGAATTCCGAACCGGATCGCTTACTGTTTGCATGGTTTCGAGCCAAACCGCTTCAGTTACCTTATTTTTTACCGTACTTTTTATATTCGCCACCAAATCATACGATGGGTTATTGCTTACCCAATCAATTGCCTGCGAAGCTGTATATCCAATTTCGGAATTCATATCCATCGCGGCTTTTACTTTTTTAAATGTGCTAAGTTTTGAAAGGTCTGAACGGATAAATGCAAAATGTGTCAATACCTCCGTTAAATCGGCTTCATCCCAGAGATTAAAACTTTCAAGTAATAATTTTCCCTGTGCATTTAAAATTGCCGGATTGATTAAAACTTTTACCCAGGTATCGTCTTCCGGCTCATTCTCTTTTTTAAGTGAATTAAAATAAACAAGCAATTCAATTTTTTGCCAGAGTGTTTTCAAATTCACATTTGAAATAGAGCCATCGGTATCCAGATTATTAAGAAAATCTTTTGTTTCTGAATTTACTGAAGCAAAATAATCAAGTTCCACAGGCGTAAATTTGAAAAGCCGTTGGAATTGCGAAGCTTTGGAAAGCCTTATCAATGATGTTTTGGCAACATTTACATTGACTGCCGCATAAACAGCGTTATCCGGAATTGTAGTTTTTGCAATTCCTTTTGTACGCCATAATATTTGGGCTTTTTCACCAGCCGGCAATGCAGTCAGGGTTAATTCGGCTAATATAAGTTCGCCCGCTTTTAAGGATAAAGGAAGTGCATTTTTTACTTCATTGTTTGCACCAACCGTAACATTATTAATTATGGTTTGATTATCAATTTTTAAAGTAACGTTTGTGTTTTGAGGTGCAGAAACATAAAGTAAAAAATCATCGCTAACCGGCGCTTCAAGATAAAACAGGTAGGTTTGATTAGCGTTGAAAGCCAATTTTCCCTCTAACTCAATAAAATCAGAAAGTACCGGTTCTGTTGCAGTTGCTACTGATTTCAGGATTTCCTTATTACTTGTCAGCACATTCACTGTTTCCGGATCAGATTTTAAAATTCCTGCCAAAGCTTGTTGCAGTACATTCTTTTTCAGTTTGCTTTTTAATTCGGGCAGAACAGAGTTTACCAACATCTGCGCTTGTGCCGATGGTGTTACTTCAAGTTTAACATTGTCGTAAATGGTTTTTAAATCGGGGAAATTAGTACTGAAAGCAATAAGATCCGCATTACTGCCTGTTTCAATCAGATTTATCGCTGTTTTGAAATCTGCAATAAAAGTATCAAGTTCAGCCTGTACAGTTACTATTTCCATATCGGCCAAAACCAGTGCATCAGCAGTAGTTTCCAATAAAGTTTTATTAGCATTTGAAAGAATACCTGTATAAATTAATTCTTTTTTAAACGGGTCGAAACCAAGATTCGAATCTGTGGTTAGCAGCGAGGCAGGCAAATTCTCTTCGTTGGTAACAAACGGCGCTGAATATGTTTTTGTATTTAACAACAACCCAAAAAATTCATCAGTAGTTTGGGCATCGTAAACCAACAACATTTTGCTTTTTGCAAAGTTGAAATCTGCGTTATCGGGTGCGATGCTGTTTTCAGTTTCAACTGTATTGATTACGTTTCGTAAAATCCTGACACTATTTAGGAGCGATTCATTGGTTGGGGTTAATTTGCCATTCAAATCAACCTGGTGTAAAATATAGGCCAAATCAACCACTTTCAGCGATTGCGCTTTAAGTTTCTGAGCAATCAGAATTAATTTATACAATGAAGGTTCATCAGTTTCCAAATCATTTGACAAAAAATCTATCCCGGTGATTGCGGAAAGTTCCAGCAAGTCGGGGATACTCAATTTAAGTATTTTGGCACATTGTTCATGGCGAAGTGACAAATCATTGCCAGAATCCAGAATCAGTAACAAGTTTGAAAATTTCTTTTCGGAATAGGATAAAAGCGTGGCCAGTTTTTTGAAATTGGCCAATCGTTTTAGAACTGTCATAAAGGTAGCATCTATATTTGCATCGGTAATTTGCTCTGATGGAACGGGCAGTATCACTTTTAACAGATTATCTAAAGTGGAAATCTCCCACCCGGTTTTTCGTAAAATCCGCAAAAACCGATGGAATTTATGGTAAGCAGTTGTAGTTAATTTATTGGCAATATTATCAGGCAAGGCAAATCTTAATTCAACCTGGGCAAAATTACATTCAGCAGCAGCACTTCCAACATTGGTCAGGGTTATTAAACCCATAATTAGTTGCCGGTTATCACTCAACCATTGTTTTACGTTTCCTCCGTAATCGGCAGGGAGAATTGTTGCAGGAATCAAAGCATCCAATTGTGCATCGCCAATCGTTCCGTTATAAAACTTCTGTAAATCAACCAAATTAACCTGTAGTTTTTGAAAAAGCGGGACAAGGGCATAACCGGGATTTATAAAATTCGTTTTTAACAATTCTACCAAATCCACATAACTAATTCCAACGGTGCGAGAGAACGTTTTCCCATCGGCAATGGCAGAATTCAACTGGGCAAGCGTATTTCCTTCAGGTTGGCCAAAATAGGCTGGCAGGTTTTTAAATGTAATGTCAGTCAGTGTTTTGTACTCTTCATCATTTAATCCCAAAACTTCTTTATGGAAAGCTGAAGGTGTAGAGAAAATGCTTAATGCGTTTTCAAGGGAAACATCCCACATTTTAAACAAATTCCGTAAAGTCTCCAAAGGCTGGTGGTAAGGCAGGTTATAAGGATATACCTGTGTTTTGAGTAAATCGTAAGCGGTTTTTTCAACAAACTGAGGTTCAGAAAGCAATTCGGCTTGTTTTGTTTCCTCCGTATTGTCGTGGCCTTTTAAATTGGTGAGATTACCGTTTAAAATGTAATATTCCAGAATTTCATTAACCAAATCGATATAAGGTAGAGCCAGGTTCGTATTTTCGCAGGTTAACTGAATGTGCTGAAGGTCGGGCCTCCTTTGTAACAAAACATCAATAGGATTCGATTTAAGGTGTGATATATCATTTAAATCAATAAACTGCATCAATTCAACAAAATAGGCTGCCGGACTTAATACCGATTTACAATGCTCGCAGGAACAATAATCGAGATTCCCAAAAAGTTCTTCAAGCGTTGGGTATGCGATTGTTTCGTTTTGTGCTTTTTCAACTTTACCTGAAATTGCATACACATTTGGCATTGTTCGACTTGAAATATAAGTTGTTGCAATGCCCAGCGAAGCACTGTAAACCTCACTTGCTTTTGTATAAGTAAGTTCGGCTTGTTTCAGGTTTGTAAAACTGTCGCCAAGTGTAGCAAGAAATTCGTTTTTGGTATATTTTGCAATTTGGTAAGCCGAATAGATTTTTTTACCAGCCAGCACCGACATGGCCTCGTCGGAAGGTGTTATCTGGTACAAACGCTCATAGGTTTTGGCCGAGGCTTTTGCCTCAATACTTAATGTATCGAATCCATCCCATGTTTTTACCGGTTGGCTCCCAATCGTTTTTGTTACCTGGTTTTGGGTGAAAAACTTTGACAATTCGTCCTTCGGGGCATTTTCACCAAGGTCTATTTCACCTCGCTTTATTGTTTCGGCAGCTACAGCGGTTGGGTAACTCATTTTTACCTGGTTAGCCATGTGGGCAGCATACTCATCGGCGGAAAGACCTTCGGGAACTTCGGCTCCAATCAATTTTTTCCATTCGTCTTTTTTATATAATCCGTTGCTCACCAATTCAATATCTGTTGAAATCCTAAAATTTTCCCGAACCTTTTTAAGAAGAGGAACATTGTTTCCTGTCAGGTATCCCAACTTGCCATCTAACTGTAAATTAGCAATAACTTCCTTCGAAAAACCCTTTTGTTGCAATGCTTTCCACATTTCAGGAGAATTGTTGCCCAGTTGCTTGTACGTTTGGGCAAAAACAGTTTTTTGTTCCGGCTTTAATTGTAAACTTAGCATATCATCCATTGTGGAAACCGAGGCAAATGGTTTGTTTGTAAGAACAAAATTTACCGATTGCTCTGTTAGTGTGTTTAATGTTTCTGTGATATTGGAATTTGAGATGATATTTTTTTCTATGGCTGTTTTTAAAGCAGTTTCGGCTGAAGAAATGGACAACGATTGTAAAGATTCAGTAGTACCTCCAACTCCAGCTCTGAGCAATGCATAAACATGCGAAGGATCTATTTTTAATTGCTCACCCAGCTTATGCGCCGAAGCAGTCATTGCAGTAATTCGCCCGTCCCAACCTGTTTTATTCGATAGAAAAGTAATTTGTTGTGTACTTTCGTTTTCTTTAAGTTCACTCAGTTTCAGTTGGCCAAGATGCGGTTGCATATCGTTTAAAATCTGGTTAAATTCTGACGCAATCTGCTGCGTGCGAACATTTACAATCACATCAAGAATTTCAACCGGAGAAGCATTGTATTTAATAATAGAACGGCTGACATTTTTTTCATTTCTTTCCTGATAAGCAATAACTTCAATATCAGGAGCTTCTTTAAATTGATTTTTATACGAGATAGAATACTCGCCTTTTTTATTGGAAAGGGTTTTACCAAGCGAAATATTTTTTTGCAGTGAAACAACCAGAACTTCAGTAATATACCCTGCAAGTGCAACACCGTAGCTATTGAGCACCAATCCACTAACTATGTTTAATTTATCTTTTTCTTCATTGTCCCTGGTCAGGTTGTCATTGGGTTTATTATCTTCCCGGACATCAGGCTGATCAAATGCCCCTAATTTTTTTAAGACCACATTCATTTGCTGGGCTGTTTTTTCTTCAACAATCCCGCGCAGGTCAGCACCGAGGTATTGTATTTGAAAAAGCCGCACAAGTCCTGCTGTCGCTTTTCCATAAACATTTTCCCGCATTTCAGCCTGCAGGCTTTTTGCAAGTACTGTTAGCTTAGAAACAGCGGTAACCACAGTTTGTCTTGATACTTTAATTGCATTTTTTGCTAAAAACAGCAGAAGGGCTTCGTGTAAATTGGCAAGCTCTTTTCCCTTTGAATTAGGGTTTATCGGCGAGTTTATCTGTTCCATAATATGATTATTATTATATGTTTTAAATAGTTTTTGTTTGGGTTATCCTGTTATAATGAGTGTTATACCTCCTTTTATGTCTCCGCTTACTCTATTGGTAGCCACAATTTTTATTGCCGTTGCTTCTCCTTTTGCCAATCCAAAATTGGGGATTTGCATTTCAAACTCATGTTGTTCCATTTGTTTGTTCATTTTCCTGAATGATTGAAATACTTCCCTGAATTCCTTGCTGTTCACAGCGTATTTACTTTTCATCCTCAAAACTTTCAGCAAATTTCCGGTAATCAATTTTTGATCTTTAAGATTTACAGCTTTTTCATTTTTACTTTGAAAATACAAACTGCTCCCCCTTCTTAACACACTTGTTTTCGAGCCGGAATCATTATCTCCCTTTAAGAATATTTTTGTTTTTGAAATTAGTTTCGCGGTGCTTTCGGTGTTAAGTTTAAA
>Ga0105047_10017646_pt1 | contig 11111 bp, 13 predicted proteins | sample MAT04_FD_78384 | JGI IMG/M metagenome (GOLD analysis project Ga0105047, IMG submission 78384) | Freshwater microbial communities from Lake Fryxell liftoff mats and glacier meltwater in Antarctica - MAT-04 (megahit assembly) | ecosystem: Environmental > Aquatic > Freshwater > Ice > Liftoff...
CGAGACTGTGAGTTCTTCGGCACCCACTGCCTTGGAAAGGGCGTGAAGAACCCTGTCTTTTGTCTGCCCAACCTACATCGAAACCGGATCGCGCAACTCAGCGCCGCCAGCGTGGTCTCGATCGACGCCATTCCAAAGGGTTTTCCGCTGACGGATTCACAGAAGCGAGTTGTTCATTGCATCAGAACGCGCAAGCCGTATGTCAGTTCCTCATTTCGGAAAGACCTCTGCAGCGTTGTGTGGCCCGCGCATTATCTTGACTTCGAAAGCGTCATGACGGCGATCCCTCTTTACGATGATATCGCGCCATTCGAGCAGATCACAACGCAATACTCGATCCACCACTGTTCAGCGCCGGGCAAGATCATCGGCCACTCCGAATATCTTGCCGATCCATCGCGGGACTGTCAGCGTGAACTCGCTGCTCAGTTGCTGGCCGATCTTGGGGATAGGGGAAGCATCATCGTTTACTCGCACTTCGAAGCTGTTCGCATTGCGGCACTGGCGGCGCGATTTCCCTATTTGGCACAGAGGTTGGTTTTGCTGACAAGACGCGTGTTCGACCTCTTGCCAATCGTTCGCAAGGGCCTCTATCACCACGCACTCAAGAGCAGTTTTTCGATCAAGGCGTTGCTGCCGGCGGTGATTCCTGAGATGTCATATGACGAACTGGACATTGCGGACGGCGATACGGCAGTTGCGCGTTTTGCTTGGTTGGCGATGGGATGCTGCAATGCGAAGCAAGCGCAGAAGGTACGCGATGATCTGCTCGCCTACTGCAAACGGGATACACTGGCGATGGTTGAACTTCATCATGCACTGCTGAAACCTGATGGGTGAGCAGGCTCGGGTGTGCGGCGCAAAAGCAGATTTCTCCGGAAGTCGTTTTCACAGGGCGATGTCAGTGACGGAATAGATATGTCAAAAAGCGATGACTACCCTTCGACCGTTGCCGAGGTGCTAGACCAGCGAATGAAGTTTCGCCCTGCTGCTCTCTTGGCTATCAGCGCATTCGCTCAGACGAAGCCGTGGCGCGGAACCGTCGATGAGCGGATGGTGAAGTTCCGCGAGCTGAACACGAAGCTGGCGGCTGCTTACGGTATCGTGGTTCCGCAGCTTGTGTTTGGCCAACTCGATGGCTCGGACAGCGGCCGGAGCCATTACATTCCAGCACTGCACGCAATCGTTCTGCGGGGGAGATTGTCGGTCGTCACCTTCCTACATGAGTTCGCCCACGCGCGAGGGATGAATGAGCGGAGGGCGTGTCGATGGTCGATCAATTTGTTCCGACGGTGTTTTCCTCGCAGCTGGTCGAAGGTGTGCTTCGACGACCATCTGGTTCGGCGGCAGCCAACATGTTCCTCGCCGCCTTGAGCCCAGGGCAGAAGCTGCCAACGATGGGATCGCGGTAAGAATCGACTGCTATGGCAACAGGCGGATTGCTCTAAGTGATGCTTAGGCAATGAATTGCGGTAATACAAAAAATCACTGCGCAATCGCACGGCGCAAAAGTACGAGAAAACGTCCGAAATAACGCCGTTGAGAATGTTAAAGTCTGCTAACCGCGCGCGTTTGAGCTTGGTTTTCCTGAGGTTTCCATTTTCCTTGCGAGTGAAAACCAAGACAGTACAACACGGTGTATGAGTGAATCGAGATTCCTTTCAGCCTATTTGCCGGATGACATCATCGATCTGGCCGATACCTTGCCCGAAATCCTTGGTGACTTTCTTACGTATTCAGAGGCGGCTGACAACTGGAAGTCGCGATACACGCCTGACCTGAGTGATGGGGAACGCGCGTGGCTGGATGTCAGTGAAGGGATCTATTTCAATCGTTACGATCTTGCCCGCCAGCGGTTAGTACATGGCGGTCACAAGATGCTCTTCGCGGCAGAGCGGGTCGGAGTGCGGATGCCTCTCTTTGAAACAATGCTTAAGATCGCCGGGACTTCGCTCGGCCCAGATGCCGCGATCGAGGCTCACTTTTCTCCGCTGTCGCACGAATTGCTCGAAGAAATCGCTGAAGCACGCCACGGTGTGCTGAAAGCAGAACAACTCGGGGTTGCGGAAGACGCGCGACGCCGCGTATCCGCTTCACAAGAAAAATGGGTGAGCGTCTCTGATGCATCCCTGGCGCTAGACGTACCCCGTTCAACTATTTCCACGTGGTGCGCTCGCGGCAAAGTAGAGTTCAAGGGGGCGGGCCGTCAGCGCCGCATTAATCTGAACACACTGGCGGAGCGCAAGAAGTTCTTAGATCGGAAGCGATGTTGAATCTGGCATCCAAGTTCACAGATCGTTCGCACTGAGGAATTCTTCCGTCTGATTCTCCAATAATTCGTTCGTTTGCAGAAAAAACGTGGCGCAAAAACGTCGCGATCTCCTTTTCTGGTTTGATTCCGCCTTCGTCGACCGTTGCCTGCAAATGCACCAGCGACGGAGCAAGGACGAATCATATGGCACTGCCGCTCAGCCCCGTCGCTGGATGGCATGGCGGAAAAGGAGATCGGATATGTCAGATTTGGACCTTACCAACGAAAAAGTCGTGCCAGAAGTGGCAAACCCAGGTGCGGACCCAACGAGCCGACCCCGCACCGGAATCCCAATTGAAATCATCTATCTCCCTCCGGCGGAATTGCGCGATCATGCGCAGGCTGCCACAAACCCATTTGGCACCGCTGCGGAGTTCTCTGGCGTCAGGACAAGAACGTGGGCGAAGAACTGATCATCACCAATTTCCCTCTGTTGAAAACGACGCTGAGTATGGGGGCTATACCGGCGCAGTTGAACCTTACACCACCAAACCCCCGGAGGTATACGATGGCCGATGTCCCTCTTGATTCCGAATTGACCCCTACTGGCTCCACCGACCCTGCGACAACGCCGGCCGCTATGGGGCCGGAGCCTGCAGCTGGCGGAACTTCGCCTCGTCGACGCCGAAGGACAGTCGGCGAGGCCAGAAACCATAGAGTTAACCGATCAAGAGATCGCGCAGGGGTGGGCGCGAGTGTAGGAAGGGCGAGACGCGGATCACTAGGAAGGGCCGCAGGGCCGCCGCGTAGTCGGAAACATTTTAACAAAGTCTATTAAGGAAAAAGCAGCACATGAGCCTTCGGCTCACCCGCGTGGTATGAGAATCTTGCAATTTTCGGAGCAGTAATGAAACTATACACATCTGAATTGATCCGGGCTATCGAACCCGTCGTGCTGGTGGCGAGAAGCAAAGCGAAGCTGGGGTACTGCAATGACGGTAACCAAGTCGGTGTTGAGGTCGGGCAAGACCACCTGTTGGTCGAGGCACGCAATGACGACTGTTTTATCTGCACCAAGATCGATGGGACTGTCGGGGCATCAACAGGGACTCGGATTACGGTGCCGGCGAAGGAGCTGATGGCTGGACTGCGAAGTTTCCCTGGTGACGCGACGGTCAATATGGACCTGCTGCCTGACAAAGAGGGGCGATTGGCTACGCTCTCGATTCAGCAGCGAAGCGGAAGATCAATTGGCTTCGTAGGCAAGTCCCCGTTTGCGCAGCTCGATTTCCTCACTCCCCCGGTGGATGCGCAGCGAGTCGTGTTGCCGAAGGACGAGCTGAAGTCGGCACTGGGAATTGCCTGGGCGCTTGGCGACCTGCAGTACAAGCCGGAATTCTTTCTGGAGAAACTACGATTTGAGCCGCGTCGATACCGTGCTGTTGCAGGGGACGGCAGCCGTTTCGTCGTTCTGAATCGAGATGGGATAGACGCCGTCAATACTCAGCATGCCTGTGATTTGCAGATCCACAAGGGTCACGCACATCTCCTTGCGCGGCTCCTCAAGAGCGTGGAAGGTGATCTTGTTGAGATCAGCGACTGGGAAACCGGTGGGAAAGTGGTCACCCGCCTGCAGATTGGGAAGCACCTCTTAGATTTGCGTAAAAACGAGCGGGTGAAGTGGCCGGATGAGCGCCAGTTCACGGACCGAGACAGCCTCGTGCGTATCGTTACGCTCGCAGAAGATTGGCGCGATCCCGTACGGGCGGCGCTGGCGACCTACTCATCTGAGTGGGTAACATCAAACCGCATTCACACCTCTGAACTCGTGATTGATACGGTGAGCCGCCGAATCACGCTCACCGCCGGACGTGACGTGACAGCAGTGCAGACTATTCCAATTCTTGCCGCAAAGGTGAATAGCGGCGCGCTACGACAGCTCAAGCTCGGTGTCTTCACACAATACCTGCAAGATATGATTTCTAAGAAGCAGCCCGGCAACTTTCTTCAATTGGAGTTTATGAATGAGCGCGCTCCAGTGGTCATTCGTTACACCGATAGCGCCGTGGTCAGCGAAGATCATTGGCATTCAGATGGAACCGGTCGTAGCAGCCACATTATGTTTTGTGCGACATTCAACCGAACGGCCCCTCCGGTGCGGCCAACGTTCGTTTCCCACATGCCTCCACTGATGAGGTGAGGCTAATCTTTTTGGTTTCCCGAAATCGCCGCAGAGACCAATCAAAACGGCGAGCACCCATTGTCCAGAAAAACTAGCTGAGAACGGCTTTGATCTGTTGCCGGATCGCGTCTGCCTCAACGCGATCCGGCACACCTCAGAACTCAACCAACTAGTGATTGTCCAACAAGGAATCAAGAATGCGATCACAGAACGATTTAATCCGAGCGGTCAACAAGCTGCTGCCCCCTCATGTGTACCCAGATGTGATTCGTCGCTATGCCGATCTAGAAAGTTTGGTCGCGAAGCTGCTTGCGCCCGCGGGCTATAACGCGACCATCCTGATCGGCAACCCGGGTAATGGGAAATCCACACCATTTGAGAGGGCTCTGCGTGACGCCAACGCGAAGGGGGGAAGTGCGCCCCTTGCCATTTCCACAACCCACAACACCGCACACGGGCTTTACACATGGGCCTACGACAATCTGGATCGACTGCTTGTGCTTGACGATGACCGCGCCCTGCTGAAGGACAAGAAAGTCGTCAATGTGCTGATGGGTTTGGGAGACACTCGTCCCGGCGGCAAACGGATGACCTGGAACTCCTCAAACGGGGCGATGAGGAAAGCGGGCATTCCAACTTTTTTCAGTACGCAAAGTCGATTGGTGATTATTAACAACTCGATTCAAGCTGCTGCAACCGTACTGGATGCGCTCGCAGATCGCGCGAACATCGTGCTGTTTGATCCACCACCTGCGGAGCTCCATGCGCACGCACCGTGGGCCGATCCTGAGATATACGGGTTCGTCGGTAAGAATCTTCAAATGATGCCATATGCAAGTTTTCGGTGGTACTTCCGGGCAGCTGAGAAGAAAGCCCACGGTGAGGATTGGCGGGCATGGCTGGTTGGCACATGGATGCGTGACCCATCGCTAAAACTGTTCGTCATGGTGCAGAACGATTCAGCTTTCCGCACCGTGGCCGAGCGAGTGGAGCAATTCATCCAACTGGGAAAGCTGGAATACATTCCTGCATCTCGCGCGACGTATTTTCGGATCGCCAAGGCTTATCCTCGTCTGGTGGGTGAACGTGCGGCCCCAACAGGCAGTGCACCCGCGACCGCCGTCTGTAGTGAGTGTGTCACGGAGAAGTAAGTGTCATAGGGGCGGAGGCAGGGTACTACTGCCATGGGGAGTTCGACAAACGCCCCGAGCCGACGCCGTGCAAGGAACGAATCCCATATTCTGAGTGGCCGGATGGATTCATTGAATGGCTGCTTCGTGGAGTTGCAGGGAATGCAGTTGCTTACACCATGGAAGATGGTAATCGAATCTGTATCACGCGACGAGCACAGCCGTAGACCATGAGACTTTGAGACGTTCCATTGGAGCGTGAGATCATGCACTGAATCCTCCCGGCCCCGCTATCGAGACAGAATCACCAGAGTTGTAGGTCTATACGCATGTCATCAAAACGACGAAAACATCTGACGCGCAGGCAGCGATATGAGCGGCGGAGGGCCAAGCGGTATGCTGCGTGGAAGGAGAGACATCCAAACCCAACGCCATATAATGAATGGCCGGATTACGCCGAGTGGATGCGTAACAAGATCAACAAGTCGCTGGTCAACGATCCCATCCTGCCAACCTGGTCATCCAGTCGCTTAGGCAAACCCAAGACGCTGTCAGCCGACGACCTTGCCGTGGGACTCTGGGCCATTCAATGCACAGAGGGAAAGGGCACCAGCTACGGACAGATGCGCTGTTGTTTTCGTGTCTGCCTTGATCAGAATTGTCACGATGCGAAGGCAAAAGCGATCTTCACGGAACTGCAGCGCCGAAGGCTGATCGCACGCACCGGCAACTATTGTCCGGGCAAACGCGGCAATGTTTACGTCGTTGTGCACGATCCAGATAAATTCTTCCAGACCTATCGCTCGCCAATCCCGTTCCGGAGACAGTTTGACTGCAATCGGCAGAGCGTGGATGACTGCCACCAGTCATCATTTCAATCGATTCCAGATTCAAATGACGATCCCTACTGAAAAACTGCGTATCGACTTTCCGCCGATTGTGAACGCTGCGTGGCATGTCCTCTCATCGTTCGTGAATCCGTCAGACTGCGCATCGAAGTTCTCCTTTTTGGGTGACGATGGAAAGTCGCAAAGTCTCATCGTTCCCATGAATACCAACGCTGCGATGGAGGCATTTCTGACTGGCGAGGTGATTGACGGCCAGAAAGCTGGTCTCCATTGGTTCACAAAAGGGCGGCTCCAGTCACATCTCACCGGGATTGAGACATTCTACTACCGATCCCGTCCCAACGGCCGCGCCCGTCTCGGATATGGCGGTTACGCGGGTGCAACTGATCGCATCGGTTTTGACCACCGGGAGCTGCATGTCACCAGTCCGGTCCGCCGCTTCGAACATGTTGGTGTGCTGCTCCTGTGCGCCGATATCGATGCCCACCATGGTGAAACGGATGCACCGGCTGTTCGTGACTGGCTCCTGAATGGGTTCTTTCCTGAGGCGTACTGGGAACCTTCGACCTCTGGTCGAGGGATCCACCTGTACCTGAAAGTGGCGTATTCACCGTGGCAGTGTGGCAGGCTGCATACCACTATTGTGCGGGTGTGTCAGGTGATCCGAGAGTTTGCCAGAAGTCTCGATGCCCAACGTATTGCAATGGGCTTCAATGCCAAGGTCGATGGGCTTCTGGGCCTTCCCAGCCTGATCGACTTCACAAATGAACGCCTCCGTATCCACCGTAGCCGATGTGTGAAGCTGCCTCGCTTTGCAGGAGGGATGCCGGATATTCAACGGTTCCATTTCTCACCCTACTTCCTGTTGAATGGATTCGAAGCTGGGACTCCTCAGATGGCCAGTGTGAATCAACAGGAAGGGCCAGAATGTCCCTGTGGCTGGGATCGGTTGAGTGAAGAGTTCTTGATGCATGATATTGAGAACATCACAGGGCCGAGGCCACCGAAGTCTTCGTCGCACACTAGTAGTGGTGGTGATGTGATACTTAATAGTGTGTACCCCAGAGATCAGTTCGAAGACATGCTTAGAGACCTCCGGAAGGTCGAGGATGCCTTCGAACGGTCTCTTTCTTTTGTACAGATCTATAGCAGAAGGATGGGAAGGGTTCCGACAGCGGCAGAGGCAATGGCGGCTTACGAGCAGGCGCATCTGAATACGGGAATCGATGAAGAGGGGCGTCGTCAGGCACGTTTTCAGTACATCGCGTCTTTTGTGGCCAAGACGTTTCGCAAGTCTAGGGGCGATTGGCTGCCAGATACATATGAGAAGGTGCGTCAAACCGTGGAAGCGGAGGTAACCATTCGCCTTCAGCACCAGCCGCAAGCGGGTGTGTATCTGAAGGCCAAGGGGCGTTCATGCAGGGTTGCTGTTGAGACCCTTTCTGCTGGATGGTTTGCGATGTGGCATTCTCAGGGGGCCAACAAGGACACCGCATTCAGTTATCAGCAGATGGGAATGGCTTTGAAGCGGCTGACCGGCCGCACGCCATGTCGTGCAGAATTGTCGGCATGCTTTTCTGCCCTGAAGGCTCTCAGAGCGATCACATTCATTAGAGGTGCTGTTCCGGGCATACGCGGCGTCCGGTACGAAGTGACCGGATGGTAGTTCAGACGGGCGGTCTATAAGCATGTTCTCGTGGGTTTCCAAAAGTCTCAAAATCTCACGTTTTTGGATACGTGGAGGCTATTCAGATTCAGCGAACGAAACCGAATGGCCATCTAATGTCGGGGAGGCAGTAAAATCGAAAGTCCGCCTCAATGAACTGACGCAACTGCACCGGAGACAGCCCGGATCGCACCAGTGCTCCACTGGTCGCATTGGAGCGAGAGGTTGAGATCGTGCAGTTTCTTTCCCTTCGGCTGCACACGATGCGTCTGGTGCGAAACTGTGGATGATGAGTGCCACCGTGCCACCAGTGCTGACCGCACTTCCGAGAGTACCGCAGGATACATGATCAAGATATTCAAAGAATCGGAAGACTTGATTTGGGTCTGAAAGTCATTCCCGTGTTGTGCATGCACGATGCAATCCTGATTCAGCACAGCAGCGACCCTGCTGATCCAGATGGTCCGCAACGCCGCTACGCCATACTTCAGCGCAATCTTGAGCTTCTGGAGCACCAAGCAGTTCAGCACCAGGGCGAGGACTTTGCCTTCATCCTCATCGATCTGACACGTGAGGGGAAAGAGATGCCGGACATGCTGAAGGATTCGAGCGTCACGGCGTTCGTTCAGCGGTCTGACAGTAGCGATTGCATTCCGACTCAAATACTTGGACTCCCGCGATGGCAGGCATATAAGTCGTTGCGGATGATTCAAAGACGCCTTCACAGGTCGAACTCCTCGTATCCAAAAGTGTCGCCGGTGATTGAACGGCTGAATGAACCAATGCCCGCAGATCATTTCGCCGTCGTTGTGATTTCTGGCGGCAAACAGGCGGTCACACTTCCGATACCCAAGCAGACATGAAGTACCAAGTCAAACCCGAGCGCCACGAGGATCATCTCCCTCCAGCCTCTCTGTGGTGTTGGTTCACGCGTCCAATCACGAAGGATCAAAAAGGACACGAAGGGAAGAAAAACCTTAATGTCGCAAATGTCGCCGGTTTCTGGGTAGGGTTATCATTTGATGGGTGGGAAGGTCATTTTGAAAATGCTGCGACAATTGCGACATTATGAAGTAAGTGATGTCATTTATTAATATTACGTACGTATTCCTCAACTTCTGCCCCCTTCATAATGTCGCAAAAAGGGCCGCGACATTAACGGCGACAGTGACGGTTATGGCTCTAAACACGCATAATGTCGCAAACCCTGCGGCGTTTGCGACATTATCCGGCGACATTATGAACGGCTATGTTTGCCCCTACTTTGTCAGCCAGTAGGTCGTGGTTTTTCTACCTTGGGTGTTCTTCGTTGTTTCGGCAGTCACAACCCCTCCGGTGACAAGTTCAGCCATGAGCGTGTCGAACTCCTTGCCGTAGAAATGTACCGCTCGTCTGATGTCCCTTGCTGTTGCTGGCCCGCGTCGGAGCATCGATTTGCGGCGAGATGTTGAGTTTTGGGCAGTTGTTTCCATCGGCTGCACACGATGCGTCTGGTGTCGATCGCCGCGCCGAAAAACTGTAGTGGTGCGGGGGGAAACGGTTAGCAGAGGAGAGGTTAGGGTGGTTTGTCTGGTTTAGGCGAGGCGGTGACACCGAAGCGTAAGCGAAGGGGGTCACCGCCATCGCTTCCTAGATCTTTTATCTTAGGATCTTTGATCTTAGGTGTGGGAACAGGAAACAATAAGAAAAGGACCTCTTTGTGCAGCTTGTAACTGGCTGCTTTTCGCTTGGCTGGCTCCCCTGTTTTGATGGTCACCTTGCTTGCGGTCAGCGCGATTAGTCCCACCTTCACGTGGATACTGTCCCACTTGCCGCAAAACGTGTTTCTGGCGGAAGCGGACCATTTGATGAATCTCTTGTGTGGGGAGTCGCCGTTGTTCTCGCGTACTGACTTGGCGTGCAGCACAAGCATGCACGCCAAGTCAGTCATTGTGATATGGGAACGGTGCATCATCCCCAGATGCTGGTTGCAGGCCGCGATATCGTCTGGCGAGATTTTGTCACGCAGGTAGTGTTCCACCTGTAAAACTTCTGCTTGCGTCACTGGTTCCTTCGTGTCCAATTGCGCCAGTGCTTCCGCAAGCTGGCTGTTAACTGGCATATTCTGATTCCTCCACGAGCGGGAATTCCAAGGGGCCGCGCACACCGTCAATCAGATCAGCAATGTAGAAGCAGACACGATCCGTAATCCATGGCGTTTTGTCGATAAACTGGATTGCCCTGTCGCTGTGACCATCCTTTACACATTGTTCAATAGACAGAGCGACGATGATCTCCCGCGCAGTTGACTGTGTGATGTTCACGGGCAAGTCGCTGATTTGCGTTCGGCTGCCGCGCTTACGAAACTGGGCAATAATCTCGCTGGCAGTCTCGACCATCTTCTTTGCTGCCGCCTCTGCTGCCACAAGGTCTGGCACGCGCTGGGTGCCTGTTTTGTCAATTTTGTAGTCAACTCGTCCTTCGGCTGACGTTCTGGCAACCGCTAACGCCGACTTCGGTCCTTCAAAGAACAGGGCACCAACTACTCTGGCCATCTCCCGTTGTGTATCGAGGTCATCGCATGCTCTTATTTGGGCCCGTCGTGCCTGGGCCTCTTCAAATCTTCCCATATGTCTCCTACAAAAACACCCACCGTTGATAGCAGTGGGTGCGATGCCGATGTCCAAACCGGCAGGAGACGAGAGATTCCAATATTCTGTCGGATCCAGGAGAGTCCTTTTCTACTCGAACAATGATCTCGTCTGCCCCCACTATCAATGGTTACCACTGGTGTCGTCATTTTACATTGCTGGCCAACACGGCTGCGAAAGATTCTATTAGATGCGCGCCGCGTCTTGCAGGGGATCGCAATGGCAGCTCACCGGAGACAGCACAGTTCGCACCAGTGCTGCACCGGTCGACCACAGTTTGGAAATCGAGTTGTCAGTCGATGGTCTCAGGAGGGAAGCACACAATGCGTCTGGTGCGGATTCGTGGCTCAATCGAATTCATTCAGCTCGCAAAGGACCGGAACCGCAATCAACAGCGACATAAG
>Ga0105047_10017647_pt1 | contig 11110 bp, 11 predicted proteins | sample MAT04_FD_78384 | JGI IMG/M metagenome (GOLD analysis project Ga0105047, IMG submission 78384) | Freshwater microbial communities from Lake Fryxell liftoff mats and glacier meltwater in Antarctica - MAT-04 (megahit assembly) | ecosystem: Environmental > Aquatic > Freshwater > Ice > Liftoff...
CACCGGCGTCTGCACGACCAGCGTGGTGCCCGCATCCCAGTGTGCCGCCTCGACCATCGCAATGCCGATGTTGGTCTTGAATTCCGGCGAATAGGCGGCGGAGCCGATATGGCCGGCGTTCTTGTCGCCCGCCAGCAACGGCCAGATCTCGGTGCAGGCGGGAAGCGCGTCTCCCGACATCTCGACCGCGCGCAGCTGCCGCTCGGGCACCTGCTTTTCCAGCAAGGCGGCGCGCGCGCGGCAGGTCGGCACCCGGTCGAGTTGCACATATTTGCCCATGTCGGCCTCGAACGGCGTGTTTTCCAGCGTCACGTCGTTGCCGTAACTCAGCAGCCCGGCCTCGATGCGCTCGATGCCGTTCGGGCAACCGGCGCGGATGTCCAGGTCCGCACCCGCTTCCATGATGTGGTCCCACAGGGCCGGGCCGTGCTGGCTCCCGTTCACGTAGATCTCGAAGCCGATCTGGCGCGACCAGCCCGAACGCGCAATCACCATGTCCTGGCCCTGGAAATGGATCGTCTTGTGGCGGAAGAATTTCGTCTCGCGAATCTCCTGCCCGAACAACCGTTCGACCAGGATGTCGGCCTTGGGCCCCTGGATCCCTAGCGGCGAGATGTCGGGCTCGGACACCAGCACATCCATGCCGAAGCCGCCGGCCAGGCCTTTGTAGTAGTACATCAGGTCACTGTCGGCAATCGATACCCAGAACCGGTCCTCGGCCAGCTTGAGCACGATCGGGTCGTTGATCATGCCGCCGTTGACGTCGACGATGGGTACGTAGTAACACTGGTCGGTTTTCATGCGCGACAGGTCGCGCGGGCTGGTCATCTGCAGCAGCCGCTCGGCGTCCGGTCCGCGCAGCTCGATCTGGCGTTCGCAGGCCACGTCCCATAACTGCACCGCCGACTTCAGGTGGTGGTAGTCCTCCTCGACCGAGCGAAACACCGCCGGCAACAACATATGGTTGTAGACGGTATAGGCCGTGACACCGGCCGCGCTGACGCGATCGGTGAACGGCGTGCGACGGGTGCGGCGCGAACGGGCGAGAAACGGAGGGTTCATGGGCGATTTCAGGTTGGGAGGCAATCGGGCGCGAATTCGCTCGCCTTGTGTTCAGGGCTGTTGCGCTGCCCCGGCGGATTGTAGGGACGGGCCTGCAGGGCACTGTCAAAAAAGCGTCTCTGTTTAGTCACATCGCGTCGCTACACTTTCGCGGCGTCATCGATTCATCTTGTTTTCGTCATAAAACAATGGGCTACGACCACCGCATTCGACACAGGTACACTGAAAATCGACGCAGGCTCTGCCACACTCGCGACGCGCCGTTGCCATGGTGTTCCAGAACGACGCACGGTTCCCGCAGCGCAATGTGGCTGACAATTTAGGATTCAGCCTGTCTCGGATTAGGCCTGCGGCGCGCAAGCTGCCCAAGGTCGCAAGCGCGCGGGACCGCAAGCAGCCTGCAAGGTCGTCAAGGGGATCCGGTATCCAATCGCCGAGGTTTGACATGCGTCTGATCACCTGGAACGTCCAATGGTTCTGCGGCCTGGACGACAAGGTCGACGTGGAACGGGTCGTCGACCATGCCCGCGCCATGGCCGACTTCGATGTGTTGTGCCTGCAGGAAGTTGCCGTGAACTATCCGCAACTCACCGGCGACGCCGGCTTCGACCAGGTGGCGCGGCTGCGCGAATTGTTGCCCGAATACGAGATCGTCTTCGGCGCTGCTACCACCGAACTCGGCCGCCAGGGCCAGCGCCAGCAGTTCGGCAACCTGATCGCGACCCGGCTGCCGATCGCGCAGGCCCAGTCGTACCCGCTGCCCTACCCACCCGACCTCGGGATACGCACGATGCCACGCATCTGCACCACCGCCACGGTGCTGTCCGAACTCGGCCCGATCCGCGTGATGACGACGCACCTGGAGTTCTATTCCAGCGCGCAGCGCATGGCGCAGGCCAAGGCCCTGGTCGACATTCATCAACAGGCCTGCGGCCATATCGTCGACCCGCCGCAGGACGACGAGACCGGCAGCCCGTTCCAGAACAAGACCCACACGACGCAGGCCATCCTGTGCGGGGACTTCAACTTCGAGACGACGGACGCGGAATACGGGGTCATCCAGGCCGAGACACCCACAGGGATCAGTGCGTTGAAGGATGCGTGGCGGGTGGTGCATGGCAACAAGCAGCCCCCTGACCCGACTTTTCGGTTGTTCGACAGGCGGTATGGGACAGCACCGATTTGCTGCGACTTTGTGTTTATCAGCGGGAATCTGCAGCGGCGGGTACGGGGTATGACGGTGGATGGGGCGACCCAGGTGTCGGATCATCAGCCGGTGTTGCTGGAGTTGGGGGGCGGCTAAAGCGTTGCGCAGGGCGTCTGCGCCCGGACACACAGCCGCAAGATACCGCTGCGCGGCAGGTGCGCGACCATGATCAAGGCGGCAAGCGGCTCGATCGACTGGCGGGGGTTCGTGACTTTCGTGGCGCCATGTCTGGCCACGCAGACAAGGGCATCATCGTCACAACCGACGCGTTCACGCAAGAAGCGAAGCGCGGAGCCACTCGCGACGGTGCAGCGCCAATCGAACTCATCGACGGAGAGAAGCTCGTCGACATGCTGGAGATGCCAGAACTCCGCCTTCGAGCTGTCACCACATTCGAAGTCGAGCATTCGTTCTTCAAGAAGTTCAGGGCCTGACGAATAAGGATAGAGCGCGCGAAGCCGCGATCTGATCTGGCTGACTTGTTGAGGCCACCTTGCGGTGTGTTCGCATGACAGGCGCGAGCCCGCGTACTGCCGTACATTCGAAACCTCTGACCTAAACCCTTGCGCAGACCACACCATGCCTCGCATCCTCGCTGCCGCTTTCAAGCATGAGACCAACACCTTTTCGCCCTTGCCAACCGACCTTGCCGCATTTGGCGCACGTTGTCTGCGGCATGGCACCGACGTGCCGGCCTATTTCACCGGCACCGCGACCGAGATGGGCGCCTTCATCGACGCCGCGAAACACCACGGCTGGGATCTGGTACACAGCGTGGCGGCCGACGCCACGCCGTCGGGCAAAGTCACCCGTGAGGCTTTCGACACCATTGTCGGCAACATCGAGGCCGCGCTGCACGAGCAAGGCCCATTCGACGCGTTGTTGTTGTGCCTGCACGGAGCCATGGTGACCGAACATGTCGACGATGGCGAGGGCGAGTTGCTGCGCCGGCTGCGCGCCGTGGCCGGCGACACTGTGCCGATCGGCGTCACGCTGGATCTGCACGCCAATGTCACCGAGGCCATGGCCGCACGGGCCAACGTCATCGTCTCCTATCGCACTTACCCGCATGTGGACCAGTACGACACCGGCAAACGCTGCGCCGACTTGATTGCGCGCACGCTTGCCGGCGAGATCGACCCGGCGTGTGTCGTCGCCCGTGGCGCAATGATCGACGCGGTCGACCACGGCCGCACGACCGCGCCGGGGGCGATGCTCGAGGCCCTGGCCCATGCCGATACTCTTCGCGCGCAGACACGGGGCGTGTTGGACATCGGGATCAACGCCGGTTTTCCGTGGGCCGACATTGAGCTGGCAGGTCCGAGCGTGGTCGTCGTGGTCGACCGCAAGGCCGGCCGCCACGACACCTCGGCGGTCACGGCGACGCTGCTCGAGCGCATTTGGCGCGATCGCCGACGCACCACGGTGCAGCCGCTGGCCTTGCAGGCCGGCCTGGCCGCCATCCGCGACGCGCTGGGCCTGCCAGGCCCCGGCATGGTGCTGGTCGCCGACTGCGCCGACAACCCCGGTGGCGGCGGCCTGGCGGATTCGGTCGCCCTCCTCGGCGCGTTGATCGACGCCCGGATCGACAAGGTCGCTTTCGGCATGATCTGCGACCCGGTCACATTGCATGCCTGCATCACGGCCGGACCGGCGGCGACGCTGGTGGTACAGCTCGGCGGAAAATCCGGTGGAGCCTTCCATGGGCCGCTGGCGCTGCAGGTCAAGGTGGTGTCGGTGCAGCCGGGCCGCTTCACTTTCACCGGTCCGATGAGCCGCGGCATCGCGCTCGACATCGGGACCACCGCGGTGTTGCGGGTCGGCAGCATCGACATCATCGTGGCCGGCACCCGGCATCAGGTGCTGGACCCGGGTTTCTTCACGCACGCCGGGCTGGATCCGGCGAGCTACGACGTGGTCGTCGTGAAGTCGTCCCAGCATTTCCGTGCGGCCTTCGGCCCCATGGCAAGCGCGATCGTGGTCATCGACAGCGGCGACGGCCTGACCTCGTTCGACTTACGGTCTTATCGGCACGAGAAGGTGCGACGGCCGGTGTATCCGCTGGACGAATTGCCGGATTGAACGTCGAGCGCGACCAAACCGTGCCGCGCCAGACTGGCGCGCCACGGTCACTGCTACAGTCGTTGCGAGCCGCGCCCCACCATGACGCTCGGCGGCCGATCACCGAGGAGACACATGCCCACTTTCACCACTTTGCGCATCAAGGCCGACACCGGCAACCCGTGCACTGCCCGGCTGCTGCTGCACCGCCCGCACACGCGCAACGCCAACAACGACGGAGTGGCCTGATGCTCAATGGATTGCCACCGCTAATGGTGGGAGCGATAGCCAGCGTGCTGATGGTGCTCAACGCCTTGTTCTGGGTACCGATCCTGCTGTTCTTCTCACTCGTCAAATTGTTGCTGCCGTTCGCGCCGGCGCAAAAGGCCCTGGCGCCGGTGCTGTTGTGGATTGCCGAGGCCTGGATCAGCTGCAACAGCGGCTGGATGGCGCTCTCGCAGCGCACGCGTTGGGATGTGCAGGGCATCGAGGGCCTGGATGCGGACAGCTGGTACATGGTCAACAGCAACCACCAGTCCTGGGTCGACATCCTGGTGCTGCAGCACCTGCTCAACCACAAGATCCCGCTGCTCAAGTTCTTCCTGAAGCAGCAGCTGATCTGGGTACCGGTGATGGGCCTGGCCTGGTGGGCGCTGGACTTTCCGTTCATGCGCCGGCACAGCGAGCAATACCTGAAGAAACACCCGCAGATGCGGGGCAAGGACCAGGAAACCACGCGCCGGGCCTGCGCCAAGTTCGCGTTGGTGCCCACCAGCGTGATGAATTTCCTCGAAGGCACCCGGTTCACGCCAGCCAAGCATGCGCACCAGCAGTCGCCCTACCAACATCTGCTCAAACCCAAGGCCGGCGGCATGGCACTGGCCCTCAATGCGATGGGGGACAAATTTCGCGCTGTCCTGGACATCACGATCGTCTACCCAGATGGCACGCCCACGTTCTGGCAGTTCCTGCAGGGCCGCGTGCGCCGGGTGGTTGTGCGCGCACGGGTGTTGCCGATCCCGGCGTACCTGATCAACGCCGACTACAGCGGTGACGCCGAGGTACGGCTGCAGTATCAGGCGTGGGTGCAGCAGTTGTGGCGCGACAAGGACGCGTTGATCGGGGACATCCTGGGCCGGTAGATTCGCAGGCCGGCCCAGCCACCGGGCTCGCACCGAACGCGCACCGGACGCGCGCCGCCATGCTCAAGACGCCGCTGCCTCGCCCCACAATTGCTTGAGCCGCGCGTCGCGGCCACAACCCGTGCGGTAATAGTTGTAGCGCACCGGATTCTTGCGGTAGTAGTCCTGGTGGTACTCCTCCGCCGGATAGAACGTGTCGGCCTTCACCACCTCGGTCACCACCGGCGCCTGGAACGGCTTGGACTTTTCGAGTGCCGCCCGCGACGCCTGCGCAATACGCAATTGCTCAGCGTCCTGCGCGAAGATCGCGGTACGGTAAGGCGAGCCGACATCGCAGAACTGGCTGTCCTTGGTCGTTGGGTCGATGGTGCGCCAGAAGTGTTCGACCAGTTGCGCGTAACCCACCTTGGCCGGATCGAACACGATCTCCACCACCTCGGCATGGCCGGTCAGTTTGGAAGTGACCTCCTGGTAACTCGGATTGGCGGTCTTGCCACCGGTGTAACCCGAGGTGGTGGACAACACGCCGGGCACCTTGTCGAAGTCGGCCTCGACGCACCAGAAACAGCCACCGGCAAACACGGCCTTCTCCGTCGGCCCCGTGTGCACCGAAGCCGGGCTTGCGGTTTCGGCTACCACCGGTTGTGCGGGTTGCGACGGGACACAGGCCGTCAAGGCGCCAGCCAGCCCCAGCAGGCACACCCCGAGGAATCTGCGGCCCCAGCGGGCAGCAACAGGTAGTGTGGACAGGGACAATCGGTTCGGGGCTCGCATGCTGATCTCCTGCTCGGGCGCTCGCCCCACGCTCGGGAAGCAAGCCGGACGGGGTAACGATGGTTGGTCGATGGTTGGTCTTTGAACCCGACCCATTCTTACCCTGCGCATCCGCAAGCGCGCTTGCCACGCAACTTAACCTACAAACGGTGGTTGAATGCGCCCGGGCGTGCCCCGACGGGCGTGCCGGGCCAGGCGAGGGGACGCGGGGCAAAGGACCAGTCGTGCCCCGTGCCGACGCAAGCGGACACGAGCGGAGCCGAGCCATAAGCCCAAGCCGCACCTGTGTCAAGCGGCGCAGGCACCGCATTGGGTGCAACAAGCGCTTCGCTACGGCATACCATATGAACCACACCCGGGCGCGGGCCTGCCGCCTGCACCGGAACCAGCGAGGGGCAAACATGCAGGCAGACGTGTTGATTCACGGCGCGCAGATGTTCGATGGCACAGGGGCGCCGCCGCGCCAGGCCGATGTCGCTATCTGCGCCGGGCTGATCACCCATGTCGGTGACGGCAGCACCGTGCATGCCGACCAGCAGATCGATGCCCGGGGCCAGGTCGTGGCGCCCGGCTTCATTGACATCCATACCCATTCGGACATCAGCCTGCTGCTCGACGGCCGCGGCCAAAGCAAGGTCAGCCAGGGCGTCACGACCGAGGTCACCGGCAACTGCGGCTTTTCGCCGTTTCCGATCAACCCGGCCCATATGCAACTGCACCTGGACCTGCTGGCCGGTATCGGCGACGACGCGCTGGCGCTGACCTGGACCGACGTCGAGGGCTACCGGCAGGAAGCCGAGCGCCGCGGCATCGCGGTCAACATCGCGCCGCTGGTCGGTCATGGCGCCTTGCGCATCGCCGCCATGGGCGTGGACAGCGCAGTGGCCAGCGCCGAACAACTGGCGACGATGCAGTCGCTGCTGGGCAGGATGCTGGACCAGGGCGCGTTCGGCCTGACCACCGGCCTGACCTATGTGCCTTCGCGTTACGCCCCGACGCAGGAGCTTGTTTCCCTGTGCGAAACACTTGCGCAGCGCCAGCGGCTGTACGCGTCGCACGCGCGCGACAAGGACCTGCACGGCGACGACCATCGTTACGGCCCTCTGGCAGAGGCGCTGGAGCTGGGGCGCAGCACCGGCGCGCGGGTGCAGTATTCGCATGCGGCCATCAACACGCCTTCCGAATGGGGCAGCGCCGGCTTGTGGACCGAGCGCTTCGACACCGCCGTGCAACAGGGTGTGGACGCCGCATTCGATGTCTACCCCTACGACGCGTCGAGTTCAGCCTTGACGCAGTACCTGCCGGCCTGGGTCCAGCAGGGCGGCGTTGCAGCGATGCGCGAACGCCTGTCCGACGAGGCCGTCATGGCGCGGGCGGAAGCCGACCTGGCGCAAGGCTGGTCGGCCAACCGCATACCCTGGCTCTGGGACCGGGTGGTGCTGGCCCGCACCGACGGTGTGCTCGGGGCCAGGGAAGGCCAGAGTATCGAGGCCGCAGCGGCTCAGGCGGGCATGACGCCCGCGCGATTGACGCTCGCGTTGTGCCGCGAAGGCGGCAACCGCATCATGGTCGTGCTGTTCTACCGGACCGAGGAGGACATGCGCACCTTTCTGACCTGCCGCCATTCGGTGATGGGCTCGGATGGCTCGGCGATCTGCTTCGACCAGGGTAGCCGGCAACCGCATCCGCGCAACTTCGGGGCCACGGCCCGGGTGCTCGGGCGCTTTGTGCGGGAGTTGAAAGATCTGGACATGGCGACGGCGATCGCCAAGATGAGCGGCCGGGTGGCCGAACGCCTGCGCATGCACGACCGCGGCACGCTGGCACCCGGCAAGGCGGCCGACATCGTGGTGTTCGACCCGAACGAGGTACGCGACCGCGCCACATACCTGGCGCCGTGCCAGCAATCCAGCGGCATATCACATGTCTTCGTCAATGGCATGGCGGTACTGACCGATGGCAGGCAGACGGCGGCCAGGCCTGGGCGAGTACTGCGCGCGACATCAAACACCCGAGCGAGCGGACCATGACACCCAACTCCTTGCCAGACTGGTTGTCCTTGCGCCAGCAGGTCGCCATCGTCACCGGCGGCGGTACCCACCTGGGCCTGGCGATGGGGACTGCGCTGGCCGAACTCGGCGCCACCGTCTACCTGCTCGGACGGCGCCAGGAGGTGGTGCAGGCCGCCGCCGCCGGGCTCGCGGCAGACGGCCTGTTGGCGTGCGCGGTTGCAGCGGATGCCGCAGATGAAACTGCGATGGAGCAGGTGGTGCAAAACATTGTGCGCGAGCATGGGCGGCTCGACATCATGGTCTGCAACGCCGGCGGAGCACATGGCGCGGACATGGCGCCCCATATTTCCGTGGCCGATCTGGAGGCGACCCTGCGCCTGAACGTCACCACCGCGCTGGTCAGCGCGCAAAGCGCAGCCCGTGCCATGATGACCCGACGCAGCGGCGCCATCATCACGATCGGCTCACTGCACGCGGCACTGGGCAGCGACCCGCGCCTGTATGCGCCCGGCTACAAACGCTCGACACAGTCCTACCACGCCGCCAAGGGTGCGATCCTGAACCTGACGCGAGCGCTGGCTTGCGAGCTGGCGGAACACGCCATCACGGTGAACTGCATCAGCCCGGGCCAGATTCCCAAACCCACGCTCAATGCGTTCACGCGCGAGAACTTCCGCAACATGGTGCCGTTGGCGCGACTGGGCGAGCCACGGGACCTCAAAGGTGCAGTGGCGCTGTTCGCGTCACCGGCCGGCAAATGGATCACCGGCCAGAACCTGACCGTCGACGGCGGCTGGTCGGCCTGGTAACAGGCCGGCCTGGCGAATCAGCCGATCTGGGCCAGTTCGCCACCCGGCAACAGGCTGCGACCGCCGCGCGGCCACTCCACCCAGACGCCGAATTCAGTCTGGCCGACAACGTAACCGTCGGTGCGCTGGATCGATCCACCGCGCACATGGTTGACACGGGTACCAGCCTCGAAACGCGGCTGCTCGAACAGGGACTTGAGGAAAAGCAGAATGCTCATGATGGACATCAAAAAGAAAAAATAGGGAGGAAACCAGGGGACGAATCAGCTGTGCGCGCGCAGCCATTGGCGCTCGCGGTACTCCAGTTCGGAGGTCGATCGCGCCGAGGCCAGGTAGGTCTCGACAGCGCGTTGCTCCTGTTGGTCGGAGTGGCGCGAATACGCCTGAGTCATGGCACGCATGGCGGACCAGATAAAAAACAGATGGTTCATGATGAGGCTGTCGCCACTGTGTGTCGGGCAACCAAGGTACCTAGGGAAAACCCTGATTATCCATGCGCGAATGCTGCAGCGCACAAATACCTCTGAAAATGAATGGCTTTGGTGCGCCTGTGTTGCCCAGATCCCACACCTGGTGCGACGGGTCGATGAGTTGACCTACGACGCACGCCATTGGTGCACCGAGAAAGCGAGAGAGCAAGAGAGCGAGTTCAGTCCGGGCCGGACGCAAGCCGCCGCAACTGCTCGCGCACCGGTTCGCTGGTCACCGGGCGAACCAGTCGGCCCACCTCCTGCCCGTCGCGCAGGAACACGAGGGTCGGCCACAATGTGACGGCATAGGAGCGACCCAGCACGCGCCCCGAACCGTCCTCGACCTTGATATGGCGCACCTCGGGATGGTCAGCCAGGGCTTCGCTCACCGGGCTCTGTGCCGCCTGGCAGTGGCCGCACCAGTTGGTACCGAATTGCAGCAGCGACAGACCGCGCAGGCAGTCGATCTCGGCACGCGCCGGCTGTTGCGCAGAGTAAGGCTGATTCATCCGACCATTATCGGCTCGGGTCCTCAACCGCAGGGGTCGGCCAGTTGCCAGGAAAAAAGCGCAATGACCGCACCAGGGTTTCCTTGCCAGTGCCGCGATTTGCACACAGTCACTGTCGGCGGTAGCATCAGACGAAAAGGAACAGCCCATGAAAGACAAACAGGTTCTCCGGCTGCATGTCCCCGAGCCTTCCGGACGCCCGGGGGACAAGACCGATTTCACCTATCTGCATCTGTCGCCGGCCGGCGTTGTCCGGCGCCCGCCGGTGGATGCGACCCCATCGAGCACCAGTGATCTGGCCTACAGCCTGATTCGGGTGCTGGACGATGAAGGGCAGGCGCAGGGTCCCTGGGCTACCGACATCGGTACCGAGCCATTGCGCGCCGGTCTGCGTGCCATGATCAAGACCCGCGCCTACGACGCCCGCATGCTGATTGCGCAGCGACAAAAGAAGATTTCCTTCTACATGCAATGCCTGGGCGAGGAGGCGATCGCGGTTGCGCAGGCACAGGCGCTGCGCGAGGGCGACATGCATTTCCCCAGCTACCGCCAGCAGGGTCTGCTGCTCGCGCGCGACGACGTCGACCTGGTTGAAATGATCTGCCAGCTGATGTCGAACGAGAAAGACCCGATCAAGGGGCGCCAGTTACCGGTGATGTATTCGTACAAGCGCGCCGGCTTCTTCAGCATCTCGGGCAACCTGGCGACCCAGTTCATCCAGGCCGTGGGCTGGGCCATGGCGTCGGCGATCAAGGGCGACAGCAGGATCGCATCGGCCTGGATCGGCGATGGAGCGACGGCCGAGTCCGACTTCCACACCGCGCTGACGTTCGCCCATGTCTACCGGGCGCCGGTCATCATGAACGTGGTCAACAACCAGTGGGCCATCTCCACCTTCCAGTCCATCGCCGGCGGCGAGGCCACGACCTTTGCCGCACGCGGTGTCGGCTGCGGCATCGCATCGCTGCGGGTGGACGGCAACGACTTCCTGGCGGTGTATGCCGCATCGTGCTGGGCCGCCGAACGCGCGCGCAACAACCAGGGCCCGACGCTGATCGAATGGG
>Ga0105047_10017648_pt1 | contig 11110 bp, 10 predicted proteins | sample MAT04_FD_78384 | JGI IMG/M metagenome (GOLD analysis project Ga0105047, IMG submission 78384) | Freshwater microbial communities from Lake Fryxell liftoff mats and glacier meltwater in Antarctica - MAT-04 (megahit assembly) | ecosystem: Environmental > Aquatic > Freshwater > Ice > Liftoff...
AGACCAGCTTTCGCAGGCTTTTCCAGACGCAGGGAAGATCGAAGTCGAGATGCTCGCCAGGAATTTCAAAAGCGCAACACCCGACAACCAGCGGCCCGATGAGTGGTCAATACCCAGCTTCGTCAATCCCGGCGAGAATCATGGCGGGACAATATAACCGCGGAAACGCAGAGAACGCAGAGAAAAACGAAGGAGTGACACGCAGGACGCTGGCAACGTCCTGAACGAACCACCTCAGCCGAACGACAGCCAAGCCGCTTTTCACATTTTGGCTTCAGCTCACCAGCGTCGTGAAAGGATTGCCAGTGTCGCGCCAGTCGTAGCTGGACCCTACGGCGGGAAACAGTTCTTCAGCCGCGGGCCAGGTCGCGAAGATTCGCCAGGTATTGCAGCATCACCACTTTTCCTTGAATTGAACTTGAATGAAGGTGGCAAATCGCGAACCTATGTCCGGCTAACATTTTCCTTACGTGGCCATGGATGGACGCGATGTCTCTGCACTTTCAATCCCTTCGGTCGAGTTCAAGCGGCAATTGCGTGATGATCTGGACGCACAACTGCGCCATCTTACTTGATTGCGGCATCCGAACGCAGCGAGATTGTCGGGCACTTCTGGAAAATCATTCGTCGCGGTTATCCGGCGTTGTGGTATCGCACGCGCATGGTGACCACATCTGCTATGCGTCGCTCCGGGTGCTGGAGAAGTTCGGCACGCCCGTCTATTGCCACGGCAGTGTCAAGAGTCACGTCGAGCGGAAACACTTCAAGGAATGGCTTACACCGCCGGTGCTTCAGACGTTCGATCATCAGTCCTTTAAGGTGGGGGAATTTGAAGTTCAGGCGATTGAACTGCCGCATGAACCGCGCTGCCCGACCTTTGGATTTGTGGTGTATGCAGGATCTGGCGAGGCGCGGCGAAAGCTGGTGATCTGCACCGACTTCAACGACCACAGTGTGGTGTATGATCACGTGCTCGAAGCTGATTTTGTTTTCATCGAGGCAAATCATGATCTTGAACTGCTGCGACAACGCTTCAATTACGCGAGCTTATTTCATCTCAGCAATCCGAAGACCGCGGACCTGTTGTGCAGTGCGAAGAAGTCGCAGCGCTTTAAGCCGCAACACGTCATGCTCGGGCACCTGAGCAATGAGCGCAACACGGAAGATCTCGCGTTGGGAACGATCCGAGAGCGATTCGCGCACGACGGACAGAAGTTGGACTTCCCGCTGACCTGCGCCCCGAAGTACCAACCTTCCGCCGCGGTCGCAATCTGTTAAAGACAACGCGCACCAGTCAGTCCAAACGTGGGTGGCTCAGGGGTCATGCGGGCTGTGACACCAGCGCGTTTCCAGTAAAATTCCCCGCACTCGCCTCCCCACCTTGACCGACGGCGGTAACTGGGATGAACGACGGCCTGCGCGAGCGATACCACCGGCTGCGGTTGAGAGAGCTGTTTTAACCGCCCGCGCAGGAATTCCGTGATCAATATCGTGCTCCCGCCCGCTGCAGCGCGGGAAGGTGCCTTTCAGCAGACGCGGTGCGAAGTTGCGTCATCACCGTCCGCACATCCGGCTGGGTGATTGTCGGCATCAGCTTGTCGTACAGCGCGACATTGTCCTTCTCCGCCTGGATCGCAGCGGCAAAGCAGGCTTGTAGCGTTTCGGGAACCTCCATCGCAACGGAGTCCACGGCTTTTTCAGGAAGTGCGACGTGGTAGCGATCTGCGAGCACGGTCAGCGCTTCCTGGTGACGGCGTTCAGCACGAATGATGTTGCTGAACGGGCGACGCTCGCCATGTTTTGCCATGATCCCCGCGTAAAGTGATTCTGCCCGCAGTTCATCCTGGAAGACCGCAATCAAGGCGTTCGTCGTTGCCTCGTCAAGCGAGGCTGCAGGTTGGGTTGTCGGCGCAGTTAGCGGACAATTGGTGTTAGCTGCGCACATCCCAACGTCCCGCGGACAGACCGGACTGCAAACCGCCTGGCAGTTGCCTCCGACAAGACAACGGAAACCCGCGGGCGATGTCGCCGGTTGCCGTCGATGGGGCGGCTTGGCAGTTCCGACACTGACGAAAATCGTAACCGCAGCAAGCAAGGTGACAGGACGTATCAGATTCATGGGAACCTCCGGTAAATGCAAACCCCCTTACAGCTGCATAGTCACCCCTAGAACGGCGGGGGACATGCATTGTTTCCCGGTGCGACAACTTGTCCGGAGGAGGTGACTGTGACTCAGTTGAGGTTCCGCCGTACCGTGTGAATATCAAAAATGATCTGAAGCTCACCGCAACAGAATTCACTCTGGAAGAATGCCAATGCTTGCGGCGGTCTTTATCAGCGATTCATACACCTTATCATTCTCGCAACTCCGCCACTCCTTGCGTCTCTTCACGTCATCCATCGCTTCCTTGAACCCGTCGACAAAGTCGATCTCGCACACAAATTCCGGAACGTCGCGCTTTGCCTTGGCGGACGAATATGCGCCATGGTATCGCGTGATCTCCCGCAGCAGCGCGAAGCGTTGCGGATCCGCTTTCACTATCATGCTGGCGGGAAGATGCAGCAGCTTCACCTCGTGACCTAGGGCGCGGGCGGCTTCGTGGTAATAATTATCCCAGGTGAAGATGCGATCGCGGGTGGCGTTATAGGATTCGCCGTAGGTCTTCTTGTTCTGCGCGGCGTAGGCGAAGAGTTTGCCGCAATCATCACGGTGAGTTGCCACCCACAGGCCAAGTCCATCACCCGCGCACAGGACGGGCAGACCTTTTTCGATTCGGTCCCACGCGACGGCATCGCCCTCCAGATTATCCAGCATCGACCGGCCGGGCCCATAGGTGTAGCTGGGGCGGATGATGGTCGTGTTGAAATCGCCTTTCGCATGCGACTCCAGCAGCATCTTCTCGCACACCACCTTATTCTTCCCGTAATCAGAAACCGGTTCCTGCGGGAAGGTCTCATCAATCAGCACATGGCTGGGGATCTTTGCGCCATAGGTGCAGACGGTTGAACAGAAGATCATCTGTTCGCAGCGATTTTTGAAAGTGTCGATCAATGTCCTTGTCTGTTCGGCAGTGAAGCAGAACATGTCGATGACGACATCGAACTTCTGCTGATGACATTGCGCAAGGGAGGCGGGATCATTCCGATCGCCTTTGATGGTGTGGACGCTCCGCGGAAAGTGATTCTCCCGCTCGCCGCGGTTGAACATCGTCACCTCCACCCCGCGAGTGAGCAGATGTTTCACGATCCCAGTGCTGATCAATCCCGTGCCGCCGATGAGGAGAACCTTCATAAACGGGATGATAGCGAACTCCGCTTACGGCGTCGCGGCTCAACTGGTCGGCGGACCGCTGCATTCGCGACGCCGCAAGCGGCTCAGCCGAGCAGGATTTTGTTTGGATCGACGAGTTCATCCTGCGTTTTCGTTCGCACCGCTGCGCGGAATCCCGCGCGAATGGATGCTGCGCCCCAAGCTCCATCCACGCCGAGGACAATCACGCCCACCTGATCCTCCGCGTGCAACTCGTGGGCAGACTGGATGCGTCGAATCACTTCAAACGCCGCGTCTTCCGGCGTGCCGCCACGACGAAGGGTTTCGATTGCGAGGAAGCTTCCACAGACGCCCATCACCAGTTCGCCATGACCCGTGCAGACGGCCGCACCTATTTTAGGGTCGACGTATAAACCATGGCCGATGGTGGGCGAATCGCCCACCCGTCCGGGGAGTTTGAAGGCCAGGCCGCTGGTGGAGCAGGCGCCGGCGAGGACGCCATGCGAGTCGAGCGCGATCACGCCGATGGTGTCGTGCGAGCCTTCCGCATCGACGCCTGAAAGTCCAAGCTCTTCCAGATTCCGTTTCACCACCGGGCCCTTGCCTTGCTCGCAGCGAAATTGTTCCCACGCGTGGGCGGCGGTGTCGGTGAGCAGATCGGTCACTTCGAATCCGTGCAGCCGGGCAAATTCGGCTGCCCCGTCGCCGGAAAGCATGACATGTTTCGTCTGTTCCATCACCTTTCGGGCGACCGAAACTGGATGTTGATAATCGCGTAGAAAACAAACGCTTCCGGCTTTGGAGGGCGAGAGCATGATCGACGCGTCCAGGCTCACACGCCCCGAGCGATCCGGATATCCGCTGAAGCCAACGGTGTGATTGTCCGGGTCGGCCTCTGCGTCACGACAGGCGATTTCCACCGCATCAAGTGAAGTGCCGCCTTTTTCCAGCGTCGGCCAGGCGGCGTTATTCGCGCGTTGGCCGAACGACCAGGTGGAACAAATGATGGGGTGGTTCATATCTTCCTGTTCGATTTCAGAATGCGGATTTCGGATTGAAGATTGTTGACTGTGAATCCGCAATCCGAAATCCACAATCCGCAATAGTTTCGTATACTGCCCGTGCGGAAATGAAATATCAACGAGGCCAGATTCCTGCGAACGCGTTTGAAAAGGGCGATCTCACCGCCGCCGACAAGGATGCAATGCAGTTTGACTGGGCCCACCTGCTGGCGTATCGCGTCCGCGATGAGAATGATCCGACGTTTGAAGCCGGATACCGCTTCCTTCACGACGAGTTTCATCCGGTCGGCGAGATTGAGTCGCCCGAGGTGCTTGCCGCACGCTTGCGATGGGATCCCACCAGGCAGGAAAAAGGTCTTGCGCTGCTGTACGAAATGCTGGTTGTCACCGCGGCGCAAGGGGTAGTCGCGGTTCGCGACCACACCGCGATTGTCGATTGCACTGAGGCTGACGCGCCTGTCGTCGTGCATCTTTCCCATGTGCTGATCAGTCCCGCATGGCGCGGCACGGGTCTGGGCGCATGGCTTCGCACCCTGCCCATCGAGACCGGCCGGGCGTGCATGCAAGCCGCGGGCAAACCGTTGGATCATCCGATCGTGCTTGCCTGCGAGATGGAACATCCCATTCCCGACCATCCAACAAGAACCAAGCGTCTGGGCGCGTATGAGCGTGCCGGATTTCTCAAGGTCAATCCATCCCGCGTGCCATATCATCAGCCCGATTTCCGCGCGCCTGAGCGCATTGACCGCGATGGCGGCCCGATGCCGCTGCCCATGGCCCTCATCGTGCGCCGTGTCGAGCGCGAGCAGGAGCGGGAGATTTCCGGCGCGGAGGCGCGATCCATCGTGTCATTGATTTATTCAATGTTCTCCCTCGGATTCCGTGAAACAGATATGCGTCCATTGTGGCAACAATTGGAGGAGCAATATCCCGGGGTGGATGAGCAGGTTTCACTGATTCCTCCGACCCAGGCATGAGGGGACAACTGTGCGGCGGTTCTGAGCATCACCACCCCAATTTTCGCGGCGGATATCGGCCCGCACATCGAGTACCTTTTTCACTTTGCCCTCGAACGCCAACTGAAGATCGTCGATATGTTTGAAGCGTCTCGGCGGGAGTATCGGCGTTGAAACGTCGCTCCACCTCATGTTCTGTTTCCCGGCTTGGTAAGTTTTCTCCTCTTGCGACTTTGGCGAGTTACGCTGCATAATCGCGACGATGCCACCACTCTTCACACGCACAAACAGCGGGTACCTCCAGTCGTGCAATGCCATCGTCTACGGCGACGTGACAATCGGGGAAGATGCATCGCTCTGGTTCAACGCTGTCATCCGCGGGGATGTGGCGCCGATTATCATCGGCGCGCGGACAAACGTGCAGGATGGCGTGATCGTTCACTGCGACAGTGGCGTGGCGAATGAGATCGGCGAAGATGTGACCATCGGCCACGGGGCGATTATTCATGGGAAGAAAATCGGCAACTGGTCATTGATTGGAATGGGCGCGAAAGTGCTGGGTCAGACAGTGATCGGCAGCGAATGCCTCATCGCCGCCGGTGCCGTGGTTCCGCCGGGCCTGGTCGTCCCGGATCGAAAAGTCGTCATGGGTGTGCCGGGGAAGATTGTGCGCGATATGACGGAGAAGGATATCGAGTACATCCACTGGTTAGCGCCGCATTATGTGATGCTTGCGGGTAAACTTGCTGATGGCGAGTTCCGGCTGAATTATCCGTAGCCCGTTGCAACTGTCGATTGCCATAACACGGACCATGTGGCGATTCACTAACACCTCCACCACCACATACCGCCGATCGCGCAGGACGATTCCCCATGATGTCACCATCCCGTGCGGGAATCTTGCCTGGATGAACTCGTGATCTTCCAACTCTAGCTTCGTCGGCTTATCCAGCACCAGCAAAACGCGGTCAGCGGTTCGCCAATCGGGGAGGTTGGACGAGAGATAGAACGAGAGTTCTTCGGGCGAGGGTCCGATGGCGATGGGAAGCGACTCGCGTTGGGAGAGAGTTAGAACGCCAGCCGCGATGGATCGGGGCGAGCGGGCGTTTTCGGTGGTGGCATTCCAGATCGACAGAAAGATCACCGCAATCACGCCGAACGCGATGGATTGGGCGAGGAACCACCGCTTTGCCCGTCCCTTCATGATCTCAAGCAGCGGCGGAAGACTGGAGAGAATCGCGATGATTGCGGCGACGATGCCAACGGTGCGCGAGGGATAGTTTTTCACCGCGAACCCGCCGATCGCACAGGCGAAGCCGATCCCAATCGCGGCGCAGATGCTCATCAGCGTCCACGGCAACGGACGCGTGGGAAAACGCCTGGCGCTGCGGATCAACACCGCAATCGCTTCAGCAGACATCAGGATCAGCGCGGGCATCACCGGCAGCAGATAGGCGTTTTTCTTCACCGGCTTGATCGAGAAGCAGACGATGATAAACGCGGCCCAGATCAGGATGGCGAAGCGCGTTCGCGTTCGCGCGCCGCGCCGGCGATGCAGGAAGGGAAGGATCACTCCGGCGATCCAGAAGGGCGTCCAAGGCAACGTCAACTGAAACAGGTTCAGCAGGTACAGGTAGAACGGGCGGGACTTTTCGAGACTTTCAAATGCATCATATCGCCAAAGCTCTTTCGCGTTGGGCACCTGTTGTATCACCGCAAACACCCAGGGCAGGGAAATGGCAAGCATGATGAGAATGCCCACACCGTGCCACCACCACCGCGACCATCGCACCCGGGCCCAGTCGGTGAGAATGATCATCGGCGGCAGGGCGGTCAGGAAGATGACGGGACCTTTCGACAATGCCCCCAATGCCAGTGCGACGTAACTGATGATGATCCACATGTTCCCACGCACGCAGGCGACGACCGCAAGCAGCGTGAAGAACGCGAGATAGGGGTCCGACATCGACTTGCGGAATTCGTCAACGACGAAATATGAGCTTATCCAAAGCATCGCCGCGATAAGCCCAACGTCTCGGCTGAACAGCATTTTTCCCAGTCGCAGCATCAGCAGCGTCGCCAGTGCGCCGAGCAACGCGGTGGGAAAGCGCGCGGAAAACTCGCTGACGCCGAAGATTCTGTACGCCGCCGCGCTGCACCAGTACGGCAGCGGCGGTTTGTTCAGGCGGATCTGTCCGTTCATTACCGGAACAATCCACGGGTTGATGTTGATGAGGTCCGTGGAATCGCGGAACCGCTTCTGACCATTTTCCTCCATCAGCACCGGCCGCGGCACAAGACGTTTTTGCGCACGCCACGGCGCTCCCGATTCAGCCATCGCCCTTGCGGTTTGTGCCACGCGAGCTTCGTGCGACGTGACGATGTCCTTTTGCCCTAATCCACCCAGAAACAGCAGCGTCGCGAGTGTAAAGATCAGGATTTCTACAACCAGCGGGCGTGCGAAGGTGTGGGTGCGGGAATCCATCATCCGGGGTCATCCTATCGTAATCCAGACCCCTGATATATCCGCCCAGACATCCAATGCGCCGATGCGACCGGTGCAAGGAACGAAGTGAGGTCTGAAACGAGCCTTTCCTTCGTTCTACGGTTTACCGGTGTGAAACCGAAGGTTAACGCAGGCGCCTTTGCCCCGCTCGCTCTGGATGGAATCCTGCCCGTCGTGCGAGGTTGCGATGGAATCACGATCGCCAAACCAGATCTCCCATCGCGGTATGATGACGCCGAAAGGGTCAGGTTTCCGACTGCCAGTTTGTCACCCGGCCTGACACAGGTCGCAAAAACCCACCGAACCCGGGCCAACATCTCGGAAAATGCAAAAGGTTTTATAATGTGTTATCGGCGGGCAGTTGGAGCACTTTGACCCAGTCCTGGACCGAATCGCCGGCGGTCAGGAACAGCACCGGCGTCTGCTTTTCCGCCTGTCGAAGGTCCTTGTGGCTTTCCCACCCATCACGCCCGGAAAGCATGACATCCTGGATCACCATGTCGTAACGGTTAGTTCGGGCGAGGTGATGCCCATCCTCGCCGCCGTGGGCGAGATCTACGGCAAAATCGTTCTCCTGTGGGCCTTTTCGCAGATAAGCGGCGGCTTTCACTTCGTCTTCGATGACAAGGAGCTTCATGGTCCTGTCATCTTAACGAAGGGGATTGAGGCTTCGCGACGCTTAAGTGACAAACCTGAAATGTCGACTGAAGTGAGAAGCAGGCGCTTTGACTGTGTAAATTTGTCGCAGCGCTGGGCGGCATGTTTATTGCTTTCTTCGAATGCCGACATTCTATAGGGCAATCGAATGCGCACGCTTTAAGCATTGCACGAAAATCGGGCTAACCTTGCCGAGGATATTGACAAGGCAGGATGGTGAACCTTAGCCTTACACATTGAGCAGATGACAGCTCATGGGTGTGGGGCTGAAACAGCGGCGGTTGGAAGGTGGTGTGCGGCGCCTTTTGACTCTCGATTGTGGATGCTAAGTTATTTTGTCGGAAAGAGTAGTAGATCTATGCGCGTGTTCATGCTGGGATGGGAATTCCCACCGTTCATCAGTGGCGGCCTCGGGACGGCCTGCTATGGCCTGACCAAGGCAATGAGCGGAATCGGCACGGACATCATTTTTGTTCTGCCTCGACCCGTCGCCACGCCTTTCAGCACCCATGTTCGACTGCTGTCGCCGCGAGAAGGTTCAACGCTTGCCTCCCCGGCTACGGAATTTCGTCTCGATGAGTTCGAGAACGTCACTTTCCGCACCGTGAACGCGGCAATCAATAACCCCTACAACACACCCGCGAGTTACGCCCAGACGGTCATTGAAGAACGTGCAAAGCAAGTCGTCGAAACACCCAAACCAGCGCCCGTTGCACCGCCGGCGCCCGCACCGGTGTCACACTCCAACGGAACCGATTCCACGCTGAAGACAAAAACTGGCGCGCAGTACAGCGGCGATCTTTTCCAGGAAATTCAGCGCTATGCAGCGCTGGCATCCGAAATCGCCCGCAACGAATCGTTCGATGTTGTTCATGCCCACGACTGGATGACTTTCGCCGCTGGGATGGCGGTCGCGGGTTTGAAGAATGTTCCGCTGATCGTTCACGTGCACTCAACTGAATTCGATCGCGCGGGCATGCACATCGATCAGCGGATTTACGATATCGAGCGTCGCGGCATGCACGCGGCGATGAAAGTCATCGCCGTTTCCTATCTAACGAAGAATCTCATCACCCATCATTACGGCATCGATGAGAGCAAGGTGGATGTCGTCTACAACGCCATCGAATCCAACGGCAACGGGTTTGATGAAGAAAAGTACGCGATTCACAACGACGAAAAAATCGTGCTGTTCCTCGGCCGCATCACCATGCAGAAAGGCCCGGAATATTTCCTTGCCGCTGCGAAGAAGGTGCTTGAGGTGATGGACAATGTGAAGTTCGTGATGGCCGGCAGCGGCGACCTGACCCGCCGAACCATCGAAATGGCCGCCAGCATGGGTATCGGCCACAAGGTCCTCTTCACCGGTTTCCTGCGCGGACCTGATGTTGAAAAAGTCTTCAAGATGGCTGACCTGTATGTCATGCCTTCCGTGAGCGAACCCTTCGGCATCGCGCCGCTGGAAGCCATGAGTCACGACGTCCCCGTGATTATCTCCAAACAATCGGGTGTCTCAGAAGTTCTCACCCATGCGTTGAAGGTCGATTTTTGGGACATCAACGAAATGGCCAACAAGATCATCGCCGTGTTAAGGCATCCACCCCTCGCGAGCACCCTGCGGCAGCATGGCTCATTCGAGGTTCGCAGGATGAGTTGGACCGACGCGGCGCGAGCGTGTGTCGATGTCTACGAGAAGGCTGTGGCGGGGATAAGGTAAGCTGGCGATCGAAAAATTGGTTTAAGCTAACGGGTCCGAGGCAATTCGCTTTGGACCGGTTTTATTTCCGTCGCCGCTGCTCCTGAAACTTGGCGATCCCGCGAACATTTCAAGCATATCATTCAACCATGGACACAACTGTTCGCACAATCTCGACAAGACGCATCTGGCTCGCCCGCGGGATTGCGATGGCGGCGGATGCGGTGCAGATTGGGTTGGCGCCGTTGATGGGCGAAGGATTTGTTTCGCCGTTCAATGTGGTGCTCGACATTCTGGTGGCGATTGTCCTGACCCGCCTCGTCGGCTGGCACATCGCGTTTCTGCCTGGATTTATCATCGAGCAGATTCCGCTTGCCAATCTCGCTCCAACGTGGACGCTAGCGGTATTTATTGCGACGCGGCGGGCAAAAGAACTCGCTCCGAACGGATGATACTGAGACACCGCAGCGGCGAACTCCATTCCGATCTCGCGCGATCAAGCGCCGCCGAAGATTGACGCCGTGACAACAGCTTCTTCGGTGTTCTATTTCAACTTATCGAGATTGGAGGTTGCTCGCTTCCACTTCACGCGATGCGTTGAGCAGCCGATGTATAACCGTCTCAAGACGGGTGAAATCAACCGGCTTGGTCAGGTGCTCGGCGAATCCGGCTTCCTGGCTTGCGCGGATATCCGAATCCATCCCATACCCACTGAGACAGATGCCGGGGACGTCCTGTTGCATGGCGCGCACCTGGCGCATCAAATCCAAACCGCTGCCGTCGGGAAGGCCCAGGTCGGAGATGATCAGGTCGAACGATTTGCCGCTGACGTGTGAGATTGCGGTGGAAACGGTCATCGCTCTTTCCACTTGGTATCCGGCGAGGATCAGCAGCCGCTCCATCAATTCGCCGGTGTCGGGATGATCTTCCACCAGAAGGATCCGCGCCTCTGATGCATTGACGCTTGTGGCCTGTTCCGCGATCGCTGCGCCATCACCGGAC
>Ga0105047_10017649_pt1 | contig 11110 bp, 8 predicted proteins | sample MAT04_FD_78384 | JGI IMG/M metagenome (GOLD analysis project Ga0105047, IMG submission 78384) | Freshwater microbial communities from Lake Fryxell liftoff mats and glacier meltwater in Antarctica - MAT-04 (megahit assembly) | ecosystem: Environmental > Aquatic > Freshwater > Ice > Liftoff...
CGACGACGACACGACCGACGACGACACGACCGACGACGACACGACCGACGACGACACGACCGACGACGACACGACCGACGGCGACACTGCTGGCGGCGAGGTGTCCGACGATCCGGCCGTCTCGGACGCCGTGCAAGCTGCCGACTACGTTGCCGAGGATGACTGACCCCGTCGTACTTGTGGAGCACCGCGACCCCGGCATCGCGCTCATCACCCTCAACCGGCCCGAGCGGCTCAACGCGTGGAACGGCGAGTTGGCCACGCGCTACTTCGAACTGCTCGACGCAGCGGCCGCCGACCCGGCGGTGAAGGTCATCGTGGTCACGGGCGCGGGGCGCGGTTTCTGCGCCGGCGCCGATATGGACACGTTGCAGAGCATCGGGGCATCGAGTGGCACCGGCGGCGCCGAGTCGGCGGCCGGTGGTCGCCCGCAGTACCACACCACGCTCGTCCCCAAGCCGGTCATCGCCGCGGTCAACGGCGCCTGCGCCGGCATCGGCATGGTGCAGGCCCTGATGTGCGACATCCGTTTCGCTGCCGCAGGCGCCAAGTTCACCACCGCCTTCGCCCGCCGAGGGCTGATCGCCGAGTATGGCATGAGCTGGGTGCTGCCGCGGCTGGTGGGAACGGCCCGGGCGCTCGACCTGCTGTTCTCCGGGCGGGTCATCCTGGCCGAGGAGGCCGCGCAGATGGGGCTGGTCAACGAAGTCGTGGCACCCGAGCACCTGCTCGACCGCACGCTGGAGTACGCCGCCGAGTTGACCACCCACTCCTCGCCGACGAGCATGGCGGTGATGAAACGTCAGGTCTACGGCGACTGGGATCGTGGTGTGGTGCCGGCCACCGGCGACGCCATCGAGTTGATGAAGGCATCGCTGCGCCGGCCCGACTTCAAGGAAGGCGTGGCCAGCTTCCTGCAGAAGCGCAACCCCGACTTTGCGGCGGTCGACCCGTCAGTCTGAACGGCCCAGGTCGCGCAGTTGCTCGGCCAGCACCTCGGGAATGACCGGGTTGAAGAACTCGCTGCAGGCCACCTCGGCGGCGGCGATGAACCGTGGCACGCCGGCGCTGCGCCACGGCGACACGATCTCGATGTTGAACCACGCCTGGGGCCAGTCGCCACCGTCGGTGGGGCGCTGGTTGAGCCACATCATGTACGGCAGCGGCCGGTCGTAGAGCCGGTCGAGCCGGCCGAGCACGTCGGTGAGGATGGTGGCCAGCGCGTCGCGCTCGCCGCTGCCGAGTGCGGCGAGGTCGGGTACCTGGAGCCGAGGGGCGATGGACAGCGCGATGGGGAACGTGGCGGCGAAGGGCACCGAGGCCACCCAGCCATCGCGCTCGACCACGAGTCGATCACCGGGCTGCAGGTCGGGCGCCCACTTGGCTTCGAGCAACCGCAGCGGTCGCTCCGGGATGTGGTCGTAGGCGTAGATCTGCCCGTGCGGGTGAGCGATGGTGGCACCCACCTCGGCGCCGCGGTTCTCGAACACCAGCACCGAGTCGACGTCGGGCCGAGCGCCCAATGCCTTGGTGCGCTCCGCCCACAGGTCGATGACCTTGCGCGCACCGTCGACGCCGAGGGAGGCGAACGTCGCGTCGTGGTGCGAGGTGTAGAGGACCACCTCGCAGCGCTCGCCCGGCATCGCCGGCCACCGGTTGGAGAACCAGCGCACGTCGTAGGGCTCGGGGGCTTCTCGCCCGCCGGGGCAGAACGGGCAGCCAGTGCTGGGCAGGTTGGGGCGCGCCTGACGAGTGCCCACCACATGCACCACGGTGCCGAGGTGGGGGTCGGTGCGAACGTCGGGTGATTCGGTCATGGGTCTCGGGGATGCATTCAGCGCAGGGGTTCGCCGGTGGCCGGGTCGAAGAAGTGCGCCAGGTGGGTCTTCACTGCCAGGCGGACCCGCTGGCCCATGGCAATGGTGTGGATACCGTCGATGCGAGCGATGATGGCGGTGCCCGCCTCGAGCGCCTCGGCGCCGTCCTCGGCAGCAATCGGTGCACCGTCGACCGCCGGCGGCGGCACATCGATGACGGCGTGCACGTGCACTTCGGCGCCCATCGCCTCGGCAAGAGTGGCGGTGACCTCGATGACCTGATCGGGCGGCGAGTCGACGTCTTCCTCCAATGCGAAGTGCTCGGGCCGCAAGCCGACGATGACCTGCGTGCCGTTGCGATCGGCCAAGCCCGGGTAGCGGGTGAGTGCCTTCGGGCTGATCGCCAGGTGGTGGCCACCGAAGTCGAGCGTGACCGCGCCGTCGGTGACGGTGCACTGGGCGGTGATCAGGTTCATCGACGGGCTACCGATGAAGGCGGCAACGAACAGGTTGGCGGGCATGTGGTAGAGCGTCTGCGGTGGTGCCACCTGCTGGAGAATGCCCTTGCGCATCACGGCCACTCGGTGGCCCATGGTCATCGCCTCCACCTGGTCGTGGGTGACGTACACCATGGTGGTTCCCAGGCGCGCCTGCAACTGGATGATGTCGGAGCGCATCTGCACGCGTAGCTTCGCGTCGAGGTTGGAGAGCGGCTCGTCCATCAGGAACACCTGTGGCGAGCGCACGATGGCGCGGCCCATGGCCACCCGCTGACGCTGACCACCCGAGAGCGCCTTCGGCAGCCGGTCGAGGTACTCGGTGAGCCCGAGCATCTCGGCTGCGTCGTTCACCCGCCTGGTGAGCTCCGCTTTGGGCACCTTCGCCACCTGCAGCGCGAACCCGATGTTTTCGCGCACGGTCATGTGTGGGTAGAGCGCGTAGTTCTGGAACACCATCGCGATGTCGCGCTCGCCGGGCGGCACGTCGTTGACGACTCGCTCGCCGATGCGCAGCTCGCCGCCGCTGATCTCCTCGAGCCCGGCGATCATCCGCAGGGCGGTGGACTTACCGCACCCCGACGGGCCGACCAGCACCATGAACTCGCCGTCGTTGACTTCGAGATGCAGATCGTCGACGGCCTTCGGGCCGTCCTTGTACCGCTTGGTGACACCGGTGAACGTGACTGCCGACATCGCAACCCCTTACTTCAGACCGCTCGAGGCGGAGTTCTCGACGAAATAGCGCTGGGCGAACAGGAACACGAGAATCGGCGGGGTCATCGCCAGCACGGCACCGGCGAACACCAGGTTGGTGTCGGTGCTCGATCGGCCGCCGAGGGTGGACAGCGTGAGCGACAGCATGCCGTTGTCGGGGTTGCCCGAGTTGATGATGACCAGCGGCCAGAAGAACGAGTTCCAGGCGTAGAGGAACCCGAACGTGGCCAGGGTGGCGATGGCTGGCCGAGCCAGCGGCACCATCACCTTCCACAGGATGCGCGACCGGCTGGCACCGTCGAGCAGCGCGGCCTCCTCGATCTCCTTGGGGATGCCGAGGAAGAACTGGCGCATCAGGAACGTGCCGTAGGCGGAGAACACGAACGGCACGATCAGCGCGACCAGGTTGTCGGTCCAGTTGAAGTTCAGCATCAGCTCGAACAGCGGAATGATGAGCACGACGAACGGGATCATCACCGAACCGAGGTAGACCATGAAGATCGCGCCGCGACCCTTGAACTGGATGCGGGCGAACGCATAGCCACCGAGGATGGAGGTGAGCAGTTGGCCGAGCACGACGGCGATGGTGACCAACATGGTGTTGGTCAGCGAGCGGCCGAGGTTCTTCTCGGTGACCACCTCACTGAAGTTCTCGAACCGAGGGCCGAACTGCTTGCTGGGCTCGGCGGTGTTGACCAGGCTCAGGACACTGTCGTCGGGTCGGTCGACTGACTGGAACAAGCCACCAACCGTCAGCCGAGCCCGGTAGGCCTCGACGACTTCATCGTCGACCGCGATGGTGAACACGTCTTCTTCCTCACCGTCGATCACCACCGTGGCGCCGGTCTTGTCGCCGGCGTCGGCGGCCAGCGTGATGAGCGACTCGGGGCTGTCGAGCGGCCGGAACTCGGCCAGCGGAGCGTTGTCGTTGACCAACGCATAGTCGCCTTCGAGGCCGTCGAAGGTGAACAGCCGCAACCGGTCGCCCTCCAGCCCGAGCTCGCTGGCGGCAATGGTGGAGTCGTTCTTCGGAACCAGCGAGGGCGGGTAGGTGAAGATGTCGGTGTTGCGCTTCACCGAGGTGGACACCGCAACGATGAACGGGAAGATGACGACTGCGGCCACGGACACCAGCAGGCCGTAGGTGAGCCAGCGGACCAGGGTGACGCGGGGGCCCTTGCGGCGAACGCTCATGACAGGCCTCCTGCGGTGGCGCCGTCTTTGTCCTTGCGGAACTGGGCGAAGGTGAACGCGAAGATGATGAGGAACAGCACCCAGGCCAGCGCCGATGCGTAGCCCTGGCGGTTGTTCTTGAACGCTTCGTTGTACAGCGCGATGACCGGGGTCATCGTTGCGTTGTCGGGGCCACCCTGCTGCGGCGTCGACAGGATCCACACGATGTCGAACAGCTGCAGGGCGAGGATCGACGTGGTGATGAGCACGTAGAAGGTGGTGTTACGCAGTTGCGGCACCGTGATGCGACGGAAGATCTGCCAGGTGTTGGCGCCGTCGATCTCGGCCGCCTCGTAGAGATCCTTGGGGACGCTCTGGTGGCCGGCGAGGTAGAGGACGGTGTTGAACCCGAAGCTCATCCACGCGAACACCACCACCATGGCCAGCAACGCCGTGGAGTTGGAGCTGAGCCAGGGGTGCCCGTCCGCTGGTGGGTCGACGAACGGGAGTATCTCCCCCGCGCGTCTGATGATGTAGTTGAGCCAGCCAACGGTGCTCTGGAACATCTGGCCCCAGATGATGGCCACGCCGATGACGCCGGCTACCGACGGGACGAAGTAGATGGCACGGAACACCTTCATGCCCGGCAGGTGCGAGGCGAGGATGCTCGACAGGATGAGCGCCGGCAGCACTGCCGCCGGCACGGCCAGCAGCAGGAAGATGGCGATGTTGCGCAGCGAGGTCCAGAAGATGACGTCGCGGGCGCCGAGCACCCAGTGGCTGCCGAACCAGTCGAGGTGCATCAGCACCTGGTACCCCGGCTTCAGCGCTTCCACGCCGGCATTACCGGACGAGGTGCTGCTGAGGTCGAGCGACAGTGCTTCGATGTAGTTGCCGAGCCCGACGAACGAGCTGTCCGAGTTCGTGGTCGCCGAGTCGAAGAAGCTCACCCACAGCGACAGCAACAGTGGGAACGCGAAGAACGTGGCGAAGCCGAGCAGGTTGGGGGAGAGGAAGGCGAGGCCGCTGAGTGCTTGCTCCTCGCCGTTGGTGGTGCCGAAGTGGCGGCCCACCCGACGGGCCCACATGAACTTCATCGCCACGAAAGCCCCAAGAGCGACGGCGAGCGTGCCAAGGGTGAGCGGCTCGATGATCTGGTCGGCGATCGCGGACAGCATTCCGCGGGGGTCGGCCACAACAAAGAACCAGAGGCCGGCCAGCGCGGCGAGCACCAGGCCCGCCTTGCGGAGTGCCAGCGGGCCACTGGCGGTGGGTCGCTTGCTGAGCAACTGGCCGGCGACCAGCACCCACACCAGCCCGACCACCACCACGAGGAACGGGACGAAGGCCTTGTTGAAACCTTCGCCCAATTTGCCGATGCCGATGAACGCACCGAACTGATGCAGTGCGGCCACGGACATGATGACGAACACGAGGTAGTTGGCGACCAGCGACACGCTGCGCGCCCGGCGGTGCCCTTGGAACACCCCGAACACGGCGTAGCTGTGAGCCACGAAGGTACCCAGGGCGAAGATGCGCAGGAAGAACGACACCTTCCACGGCAGTTGCTTGTCCTCGTCGCTGGCGAGCAGCCACAGCACCACGCTGCTGGCGGCGCCGAGCGCATGCCAGATGCTGACCAGGCGCAAGCCGGTCGGCAGTGAGACCCGATGGGCATTTGGCGCCCCCCGGCGCAACGACGACATCCCCATTTCCCCCTCCGTTCGAGATCGCGAGTGAATCGGCACTGCTCACAGTGCCAGACACGAGCAGGGGCCGGGAGCAGACGCTCCCGGCCCCGACCCGCGGTGCATCAGCTGTCGAAGGCTGCTGCGGTTTCGGAACAGATCTTGGCTTGGTAGTCCTCGATCGTGCGATCGCCGTTCATGACGGCGGTGACGGCATCGTTCATGGCAGTGTCGAACGTCGGCCAGTCGCCGGCCCACAGCGGGCCTTCAGCGGTGGGCGAGTCCTGCAGTGCGTTGATGAACGCCTGGTTGTTCTCCGGCGGGGTGAAGCCGAGGAATGCCTCGATGGCAGCATCGCTCTGACGGCTGGGGATGTTGGCACCCAGCTCGCTGATCTGACCCTGCGTGTCGGCGGTGGTGAGTGCCTGCACGAGTTCCCACGCTTCCTGCGGGTGCGCCGTGTTGGCGTTCACCACGTAGGCGCCCCAGAACAGCCAGTTGCCCTGGGTGCCACCCGGGCCCTGCGGCAGCTCGACGACGTCCCAGTTGAATGCAGCGTCGGCGCGGGCGCCGGGGGTTGCCCAACGACCGTTGACGAACATGCCGACGGTGCCGGCCTTCCACGGGGCTTCGCCGTCTTCACCGAACGGCACGGCGACGCCGGCGTCGAAGATGGCCTTGGCCTGGGTGAGACCGGCGATGGACTCGTCGGAATCAAGTGCGCAGGCGGTGCGGTCCTCGTTGAAGAAGCCGCCGCCAGCTGCGTTCATGAACAGGCCGTAGTTGGCCCACCAGCTGCTCATTGCGAAGCCCTTGTTGGCGCCGCCGAGTGCCGCAACCTTGGTGGCGACGTCCTGGAACGCTGCCCAGTCCCACTCACCGGCTGCTGCCAGTGCACGCGGGTCGTCGGCACCGGCTTCGGCGATGAGGTCGTTGTTCAGGTAGAGAGCGAACGTGGACACGTCGCGGGGCAGGCCCCACAGCACGTCGGCACTGGGTGCGCCAGCGGCCGGGTCGTAGGTGAGGTGGAACATCGGCTCCGGGTAGAACTCGCTGCTGTCGAAGCCATCGGCTGTGGCCATCGAGCCCAGATCGAGGATGAGACCTTCCTTCTGGAAGCGAGCGATGTCGGTGCCGGGAATCCAGAACACGTCGGGTGCCGTGCCGCTGGCAATCTCGGTGACGAGCTGGTCCTGATAGGGCGAGCCCTCGTTGGTGCCGGGCTCGTAGCTCAGGCTGACGCCGTCGCCGTTGGCTGCATCGATGCCGTCGCTGATGCTGGCGTAGACCGCGGCCTCGGCGTCGTTGTCGGGGCGGGTACGCCAACGCAGCTCGACGCCGTCGCCGCTGCCACTGTCGGCGGTGGTTTCGGTTCCGGCGCCGGTGGTTTCGGTGACTGCGCCGGTGGTTTCAGTACCGGCAGCGGTGGTTTCGGTAGTGCTTTTCTCGTCATCGCTGCAGGCTGCTGCGAGCAGCGACACAGCGACGAGAGCGGTTGCCCATCTGCGTGTTTGCATTGGGTACTTCCTCCAGTTGTTGAGGTTGCGGGATGCGCAACCGGTTTCTCCCCCTGCCCGCAGGTGCGAGCTGGTGCCGGCCGGGGCGAGCCCGGACGAGTTGTGCGGTGAGGGGTCAGCAGACAATGACGTCGACCCCCTGCGCGCGAAGTGCCCGAACGAGGTCGGGGTCGGCTCCTGAGTCGGTGACCAGGACGTCGATGTTGGTGGTGGCGCACACTGGCGCCAGCGCCCGAACGCCGAGCTTGCTGCTGTCGGCCAGCACCACACAGCGCTGCGCAGCGGCGAGCATGGCGCGCTTGATGTCGGCCTCAGGAAGGTTGATGTTGGTGACGCCGGCATCGAGGTGCACGCCGTTGCACCCGAGGAACACCGTGTCGACACTGAGCGAGTGCAGCATGGCCCCGGCCAACGGGTCGACGAGCGAGTGCTGCTTGGGCCGCAGCGTGCCGCCGGTGACCACGATGGAGAAGCGGGGGTAGGCGGCTTCGAGATCCATCGCGATCTTGATGCCGTTGGTGATGACCGTGAGCTCGCTGAGCTCGGTGCGGGCCACCAGCGCGTCGGCGAATGCCGCCGCCGTGGTGCCCACGTCGATGAGGATGGACTCGCCGTCGGACACGAGTGCGGCGGCGGTGCGGGCGATGGCCGACTTCTCGGCCGCGTACCGGGTGGCGACTTCCTCGAATGGGCGCTCGCCGCGGGCCATGGTGGACGGCATCGCGCCACCGTGCACCCGGTGGGCCAGCCGACGCTCCTCGAGCACCTGCAGGTCGTTGCGGGCAGTGACCGTGCTGACCCCGAACCGCAGCGACAGTTCTCGAACGCGAACGAAACCCTTTTCCTCCAGCAACTGGTGGGTGAGTTGCTGGCGCAGTTCGGCCGGCAGGTTCTCCTCGAGGCCCGGCTCGACTGCGTGCGGATCGACGAGGCTGTCGGCCGTGTCGGTCGGCTTCGTGGACGCAGCGGTTACATTCACTTTCGATAGCTTTCATCTACTTTTCATACTCTGTCAAGGGCAAAGCCCGCGCAATGTCACGTCTAGAGTGTTCGTATGCGCCTCGAACGGCTCTCGATGCCCGGTTGCGACCTGCTGGTCGATGTCTCGGCGGGTGTTCCCGTCCTGGTGCACTGGGGTGCGCCACTCGGCGACGCACCACTCACCCACCTTGCTGCCGCGGTGCAGCGCCCGGTGCCGGGGGGCAGCATCGAGCAGCCGCCGGCGCTCAGCGTGGTGCCCGAGCACGGCAGCGGCCACCCCGGCCGGCCGGGGCTGCTGGGCCACCGGCGCCGCGGTGTTGCGTGGGCGCCACGGTTCCAGCCAGGGTCGGTGACGCGGGCCGATGGGTCACTCACCGTCGTCGCGGTCGACCCGGTGGCCGAGCTCGAGCTCACCACCGTGCTCGAGCTGGGCGACGTCTTGCAGGTGTCGTGCACCGTGCGCAACCTGTCGTCGTCGCGCTACTTGCTGCAGGGGCTCGGCATCACGTTGCCACTGCCCGCGCATGCCTCGGAGCTGCTCACATTGCACGGCCGCTGGACCCGCGAGTTCCACACCGAGCGCCGACCGTTCGCCACCGGCACCTGGCTCGCCGAGAACCGCCTGGGGCGTACGTCGCACGAACGCCCGCCGTTGGTGTTCGCCGGTGAACCCGGCTTCGGTGAGTGGTCGGGCGAGGTGTGGGGTGCGCACCTGGCCTGGAGCGGCAACCACTTCGTCGCCGCCGAGGTGCTGCCCGACGGTCGCCGCAGCCTGCAGCTCGGCGAGCTGCTGCACCCGGGCGAGATCGCGCTCGAACCAGGCGAGAGCTACCGCACGCCCACGTTGCTCGGCGTCTACTCGGGTTCTGGCCTCACCGCTGCGTCGCAGCAGTTCCACCGCTACGCCCGTGCGCTGCCGGCGCACCCCACGCGGCCGCGGCCGGTGCTGCTGAACACGTGGGAGGCCGTCTACTTCGACCACGACACCGAGCGGCTGCAGGCGCTGGCCACCGCAGCAGCTGAGGTGGGCATCGAGCGGTTCGTGCTCGACGACGGTTGGTTCGGTGGTCGGCGCGGTTCCACGGCGGGGCTGGGCGACTGGGAGGTGTCGCCGGAGGTCTACCCGCACGGCCTCACGCCACTCATCCAGCACGTGCGCGACCTGGGGATGGAGTTCGGCCTGTGGGTCGAGCCCGAGATGGTCAACCCCGACAGCGACGTGTACCGGGCGCATCCCGACTGGGCGTTGGTCACCGAAGGCTACGAACCCAAGCTCAGTCGCCACCAGTTGGTGCTCGACCTCACCAACCCGCAGGCCTACGCACACGTTCGCGACCAGCTGCACGCCGTGCTCGCTGCGAACGACATCGCGTACGTGAAGTGGGACCACAACCGCGTGCTGGTGCAGGGCAGCGACGCCACTGGCGCGTCGGGCGCACACCGCCAGACATTGGCTGCGTACCGCCTGTTCGACGAGCTACGCGAGCTGCACCCCACCGTCGAGTTCGAGTCGTGCTCGGGCGGTGGCGGGCGTATCGACCTCGAGATCCTGCGCCGCACCGAGCGGGTGTGGACCAGCGACTGCAACGATGCGCTCGAACGCCAGACCATCCAGCGCGGCGCCTCGCTGCTCATCCCGCCGGAGGTGATGGGTGCGCACATCGGGCCCACCCGCGCGCACACCACCGGCCGTTCACAGTCGCTGCCGTTTCGCGCACTCACCGCCATCTGGGGGCACCTGGGGGTGGAGTGGAACCTGCTCGAGCTCGACCAGCACGAGCGCGAGTCGCTGGCCGCAGCCATTGCGGTGCACCAGCGCTTCCGCCCGCTCTTGCACGGCGGCCAGGTGGTGCGCTTCGACCCCGTGCTCAACGGCACGCACGCCTCGGCACACGCGCACGGTGTGTACGCCGACGATCTCGGCGAGGCGCTGGTCGCGATGGTGCAACTCACCACCGGCATGAGCCTGGTACCGGCGCCGTTGCGGCTGCCCGGGTTGCTGCCCGAGGCCGTGTACCACGTGCAGGAGATCTCGCTGGGCGGCAAGCGGCCACTCATCGAACCGCTCGCGCTCAGCGGCCGGCAGCTCGCAACCATCGGCATCCAGCTGCCGGTGCTGGCCCCCGAGAGCGGCGTGCTGCTGCACCTCGCCGTGAACCCCTGACCCGCTCCTGCACATCGCAGAAAGGAACCCCGTGACCGCCACCACAGCCGCCACCACCCCCTCCACAGCCACGATGCTCGACTACGAGTTCGACCTGCGCGGGTTCGTCGTCATCCGCAACGCGCTCAGCCCCAGCGAGGTGCAGGCGCTGAACGACGCCTACGACCGCTTCCCACCGCTCGACAACGGCGAGTGGTACGGCAACGCCCAGCGCCGCGACTACACGCAGGACACCGGCTTCGAGCTGCACAACGTGCTCGATTGCGGCGACCCGGCGTTCGACGTGCTCATCGACCACCCGTCGTGGCTACCCCACGTGCAGCATTGGGCGGGCGAGGAAGGCACCTATGTGCAGGGCGTCACCATCGACGAGCACATCGCCACCAGTCGCAGCAGCGGCGGGCATCACCCTGTCCACTCCGGAGGCCACGATGCGTCGGTGCGCACGCAGTACTCGCATCGCAACGGTGCGTTCCGCTGCGGCCAGGTCAACGTGCTGGTCGCGCTGCGCGACATCGGGCCCGGCGACGGGCCGACGATGATCGTGCCCGGCAGC
>Ga0105047_10017650_pt1 | contig 11110 bp, 10 predicted proteins | sample MAT04_FD_78384 | JGI IMG/M metagenome (GOLD analysis project Ga0105047, IMG submission 78384) | Freshwater microbial communities from Lake Fryxell liftoff mats and glacier meltwater in Antarctica - MAT-04 (megahit assembly) | ecosystem: Environmental > Aquatic > Freshwater > Ice > Liftoff...
GACGAGCGTGAACGCGTCGGCGGTTGATCTGGTGACGTACGTGGCCGTCAGCGCCGCTGGAAGGCACGGCCCTCCGACAGCGGATGGCGTCTTCGTCACGACGATGTTGTCGCCGACCGCCGCCGACGCATGCCCGGTGGGTGCGGCATAGAGCGCGGCGCCGAGAACCATCGCCACCACGCCCATGGTGGCGTGAATCCTGCGGCTCCGCTGCGCCACCGGTGCTGATCCCGCGGTGGTGGGTCCCTCGAAATGTTGTGTTCGCTGCACGCCTCAACCCTCTCCACGAAGTGGTAGGAGATTCCTCCTGATGGCCCACTTCAGACTTTGCGACCCGAAAGTTTTCAAAACATACTCACGCGCGTCGAGATGGTCCTAGAGCAGTTCTGCCCGTTTGACGGGGTTACATAGCGGTGCCAATGTAAGTTCGGATGGCAACCCAGAGGGATCGACGCCAGCAGACCAGGCGAGTGCTGCTCGATACCGCGGCGCGGATGTTTGCCGAGCGCGGGGTCGCTGAGTCGTCCATCGATGCCATCGCTAGCGAAGCGGGCCGGACCTCGGGTGCCGTGTATGACCACTTCGGTAGCAAGGAGGGTTTGCTCTTCGCGCTCCTCGAGGGCTGGGTGGACGATGTCGCTGCGGTTCTGAGCGCCGAGCTGGTCAACGCCGACACCCTTGCGGAGCGCATGGCGGTCCTGTGGCGCAATGTCTCCGACCCGGCGGTGGGCAATGGTGGATGGATCGATCTCGAACATGAGCTCTGGAGCTACGCGGCCCGCAACGAATCTGCCCGCGCCCACTTGGTGGAGCGGTACCGGATGGCGTGGGACGGTCTCGATGAACTGGCCCGGGTCACCCCGGCCGGCGGCGATGACCTTGGCCGGTCGCGGGGTGTGGCGGTGCTCGCCGTGCTGCTCGGCCTCGACATGATGCGTCGCACCGACCCGACGGCCGTGCCCGAGTCGCTGGCCGTCGCCGTACTCTGCAGCGCCGCAGCCGCCGGCGATTTGCGGGCCACGTCGGCCCCAACTTCTTATACCCCACGATGACCAACCCCGGAGCAGCCCTATGACGATCACCAGCCCGAATCTCGAGGGCATCGACCTCCTCGCATCCACGTGGGGTCGATACGTGCCCCATGACCAGTTCGACCGGCTGCGCCGTGAAGCCCCGGTGTTCTGGCATCCCGAGCCCAACGGGCCGGGCTTCTGGGCCATCACCAAACATGACGACGTGCGCGCCATCAGCCGTGACACCGAGGTCTTCTCCTCCGAGCTCGGCGGGACGTTCATCCCCGACCAGGACGAGGAGATCCTCGCCCAGATCCGCCTCACGATCCTCAACATGGATCCGCCCAAGCATCACCGCTACCGGCGGCTGGTGTCTCGTGGGTTCACCCCGAGGGTCATCGGCAAGCTCGTCGAGGATATCGGTCGGCGGGCTGGCAAGGTTGTCGACAACATCGCCGAGCGCGGCGAGTGCGAGTTCGTCGAGGACATCGCCGCCCAGGTGCCCGTGCAGATGATCTGCGAGATGATCGGGCTCGAACCCGAGCTCTGGCCCCGTATGTTCGAGATCTCCAACCAGCTGATCGGCTCGTTCGACGATCCCGACTTCCAGGTGGCCGAGGAGGACCAGATGCTCGCTGCCATGGAGATCTACGCGCTCTGCGACGCTGTGGCCGCAGATCGGCGCGTGAATCCCCGCGACGACATCATGACGGCGCTGGTCAATGCCGAGATCGACGGCGAACGGCTCGATGACCTCGAACTCAACCTGTTCTTCGTAACGCTCGTCGTCGCCGGCAACGAGACCACCCGCAATCTCATCAACCACTCGATGCTGGCATTGATCGAGCACCCCGATCAGGCCGACCGACTGCGCCAGGACCCCACGCTGTGGGATTCGGGTGTTGAGGAGATGCTGCGATGGGGGAGCTCCATCCACAACTTCCGTCGCACGGCCACCCGCGACACCGAGATCCGTGGTGTCCCCATCGCCAAGGGCGACAAGGTGGTCATGTACTACGCGTCGGCCAACCGTGACGAGGACGTGTTCGTGGATCCGCACCGCTTCGATGTGGGCCGCACCCCCAATGACCATGTCACGTTCGGTGGCGGCGGAGTGCATTTCTGCCTTGGCGCCAGCCTCGCCCGGGTCGAGATCAAGGAGACGATGCGGCAGCTGGTCGACCGACTCCCGGACCTGCAGCTTGCGGGGCCGGTGAACCGCCTGCACTCGGACTTCGTGAACGGAGTGAAGACGATGCCGGTGAGCTATACCCCCGCTCCTCGCCGAGACTGATCTCCTCGCCATTGGGCAAACGCTTCGGGAAACGCAGAGGGCCCGGTCGCACTGCGACCGGGCCCTCTGCGTTGCTGGCGTTTCGTGCCGAAGGGGCTCAGGCGAGCTTGCGGCGTGCGCCCATCATGAAGGCGAGGCCGAGGACCACGAGGCCGCCGCCGACGAGGGCGAAGCTATCCGAGGACGAGCCGGTGACGGCGAGGCCCGCCGAGCCGACCGGAACGGTGGTGGCGCCGAGGACGACCGACGGGATGGTGGTCGTGGGGGCCGCCACGGTGGTCGCGGCGAGCACGAACGCGGTGGTGGTGGGCGCTGCCGTGGTGGGCGCAACGGTGGTGGTGGCCACGCAGTCGGGGAGGCCCCAGAACTGCAGTGACGTGCCGACATCGAGCGGGAACAGCAGCGGATCGTGTGCCGGTCCGCCGGGGAAGATGACTGCGGGGCTGACTCCGTTGATCACGTCGAACTGCACCGCGGCGCAGGTCTTGGTGAAGGTGATCTCGGTGACGCCGGCTCCGGTGATGGTGAAGTCGGTGCGCTCGACGAGGTTCTGGGGCCACGCCTCGCCGTTGCCGGGCATGGCGTACACGACGGCTCCGGCGGTGACGGGCTCGCAGAGCGGCGCGGACGCCGTCACGATGAGCTTGAAGGTGGTGGCATCGGAGATGGTGGCCTGGCTGAGTGCGAGCAGGCTGGGCATGCAGGGCGCCGTCTGGTCGGCAGCGGGCGTCTGCGTGATCGTGATGTTGCTGGCGGCGGCGTTTGCCGTCACCTGCCCACCTGCCCCGACCGGGGTCACGAGCAGCGCAACGCCGGAGGCGAGCAATGCCACGCCAGCCATCAGGCGGCCGGGCCGGGTTGCTCCACGCATCGATTGGGTACGGATCATTTGGTTCACCACTCGCTTCCTGTCACATTCAGAGCCAGAGCGTTGCAAATTGGTACTGCCAATGCAAGGACCCATCCCGAATGAAATGCACTGAGAATGCGTCGTCGAATTTCGATACGGCCGTATCCTGGGCGCTGCGGCCCAAACTTCAACTGTGAAATCTGACTCACTGGGCAACTTTCCGTGGTGGTTCAACCGCTCAGACCGTTCTTTCGGCCCCTGCTGGTGGGTCACCGGGGCGGCGCTCAGCCGATCACCGTCACCGTCTCGGTAGCGGCGGCGGCGACGTCCTCCTCGGTGAAGGCGACGTCCTTCCACTCCTTGGCTCCGAACCGACGGGTGGCGTCGACGTAGGCGGGGCTGCCGCGATCGGCGGTGTTCCCATAGGTGAGGAACGTCTTGGCGCGGGGTCCGTCATCGGTGAACTCCAGCGCCATGAGGAACGAGGAGCCGTTGTTGATGCGGTACCCGGTGGTGGTCGCCCCGCCGCCCTTCACCTCTGCGAGCGGCGAGCGGGGGGCCAGGGGAGTGCGCTCGAGGGCGAGCAACGACGGGTCGAGCGTCGACCATCCTGCGCCGTAGCCGACCACGTTGGTGGTGCCGTCCACCGCATTGCCGCCATGAATGGGAACGGCGGTGCCGTTGCGGTCGGCGGCCTGGAGTTCACCCAGGGCGACCTCGGGACCGTGCCCGGCCTTGGCCAGAATCTGAACCGCTGTCGTCAGGTTCGACAACGCCGGGTCGACGCCATCGGCCGGTGCCGGCGCCAGGCCGCTCGGGGTGGCGACCGGGTCGGCGGGGTCGAAGGGCTGGGCCCACAGCGGCCCGGCCGCCAGCAGATCCTTGGATTCGTAGCGCGAGGCGAACTCGCGGAAGAGCGCCGGCCCGGCGCGGTCGATGTCGTACACGCCGTCCCAAGCGGCGAGCACCGTGCACGCCGGGGCCAGGTCGACGCTGGCGGCCGGCAGGATCTCGATGCCGTCCCCGCCGACCCATTGCTCGACGACGACCGGCGGCGCGGCGTCGCAGCGCTCCACGAGGTCGTCGAGCAGTGCCCGGGCGGTGAAGCCGGTGTCCTGGATCGACGCGGCTGCGAGCTCGTCGAGGTCGAACTTGCCGTCCGATCCGGACGGGCCCGATGCCGACACGTCTCCGAGAATCGTGGCGTTCTCCCGGGTGCGGGGCGATCGCGCCGTGCGCTGCGCGCCATGGAGCAGCGAGTAGTCACCATCGGTCATCTCGGTGGCGTTCGCCATCCAGAACGAGTCGTTGGCATTGAAGAGATAGTCGTCGCGTTCGACGACCGGCATGTCGGAGTAAGGGACGAGCCCCGGGTCGCGAGCCCCCGCCGCGTCCTGCCATTCGAACGTGGGGTCCGATCCGTCGAGGAGCACGGCGCCGCTCTGCTTGGCGATGGCCGTGAGCGGATCGGTCTCGAGCGCTGCGGCATAGGCCTGCAGCGCCTCGGGCGACAGGTTCGGGGTGGCGGACGTGTCGCCGTACCAGGCCCGGCCGTCGGCAGAGGTGGCGATGGTGTTGAAGAGCGGCACGCCATTGATGTCGCGGTGCAGTGCGATGAGCTCATCGAGGTCGTCCGCCTGCATCATCCCCATGTACTGCTCGATGAACTCGTTGTTCTCGATGTTGGCGTCGCGGATGGTGATGGTGGAGTCCGCGGTCCAGCCGACGCCAGGGAAGTCGAGTACCGGGCCGTAGTGGGTTCGGTACACGGTGCGGGTCTGGGTGGTGATCGCCCCGTCGTCGCCGAGCACTTCGATCGGCAGATCCTGCGAGGTCATCTCGCGCTCGTCGTCGCCGTAGCGGTAGGTGGTGGGCGAACCGGCCACGAGGTCGACCTTGTACGCGGTGAACCGAGATCCGGCCGACACGGTGTGGGTCCAACCGAAGTTCTCGGTGAAACCGATGGCGATGCCGGGGAGCCCCGACAGCTGCACGCCGTAGATGTCGACCTCTCCCGGCACCGTCAGGTGCACCTCCCAGAACCGAAGCTGGCCTTCCCACGGGAAGTGGGGGTTGGCCACCAGCATCCCGCCCCCGCCGACCGAACGTTCGGTGCCGATGGCCCAGCCGTTCGAGGCGACGACCGGCTCGATGGGAGCGACTGGCCCGGCCAAAGGTGCGGCGGTCGTGTCGGGCGCGGTGAACGAAGCGTTGGTGCCCTCCGGGCTGGTACCCGACGGCGGTTGAGCGCCGGCGATGAAGCTGGCCACGGCGCCACTCGACGCCTGTAGCGCGATCGAACGGGCATAGGCGTAGACCTCAACCGGCTCGAGGGGCCGAACCCAGTCCTCACCGGCGCACCAGTCGTTGAGGCCGTCGGTGCCGACCTCGGCGAGCTGGGCGTTCCAGCCATCGGTGTACGCGGAGATGAGCTCGCGAACCTCGGAGGTGGTGGTGTCCCAGTCGCCTCCGGCGATCGTGCGGATTCCGATAGAGCGCCACGCCACGTCCGATTCGATGTTGGCGTCGTCCTTACCGGGACCGAACCAGCGGGCCCGCTCGCCGTTCACCTTCACGACCTGGTCGGCGAGGTCACACGCTCGGTCCTCGCCGCTCGCCCAGCCCTGTCCGAACGACAGGTTCGCGAGGTTGTCGGCGGTGATGTGGGCGACACCTCCTTCGGTGCGGCGGATCGTGGCGCGATACCCGAGGTCGTCGACACCGAGGACGTTCACGTCCTCGGAAGCGGCAGTGGTCGTCGTCTCGCTGCCATCAGCGTCATCGGCGGCGTCGTCGTTGGTGCAACCGGCGATGAGCGCCGCTGAACAGAGTATGACGCCGATGGCGCGGCGACCGGCTCGACCTGTACCCATGAGTCCCCCTTGGACATCTGCGCTCGTGGTGGAGCGCACGGTGACTCTATTGCAGGGCAAACTGCTCAGCGGCGAGCCAGACGGGCTCGGCGAAGGGGGATTGATGAACGACAACACGGCGGGGGCGCGCCCGGCCGACACGATGGCGGTTGTGGTCGGGGGACTCCGGTTCGCGTCGGGGATCTCGTTTCTCGTGGCTCCCGGCGCCGCCAACCGACTGTGGGGCGACGCCGAGGAACCCAACATCACGACCAGTCTCCTTTTGCGTTCGATGGGCTACCGCGACGCCCTCGTCGGAGGTCTGCTGCTCGCGAGCGGTCTGCGACGGGATGGCGACGCGACGCGCTGGTTCCTGGCGTCAGCGGGCGCCGATGGCGCGGACCTCTTGGGCGGGCTGGCGAACCATTCCCGGATGACCCCGGCCCAACGCCGTCGGGGTCTGGGCGGAGCGGTCGTCGGAATCGGCGTGGGGCTCGGCGGAGCGCTGTGGTCGCGTTCGCGCTGACCGGTCGAGGGAATCGGATCAGCCGATGAGGGCCGGTGCCAGCCGGCGCCAGTGGTCGCGGGGAAAGTCGAGGGGGTTGCCGCTGAGCACCTGGATGCAGACGTGGTCCGCACCCGCGGCGCGGTGCTCGGCGACCCGCGCCGCAATGGCCGCTTCGTCGCCCCACACGATGAGGGCGTCGACCAGTCGGTCGCTGCCGCCATCGAGCAGGTCGTCACCGGTGAGCCCGAACCGCTTCCAGTTGTTGGAGTAGTTGGGGAGTTGCAGGTACCCGGCGAGGTGCTGGCGGGCGATGGCGCGGGCGGTGTCGGGGTCAGTCTCGAGGACCACGCCCTGCTCGGGCGCGACGAGTGAGTCCTGGCCGAGAGCTTCACGGGCGACAGCGGTGTGTTCGGGCGTCACGAGGTAGGGGTGGGTTCCGCCGGCGCGGGTGCGAGCGAGTTCGAGCATCTTCGGTCCGAGCGCCGCCAGCAGCCGGTCGCCGACGGGGACCGGGGTGGGCGAGGCGTCGATGGCGTCGAGATAGGCGCGGGTCGTGGCGAGCGGCTTGGCGTAGGCACCGGCCTGGAGCGTGCTGTCGATCAGCGGAGCGTGGCTCACCCCAATACCCATGAGGAAGCGGTGACCGTGCCTGAGTGTGAAGTCGCGGTGCTTGGCCGCGGCCTCGACCGGATCGTGCATCCAGAGGTTGAGGATGCCGGTGGCCACCGTGATCGTGGTGGTGGTCTCGAGCAGGTTGGCGAGCGGGGAGAAGAGGTCGCCGCCGATGTCGGGGAGCCACAACGCGCTGTAGCCCAGGGCCTCCAGCTCGGATGCGGCGTCCGCCGCCTCCCCCGCGTCGGAGTAGCGGAGCGCCGAGCTCCAGATGCCGGTACCGGTCAGTGGGAAGGTCATCGCGACAGTCTGGTGGCAGGCTCAGGCCTCGAGCACGCGAGTCGCGCATGCGATGGCAGTAGCCCGTCAGCTCGTAGAGATCCACCGGCGCGCCATCGTCGACCTCATGGCCTGAGCGCAGAGCGGCGGCCGGCGGGGCGCGTACTATGACCCCAGAGTCCAACGACCCCGGGAGCGGTAGCGATGGCAGGTTCGAGCATGGGTTACCACGAGGACGAGTCGCTCTTGAGCGCCGAGTTGAAGGATCGCCACCGCGCCATCATCTCGCTGATGGAGGAGCTCGAGGCGGTCGATTGGTACGACCAGCGGGTTGCGGCCGCCACCGATCCCGAACTCGCCGGCGTGCTGGCCCACAACCGTGACGAGGAGAAGGAGCACGCGGTGATGACACTCGAGTGGCTCCGCCGCAACGACACCGTGTGGAACGAGATGCTCACCCAGTACCTCTTCACCGACGCCCCGATCCTGCAGGTCGAGGAAGCCGAGACCGGTGGCGATGCCGCCCCGTCGGCGCCCAGTTCACCCACCATCTCCGGTCTCGGCATCGGCAGCCTCAAGGGAAGTACCAACGTATGAACCACCTCCGTCGCCACCTCGCACCGGTTACCGCACTCGCCTGGGCCGAGATTGAGAGCGAAGCCAAGGCATCGCTCACCAACTTCCTCGCCGGCCGACGCATCGCCGAGTTCGATGGTCCGCTCGGTTGGCAGAAGGCCTCCATCGCCACCGGCCGCCTCGGTGAGAGCTTCGAGGTGGTGCCCGGCGTGTCGGCAGCGCCCCGCCTGGTGCGCTCGCTGGTCGAGCTCCGCACCGAGTTCACCCTGTCGCTCACCGAACTCGACGCGGTCGAGCGCGGTGCCTCCGATATCGACCTCGACGCGGTGGGCGACGCCGCCAAGCGTGCCGCCCTCGCCGAGGACACCCTCGTCTTCAACGGCAACGCCGCTGCCAACATCGTCGGCATCGCCCCGGGTAGCCCGCATGCTCCCATCGCCATCGGGCCCGACTATGCCGATTTCGCCACGTACGTCGCCCAGGCCGTGGGCACGCTGCGCGGCGCCGGCGTCGACGGCCCCTATGCCGTGGCCCTCGGACCCCGCTGCTACGAGGGGGTCATCGAGACCACCGAGCGTGGCTATCCGCTGCTCAAGCACCTCGGCCAGATCACCGGCGGCTCGGTCGTCTACGCCCCGGCCGTCGACGGATCGGTCGTCATCTCCCAGCGCGGCGACGACTTCAAGCTCACCGTGGGCGAGGATTTCTCGATCGGCTACCTCGATCACGACCGCGAGACGGTCACGTTGTATCTCGAGGAGACGATGACCTTCACCAACGCTGCGCCCGAAGCCGCCGTGGCCCTTCGCTACCTGTGATCGGGCGTTGCCTGTGACCGAGCCCGTGACCGACGCTCCCGGGTGGTTCACTGCTGCGCTGGCGGTGCCGTACACCGAGCACACCGTCGAGGTGGGCGGTGCCGCTGTCCACTACCTGGCCTGGGGCCAGCCGGGTCGCCAGGGTCTGGTGTTCGTGCACGGCGGCGGTGCTCACGCCCACTGGTGGGATCACATCGCGGCCCGCTTCGCGGACGAGTTCCGGGTGCTGGCCCTCGACCTGACCGGCCACGGCGACAGCGACCACCGCGAGGTCTACGCGCTCGAGCAGTGGACCGAGGAGGTCATGGCGGTTGCTGCCGACGGTGGCGTCGCCGGTAAGCCGGTGATCGTCGGGCACTCCATGGGCGGCTTCGTCACGATCGCCACCGCGGCCCGCCATGGCGATCAGGTGGCAGGGCTGGTCATCTGCGACTCGCCGGTGACCGCACCCGACCCCGAGGTCGAGTCCTACCGGCTCAAGCAGGCGTTCGGTAAACCGCGGGTGTATCCCAGCTTCGAGGAGGGTGTCGCGCGGTTCCGCACCATTCCCGATCAGGCGAACTCGCTCGACTTCGTCATCGACCACGTGGCCCGCAACTCGTTGCACGAAGTCGACGGCGGATGGCAATGGAAGTTCGACCGCCACATCTTCGAGCAGTTCGCCCAGGGGATGCGCGGCGTCGCCCTGCCCTATCTTCGCCAGGTCGACTGCCGGGTGGCGCTGCTGCGCTCCGAGCATGGTCTGGTGACCGAGGGCATCGGTCAGTCGATGTTCGAGGCGCTCGGCCGGGTCGCTCCGGTCATCGAGCTTCCCGACGCCGGACACCACGCCATGCTCGACGTCCCGCTGGTGCTGCTCACGGCGCTCCGCACGTTGCTGGCTGACTGGGAGCACTCCGAACCCCACCGGGTCCGCTCGTAGCGTCGCCGCCGTCGGGGCTTCGTTCAGGTCTCGAGGGGCGCAGTCACCTCACGCAGCCAGGTGAACTCCTCGGCCCAGTCCGAGGGCTGGTTGGCGGGAATCAGCACGAACTTCGTCAGACCCCCGTTGACGTGGGCGGCGATCACCGTGGCGAGCTCGGCGCCGCCGGCAGGTAGCAACTGCTCGACATCGGTGTGCTCGCTGAGCGACTGCACCACGCCGACGGCCTCGTCGGTGCGCGACCCCCGGGTGTAGGAGATGACGGTGCCGTAGTGGTCGTCGTCGATGGTGCGGCCAGCGGCGGCGGCAGCGGCGACGATGGTGAGGCGGGCGGCTGCGGTCTCGGCCGGCGTCTGGAAGCTGCCGAGCCACCCGTCGGCCAGGCGTCCCGTGCGCTCGAGCGCGGCAGCGCTCCGGCTGCCGAACCACACCTCGAGCGGCCGGGTACCGAGTCGCTCCCAGTGCTCTCGCATTGACGCGAATGCGGCTTCGAACACCTGGCCACGGGTGCCGCGCTCGACGGCGTAGGGCGGCTGGTCGCTGGGGTGGGGTTTGCCGAGTCCGACGGCGGGCAGCAGCCGACCCCCCGAGAGCTCATCGACCGTGGCGAGCTGCTTGGCGGCGAGCCGGGGATCCTTGCCGGCCAGGATCAACACGTTGGTGCCGAGTTTGAGGTTGGTGGTGCGCGCCGCGGCGTAGGCGAGCGCCGCGATGGGGTCGAGGCCGCGGCCGACGACGCGTTCGGACATCCACAGCGAATCGAAGGCCAGGTCCTCCAGGAGGTCCACGACCTCGCCGAGCTGGGTGGGTTCCTGCAGCGCGTGCCCGGTCCCGAGCCCGACACCGATGCGAATCTTCATGTGCTTGACTCCCCACGTCGGTGTCGGTGTTCGTCCCCGAGTCTGCCCCACGAGGAGTGCCCATGAGCAGCGATGTCGCGCTGGTGACCGCCAGCCGCCTCCCGAAGGCCGATCTCGATGCGCCGATCCTGACGACCGCAATCGCTGATCTCGGGATCACCTCGCAGATCGTGGCATGGGACGCGGCTGTCGACTGGGGCGCGTACGCCCTGGTGGTCATCCGTACTCCCTGGGACTATTTCGAGCGTCTCGACGATTTCCTTTCGTGGGCCGAGGGGGTCGGAACGGTCACCGACCTCGCCAACCCCGTGTCGGTCCTGGCGTGGAACAGTCACAAGCGCTACCTGTTCGACCTCGAAGCCGCCGGTGTGTCCATCGTGGAGACCCGTACCGTGGCGCAGTACGCGCCGTTCCAGTTCCAGAGGGTGGTGTTGCGCCAGTTCGAGGGCGAGGTCGTGATCAAGCCCGCGGTGTCGATCGGGGCGTGGGGTGCGGCCCGGGTCGCCGCCAACTCGCCCGAGGCCGC
>Ga0105047_10017651_pt1 | contig 11109 bp, 12 predicted proteins | sample MAT04_FD_78384 | JGI IMG/M metagenome (GOLD analysis project Ga0105047, IMG submission 78384) | Freshwater microbial communities from Lake Fryxell liftoff mats and glacier meltwater in Antarctica - MAT-04 (megahit assembly) | ecosystem: Environmental > Aquatic > Freshwater > Ice > Liftoff...
CGCGGGCGCGATCTTGCGGGTGAGCATCGAGACCGGGTAGTTCCACGGCGTCACCGCGCCGACCACCCCGACCGGCTGGTGCAGGACGAGGAAGCGCTGGTCGGCGCGCGGCGACGGGATGACCTGCCCGTAGACGCGCTTCGCCTCCTCAGCGAACCAGATGAGGAAGTCGGCGGCGTACTTCACCTCGGTGCGTGCGGCCCGCAGGGGCTTGCCCTGCTCGGTGGTCATCAGCGTCGCGAGCTCCTCGGCGCGCTCGAGCATGAGGCGGTGCGCGCCGTACAGGAAGGCGGAGCGCTCGTAGGCGGTGCGTGCGGCCCAGGCGGCTGACGCGTCCTGGGCGGCGGCGACCGCGGCCTGGACGTCCGCGGTGCTGCCGTCCGACACCTGGCTGATCAGCGTCCCGTTCGCCGGGTCGTGCACCGCGAAGGTCGCGCCGGACGCTGCGGGTCGCCACTGACCGGCGACGTAGATCGAGTCGACGACGGGGGCCTGCTGCGACGTGGACATGCGGGTCTCCTGGGCTGGGGGACGGGTCGTTGTGGCCAGTGAACAGGACCGGTGAAGCACGTCAGCAGCCGCGTTGGCCTCGTCGCTATCGGCGGCCGCTGTCGGGGTAGGCGCCAGTGAGTCGGAGGACGCGATGTGCGTCCGACACGAGCGAGGAGGACTCGATGGAGCTGCCAGACCGGGTGGACGCCAAGCGGTGGGAGGGCCTCGAGGTCGTCGACCGTGACGACGAGGGCCTGGGGAGGTGCGTCGGGGTCTTCGCCGATGCCGACACCGAGATCACCGAGTGGCTGCTCGTCGACGTGCCGGGCCACCGTCCGGCCCTGGTCCCGGCCCTCGACGCGGTGGACGCCGACGGTCGCGTGCGCGTGCCCTTCGCCCGCGAGCAGGTCGTCACCGCGCCTCCGGTCGGCGACGAGACCCAGCTCAGCAAGGGCGACGAGCAGGTGCTGTACGACCACTACGGCGTGAGCTACTCCGACGACGACTCCACCAGCCTCCTGCCAGAGGGAGCCGTCGAGCTCGACGCCGGCATGACGCCGCCGATCGCTGCCGTCGACGCCGCACCCGAGCCGGTCGCCGTCGTCGCGCCGAAGCCTGCCCCCGCCGCCGTCGAGGTGCCCAGGGCCACGCCCTCGGTGCACGACGCCGGCCCGGTGCCCAGCGCCACGTCGTCGGACCGCGGCCAGGGTGTGAGCCCCCTGTCCGCGGCGGCGCCGCTGATCTCCGTCGGGGGCATCGCTGCCGCGGTGTGGGTCGTGCTCCGCGTACGGGACCGGCGGGCGAGCCGGCGGCGGCAGGTGACCGCCAGGACGCAGCGCGCACGTCGCCAGGTCAGCACCGGCTCGTCGTACGCCGCAGAGCGGGTCGGTCGCCAGCTGGCGGGCCTGTCTGCTGTCGCCGCGGAGACCACGAAGCAGGCGTCGGCGGGCGCCTCCAGGACGTCATCGGCCGCCGCGGAGCTCCGGCGGGAGGCGGCGAAGGCAGCCGCCCAGCGCCGCAAGGAGGCCGCGAAGGCCACGGCCCAGCGCCGCAAGCAGGCCGCGAAGGCGACGGCCCAGCACCGCAAGGAGGTGGGCGAGGGCGTCAGCGCCGTGACCGGGGCGGTCGCCGACACGAGGTCGACGGTCGCCAAGCGCGCGAGGAGGACGCGCCGGTCGTTCGCCCGCAAGCTGCTCGGCACGGGAACCGCGCTCGCCGCCGGCGGCGGCTACGTGCTCGGTGCGCGAGCCGGACATGAGCGCTACGACCAGATCCGGGACGCGGCGTCCGGCGTGGCCGGAAGGCCTGAGGGACGAAGCAGCGGGGACACCGCCGGAGGTCAGCAGCGCCGAGCCGAGGCGGTCACCGGCCTGCGCACGCCGGCGAGCGAGGCGGGATTGGGCGTCGCACCACCAGCTCGCTGAGGCGGGGCTCTCCGCCCTGCGGATGCTTGTCAGAGGGTGACCTCGGCCCCTCCCTGAGGGTGCCGGGACGCTCCACCGTCGCGTAGACCCCTGAGACCGGCAGCACGCCGAAGCCGGGGACGTCGATCCTGTTCTCGCGGATCAGGATCCGCAGGGCAGGAGCCCATCCGGGGCGGTGGCCGCGGCTGACGCTGGTGGCGTCAGACCCCGGCGTGTGCCGGACCGTCCTGGCCGGCCGCCCGCGGCCGAGGGGAACACGTCGAGGCCCAGCGCCCGCGACAGGTGGCGCGCGGCGAGCTGCCCGCGCACGCTGTTGCCTGACCCGTCCAATCGCGGGGCGAAGGTGCTCAAGGCGCCCTTGCCGGGGGCGATCGTGATGATGCCGCCACCGATCCCGCTCTTGCCTGGCAACCCGACGTCCTGCAGCCAGTCACCGGACGTCGCGTAGAGCCCGGCCGTGGTCATCGCGGCCAGGACGGCTCGGCACGTGTCCGGGCCGACCACGCGTTCACCCGTCACCGGGTTGACCCCGTCGTCGGCGAGCACTGCCCCCATCACGGCCAGGTCGTGCGCGTCGACCGACAGGCAGCTGATGCGGGTGTAGAGCTCGACGGTCTCGTCCGCACCTGCGCCGAGCAGACCGCGGCTGCCCACGAGGTGGGCCAGCGCCCGGTTCCGGGAGTTGGTCGCGACCGCGCTGGCGTACACCGCGTGGTCGAGGGTCAGGACCCGCCCGGCGAACCGCGCGAGGCCGTCGGTGGTGCGCTGCCAGCGGGCCTCGACCGACGGCCCGGGCAGCCCGCCGACGGCGACGAGGGCCCCAGCGTTGACCATGGGGTTCGTCCGCCCGTCGGGGCTCTGCTCGACGGCGGCGGCGGAGTCGAACGCCCGACCGGTGGCATCGCTCCCGGTGCAGCGGCGGGCCTCCTGCGCGCCGACCGCCTCGCACAGCAGCGCAAAGGTGAACGGCTTGACCACGCTCATGATGGTGAACACGGTCGACGCGTCGCCCGCCGCCCACGTCCGTCCATCGGCCGCGACGACCGCCAGCCCGAAGCGGTCCGGGTCCACTGCGGCCAGGGCCGGGGTAGACCCGGGACACCTCCCCGTCCCCGACGTCGCGGAAGCGCTCGTGAGCCGCGTCGACCTGCGCCTGCACGTCCGCCGGCGGCGGCAGGGGCCGGTGGAGACGAAGGCTGCCTCGTCGCGCCCACCGCGCAACGCTCCCGTCCGGTGCATCAGCCCACGGACGGTCTCGCGACGTCGCCGCTCACACGCGGGTGCGCTCGGCGTCGCTGGCCGCGGCCTGCGCGGGGATGTTCTCGGACGTCACGCGCTTCTTCTCAGCCGCGAACTCAGCGTCGGTGAGCTTGCCCCGGTCGTGCAGCGAGGACAGGACCTCCAGCTGCTGTGCGTGATCGGTCGGGGTGTAGCGCTCCACGAACTGGCGGTTGCGCTGCTCGATCGCCACCCGCTCGTCGCTGGTCGCTCCCGCGGGCCGGGAGATCAGGTAGACGAGCGTGCCGACCAGGGGGAGGGCGATGATGACCACGACCCAGACGGCCTCGCGCACTCCCCTCAGGTCGTCGCGCTTGAACACGTCGACGATGGCGGCGCCCCACAGCAGGAGCAGCGGCACGTAGATCAGCAACAGAAAGAAGTTCCAGAAGGTCATCGTCGATCCTCGAGGTCGAGTCCGGTGCGAGGCGCGACCGGCCGCACGTCAGCATCGACGGCCACGGCGCACGGCCGCCTCACCCGCCCCTGGTGAACGACTCCCCGGGTGACGCGGTCCGCCGTCCACATGGTCGGTGCCGCGCTCACTCGATCAGGGTGCGGGCGGCACAGCGGCGAGTGCCTAGCGCTTTGACGAGGGAGAGGGCCGTCCCCTCCCCTCGTTCGCCACCCAGGAGGCGCCCGCATGTCCACTACCGCGCGTGTTGAGGTCACCCCGTCACGACGGGCAACGACGGAGATCAGAGTCGTCGAGCAGGGCGCGGTGCCCGACGACGTCGACGCCGTTGCGGTCCCGGTCGCCGTCGGCGGCCCCGTGCCGGCTGAGCTCGCGCTGGACCTCGAGACGCTGGCCCAGGCGGGCTTCACCCCCCGCCTCGGTGCCTCGCTCGCGATCCCGCGCGGGGCCGGGCCGGCACTCGTCGCGATGGGTGCGAGGTGGAAGGCCGTCTTCTCCGAGAAAACACCGAAGGCGGCCAGGGCCAGCAAGGCCACGGGCCACTCGGCCGCGGCGAGAACGACCGACAGCTGCCTCAACCGCTGCCGGTGCTGGTCCGTAGTGAGGCGCCGGCACTGCTCGATCTCGCTGCCCAGGGTGTCGGCGTACGCCTCCAGCGCCAGGACCACGACGAGCGTCCCGGCGATGAGCAGCAACGACCGTAGGGGACCGGGCGCGCACCTCCGTGCGGACGGGGTTCAAGCGAGAGAGCAGGGGCGGCGCCACCGTGCACTACCAGCCGCCCGGCCCACCCTTGGCCTCACCCGCCGGGACTGGACGCGGTTCACCCGCCCGGAGTCCTCCGACACCGGTGTCGTCAGGCGTACGGTTGCCGGCGCCGGGTCCCGACGCCGGCCGAGCCCTGAGGGCGGTCAGGCGATGTTGGGACTGCGCAGGGCGCGCAGGGCGACGCCGATGAGGATGAAGACGATCCCGAGTCCCATGGCCATCGCGGCGATGCCGAAGCTGACGACGCTGGTGAACAGGCTGGCGCGGAGGAAGCTGCCGTTCATGACGGTCGCGCGGACGGGGTCCTCGCGGTCGAGCTCGGCGTAGGTCTTGCCGCCGCTTGCCTCGAGCGCGTGGTGCTCGATGATGTCGGCCTCGTAGTAGGCGGTGAGGGGGCCGTTGACCTGCTGGCCGCCGAAGCGGGCGGCGTCCTCGGCGACGGTGATGTTCTCCCCGGCCAGGCTGGTCTGGACCATCACCCAGGTGCCGGCGCCGGACAACACGAGGATCAGGCCCGCGACGATCACCAGCATGCCGAGCAGACCGACACGGCCGTCGGTGTGGGACGGCGTCGCCATCGCGTGCTCTGAGCTCCCGTTGACCGGGGCGGTGTCGGTGCTGCGGGGGACGTACGGGATCGCTGTGCTGGCCATGCCAACCTCCGGGAGCGTGCCGTTCCGGTCGCCGGGCCGCACCAGGTCGGTGCTCGGGTCACGAGGCTCAACGCTTGTGCACCGCAAGTTCTACAGCGTAGACCTACGGGCGACCAGGGACGTTGGTCCTGTCCGCCCATGCGCTGTGTCCTGCGCGGGCGCGCATCGAGGACGTCGTCGTCCCCTCCCTCGATGTAGGTGCTGGCCGCATCGCTGCTCTCGACGGCCGAGGCCGCCACGTCGCGGTCTCAGCGGTCTCCACGACCTGTCTACGATGTAGAGGCATCGAGGTAGGACCAGCACGCGAACCGGAGGGCCGGATGACCCAGGAGCCCAGCCGCACGGTCGGACGGGCAAAGCTGAGCAGGGGCGTCGTGCTGCAGGCGGCTTTGCGTGTGCTCGACGAGGAGGGGCTGGACGCCCTGACCATGCGGCGGCTCGGTCAGGAGCTCGACCGTGATCCGATGGCGCTCTACCGCTACGCCACGAATCGCGCTGAGCTCCTCGACGGTGTCGTCGAGCTCGTCCTGGCCGAGCTGGTCATCCGCGCTGACGTGCCGGACTGGCAGCTGCAGCTGCGCCGGACCGCACACGAGTTCCGGCAGCTGGCACTAGCCCACCCCAACGTCGTCCCGCTGATCGTCACCCGCCCCTTGGCGACCCCGTTGGCCCTGCGCCCGCTCGGCACGCTGCGGCCGCTGGAGCAGATGCTCGAGCTGCTCGTCGGGGCCGGCTACACACCCGTCCGTGCACTGCACATCTACCGCAGCTACTGGGGCCTGCTGCACGGCCACATCCTGAACGAGCTGCAGGAGCTGGTCGTTGACCCGGAGGAGACCGACGCCCTTCTGCGGCTGGGCCTGCACCGCCTGCCGAACAAGGAGTTCCCTCGACTGCGCGGCCTGGCCAAGGCCCTGCTGGCAGGCTACGACGGCGCTGCGGCCCTGGATGAGAGCCTCGACCTGCTCCTGGGCGGGCTGCGGGCCGCCGCCCCCGCGCCGACCAGGGCCGCTCGGCGCAGGGCGTGACCCGCGCCCGTGCGGCCGTCACGGCCGGTGGGGTCCGCGGGTCACTGCTGCGGCACCGCCGTAACGCGGCTGTCGCTGCCGTGGCAGTCCTCCTGCTCGCCGTCTGGGCCGGCAAGCTCGTGCAGCTGCACCACAGCCAGCGGGTGAACACCGCTTACTGGTCGCAGCCGCGCGGGGACGCGGGCGGCCTGCTCTACGTCGCACTGGGCGACAGCGCCGCTCAGAGCATCGGTGCCAGCGAGCCGGAGCTCGGCTACGTCGGGCTGCTGGCCGGCAGACTGCGCGACAGCACGGGCCGGGACGTGCAGGTGGTCAACCTCAGCAGCTCCGGTGCACGGATCCGCGCCGTCCTCGACACCCAGCTCCCGGCGCTGCTGAAGATGACGCCTCGGCCCGATCTGGTGACGGTGGCCATCGGAGGCAACGACGTACGCCACTACGACCGGGCGCGCTTCACCGCGGACGTCGAGGCGCTGACCCGTGCGCTCCCCGCCGGCACCTTCGTGGCCGACGCCCCGTACTTCATGCACGGCCACTGGGAGCGCGACGCAAAGCAGGCCGCCGACGTCCTCACTGATCGTGCGCACCTGCACGGGCTGCATCCCGTTTCCCTGCACGAGGCACTGCGCGCACAGGGCCTGGAGGCGATGCTGACGCAGTTTGCGGCGGACTGGTTCCACCCGAACGACCGCGGTCACCGCGTCTGGGCGGACGCCTTCTGGCGCGTGATCGAGCCGACCGGCACGGTCATCGGGTGACACCCGCCGGTGCGCCGTGCGCCTGGCACAGGGGCGAAGTCCGTCAGCCGGCCACACGACGCGGTCGCGTCGAGCACGTTGCCTCGTCGGGACCGAGACGCGCGGCGGGCCTGTCAAGGGGCCTCACCCGTGCACGGGCGCTGCGCATCGCGGCGGTGAGTACGCCCGACCGCGACGCCCGCGCTGTGGGCATTGCGGTCGAAGCGCAGTTCGGACTCGTGCTCCCAGCGTCGCAGCACCTCCTGCTCGCCGGGGCGCTCGACGTCGTCCAGGACGACGGTCGCGCCAGCGGCCAGTCGAGCTGACAGCACGGGCAGCGCCGGATAGCGGGACAGCACAATCTCTGCAGTGTCGGCGGGTGGCCCGTCGACGATCAGCAGGTCGATGAGGTCTCCGCGCAAGACCTCGTCCAGGCCATGGCGCAGGATGCCATCGTCGTACCACGCCAATTCCTGTGCGGCCCGTGCGTGCGGGACGAGCGGTGCCAGCACGACCGTGGTGCCCTCGGACAGGCCCTCGCGCTCGAGCTGGTCGGTGACCCAGTCGGCCCAGGTCGCGTCGTGCTCCACGGCGACCTGCCGGTAGCCGCCCGCTGGCCACCGCTGGCGCAGGAGGCGGGCCAGCAGGACGGTGCTGGTCCCGCTGCCCAGCTCGACCACGCGGCGTCGTCCGGCCAGCACCACGTCGTTGCAGACGGCGACCAGCCCGGCCACCCGCATCGAGCCCGCTCCCCACGGAAGATAGGGGCCGGTGGCCGTCAACGCCGTCAGCGCGGCCGCGGCGGCGGCATCGGAGAAGCCTCGCTGGGGAGGGGTCTCGGACGGCATCTGCGGCTCCAGGAGGTCATGGCACGGCGGCTGGGGTCCGGACGCTAGAGCGCGCAGGTGAACGGGCCGGGAACAGCCACCGACGGCTCCCGACCGCCGGGACTCCCGCTCGCCCCTCGCCGGACCGGCGACGCTCGCCCGGCACCGCGCCGGCGCGTCTGAACGTGGGCCACCCGGCAGGGGAGTGTCGGATCCGGGCGTCCTCCCTCAGGAGGGCGTCCGGGACCTATCCCGTTGTCCAGGTGTGCGCGGGCGTCCGGTGCGCCACGATGCGGCGTGCGCATCATCGCGGTGTCCGACCTGCACTACAAGCTCCGCCACTACGACTGGCTCGTTGAGGCGGCGTCCGGCGTCGACGTCGTCGCGCTCGCCGGCGACCTGGCCGACCTCATGAGCCCGGTGCCGTTCGGCGTCCAGGTGGTCGTGCTAGACGCCTACCTCGAGCGCCTGGCCGGGCACGCGCTGGTGCTGGCGTCGTCGGGCAACCACGACCTGGACGGCCCGGGCGAGCACGGCGAGCAGACGGCTGCCTGGCTCGCGAAGCCGCGTCCCGACCGGGTGCGTACCGACGGCACGAGCACCGACCTCGACGGCACCCGCTTCACCGTCTGCCCTTGGTGGGACGGCCCGGTGACGCGCGAGCAGGTTGCGGCGCAGCTGACCGAGGCGGCCCGCGACCGGCCCGAGCGGTGGGTCTGGCTCTACCACGCTCCACCGGCCGGGACGCCGCTGTGCCGCGACGGCCGGCGCGAGTTCCCCGACCTCGACCTCGCCGGCTGGATCGAGGAGCACCAGCCGGACCTCGTGCTGTGCGGGCACATCCACCAGGCCCCATGGGTCGCGGGCGGCTCCTGGCACGCCCGGCTCGGCCGGACGCTGGTCCTCAACCCCGGCAAGCAGATGGGCGGGGTGCCGCCGCACGTGACGATCGACCTCGAGGCAGGGACGGCCCAGTGGTTCGGGGTGTTCGACACCCAGACGGTCAGCCTGGTCTGACGGCGCTCAGTGCGAGTGGTCGGGGTCCCGTGCGGACCCGGTCCGCACAGGCGCGGCGTGGTGGTGCAGGAGCGTGTCGAGGACCTGCCCGACCATCCCGAGGTGCCCCTCGGAGTCGGCGAGCTGGTGCTTGACGTCGGCCAGGTACTGCGTCATCCCGTCGAGCCGGGCTGCGGTCATGCGCAGCACGGCGAGCGCCGCGCCCGGGTTGTCGGACAGGAAGGCGACCGGGTCCTCGACGATGCTGAGCACGACGTCACCGGCCGCCCGGACGGTCGCCGTCGCAGGCTTGTCGAGCACGACCGACATCTCCCCGAACACGGCCCCAGGGGTGTCGATGCGGGCCAGGGCGACGCCGCCGCGCTCGATGATGACCTGGCCAGAGGCGAGCACCAGCATCCGGCCCGGCTCGGAGCCCTCGGCGATGAGCACCTCCCCGTCGGCGGCCCGCTGCACACGCAGCCCGTCGAGCAGGTCCAGCAGCCGGGGCACGGGGGCGCTCATCGCCACAGTGTGACGTGCCGGGCCGTGGGTCGCCGCCGACCGTCGTCGCTCGCCGGCACCCGGGGCCGAGCGGACCGGCAGTGACGACGCGGCAAGCCCCGCCACGTGTCCAGGTCGTTGCCCTGCGCCGACTGCGCGGAGCAGGGACTGCACCCACGGCCACGCGAGTCGCAGGTGGCTTGCCGGCTCACGATGCACCCCCGACAGCGGAGCACAGCGCCCACAGTCCGCCTGCAGGTGCCGGCGCGCGTGGACGGAGGCCCTTCGCCCGAGTGTGCCGCGCCGCTCGCGGCGAGGCGTCCTCCAAGGAGGACCGGACGCCGATCGGCTGGCGAGACGGACCCACCCGGGCGGGGCGCCGTGGGCGCTGTGCAGCAACCGCCCTTTGACGTCAGCGGTCCAGTTGGACCCGGATCATGGTGCGGCCGAGTCGGACCAGGTCCTGCCGGGTGATCTCGTGGCCCGGCGCCACCTTCATCGCCAGGCCACGCGGCCCGACCTTTGCCACGGCGTCCGCCAGCGCGTCGGCGACGGCCCCCGGGTCCTCCACCAGGACGCCGTGCCCAGGCCGCCGGTTGCTCCCGCGGTGCAGCGTCAGTTGTCGGCCGCCCTCGAAGTTGCGCCGCCACGGCGCCTCGGTGAACACGACCGACCCCTTGCCGCCCACCTCGTGCACGCCGACCGGGATCGCGAACCGCTTCCCGCTGCGCTGCCCCTCGTACTCGAGGACATGCATCGAGGATGGCAACCGGTGCGCCAGCGTTGACACCAACAGCCGCCGCATCACCGGGTTGATGACCCGCAGCACGGCCGGGGGCGGCGGTGACATCCGGACCGGGGCCTCGGGGTCCACCACGCTCCCTCCGACGGAGAACCGCCTGGGAAACAGTTTGTCGGCCGCGCCCGCGGCTGTCCAGAGCCCGCCGCGAGGGCCATGGTTCCGACCACCCGCTCATGCCGGCTCGGGGATCTGCCCCCAGGCGCCTCATCCTGCTGCCGCATCGGGCTCCACCTGCTTCAGAGGGCCGCCGACCTGGGATCCCAGGCCGGCGGCCCTTCGCGTTGCCGGCAGAACGGGTGGCCCACGCCAGCGGCGGGTCGCCCTCAGAGGGGGTCGAGGATGCGGCGCAGGAACTGCTGGGTGCGCTCGTGCCGGGGATGCGCCAGGACCTGCCGGGGCGGCCCGGACTCCAGGACCACACCGCCGTCGAGGAAGAGCACCTGGTCGGCGACCTGCTGCGCGAAGCGGATCTCGTGGGTGACCACGACCATCGTCCAGCCCTTGGAGGCGAGCTGCTTGAGGACCTGAAGCACCTCGCCGACCAGCTCCGGGTCGAGCGAGGACGTTGGCTCGTCGAAGAGCATGAGGCGGGGCCGGATCGCAAGCGCGCGGGCGATGCCAACGCGCTGCTGTTGGCCGCCGGAGAGCTCGAAGGGGTGCTGGTCGGCCTTGTCGGCGAGCCCGACCTGAGCAAGCAGCACGCGCGCCTCGGCCTCGACCTCGTCCCGCGGCCGCTTCTGAACGAGCTCCGGTCCGGCCGTGACGTTGCCCAGCACGCTCATGTGCGGGAACAGGTAGTGGCCCTGGAAGACCATCCCGCTCTGCGCCCGCAGCCGGGCCAGCCGCCGGGCGTCGGGGCGGGCCGCATAGTCGACCGTCACCTCGCCGACGCGCACCACCCCCGACTCCGGGACCTCGAGGGCGTTCAGGGCGCGCAGGACGGTCGTCTTGCCCGAGCCGGAGGGCCCGATCAGCACGGTCACCGAGCCGGGCTGCACGTCGAGGTCGACGCCGCGCAGGACGTGGTTGGTACCGAAGCGCTTCTGCAGCCCGCGCACGCTGAGCAGCGGGGATCCTGCCGGGTCGGTGCTCACGCCGCGACGTACCGGTCGAAGCGTCGCTCGAGGCGGGCCTGGGAGAACGACAGGACCAGGCAAACGACCCAGTAGTACCCGGCGGCGACCG
>Ga0105047_10017653_pt1 | contig 11109 bp, 7 predicted proteins | sample MAT04_FD_78384 | JGI IMG/M metagenome (GOLD analysis project Ga0105047, IMG submission 78384) | Freshwater microbial communities from Lake Fryxell liftoff mats and glacier meltwater in Antarctica - MAT-04 (megahit assembly) | ecosystem: Environmental > Aquatic > Freshwater > Ice > Liftoff...
ACGAGGACCTGCCGGGACATGGAGTCTTCGGCGGTGGTCGCAGGCACTGAAGCGCAGGCCGACGAGAGCGCTGCCAAAACGATGACAGCGGCGAAGCGTAGCAATTTCATCCCGTTTCCCTGGGTGTTACGGCGTTGGAGTGGCACCGGGAAAATCCAGCCCGGGGGTCAGGCGGTAAGCGGTTGAGAGCTCGAGCAGGCCCGGGGGCTCGCCAACAATTTCCGGCATCGTGCCCACCAAACGCAGGCGTGCGGCGAGCTCGGACAACAATGCCAGTCCGGCGCTGTCCACGGAAGTGACTTCGGTCAGGACGAAGCGTTGCGCCCCGTCCAGCAGGTCGCACGCCGGCGACCACACCGATGCCGCGGCCGCACGATCGAGCACGCCGCTGAACACCAATGCGTCACCGTCGCGACGAACCAGCGTCTCAGTTGCCTGCATCGGCCTGAACCTTGCCGGTGCGCAGCTCGGCGGCCACCTGCGGGATCGACTTCTGCCGCAGCGGGCCGTCGAACTGGTTCTTGAAGGTCTGCACGTAGGAGATGCCTTCGACCATCACGTCGAAGATTTTCCACTGGCCGCCGACGTTGCGCATCAGGTAGTCGACCGGGATCGGCTCGCCCCCGGCGCGCAACAGCTCGGTGGACACGCGCACGCCGCGATCGCCCGGCAGGGAGGTTTCGGACTTCACCCGCACGCGCAACTTCTGGTTGAAGTCGAGCAGCGAGTTGCCGTAGCGAGACATCAGGTTGTCCGACAGCGCGTCGGCGAACAGCTTCACGTCCGCGTCGGAGGCGCCGCGACCGTGCACGCCCAGCACCAGGCGAGCGGCGTAGTTCTGGTCGAACACGAGGTTGAACTCACCCTCTATGAAGCGCTTCAGGGCCGAGCGGTCCTCGCGGAATTCGGCGCGGCGCGCTTCCAGTGTGGTGAGGATGCGGGTGCTGTTGTCGAGCACCAGCTTGCCGGCCGAACCTTGCGCCGAGCTTGCCGCAGGCCTGGCCGCCTGCGCACTTGCCGGGGCCGGGGCGCCGGCGAGGAGCGCCGAGGCGATGAACAGTGAAAGCAGTGACTTCTTCATGGTTGCGGTTCCTCGGAGGATGGAATGTCTGTTGGAGCGGCACCGGATTCCTCGCCGGCACCTGCGCCGGGCGGGGGGCCGCCGCTGAACATGTATTTGCCGACCAGCTGCAGCAGATCGACCGCGGGCTGGGTGAAGCCGATCTCTTCGCCCGGCTGCAGCACTTCGGGATCGCCACCCGGCGACAGGCCGATGTAGTTTTCGCCAAGCAGGCCGCTGGTGAAGATGCCGGCGGAAGTATCGGCAGGCAGGTCCTTGTACTGGTTGTTGATGGACAGGGTCACGATGGAGTCGAACCTGACCGGGTCCAGCTGAATAGCCGCCACCTGCCCGATGACCACACCGCCAATCTTGACCGGCGCCTGCGCCCGCAGCTGCCCGAGATTGCTGAAACGCGCGGTCAGCTCGTAGCTGCTGCTGCCGAAACCGAACTTCTTGTTGGTCGAGGCAAAGGCCAGCACCAGCAGCGAAGCCAGTGCCAGCAGCAGGAAGGCACCTACGGCGAATTCAAGACGGGGTCCGCGAACGGCCATGGGTCAACTCCTGAACAACAATGCGGAAAGGACGAAATTGAACATCAGCACCAGCAGCGAGGCGTTCACCACCGCGCGCGTGGTGGCCACCGAGGTGCCCTCGATGGTCGGTTCTGCATGGAAACCTTCGTAGGCCGCGACCAGGGCAGTGATGGCGCCGAACACGGCAGCCTTCAACAGCGCCACGCCGTAGTCGTCGTAGAAGTCCACGCTGTTGCTCAGCGCCGACCAGAACACGCCGTTGTCCAGGCCCAGCACGTGCACGGCTTCCAGATAACTGGCGCTGATGGCCAGGCTGCAGAAAAAACCGGTCAGCAGCGGCACCGTCAGCACTGCGGCCCAGAACCGCGGAGCCACGGCCTTGGCCACCGGATCGATTGCCATCAGCTCCAGCGCCTTGATCTGGTCGGTGGCGCGCATCAGGCCCAGTTCCGCAGCGATGGAACTGCCGGCGCGGCCAATGAACAGCAGCGCGGTCAGCACCGGGCCGAGTTCGCGATACAGCGACAGGCCCAGCAGCGTCGAGAGTGCGTCGGCGGCGCCAAACGTGGTCAGCGTGCGATAGCCCTGCAGGGTCAGCACCAGGCCTACGAACGCACCGCCCACCGCGATGATCGGCAGCGAGCGCGCGCCGACCTTGTAGATCTCGCGTACAAGTTCGGCGAAAAAGTCTGAAGTGGGCCTGGAGGCGCGCAGCACCGAAACAGTGAACAAGCCGGCGCGGCCGACCGAGCGGATGGAGGCGGCGACTGGCATCAGGCGGCCTGCGTCCGTGGGACCGCGTCGAAAGCGATAGGACCGTCGGGTTCACCACGCAGGAACTGGCGCACGAGAGGGTCGGTGCTGCCTTCCAGTTCGTCGGGGGTGCCCGAGAACACCACCCCGGCATTGGCGATGACCACCGCCTGGTCGGTGACCGGCAGCGTCTCGTGGACGTGGTGGGTGACGATGATGCTGGTCAGGCCCAGGGTTTCATTGAGCTGGTGGATCAGGCTCATGATCACCCCGCTGGCGATCGGGTCCAGCCCGGTCAGCGGCTCGTCGTAGATCATCAGCGGCGGGTCCAAGGCCAGAGCGCGGGCCAGGGCCACGCGCCGGGCCATGCCGCCCGACAGCTCGCGTGGCCAGGCATCGACCGCCGCGCGCAGGCCGACCGAATTGAGCTTGAATGCCACGATGCGTTCGATCAACGCGGCCGGGAGCCGGGTGTGCGTACGCAGCGGCAGGGCCACGTTGTCGCCCACGGTCAGGTCGGTCAGCAGCCCGTTGCCCTGCAGCAGCACGCCAATGCCCTTGCGCATCTCCAGCAGCTCGCGGCTGCGGCGCGGCACCTCAGTGCCGAACAGCTCCACTGTGCCCGACACCGGCACCAGTTCGCCGGTCAGCGCCGCCAGCAGGGTCGACTTGCCGCTGCCGGAGGGACCGAACACGGAGGTGATGCTGCCTACCGGCACCGTCAGGTCGATGTCGCGCAGGATCGTGCGTCCGCCGCGATCGATGCACAGCTTGGACAGGCAAATGGCAGGGGCTGCGGACGACGTCATCGTGACAGGGGGCTCCAAAAACGACCGCCTAGGATCAGGGTGGCTGGCTGAACACGGTTGCACCATGGGTCTTTCAGTGTTGCATCACGCGCGTTGCCGGCACGTTGCCGCATTGCATCGACGTTGCCCGTCCGTCGCGGCGGTTGCGACGCGACTGCGGCAAGATGCGCCATGCCTGCAGCCCTGTCGTCCGACTTCCGCCTGTATCCCTCCAACGACCTCGATGTGCTGGCCCAGGTGCTGGGCGAGCTGCTGCGGGCCCCGGCGCAAGGCGACTGGTGGCACGAGGAATGGGTGCTGGTGCCGCAGTTCTCGATGCGTCGCTGGCTGCAGCAACAGCTGGCAGGGCAGCTGGGCATCTGCGCCAACGTACGCTTCCTGACCCCGGGCGAGTGGGTGGACCTGGCGCTGGATCGCAACCTGGGGCCGGCGTCGCGCAGCGACCGACTGATGCCCGAATCATTGCGCTGGCATGTCTTGCGCGAGCTGCGCACCCATCCGCCCGATGAATTCATCAGTTTCCTGGCGCAGGCCGATGCGCGGCGGCAATGGTCTCTGGCGACCGTGCTGGCCGACAGCTTCGAGAAATACCAGGCCTGGCGGCGCGACCTGCTGCTGGGATGGGAACGGCGCGCACCCCGCGAGGACGGCCAGGCGCGGCTATGGCGCGCGATCGCCTATGGCCGCCAGCATCGTGCCCGCCGCATCGGCCTATATCTGGAGCGGTTCGGGCCTCAGGGTGCCGAAGCGCCTGCCAGCATGCCGTCGCGGCTGTTCGTGTTTGCCTGCCAGAACGTTTCGCCCGATGTCCTGCAGGTCATCGCCAGCCAGGCGCGCGCCGGGCCGCAGCACTTCTTCCTGCACACGCCTGCGCGCGTGTACTGGGGCGATCTGGGCCGCTGGGCCGCCGACTACCGCCCTGACCATGACGGCGACTTCGCTGGCGACAACCCGTTGCTCGCGGCCTGGGGCCAGGCCGGACGCGACTTCATCGCCACTTTGGGCGGTGGCGAAACGGTGCGCGCCCGCCACGAAACCCCGGCCTTCACCGAACCGCACGGCGACGAACTGCTGGGGCGGCTGCAGGCCGACCTGCTCGACAACCGCGCGCCGCTGGCGGTTGCGGCGCCCGGCTGGCCGCGGCCGCAGGTTGACCGCAGTGATGCCAGCCTGCAATTCCACGCCTGCCATACGCGTCTGCGCGAGGTGCAGGTGCTGCACGATCAGCTGCGCGCGCTGCTGGAACAGCCCGCACTCACGGGACGCGGGCGCATCGATCCGCGCGACATTGCCGTGCTGATGCCGGATGTGGACGCCTACGCGCCACTGGTCGAAGCGGTGTTCGGCGGTGCCCTGGGCACGCCGCGCGAGATCCCCTATACCGTTGCCGACACCAGCCCACTGGCCAGCGCGGCCATTGCCGAAGCCTTCCTGCGTCTGCTGCGCCTGGCGATCGAGCCGCTGACCCTCCCTCACCTGATCGACTTGCTGGCGGTGCCGGCGCTGGCGCAGCGGTTCGAACTCGACGATGCCGATCGTGGTCGCCTGCAGGATTGGCTGCAGGAGGCCGGGGCGCGCTGGGGGCTGGACGCCGACGATCGTGCCCGCCACGACGCGGGTGCGGACTCCAGCTACACCTTCGAATTCGCGCTGGATCGGCTGCTGCTGGGCATGGCCAGTGGCAGCGACGAAACCATTGCCGGCGTCGCGCCATGGCCGCAGCTCGAAGGGCAGGCGACCGAGTCGCTGGATGCGCTGGTGCGGTTGTTGTCCGCGCTGCGTACGCACGCGGCGAGACTGCAGGGCGGGCTGTCGCCTTCAGAATGGGCGAGCCGCCTGTCAGAGCTGCTGGCGGCGGTGTTCGATCCCGAACCGCGCGACATCGCCGAACGCGCGGTGCTGGAACGCCTGCATCAGTCGGTGGCCGCGTTTGCCGACAGCGCGGCCACGGCCGGCTTCAACGAGCCGGTAGAGCACGGTGTGGTGCTGGATCACTTCACCGCCGAGCTGGGCAGCAGCGATGCGCGCGCGCCGTTCCTGTCTGGCGGCGTGTGCTTCGGGCGCATGGTGCCGATGCGGTTGATCCCGTTCCGCGTGGTCTGCGTGCTGGGCATGGAAGAGGCCGCGTTTCCGGCGCGGGATGGGCGCGATCCGATCAACCGTATCAACCAGGCGCTGGACAGTCCCGAGCGCCGGGTGGGCGATCCATCGCGACGCGACGCCGACCGTTATCTGTTCCTGCAGCTGTTTTCATCGGCCAGCCGCGTTTTCTACACCAGCTGGGTGGGCATGGACGCGCGCGATGGCAGTCGTCGCGAACCCTCGACCGTGGTCTCCGAGCTGCTCGACGTGGCCGCCAACTACCACCTCGGCCGCGCCCAGGACGTGCGCGAACAGTTGCAGGTGCGCCACGCATTGCAACCGTTCTCGCCAGCCGCGTTCGGCAGCGCGCTGCCCGACGAAAATGCAGCCGAGCCGCGACGCTTCAGCTACGACGCGCGCTGGCATGACGCCGCCGGCAGCGATGGCGGTCGCGACTCGGCCAGGGTGTTCGCAGGCGCACTGCCACCACCAACGCAGGTGGGCGATGACATCGTCACCCTGGCGCGGCTGCGTTCGGCCTTGATGCGGCCGCACGCGTATTACCTGCAGGAGGGATTGGGCCTGCGCCTGCCGGAAGAGGAAGCGCCGCTGCAGGAACACGAACCCTTCGGCGCCCCCGATGCGCTGTCGGCCTACGCACTTCGAGAGCTCGCGCTCGATTGCTGGCGACTTGCAGGCACCGCGCCCGATTTGCGCGTGCTGCAGGCGCGGCTGCTGAGCCAGGGCATGCTTGCGCCCGGCGCTGACGGCGTTGCCGTGCTGCAGGCTGTGCTGGAGGAAGTGGCGCCGTTCGCCGAACAGGCCCTGGCACATGGATTCGGCGGCGCCAGCGAGGACTTGCCGTTCGAACTGGATCTTGGCGTAAACATGCTCGCAGGAAGCCTGACAGGCGTGCAGGGTGAACGCGTGTTGCGCATTGCCCTCAACACGAACGGGCGCCATGGCGGGCATGCGCTGCGACATGGGCTCGACTGGCTGGTGGCCTCGGCCCTCGGTCTGGAGCTGTACGAGATGAGCGTGGACAAGAAAGACACGCCGCCGATGACCAGGCCACGGCCGGCGCTGGCGCCACGCCAGGCGAAGGAGGTGCTGACCTCGTTGCTGGCGCTGCGCCGACGCGCGTTGCGCGCGCCGCTGTGTTTCCTGCCCAAGAGCAGCCACGCCTGGTGGCAGCTGGCTGCCGAAGCGCGCGACGACGCGCAGGAACGCGCAATGGAAAAAGCACAGGAACTCTGGACCGGTGGCGACAACCCGTTTGGCGGCCCTTGCGAAGCGCAGTCCGCCACCTGCATCGCTCTGCGCGGGCGCGATCCGTTTGTCGATGACGATGCGGAATCGCTTGACGCGTTCGTGATGCAGTCGCAGCGCGTGTTCGATGCGGTCGAGAAAGGCATCGCCTTCGATGCGGAGGCGCTGCCGTGAGCGACGCCGTATTCGATACCGACCTGCAGGTGCGCAGCGTGGTCGAGGCCAGCGCCGGCACCGGCAAGACCTATGCCCTGGCGGGCCTGTTTGCACGCGCGGTCATCGTGCAGCGCTTGCGTGTGCCGCAGGTGCTGGCGGTGACTTATACCGTCGCCGCCACCCAGGAGCTGCACGAGCGCGTGCGCCTGCGCCTTCAGCAGGCCGTGGCGCTGGCGCAAGCATGGAACGACGGTGACCCGGAGTTCGTCGGCGGCGATGCCGCGGAAACGGCGATGCTGCGTCGCCTGATCCATCAGGCGCTCCACGACCAGCCGCGCGAATCGCTGCCGGCACTGCGCCAACGCCTGGCGCGCGCGCTGGGCGAAATGGACCTGGCCGCGATCACCACCATCCACGGTTTCTGCCAGCGGGTATTGCTCGAACACGCACTCGACACCGGCCAGCCGCTGCTCGCCGCATCGCTGGAAACGTCAAGCGCCGCCAGCCGCGAACGGCTTGCCGCCGACTTGTGGCGGGTCTATTCGCGCGATGCCGAAGGCGCCGGTTTCCTGCGTCGCCAGTTCAGCCGTTTGCACGACCTGCAGCGTGTGCTGCGCGATCTGCTGGCTTCAGAGCCGCTGCTGCCGCCCGCGCCGGCTTCGCTGCACGATCCCAGGCCCGATCTGGCCCAGGCCTGGCAGTGCGTGGCTGCCGCGCATCGCGAGCACGGCGAAGCAGCTCAGGCCATGCTGGAGCAGGCGATCGATGACAAGGTGCTCAACGCCAGCCAGTTCAAACGCGAGCACGTGGCCTCGTTGTGGCAGTGGCTGGATGCGGCGTCGCGGGCTGAGAGCGTGCCGATCGAACCGCACGCGAAGCTGCACAAGTATTTTCCGGCCGTGCTGGAGAAAGGCACGTTGAAGGCGATGGTCGGACGCACGCCGCAGTCGCCGCTGTTTGCAACCCTGCAGCCGTGCGTGGAGGGGATGCAGCGCGTGCAGCAGTGGCAGGAAGCGCGTGACCTGCAGCTGCTGCACGACTTGCGGGCCGAAGCCAGGCGCCGCGATGCCCGGCGCAAGCAGGACTTCAACGTGCGCGACTACGACGATCTGATCGGCGACCTGCATAGCGCCATCGAAGGCGACGACGGCACTTTGGCCCCAGCTCTACGCACGCAGTTCCCGTGCGTGCTGGTGGACGAGTTCCAGGATACCGATGCGCGCCAATGGCAGATCTTCGCCCACCTGTTCGGCAGCGGTGGCCTGGTGCTGGTGGGTGATCCCAAGCAGGCCATCTACCGCTTCCGCGGCGGCGATGTGAACACCTACGTGGCGGCGGCACAAAGTGCCGTGCGAGCCGCGCCGCTGGACCGCAACTTCCGTTCGCGTCCCTGCGTGATCCAGGTGGTCAACCAATTGTTTGAACTTGCGCCGGCACAGGCACTGGGCGACGGCATCGCATTCCTGCCCACCGAGCCCGGCGGCGGCGTCAGCGATGAAGACCTGCTGCTCGAAGGTGCGGTCGCAGCTGCGCTGCACTTCCACAGCGTGCCGCCTTGCGACACCGCCAAGGACTGGAACAAGTCGGCGTCGGTGCGAATCGCCGCGGAACTGTGCGCCGAAGCGATCGCCCGGCAGCTGCGCCACGCGCTCGCCGGTGACGCATCGCGAAAAGATGCGCGCAGCAAACAAATGCGGCCGCTGCAGCCGCGCGATTTCGCGGTGCTGGTGCGTGATCATCGCCAGGCCTCCGCGGTTCGCCACGCGCTGTCGCTGAGGGGCGTGCCCGCGGTGGCTTCGGGACGGGAAAGCCTCTATCAGGGTCAGGAGGTGCAGGATGTGCTCGCACTGTTGCTGGCGCTGCGTTCGCCCGGCGATGACCGGCGGCTGCGTGCGGCGCTGGCCACCCCGCTGCTGGGCTGGGGTGCCTTGCGGATCGATGCGCTGGACCAGGACGGCGACAGCCTGCGCGACTGGCAGCAGCGGCTGGTGCAGTGGCGTACGCGTTGGGAGCGGCACGGGCCGCAGGCGATGCTGGCCGAGGTCGTGGCCGAAAACGCCGAACGCCTGTTGCGCCAGTCAGGCGGCGAGCGCCGGCTCACCAACACGCTGCAACTGGGCGAACTGATGCAGGCCACCGCGGGCCGCAACCTGGGCACGCAGGGCCAGCTCGATGCATTGCGGCGCGACATGGCGCACGCCGACATCGACAACGAAGCGCAACAGCCGCGACTGGAATCAGACGCCGGGCGCGTGCAGATCCTGACCCTGCACAAGAGCAAGGGGCTCGAGTTCCCGATGGTGTACCTGCCGTTCGTGGGCACTGGCCGCCAGGACAAGGTCGGCAATCCCGCCATGTATACCGACGCCCACGGCCAACGCGTGCGTCAGTGGAAAACCGCGCAAGTGTTTGCCGATGCGCCGTCCTGGGACGCGGCGAAACAACAGCAGTTGCAGGAAGAAAAGGCTGAGGACATGCGCCTGCTCTACGTCGGCCTGACCCGCGCCATCGATGCGCTGTGGGTGTGTGGCGGATCGCTGTCGTGCCACCAGAATGCGTCGCTGTTTCGCCTGCTGGGGGCGCAATCGCCGACGCCCGGGCTTCTGCAGAAGCTTGGCGGAACCGTGACCACCAGCACCGGTTTGCCGGCCACGGGGGTGCCGGAGCGACTGCCTGTTGCAGCCCCGCCAGCACTTCCCGCCGCGCGCGTACCGGTGCGGCGACTGCAGCGCGACTGGTGGATCCACAGCTTCAGCCAGCTGCATCGTCAACAGGTGCAGGGCAGTGGCGTGCTGGTGGAGGCGCGTCCGGCCGATGACGAACTACTGTTGGCCACCCAGACCCCGGCGCCGCGCTCGCGCGTGTTCGCCGGCGCGCGTTTCGGCAACGTGCTGCACCACGCGCTGGAACACGTCGATTTCGCGGCATGGGCCGACCACACGCACGAACTGCCGCCACCCGGGCAGGCAGGATTCCTGACCGACGCACTCAACAGCCAGGGCTACGCGCCGCGACTGCATGAGGCCGGCGCGCGCGAACTGACGCCGCTGGTTGCCGCCACGCTCAATGCACTGCTGCCCGAACAACTGCGCCTGTGTGACCTGCCGCCCGCGGCCCGCATCAACGAGCTGGAATTCCATTTCGCCCTGCGTGGCGCCAGCGTGCCGGCGTTGATGACACTGCTGCACGCGCATGGCGTGGCACGCGAACGCCGCGACTTCGGCACCTGGACGCAGCTCGCCGGCCTGATGAACGGCAAGATCGATCTGACCTACCGCCACCAGGGCCGCGTGTACGTGATGGACTACAAGTCCAACCAGTTGCCCGCCTTCGACACGCACACGCTGGCGCACACCATGGCCGCCAGCGAGTATGACCTGCAGGCACTGCTGTACACCCTGGCCGTGCACCGCTGGATGCAGTTGCGCATGGGTGCCCGCTATGACTACGAACGTGACTTCGGCGGCGTGCGTTATGTGTTCTGCCGCGGGCTGTCGACGGCCGAACCCGGACGCGGCATCTGCACGCCGCAGTTTTCGCTTGACCTGGTGCAGTCGCTCGAAGCGTTGCTGGTGGCGCCACAGGAGCAGGCGGCATGAACCTGCTCGCAAGACTCCAGCAGTCTGGGGAAGGGCCACGCGCGGTGGATGTCGCCTTCGCCGAAACCCTGCGTCGGCTCGACCCGCAAACCGACGAACACGTATTGCTGGCCGCAGCCCTGGCGTCGCTTGCCGTGGCCCGTGGCCACGCCGCGCTGGATCCCGAACAAACGCAGCTTCTGCTGACGACTGCGGAGGCACTGCCGACCCCGACGCTCTGGATCGAGGCGCTGCATGCGTCGTCATGGGTGAGCACACCGGCTGCGGACGAAATCGCCAGCACCGCCGCACCGCTGGTGTTCGAGCACGGGCTGCTGTACCTGCGCCGCTATCGCGAATACGAACGTGCACTTGCCGCAGGCCTGCTCAGGCTAGCGTCATGCCCGCCACGCGCGCTGGCATTGGACGCCGTGCAGCCGTTGTTCGCCGAGTTGTTTCCGCACGCCGTGGACGGCGACCGCCAGGCGCGCGCAGCCGCGCTGGCACTGGTGCGTTCGTTGCTGCTGGTGACCGGCGGGCCAGGCACCGGCAAGACCACCACCATTGCGCGATTGCTGCTGCTGTTGATCGCACAGGCCGACGCCAAGGGTGACGTGCTGCGGATTGCGCTGGCCGCGCCCACCGGCCGCGCCGCAGATCGCATGACCGAAAGCCTGCATGCGGCCGTGGCGCGCCTGGGTGCGTTGCCGTCGCTGCAGCCGAAGTGGCTTGAAGCGTTGCCGCAGGAGGCGCGCACGCTGCATCGGCTGCTCGGCAGTCAACCCGGCAGTCCGCAGTTCCGGCACCACGCCGGTCAGCCACTGCCGTTCGACGTGATCGTGGTGGACGAAGCTTCCATGGTCGAC
>Ga0105047_10017655_pt1 | contig 11108 bp, 7 predicted proteins | sample MAT04_FD_78384 | JGI IMG/M metagenome (GOLD analysis project Ga0105047, IMG submission 78384) | Freshwater microbial communities from Lake Fryxell liftoff mats and glacier meltwater in Antarctica - MAT-04 (megahit assembly) | ecosystem: Environmental > Aquatic > Freshwater > Ice > Liftoff...
AAAAAATCGAGCCGGCGCAGACGCCTTCCCCTTCCCCTTCCCCTTCCGCGACCTCTCGTACGCACGGAGCTAACTAATCGCTGCCGACTTCGTCCCGACACAAGCGCGCCCCCTCCGGCGCGCTTTTTTTATTCGAGCGGATCATCAAGCTCTTCGTCGACTCGTTCGCGGACCCAGGCTTTGAATTCGAAGATTTGTACGGGGGCTCCGAGCACCAAAGCCTCGTCGCCCACGCGCAGCATTTCGTTCGCGCTGGGATTGAGAATCCGGAGACCGCCTCGATTCACGCCGGCGATCTGGACCCCGTGGTTTTGGGCGGGGGAAAGTTCGCCCAGCGTTTTGCCGGCCGCTCGACTCCAGGCAGGCACGATCACCGCCTCCATGCGGACCTCCTCGAACACGGAATCCGCGACCGGCGTACCCGAAACCGCTGAAAGGAAAGCCCGGCCCAAGTGGACCTGCTGCGCCGTGCCCATGAGGAGCACCTTGTCGCGCGGATACAAAATGGCATCAGGCGTCGGCAATGGAATCATGTAACCTTGCCGTTCGATCCCCACCACGGAGCAGCCGAAGCGCGCCCGTAAATTGAGATCCACAATCGGTTTGCCCTGGCAGTCCGCCAAATCGGGCAGCGTGCAATCGATCATGTGGAGATTCCACTCTGCGTGCGGCTGAAGCCATGGCGCCGTCGTCGAGGTCATTTTTTGATCGCCGGTTTCGATCACGCTCAGCAACTCCACCTCCATCTCGCTATGCCAGAGAATCAATTTTCGCCGCAGCACGATCAACGCGATGACCGCGACGACCCCGCTGAGGATTAACAGCCATTTGGCGGTACCGTCGGCGGGAATAATCGCGGCCAGCCACATAAAAAGCGCCGCCCCCATCCCGATTTTGATTCCGGTCTCGATCAACGGCCGCAGCCGCTTGGCGTGCGCCCGGCCCCGGGTGGACAACTCGGAATAGAGCAACGCCATCGCCGAAAGATTTCGCCAGATGGCGACCAGCGGAGCGAGGATAACCAGGCCCAGGGCAGTCCAAAAAATCAGTTCAGGCGCCTGCGGAAACAGCCAGTCCCGTCCGACCCAAGCTTCGGTCATCGCGAAGAGCTGGCGGGAAAAAACGATGAGACCAGTGACGAAGAGCATGCCGACCGAGACTTGCGCGAGGCGTTTGCGACTGAGCTGCCAGAGCAGGTTGCGCGATCGACGCTGTTTCAGGCGTTCCAGCCACGCGTGGTAGGCCTGGAGCCAATCGGCCAGCCAACGCGGTTGGCCCGCGACGATCGTGTCAGCGATGCCGCCGGAGCGTCGCATCAGCCAGGGTGCGACGACCGTCGTGAGCAGAGAGACCCCCACCGCCATGGGATAAAATTTCTTCGGCACCACCGCCGCGCCGACTCCGAGCTGGGCAATAATGAACGAAAACTCGCCAATCGGCGTGGCCGTCATGCCGGTGCGCAAGGCGTCTTTAAGCGGCGTTCCAATCAGCGTGAGGCCGACGGTCACCGCAAAGGGACGGCTCGTGAGCGTAAAAACGGTCACGCCCAAAATCAGCCACCCTGCTCCCCATAAGTCGCGCAGATCGATCTGCATGCCGATCGCGACAAAAAAGACCGCGCTGAAAATGTCGCGCATCCCCGTAAACGTGCGCTCCACCTGATGACGATGCGGCGTTTCCGCCACGATGGCACCCAGCAAAAAAGCGCCGAGCGCGAGCGAGTAACCCGCGCTTTGGGCCACCACCGCCAGCCCGAAGAGCAATCCCGCCATGCCGAGGGTCTGCAATTCCTCATCGGCCGCGATGCTCATCCGTTTCAACAACCACGGGACCAGCAGCAAACCGGCAACTCCCGCCAGAACGACGAAGGCGCCCAACAACAAAAGCGTTTGCGGCAACTCGGCAACGTCTCCCTTGCCCAGATGCACGAGGGAATTCAGCAGCGTCAGCATCACGACCGCCACCACATCCTCCAGCACGGAAACCCCCATCGCCAGCTGGCCCGAATTTTCGTGGTTGCTCCCGGTTTCGTGGAGAAGTTTTCCGATGATTGCCGAGGAAGAAACCATTAACGCGCCCGCGAGAAAAAGGCCTTCCATGCTCGACCAGCCAAGTCCCACCGCGAGAAGGCGGGACAAATAAAACATGACAATCGCCCCGCCAAAGGTCGCGAAAAGGAGCGACATCCCCAGCCGCCGCAACTTCCGCACACTCAGCCCCAGACCGATCGAAAACATCAGGAAAACCAGGCCAATCTGCGCCAGCGTTTCCACCCGATGAATGTCGGTCACGAAGGCAAAGGGCAACGTGGCCGGTCCCACCATCATGCCGGCGACCAAAAAGCCGACGACGACCGAAAGCCCGATCCGCTGACACACCCAACCGACGATCCCTGCCACGACCAAAATGACGGCCAGGTCTTGGATGAAATTAAGTCCGTGCATGGCGCGCGCCCATCAAATCGCGATGAAGAGAGCGGTGCGTCAAGCCACCTGTGAAACCATCCGATGATCGATTCACGCGGCAGGCTCGCCGCCGGCGCACTGACGCCCGGAACAACCTGACACGGATTTCCCTCGTTGACACCCCTTCCGCCGGGGGATTCGTTTCCGTCGGCGGATACGCCGCACCCACGTAATCATGGCCAACATCTTCGGGTACTTCTCCAACGACATCGGCATCGACCTTGGAACCGCCAACACTCTCGTTTACGTAAAGGACAAGGGCATCGTCTTGCGCGAACCTTCCGTGGTGGCACTCGACACCGCCACCCGCAAAGTTCGCGCCGTGGGCGACGAAGCCAAACGGATGTTGGGCCGCACCCCTGGCAATATCACGGCGATCCGGCCCATGAAAGATGGCGTGATCGCGGACTTCGATGTGACCGAAGCGATGTTGCGGTACTTCATTCGCAAAGTTTCCAGCAGCTCGTTCCGCGCCCCTCCGCGCGTCGTCATCGCGATTCCATCCGGGATCACCGAGGTGGAAAAACGCGCGGTGAAAGAATCCGCCATGCACGCGGGCGCCCGCGACGTGATCACCATTCCCGAACCCATGGCCGCGGCCATAGGCGTGGGCCTGCCCATCGATGAACCCGCGGCCAACATGATCGTGGATATCGGCGGCGGCACGACGGAAATCGCGATCATTTCTCTCAACGGGATCGTCTTTTCGAAATCAATCCGCGTCGCGGGCGACGAACTCGACAGCGCCATCATCAACTACATGAAGCGCGCGTACAATCTGCTGATTGGCGAACGCACCGCGGAAGAAATCAAGATGCGCGTGGGTTCCGCCTACCCGCTCGACGAAGAACTCACGATGGAGGTCAAGGGCCGCGATTCCGTCGCGGGCCTCCCCAAGACGATTCACATCACTTCGCAGGAAATTCGCGAAGCGCTCGCCGATACCATCGCGTCGATCGTCGACGCCGTGCGGGTGACGCTGGAACGCTGTCCGCCTGAACTTTCCGCCGACTTGGTGGACCGTGGCTTCGTGATGGCTGGCGGCGGCGCGCTCATTCGCGGCATCGACAAACTGTTGAGCGAAAAAACCGGCCTCCCGGTCACCGTCAGCGACGATCCGCTCTCGGCCGTCGCCAACGGTACGGGCGCGGTGCTGAACGATCTGTCGTGGTTGATGCAGAATGTATGAGCCGGCACGCGATGTCCCTCTCGCCGGCGCTTCACGATCCTGGCGTGCGGGGTCGTTAGTCAGCGCGCGCGGGTTCGCGCTGGCGTGGTCTTCCAGGTTTTCCCTGGGCAAACCGGTCTCCTCTCGTGCGGCTTAAACGTTTCGATCAAGCCAGGCCGGTCTTAATCCTGGGCGTCGCAGTCGCCGCGTGGCTGCTGATACCCATCGTCGTGAAATCCTTTTTCCGCGCGTCGTTCTTCGAACTCACCGCCCCGGCGATCATGGTCACGTCGCACGTCCGGGACTTGCAGGACTACTGGGCCCTTCGCGCCCATTCGCGTGACGATTTGATCAAAGCCGGTCGCGACCTGGCCCGACTCAACGCCTCGTACGAATTGGGCATCCAGCAAAACACCGAACTCGAGGCGGAAATCGTCCGGCTGGAAAACCTGCTGCGGCTGCCAAAATTTGACGAATATCGTTATGAACACGCGCGGGTCGCGCGACGTGATTTCTCCGGTTGGTGGCAGCGCATTGTCATCCGCAAGGGCAAGAACTACGGCATCGTGGTCGATGCCCCGGTGGTTTTCACCGGCGGCGTCGTGGGCCGGGTGGTCGAGGTCTACGCCACCACCGCCGTCGTCGATTTAATCAGCAGTCCCACGGTGCGTCTCACCGGAGTGGTGGAAGGCGATACCCGTCTCATCACTTTCTCGGGCGGAGTGAATCCCACATTTCGCCCCCCCACTGGAATCGTCGAGTTTGTGCCCCTCGATATTTACGCGAGCTCCGCGGCTCCGAAACGTTTGGTCACCTCAGGCCTCGGCGGCGTATTCCCACCCGGACTCACGCTGGGCATGATCACCAGAGTGGAACTGGGGATGGATGGGCTTTTCAAAGCCGGCGAAGTCAAACTGGATGAACGCCTCGGTTCCTTGACGGAGGTCACTGTGCTGGTGCCGTTGAATCCCGAATAATATTCGTGAAGACGGGGTGAAACGTGCCGGAGGCGGTTGCAACGACGGCTATCCCCGGCGAGCGTGACGATTCCCGAATCGTTTGACCGCAGCGGCACCCCGCATTGTTTGCGTCGGTCGTTTGGGATCTCATTTAAACCTCTTTCGTCTTCCGCCATTTCCCTCCTCACCCTCAATACCCGCCTTCAACCCGCCCGCCGTGCGCTGGTCCTTTTCCTCACTTTGCTCCTCTTGTGGATCTTGGTCGCGGAGCTGAATCATGCGCTCACGGGCCTGCGCGTGTATCTGTATGTGGGCGGACTTTTCATCATCTACGTTGCGTTGACCCAGCCACTGCGCGTCGGACTGGCGGCCTCGCTGCTGGCCGGCTTGATCTGCGATGCCACCAGCCCAACGCGGTTTGGCACCCAGGTGCTGCTTTTCGTCGCCACCCATCTGGTGGTTTTTAATCTCCGCGATCGCGTGCCGCGTCATGACACCGTTGGCCGCGTCGTGGTCACCTTGCTGGCGAATCTCGGTTTGTTTCTCGTTTTCTCATTCACCCAGATCAGTCTTTCGCCGGCTCCCGCGGCGATCTGGCCGCGCTTGCTGGTCGACCTGCTCTGCTCGCAAATTTTCATCGCCTTGATCGCCCCGTGGTTCTTCGCGCTGCAGGCGCACGCTCTCGTGATGGGAAACCTGGAAAATCCGGAAAGCAGCCCGTTGGGCAGCTCAGGAAAAATTAGAACGGCAAAAAAACGGAACTTGGACACCGGGAAAACCGCTTAGCCGACGCTTTCATTTTCCGTCATTTTTTATTACGCCGCTTTTCCGCCATGGCACAGACCGACACCAACCTCGCCGATCGCTCCGGCAGCCTGGTCGAATCCCACAAAGTCGCGGACCCTCGAATCCAGTTTTTTTACTTCGTCCTCGGCGGCCTGCTGTTGATCGTGGTGGCCGGGCTCGCCTATCAGCAACTGATCAAAACCGACACGTATACCGATGCCGAACGGCAGCAGACGCAGCGTCGCGTGATCGTCCCAGGCCCGCGGGGTAACATCTACGATCGTCACGGCGAACTGCTCGTGGGGAATCGTCCCCGATTTTCAGTGGTCCTCCATCTCGACGAACTCCGCAGCGAACTCCGCCGGGAACAACTGCGCATCGGCAAAAATTATCAGGCGCTGAGCGAAAAAAAGGACATGCCGACGTCGTCGCAAATCGCGCAAATCGCCCAAGTCAGTTTGGTCCAACGCTACTTGGATCAGGTGAACGCCGTTCTTCATCTCAAGGAGAAAGTCGATGCGGCTGCTCTGGGGAAGCACTTCGACCGGGAGCTCCTGGTGCCCTATACGCTGCTCAATGATCTGGAGCCGAAGGATTATGCCCGGCTCACCGAACGTTTGCCGGTGCGCTCACCCTTGCAGGTCTACACCGAAAGTGCGCGTTATTATCCGCATGGCTCCACGGCCGCTCACACCTTGGGTTTTGTTGGCGTCAAGGAAGACATCAAGGCCCCAGATTTTCCGGGGGACGATCTCCGGACTTTTAAAGGCAAGAAAGGTACGGTCGGAAAAGACGGCTTGGAGAAATATTTCGATGACGTGCTACAAGGCGAAGCGGGCGGCACGATTTTTCGCGTGGACCCAGTCGGCTACCGCGTGAATCCGCCACTGGAAAAACGGATGCCGGTCCAAGGTAAAAACATCACCACCTCCCTCGATCTCGGGCTCCAGCAGATTGCAGAAAAAGCCATTGGCGATCAGATGGGAGCCGTCGTCGCCATTGAAGTGGCCACCGGTGAGGTGCTCGTGCTTTCCAGCAAGCCTGACTACAATCTGGCCGATTTTTCGCCGCGCCTGAGTGCCGCCGTTAAAAAAGAGATCGATTTTCGCGGCGCCTGGATGAATCTCGCCGTTAATGGTTTATATCCGCCGGGCTCCACGTTTAAAATTCTAACGACGATCGCCGGGCTGCGCCGGGGGGTGATCGACCCGGACCTACCGCTGGTGTTTTGTGATGGAGCCACGATGGTCGCCAACAAGCGCTATCGCTGCGACGTGGGCCACGGCCATCATGGTAATGTGTTGTTACGCGACGCCATCGCCCACAGCTGCGATATTTATTACTACGAGGCAGGAGCCCGGATCACGGCGAAGGGCATCGCGGATGAGGGCCGCCGTTTTCATCTCGATCAACGCACAGGGATCGAATTGCCCGGAGAGTCCGGCCGCATGATTATTCCCGATCCGGAATGGAAGGAGCGGGTGAGAAAGTCCCGCTGGGTGCCTGGCGATACCGCGAATATATCGATAGGCAAAGGCGACGTCTTTCTGAGTCGGCTGCAGATGGCGTGCTTCACGGCTTCCGTTGCCCGCAACCAAGTTTACACCAAACCGACCCTGATTCATCAGGGTAACCGACCGCCGCTGAAGAACGAGTCAATCGGCCTGACTCCAGAACAACGTCTCGCTTTGCTGGACGGCATGGAAGGCACGACGCAGCGCGGGAGCGCGAGTCTCTTCACGACCGTCGATAGCGCCAAAATTCCGGGCGTCAGGATCGGTGGGAAAACCGGCACCGCGCAGTACATGAACAACCTCAACATCGCGTGGTTCATTTGTTTCGCCCCGCTGGAGAAACCGGAAATTGCCATGGCGGTGGCCGTCGTCGGCGACACTCCGGGAGAAGATCTTTATGGCGGGCGGATTGCGGCGCCCATCGCCGCGGCCGTACTCAAGGAATTTTTCGAAAGAAAAACGCGGCCGAAAACCCTCAGGGTACAATTCAAGTCCGAGTGAGCCGGGAAACGCGCCGCTGCGCGCGGAGAGCCTGACGCGCCGCTCGAAATATTTTCTCCGCCTCGGACCAGGGGGTGGGCCGGCCAAAGCGCAACCGCTCCAAGTCTGCCAGTACGGGCCTCGCCGTCGGGTCACGAACCCCCAATTCGGTTAACTGGCGCAACCATCGCCCGGCCTCGCGGCGCACGGGATCGCCCGTCGCGCCGCCGCGCCGACGTTGCCAGCGACGCCATCCTCCCCGTCCCAGGAGCCAGCCGGCCGTCGCCACCAGCCCGATCGCCATCCCCACGCCGAGAACCCCGGCCATTCGAGAAAGATCCCATGGCTGCGTGAACCACGCTCGCACCGCCGCCAGCGTTTTTTGCAATGCCTCGCGCAGGCGCTTGCCGGTATTCTGCGTGGCATCCCTGACGGCCTTGATCGTCTCAGCCTGCGACCGTTGATCGAAGCTGACGATCCGCCGATACCAAAACACGCGCAGGCTATCCAGGCGGGCTTTCCAGCTGCGGTCGGTGCGTTGCGCGAGCGCGGCCGCATTGCGATCGGCATCCGCCTGCGCGGCCGAGTTCGACAATTCCAACGGATCCACGCGCAACCAGCCGCCGACGACTTCGTCAAATATTTCGGTCCAGGCATGGGCATCCGAGTTTCGCACGGTGAAGTTGTTGGAATAGCCGTTCCACGAACCGCCTTTGAAGCCCGTCACCACTCGGGCCGGATACCCCGCCGTGCGCGCCATGAGCAGCAAGGCGCCCGCGAATAACTCACAATGCCCCGATTCCTGCGAACTGAGCCAGCGGACCAACGGGTCGCCCTCCCCGCCTGGAATCACCGGACTCAGCGAATAGCCATGCTGGCGTCGCAGCCACTCGCTCGCGCGCCGGGCAAATTCCGGTGCCGGCAGCGGGGCCTCGCCGGCCGCCTCGCGATTGCAGCGTTGTAAAATCGCCCGATCACTTTCGGAAGACACCGTCGCGATTTGAAAACTACCGGGCATCGAGCGCGACTGGGCTCGCTCGTGCCAGCTGCGCGCAAACGCCGGATCGGGCAGCAAGGTGGTCGCGGCGAATCCTTCGACCCGATACGCCGTCATCGAGACGGGTTCCTCCCGCAGCGCCAGTACCACCAGTTTCGAGGCGAACTGGAAACTTTGGACATCACGAAACTGGAGGCGTTCGAACGCGCCGAGCAGCGGAAGGAAGCGACTCACTCCTGATTCGAGATAAAACGTCCAATAGCCGGGCCCACCGTTTCCCGCGGACACCGTTCCAGTCAGCGGCACGGCCGTCGCCATACCCCCCAAACCCAGCCGGAGGCGGGGCGAAAACCTGAACTTCCCGTTGTCATACTGATCCAACACGAGCATCCGCCAATAGGGCGTTGCCGGGATCTCCGTCTGGTTCGAAACATCGATGCTCAATGCCACGCTCGCGTCCTGCTGAATCTCGGTCACGTCACCGAAACTGATACTATCGCTGAAGCCCGTCCTGGCCTTCTTGGAAATGAAGCGATCGAGAAACATGCTGTTCTCGAGCTGGAAGCGGGGAATCGCCAGGAAAAGCAGAGCGGACACGCCCACCACACCCACAAACAGAAGTCCCCCGAGCGTCGCGACTCGCCAGTCCGTCGCCCGCCAGAGTCGCCCCAATAAATGTCGCCAGTTCACGTGCGCCCACGACGGGCTTTCACCGGGAGCCAGCGCAAGCTTTTGACCACCCTGGCTCGCGGCGTCCGTCAAGGTGATCGCCAGAAGAAACGCGAGTGCGCAGCCGGTATAAACGAGGATTTGCGCGGCAAAAACCAGCGACACGGTCAGGACCCCGGCCACGACGATCAGGAACAAACCGAGCACGACCACTTGAAAGTCATCGCGACGTTGGCGGTAACTGATCGCCCGATACAGCAGGAGCAGTATGTCCAGGCGGACCATCGCCGGGAGAACCTCTGATTTCAGCCACAGGTCCCCCGCGAAAAAGGTGACCATGACCGGAAAAGCCAAGGTGTGCACCCGGCGGGGCACCCGCGCCGGCAGCGTGGGCCAGCGCAACGTGGCCGCAACCACCAGCGAAGTGATAATCATCAGCGACCAAGCTTCCACATCCATGTAGAACACCGTCCAAACGCCGAGCAGCGTGAGAATGCCGCCGAGCAGCCACTTGACCTGATGCAGCTCGTCCAAGGTGAGCTGGGAGAGCGGTGAGGCCGTACGTTTCATCGCCACGTGCGTTAAACCGCCGCCGCCCTCTGGCCGTCCACATGGGCGGCAATCCCTCGCTGACCATCTGGGAGAAAGGTGAGCACGTTGCGTTTGGCCACCGGGGTATCACCGCCCGGCAGCGTCTCCGCAGTCGGTCGGAGCGTCGCCAATTTGTCCAAGAACAATTCAAGATCGTGGACGCGCCGGATCGGCGCCGGCGGCTCGCCGTCGATCGCCACACTCAACAACCGGCCCCCCCGGAAGAGATCCTCCGCGAGGGTGCCGGCGAAACCAACCAGGAGCTCGAACTGGTCCGGTCGCGGCCAGACCCCCGCATCGGTTCTCAACCAGAGCGCATAACCTTCGGCATTCTCCGCCGTAAACTGTTGGACCAGGAGCTGGCCGGTACGAGCACTGGCCTTCCAATGGATCAGCCGATGCGAATCTCCCATCGTGTACCGTCGCAGGGCCAGCAGATCGCCACTCACGCCGACGCGGGGCACCCGCTCGCCGCCGGAAATTCGCCGGACCGCGGCGACCGGGTGTTTCTGATACGAAACGGGCGCCGGCCACACGATGACGTCAGTGATGAGGTTCGCACCAATTTCCTTGCGCAGAAAACCGAACGGGAAAAGTGAACCGACGCTCAGCAGTCGAACGCGCAGCAGGCCCCGCTGGGTCGGTTTGTAGATCCATTCCAAGCGCGCCTGGCCTTGTGGGTCCAAACGGTTCGACAGCGCCAGCCGGCGGGTGGTCTCCAACCGGTCCGCCTCCGCCAGCGCGGCCCGCACGTCTTTCCCTCGCGCGGTCACGGTCGACTCGGCGCGCAACGCGGCCCCGGTGGGATCCAGTGCGCGGACAGCCACCTCGAACCACAGGCCGTAGGTCGGCAAAAAGCTTTTCGCATTCCGCAGCTCGATCGCCACGACGGCGTCGTGTCCCGCCCGCAGAGGTGGCGCGAGCACCAGGTCCCAGGAGACCCCGCGAAGATTAATCCACGACAGCAATCCGCTCAGAATCAAACAGGCCAGCAACAGCGAGAGCGTGATGAAGAGGATGTTGCTGGAGGAATTATAGGCGGCCGTGCCGATGCCCAACGACAGGCCCACGAGCACCCCACCTGGCATCGTCGGTCGCATCGTATCTCCGCGTTGCGGATACACAATGGCCCAGAGCAGTCGATTCCAAGTGAAGGGCGCCCGGGGCCGTGGCCGTCTCGGCGAGCCTGTCCCGTATTTTTCCGTCATTGCCGTCATCGGGCCCCACCCTCACGCGGGCGAAGGAATCGCGCCGACGATCCGTTTCAAAACGGCCGAGACCGCCCGCCGCTCCTCCAGCGCATCACTGGTCTGCCGCGCCAGGCCGAGCCGGTGCGCGAGAACGGGCGCGACCAGCGCCGCCACGTCCTCGGGCAAAACGAAATCCCGGCGCTGGACCAAGGCGCGGGCTTGCGCCGCCGTCCGCAAAGCCAGTCCACCGCGCACGCTCACCCCCGCCCGGAACTCGGCTTCCGTCCGC
>Ga0105047_10017656_pt1 | contig 11107 bp, 11 predicted proteins | sample MAT04_FD_78384 | JGI IMG/M metagenome (GOLD analysis project Ga0105047, IMG submission 78384) | Freshwater microbial communities from Lake Fryxell liftoff mats and glacier meltwater in Antarctica - MAT-04 (megahit assembly) | ecosystem: Environmental > Aquatic > Freshwater > Ice > Liftoff...
CATATAGATTCAGGACTTCAGAGAAGTCCCACTTTGTTAGAAATTAAATGCGTAAATTTCCCCCGACTCCAGCGGAGTCGTACTATACATTTCTATTTTTTTTATTACAGTTTTCAAAATTTCATGGCCATTTCCAGCATTCTATCTTTACCATTTTGTATATCTTCTTTGGTATTGACTATCTCTATATTTGGCAAAACACCGAGCTCAGCTGATTGCCCATTTTTATCCAGAAAATCACTGACCGAAACACGAATCTGCCAACCATTGGACAACTGATATCCCAGATGTCCACCCGCTCCACCACCCGTCTCTTGTCCCATCAGCGTCACATTCGGCAGTCCTTTGATCATAGCAGCAAAATAGGTTGTAGCGCTATAACAAGCTCTGTTGATCAGCACTACTACAGGAATATCAAAGCTAAAGTTAGGGTCAGGAAAAGCGTAAATACCGATTGGCTTGGTAATATCCTGCTGGCCGGGTCCGGTTTTTTCGATATAAGAACCCAGTAAAGTCTTTTTGTTTACCAATACCCTGAGCAAATTCGGCACGGGATTAGAATTGCCTCCCCCATTGCCCCTTATGTCTATGATAAGTTTTTTTACACCATGTGCTTTCATCGTCATGAATACACTATCAAATGACTCATATGCACTAAATTTTGGAAGATATACGTAGCCAATATTCTGCTCCAACAATGCCCAATATAGCTGGCCTGATGCACCGAGAGAATCCTTTACATACTTACTTTTTACTATTCTTTCGTCAAAATGGATTTGGTAGCCTTTTTTATAATCATACTGCGTGCCTACTTTTTTAGGTTTGACAAGAATACTGTGTGCGTCTTTTAACTCCAGCACTACAGCATCCATTATTTCAAACAATTCGTCATCCGTGGTCTGTGTAGATATCTGTTGGCTATACTTCTGATAGATGGCTTCCCTGTTGATATTTTTTGCCTGAAAGTAAATGTAGTTGTGGTCTACATACTCCCAAAATTCATCAAACAATTTTATAGGATTCGTCATAATATCCTGACCAAAAACTTGAAGCCCTCTGCTAAAAATTACAATTATGAAGAATACTTTGCGCATGATGATTTATTTTTTGTTTTTTTTTAAATCTATGAATTGACTCCTGAAAGCTATCTTGTGTTGACATTGACAGTTTATCAATTCAGTACCTATTTTGTGCCATTAGTTCACAAATATCAATAGAGATAACCTGGACTTACGACAATATCATTGGTGTTAAGTTTTACCGATTTACCATTTGCATTGGCGTAAAACAGTTCACCTTCGTAGGCCACACCGATTTTAAATCGATCAGAAATATAGTAGAAAATACCCAATTCCAGCTGTATGCTTTTATATCTGGCCAGGCTTACTAATTTTCCACTTTTGACCATGGGCCAAGCCATACCAGATCTGGTCGGACAGAAAGTGCCTTCTCTGAGATATTGTTCAGGATAAGGATGTCCATAGATGGGTTGGATAAGATAAGCCAATATAGGAAACTGTAAAGAAGACAGACCGGATATCGTTTTGTTTTCAGCGGTTAAACTGGTAGGAGCATAGCTGATTTTGGGTCCTATAGATTGAGAAATGGTGTAACTAATGGCATTGTTTGTAAAAATACTTCCATATACTGACTTTGGAAAATTTAGAATAGTATGATGTTTGGTAAATCCACCCATCCAAAATCCTTCAGATACTTTGCGCTGATACGAATAGGTGGCTGAAATAATAATAGAATTGATCGTAAAATATGGATCCTTTTTGTGGCCTGTGACATAAGTAAAATCTATAATATTATGACTCCAGCTATTTTCTTTTTTTGAGCCAAAAACCACGCCATATTTTGGTGACCAATTGGTAAAAGATTTTGCACTCAAACGCTGATCTTGAATATTAGTTTTAGTGATCCCTATGCGCAATCCGACTTCTTTGCCATACGGTATTTGAGATGCATCTGATTGGCAAAAAACATTTGAACAAGTACTGAATGAAATGAAAATAACAAAGGGTATTATTTTAAAAGTTTGCACTATAGCCGGCACTGATTTTTTATATGAATCAACCTTGCGAATTGAATATGAAATAAAAACCCCTCCGATGATCCCGGGTAAAAACCAGTTGAACACTCCCGGCAAAAAGCCATTTACCACAAAAAAAGCGGACACTGCTGCAATATAACCTCCAGATATATGCCCTATGTGAATCTTTAGCCAGTCCTTTCTGATTTGATGTGGATTTTTTAATTCCAGTAGATTTTTTAAAGCAAAAAGTAGTCCAACGAACCCAAATACGCCGGCGACGATGTGGAAAGATTTTGAGACCCATATTGGAATAATAATCATAGCAATACAACACGCCAGCATTGTCATATGAATATATTTGTCAATGGTGAAAGTATGTAAATGATTTTTGTATCTGATGGCTCTTTTACCGATAATGATGAAGTAACCGCTGAAAATACCTACTGAAAATAAAAATGGATTATAGTGATCCGGCATGACGGCTACCACTAAAGAGAAAACTATAGAAATGCCCAGTGAATAATAAAATAATCGACCTCCATAAATATGGGCTTTGCTACCCTTTTTAGTAAATATGGCGATACTTCCGGACAACAAAGCTACTCCGCCAAGGGCTGCATGGATAAGAATAAGTGTTTTTAAAACTTCAGTAAAGTACATCTCTTTTTATTTAATTGTTGATGATATTGATTTGACACAACAAAGATGAGAGATGATGATTTAGTACACAAATAGATGGGTCTTATGGCAATTTTTTGTGGTAAAGTGCAAATTGCATTTTACCCCTATTATTTGCTATTGACCACAAAAATATTGATAATCAAATTGTTACAAAATAACGACTTGATGGTATGTATAAAATTTGTACTTTTTTTTGATAAAATTAGAACAGATTGGTTAGTTCCAATTAGAATTATGTTTATTCAAAAATTTGCTCAACTAACCCCCGGGCCGCTGGAGGGGAGTGCTGCACACTTCATAAACTTAAATTTTCCAATAAAATCGTAGTATTACCATAAAAAATAAGAATTTGAATTACTCTTTATTCATAAGGCTTTTTACTGTCTCGACCTGAGACCTTGAGACAGGAATTTTTTGATGGACATCAGCAATCGTAATTCGTGTATTGGTTATGTTACCTTCGATGTGCTGAATTTTGTGTGAATTGATAATATAAGATCTGTGGCATCTAAAAAACGTTGGGCCCAATTGTTGTTCGATTTCCGTTAATGTATTGCGCAACATTCGCTTGGAGAGCAGATTTTTTTCTTTCATATATAAAATAACGTAATTGTCTTCTGATTTTACTAGTAGTAAGTCGTCGGACAGCAATTTGATGTTTTCATTTTTACCTGCACCTATTATATTCAGGAGATCCTTATGTTTTTCGGCAGTTAGTGAGATCTCAAGCTCATTAACCGGAGTAACAAATTTTACTTCTCTGTATTTTTGATAGATAAATAATAGATACACAGTCACTGGTACAACAGATACTGTTGTTGCAATTCTAAAAAAATATAAAAATTGATTCCATTCAAATCCCGAAGAAAATAAAAGAGACCAATACATATAACATACCACCTGACAAGTCAAAATGGTGAAAAACAAAAACACCACTTCATCAAATACAGACCATCTGTCCAGTCTTTTATCGCTGATGAGCCAAGTGGAGATTTTAAAAAATATCAGGCCGGTAAAAAAAATGATGATTCCATACCCGCACAATAAATAATACTTATAAGGGTGATCAAAATCTGATGTCCCAAATGGCTGAAATACCACTAATATAAAAACTATCGTGGCACTGATGCCCGCCATGGTTCGGATAAAAGAACCAGCCGATGGTTTGGGATATGGGGTTTGTTTGATACTCATGAACATTTAAAAAGTCAAATGTAATAAATATACTCAAAATAAATTTGTTTTCAAAAATAGTCATAGTGAGTCTTTGATTTTCAGTAAGACCGAAGTTTCTCTTTAAAGACACTTTTTTTAAATGTTATTGGACTTTGCGCCTTTGAATGTAAAATCACTTTTTCGGGATTGAAATCAAATATAGACTTGAAGTAAGTCCTGCGCTCAATGTCTTAGGCTTGTTAAGTCAGATCGTGAGAAAAACTAATCTCTAACCATCTTTTTCAAAAGAAAAATAATACGAATATCATCATCCTTCACGCGTATATAATTTGTATCTATCAATTGAAATCCCAAACTTGAAAGAAAGTTGAGCGCATCCATGTTACTTTTGAATTCGACATAATCACCACGTTTATCAGCTACCCTTTTCAGTCTATTATTGAGAAACTTGGTCTCTTGTCCGTAGTCCAACTCCAGAAATACTTTTGTACTTAATGTAAGATTACAAGCTTCGGCTGTTATGTATTGAGCATTTATTGAGTCAATAGGAAAACCATTGATATTATATTCATAACTATTTTGACCTTTGCTTTCCAATACAAAGAAAGTTGTGATAAAGATGAATAAAAATAGTTTCATATCTTGTATTTTAGTGTGATTTAATATTTCAAAGATAAGGGCATCAATTTTGGAAAACAGTTATGAAGTATTTAATTTTTATATTCATTTTCACAAAAAAAAGTGTCCTAATACACTGTACTAGGACACTTATATCATACTTATGATTAAAGTAAATCTAATTCTAAACTTTATGTCAGAAAAAACTATCTACGCTTCTTCCCCACTAAATACCGCTTTCAAGTAAGATCTATTCATAAAGGCGATATTCTCTAGTTTGATTTCTTTTGGACATTCAGCTTCGCAAGCGCCTATATTGCTGCACATACCGAATCCTTCCTTGTCCATCTGTGCTACCATCGCTTGTGCCCGTCTGTCGGCTTCTACTTCTCCTTGTGGCAAGTGACCTAAATGGGCAATTTTGGCGGCTGTAAACAACATAGCTGATCCATTTGGGCATGCCGCCACACATGCACCGCAACCGATACAAGCTGCAGCTTCAAATGCTTTTCCTGCTCTTCCTTTTTCTATTGGAATGGCATTGCCATCCGGTGCCTGACCTGCATTGACAGAGATATAGCCACCTGCCTGAATGATACGGTCGAAAGCTGATCGGTCCACTACCAAGTCTTTCACCACCGGAAACGCACTTGCTCTGTATGGTTCTACTACGATGATGTCACCATCTTTGAAGTGTCTCATATGGAGCTGACACGTCGTAGTACCAGAATTTGGACCATGCGGCTGACCATTGATGACCAAGCTACATGTGCCACAGATACCTTCACGGCAATCGTGATCAAAGGCTACAGGTTCTTTTTTTTGACTGATTAGGTCTTCATTGAGTACATCCAGCATCTCAAGGAATGACATGTGTTCGTTGGCGACCACAGGATAGGTGTCAAAACTTCCTGATGTTTTATTATTTTTTTGTCTCCAGATTTTTATTTTCAATTTCATATCTGCGCTCATAATGGATATTTTATCAGGATTATTTATAAGATCTTGTTTTCAATTCTACATTTTCGAAGACCAACGGTTCTTTGTGCAGGATGGGTTGGGTTTCGTTCCATTCCCAAGCCGCTACATAAGCGTACTCATCATCTTTTCTTTGAGCTTCGCCATCTTCGGAGACCGATTCTTCACGGAAGTGACCACCGCAAGACTCATTTCGGTTTAAAGCATCTACCATCATTACTTCTCCCAATTCCATAAAATCAGCTACTCTGAGTGCTTTTTCGAGCTCAGGATTAAACTCTTCATTACTTCCGGGTACGAAGACATCTTTATAGAACTCTTCTCTCAATGCTCTGATCATTTGACGACCCTTGTTAAGTCCATCAGCATTTCGCGCCATACCACAGTATTCCCATACGATCTTACCCAAACGTCTGTGGAAGCTCTCTACAGATTGGTTTCCTTTGATATTGAGCAATTTGTCGATGAGCATTTTGGTTGCTTTTTCTGCTTCGATAAATTCTGGTGTATCGTTTTTAATGATTGGTGTCGATATTTCATTGGCTAAAAATGTACCAATAGTATATGGAATGACGAAATATCCATCAGCTAGTCCTTGCATCAAGGCAGAAGCTCCAAGTCTATTGGCTCCATGATCAGAGAAATTACACTCACCTAAGGCAAATAATCCTGGTATATTGGTCTCTAAGTTATAATCTACCCATACGCCACCCATGGTATAGTGGACAGCAGGATATATTTTCATCGGCTCTTTGTATGGATTTTCACCTGTAATCTTTTCGTACATTTCGAATAGGTTACCATATTTATCTGAAACCTCTTTTCGGCCCAAATCCATTATATCCTCATGAGAAATATTGGTCAAGCCCTGCATGTTTGCTTCGGACTTTCCATATCTTTCAAAAGCCGCTGAAAAATCCAAAAATACAGCTAATCCTGTCGGACTAACGCCATGACCTTTGTCACATTCCACTTTCGCAGCTCTTGAAGCAACGTCTCTAGGTACAAGATTACCGAAGGCAGGATATCTTCTCTCAAGGAAGTAATCCCTATCTTCTTCATTTATAGTGACACCTTTCAACTTTCCTTGCTGGATAGCTTGAGCGTCTTCTTTTTTCATGGGCACCCAAACACGTCCGTCATTACGGAGTGACTCTGACATCAACGTCAGTTTGGACTGATATTCACCTGAAACAGGGATACAAGTCGGGTGTATCTGTGTAAAACATGGATTGGCCATGAGTGCACCTTTTTTTACGGACTTCCACGCTGCGGTTACATTACAAGTCATGGCATTGGTCGAAAGATAAAAAACATTACCATATCCACCTGTAGCTATCACTACCGCATGAGCTGCGTGTCTCTCGAGCTCCCCAGTCAATAGATTTCTGGCTATGATACCACGAGCTTTACCGTCTACTTTGACGAGTTCGAGCATTTCGTGCCTATTATACATGGTCACTGTACCGAGTGCTATCTGACGTGAAAGTGACTGATAGGCACCTATCAATAATTGTTGGCCGGTTTGTCCTCTAGCGTAGAAGGTACGAGATACTTGGACGCCACCAAATGACCTGTTTTCTAGCAATCCACCATATTCACGGGCGAAAGGTACACCTTGTGCTACACACTGATCTATAATATCTACACTGCATTCTGCCAGACGATGTACGTTTGCTTCACGTGCTCGGTAGTCACCACCTTTGATGGTATCATAAAATAATCGGTAGACACTATCGCCATCATTGGCGTAGTTTTTTGCAGCATTGATACCACCTTGAGCGGCGATACTATGCGCTCTCCTAGGGCTATCGTGGAAGGTAAAACATTTTACTGCATAACCTAACTCACCGAGTGAGGAAGCTGCTGCTGCACCTGCCAAGCCTGTACCTACTACGATAACTTCCAGTTTTCTTTTATTATTGGGCGCAACGATGGGCATGGTGGATTTATACTTTGTCCACTTTTCTGCTAAAGGTCCTCCAGGTATTTTTGAATTTAAACTCATTTTATTTGTTTTTAAAACCCAACAATTTAATTTAAAAAGGATTTTTTACGTTAAGTACGATTACATTGATTTAATAAAAAAATGCCATATCGGAATAATAGCAAATCCCAGTGGAATCAATACAGCATAAGCTTTCCCTACATTCTTAATAAGCGGTGTGTATTTTTTATGATTGATGCCCAAAGTCTGAAAAGCACTCTGAAATCCATGCCATAAGTGAAATGAAAGTACGGACATACCCACAAGATATGCAGCTACAATCCACCATTGGCTGAAAGCTGTAGAAACTCGGCTATACAAATCTCTTACCTCAGGAAATCCTTCATAGCTCATCATTGCCAATTCGTCAGTAAACTTCATTTTATACCAAAAATCTCCCATGTGTATAAAGATGAAGGCAAGTATAAGTGTACCTAACAAAGCCATGTTATGTGATGCCCAAGTGGTCTTGTTAGTGTTAGAAACGGCATATTTTTGTCCTTTGGCAGACTTATTGTAAAGTGCTAACGAAATTCCTACAATAGCATGAAGAATGATAAAAAAGTAATTGCCATAAGCCACGATTTTGATCAAAGGGTTATGCGTCATAAAGTATGCGTATGTATTAAAGGCTTCTCCGCCATCATCTTTTAGTAGTTGAAGGTTGCCTATGAGATGCACGACAAGAAACAATATCAGGAAAAGTCCAGTAAGGCTCATGAGCAACTTTTTCCCAATACTAGAGCCAAAAAAGGTAAGTAACCACTTCATAAATTGTCATTTTTAGTAATAGTGCAAAACTACACATAGTAATAGGAAATTTTCCTATCTGTTTTTGACTTTTTTTTATTTAGAATAATTCTACTTATTGTGCGAAGGAGTCGTAGATGTGGGAAGATCTCACCTTTGTGGTAGGGAGTAGCCTAGCAAAATATTACATTTGAATGAGTGAATGATTTGGTGATTTGGTGATCTGGGGATCTGGTGATCTGGTGATTTGGTGATCTGGTGATCTGGTGATTTGGTGATTTGGTGATTTGGTGATTTGTACATCTGATTTCCAAAAATTCTAAATATTATTTGTAAAACATTTACATTCGCAGCATAAAATTTAAATTATGTTTGGGTTAAGTAAAAAAGAAGTATTACGTAAAGAAAAATTCAGATTTCTGTGCGGCGCAAATGATATGGAGTTTTCAGATAAAGACGAATATGGCACCAAAGCATACCTTAAGTCTTTTGAACTTTTTAAGATAACCAATGGAAAGATTAGGAACTTAAGTCAAAAAAAGTCTTCTTCTATGGACACAGAAATCAATCTATTTGATTATAAATATACGGTTTCGACTGGTAAAACTTACCATGTATTTGATCAGACTGTATATTTTGTCAATTCAAAACTGCTTGGCTTACCGGAATTTCGTATGAAACCTGAACACTTGGGCCATAAAATAGCTGATTATTTGGGTTGGGAAGACATAGACTTTGAAAAATACCCTGCTTTTTCGGAGAAATATCATCTTACCGGCGAACATGAAGAATTTATCCGCCATACCTTTGATGACGATATATTGAAGTTCTTTTCCACCACCAGCGGCTGGACCATTGAGGCTGCCAATTATTATATGATATTCTATTCGCACAATAGTCTGGTACCGGAAAATATATTGGCAGATTTCTTCAGATTGGGCAATGGAATTTTTGATTTGTTTAAAACGATGCAAAAATAAAATGAATAAAGTATTGACCAACATATTTTTGGTTTTTGGAGTCTTGTGGTTTTATTCTTGTTCAAAACTTTCAGAAAAAAATATTATGCCAAATCCTCCCAATACTATTTACATTGGTGATGTACTTCATGTCGACCAATCTGAAGTTTCCAATATCAGTACAGGGAATATCTATATTATTTAACATACAAATATTCCGTTCCAACGCTATATTTGCAAGCTTTACTAGACACACTTGTTTGGGATTACCAGGACACTTGTTTTACATACATGGTATTTGAGTATTTAAGAAATCCTTTGTTTGATGAATATCCTGTGGTAGGTGTTTTTTATGATCATGCCATAAATAAAGTATTCGTGGTACCGAATACATATATGTCGCTTATTGAAACAATACAAATATAACTTTTCTTTTACTTCCGTACATATACGTCCGTAATCGGACAAAACATTCGCCTTATGTAACCGTTAATTAACTGGTTGTCAACAATATAAATATTTGGCATAGGGATGGTACTGTTTCTGGTATAATTATCATATACATATGGATAAAGTATTGCCAAAGAAATTTTGGAACAGGCAGCGAATCATATTAATCGCTCTGGGAGTTATATTTTTGAGTTTTGTAATCTGGCAGGTAGCTTTTGCAGACAAAAGAAGCAAACTCAACGTTGACGCCGAAAAGCTTACTGTATCAGAAGTCATTGAAGGAAATTTTGATGAATATATCATTATCCAGGGAGTCGTACAACCATTAAAAACCATACAGCTTGATGCAATTGTAGGCGGCTATGTCACCCAAAAGTTGGTTGATGGTGGCAGTATGGTGAAAGATGGTGATATTATACTTAGACTGGAAAATCAGCAACTTAAACTTAACTTCCTTCAGTCAGAAACAGAGGCCAGCAGATTGGTTAATGATCTTCAGAATACTCGTCAGAGACTCAAGGTAGAAAAGTTCAACTTACAAAAGACACTCAGTGACCTGGATTTTCAAATGGCTCAAGCTAAAGATGTTTGGGATCGAAATGAAAAACTAAAATCTTCCAATATGGTTTCCGATTTGGATTATCAAAAGTCCAAAAGAGATTATGATCGGCTGGTAAAACAACGACAAATAGAAATAGAATCACAAAAATATCAACAGGAAAATGCTGAATTGCAAATCAGACAACTGGAAGGTACACTTATCCGAACTCAAAAGAACGTTGATCTATGGCGACAAACGCTCGAAAACCTGGTGGTGAAAGCTCCAGTTACTGGCTTATTATCATCTATCAATGTAGAAATGGGATCAAATATCAATCAGGGGCAGAATATTGGTCAGATCGACGATATGAATGGCTTTAAGCTGAGGGCTGATATCGACGAACACTACATATCCAGAATTTTTACAGGCTTGAAAGCTAATTTTGAATTTAATAATGGCAAATACGAAATGGAAATCATAAAGGTGTATCCGGAAGTACGAAGTGGTCGGTTTGCTGTTGACATGTCTTTTGTTGCCAAAGCACCTGAAGGCATACGGCGTGGACAGTCCTCACCTGTCAAGCTTGAATTGGGCCAATCTCAGAAAGCTAAACTGCTACCTGTTGGTGGCTTTTTCTCTGATACTGGCGGCAATTGGGTTTATGTGGTAGAAGGTAATACCAAGAGAGCGGTAAAAAGAAAAATTTCGCTTGGTCGCAAAAATCCTAACTATTATGAAGTATTGGATGGCTTAAATGCCGGAGATAAAGTGATCACGAGTTCTTACAGTAATTTTGGGGATAAGGAGGTGTTGGAGTTTTAGGGAGGTTGAAAGGGAGAAAGGAGAAAGGTTGAAAGGTTGAAAGGGAGAAAGGGAGAAAGGAGAAAGGGAGAAAGGAGAAAGGGAGAAAGGAGAATGGGAGAAAGGAG
>Ga0105047_10017659_pt1 | contig 11105 bp, 10 predicted proteins | sample MAT04_FD_78384 | JGI IMG/M metagenome (GOLD analysis project Ga0105047, IMG submission 78384) | Freshwater microbial communities from Lake Fryxell liftoff mats and glacier meltwater in Antarctica - MAT-04 (megahit assembly) | ecosystem: Environmental > Aquatic > Freshwater > Ice > Liftoff...
CGGCGACGCCGGCCCGCTCATCACCTGGGGCTTGGTGATCACGCGCGGCCCGCAGAGCGTGCCGCAGCCGCGCAGCCGGCAAAACCTGGGCATCTACCGCCAGCAGGTCATCGGCCCGCGCGACGTGATCATGCGCTGGCTGGCCCACCGCGGCGGTGCGCTGGACTTCCGTGAATTCGCCCGTGCCAACCCCGGCCAGGCATTTCCCATGGCGGTGGCGCTGGGCGCTGACCCTGCCACCATCCTGGGCGCAGTTACACCGGTGCCCGACAGCCTGTCGGAATACCAGTTCGCCGGCCTGCTGCGCGGCAGCCGCACCGAGCTGGTGGCCTCGGGGGTGGGCGAGGGCGGACTGATGCTGAATGTGCCGGCGAGTGCTGAATTTGTGCTGGAAGGCCACATCCCGACCGCGCCGCCAGGCTTTGTGGGTGAGTCAGCGCATGGCGTGAAGACCAAGGAAAAAGGCGGTTACCTGCATGCGCTGGAAGGCCCGTTTGGCGACCACACGGGCTACTACAACGAACAAGACTGGTTCCCGGTGTTCCGGCTGAACCGGCTGACCCACCGGCGCGATCCGGTTTACCACTCCACCTACACCGGCAAACCGCCTGACGAGCCGGCCATCCTGGGCGTGGCGCTCAACGAAGTGTTCGTGCCCATCCTGCAGAAACAATTTCCGGAAATAGTCGACTTCTACCTGCCGCCCGAGGGCTGCAGTTACCGCATGGCCGTGATCAGCATCAAAAAAGCCTACCCCGGCCACGCCAAGCGCGTGATGTTCGGGCTGTGGAGCTTTCTGCGCCAGTTCATGTACACCAAGTTCATCGTCGTGACCGATGACGATGTGAACGTGCGCGACTGGAAAGAGGTGATGTGGGCGATCACCACCCGGATGGACCCGGTGCGCGACACGCTGCTCGTGGAAAACACGCCGATCGACTACCTGGACTTTGCCTCGCCGATCAGCGGCCTGGGCGGCAAGATGGGCCTGGACGCGACCAACAAGTGGCCGGGCGAGACCCACCGCGAATGGGGCCGAACCATCACCATGGACCCAGCGGTCGAGAAGCGCGTGGCAGAGTGGGTGGAAGAGCTGCAGCGGCCGAGCGGAGGGCGCCCGGGCTAACGGGCCATCGATAGCCAAAGGAAAACCCGTGCGGGAAAGTGCTTGCGGTCGGCGCCGTGCAGGCGTACTCTGCGCAGGCGCTCCCTGGAGCGCATCACCGATGGCGCAGTCTCTGCGCGTCAGGAGCCCCGCAACACCTGTGTGCGGAGCCCCACTGGCGGCTTCGGCCGTCCGCCCCTTCGAACTGGCAACGGTACGAGGGGGTTTCTACTTCTGGGGATCGGCAACTGCTGACGCCCGGCTGGTGTCAACGGCTGTCCCGATCAGGCGCACGCGCACGCCGTCCAGGGCCACCACCTGGCCAGCGCGAAGCTTCTTGCCACGGCGCAGTTCCGCCTGGCCATCAACCTGCACCTTGCCAGCCTGGATGAGTGTCTTGGCGGCGCCGCCGCTGGGTGCCAGTCCGGCAGCCTTGAGCAAGGCGTCCAGCGTGATGTGTTCGCTGTGCAGGGTGAACTCGGTCTCGCGCATCAGGCGCTGACTCCCAACTCAAACTCCTGCGCCAGCAAGGCGTAGGAATGGCGGCGCACCGCTGGGTCGTGGGCCCAGGTGTTGACCACCAGCTCGGTCAGCCCCAGTTCAACCGCGAGCGCCCGCAGTTGCCGCCCCACCTGAGCGGCCGTGCCCACCAAGGCGCGGCGTCGGGTGGCATCGACAACAACCTGCTCGGCGGCATTGAAGCCGCGTGCGGCGATGGCGTCGCTGCTCTGCAGCGGCCCCAACAGGCCCTGTTGCCGGTCCACGCGCCAGCGTTCCCGGCCCAGGGCGTGGTGGCGGGCGTCGGCCTGGGTGTCAGCGGCCAAAGCCCAGACACAGAGGGTCGGCTGCGCAGTGGGATGGCGGTCGCTGCGCCGGTAAAGCGTTCGGTACAGGTGCAAGGCTTGTTCGACGCCTTGGCCGTCCATGAAGAAGTAGGCAAAGGCGTACGGCAAGCCCAGGTGCGCAGCCAGTTGCGCGCCGTAGTCGGAACTGCCCAACACCCACAGTTCAGGCGCGCGCTCAAAGCCACCCGTGCCAACGGGAGCATTGGGCCGCGCGACGACGCCACGGTGCGTCAGGCCCCGGGTCCAGGCCTGCAGGTCCAGTACCTGTTGCGGAAAGTCGTCGGCCCCAGGGCTGGCGCCGGGGTTGAGCAACTGTGCGGTGCGCTGGTCGCTGCCCGGCGCGCGGCCAACCCCCAGGTCAATGCGCCCGGGCGCCAGGGCATCCAGCACGCGAAACTGCTCGGCCACTTTCAGCGCCGCGTAATGCGGCAACATGACGCCCGCGCTGCCGATGCGGATGCGCGAGGTGCGCGCGGCGATGGCCGCCATCAGCACTTCCGGTGCGCTGCCCACGATGGTGGGCATGCCGTGGTGTTCGCTGACCCAGAAGCGGCTGTAGCCCAGGGCCTCTGCATGCACGGCCAGGTCCAGCGTGTCGCGGATGGCGTGGTCCTCGCCCCGGCCCGCGCAAGCCACTGATTGGTCCAGGACAGAGAGCTTCAAGCTTGCGCCAGCCAACAAGGTTCAAGCCGCCGCTTTGATCATGTCCGCCGCTTTTTCGGCCAGCATGATGGTCGGCGCCGTGGTGTTGCCCGAGACGATGCGCGGCATGATGGACGCGTCGACCACGCGCAGACCTCGCAGGCCGTGCACCCGCAATTGCGCGTCGACCACATCGTCAGGGCCAGGCCCCATGCGGCAGCTGCCCACGGGGTGGTAGATGGTGTCTGCGGCATTGCGCACAAAGGCGGCGATCTGCTCGTCGGTTTGTGCCGTGGCCGAACGTGCCAATTCTTTGCCGCCCAGGCCACCCAGCGCCGGCTGACTGAGCAGCGTGCGCATCAGCTTGAAGCCGCGCACCAGGCGCTGCAAGTCGTCGTCCACGGCAAAAAAGGCTGGGTCGATAAGCGGTGCAGCCAGCGGGTCTTTGCTCGCCAAGGTGAGGCTGCCCCGGCTTTGCGGGCGCAACAGGCAGACATGGCAGACGTAGCCGCGCCCGAACACGGTTTTGCGGGCGTGGTCCACCACCTTGATCGGGGCAAAGTGCAGTTGCAAATCCGGCGTGGCCTGGTCACTCGTGCTGCGGATGAAACCGCCGGCTTCGGCGAAATTGGTGGTCAACAAGCCGCGGCGGCTGCTGGCCCAGTCGAAGATGCCTTTGACAATGTCCCATACGCCACCGGGCGACAAGCCCATCATCTCTTTCAGGTGCGGTGCGGCGTAGGCTTGGGTGACGTCGATGTGGTCGTGCAGATGCTGGCCGACGCCCGGCAGGTGGTGCACGGTTGCAATGCCGTGCAGCTGCATCTGCGCACCGTCGCCCACGCCTGAGAGCAGCAGCAACTGTGGTGACTGCAAGGCGCCGGCACACAGCAGCACTTCGCGCCGGGCTTGCAGCTCTCGGGTGGCGCCGCCTTGCTGCAAGGCCACGCCGGTGGCGCGTTTGCCGTCGCCGTTGTTGCTGAACAGCACGCGCAGCACGCTGGCGTCGGTCAGCACCTGCAGGTTCTTGCGCTGGGGCAGGTGGGGCGTCAAATAGGCCTTGGCCGCGCTGAAACGCTCGCCACCGCGCTGCATCACCTGGTAGGGGCCTACGCCGTCTTGAGTGCCAGCGTTGAAGTCTGCGTTGGCTGCGTGGCCGGCTTGCACGCCGGCTTGAACAAAAGCGGCCGAATAGCGGTTGGGCGACAGCAGATCCGCGACGTTCAGCGGGCCGCCCCGGGCGTGCCAGGCATCCGTGCCGCGCTCGTTGTGTTCGGCGCGCAGGAAGTACGGCAGCACGTCGGCCCAGGCCCAACCGGGATTGCCCAGTTCCGCCCAGTGGTCGTAGTCCTCACGCTGGCCGCGGACGTAGATCTGCGAGTTGATGGACGTGCTGCCGCCCAGCACCTTGCCGCGCGGCTGGTAGCCGCGCCGCCCGTTCAAGCCAGGCTGGGGCACGGTCTCGAAGCTCCAGTTGGCAATGCCAGCCTTGACCATCGCCGCGTAGCCAGCCGGGCAATGGATGAGCGGGCTGGTGTCGCGGCTGCCGGCTTCGACCAGGCAGACGCTGACCTGCGGGTCTTCGCTGAGCCGAGAGGCCAACACGGACCCGGCCGCGCCGGCACCCACCACGATGTAGTCAAACATGAAATTCACTGACATTGAACGCTGAGTTGCTGAAGGCGGCGGCGCTGTGCCACGCGCCCATCGGGCCGAAGGACGCTTCAGCCGCGGTGAATGGGGTCGATCCAGGCCACGGCTTCGGGCGCTTCGGCGGCTTCGATGTCCAGGTTCACCGCCACGGCTTCACCATCACTGCGCACCAGCACACATTCCAGACGCTCGGTGGCGCTGGCGTTGATTTCCTGGTGCGGCACATAGGGCGGCACGTAAATGAAGTCGCCCGGGCCGGCTTCGGCCGTGAACTCCAGGCTGTCGCCCCAGCGCATGCGTGCCTGGCCTTTGACGACGAAGATGACGCTCTCCAAAGCGCCGTGGTGGTGGGCACCGGTCTTGGCGCCGGCATGGATGTGCACCGTGCCGGCCCATAACTTTTGCGCGCCGACGCGGGCGAAAGTGATGGCCGCCTGGCGGTCCATGCCCGGCGTTTGTGCGGTGTTGCTGTCGAGCTGGTCGTGGCGCACGACCTGTACGCCGTTGTGCTTCCAGGCCGGGACTGGCGCAGCGGACATGGAGGAGTCAGAGTCGGAGTCAGAGTCGGAGTCGGGTTTCACGGGGATCAGTCTTCAAGCACTGTGGCTTCATTGTGGCCGCCGCTGAACATGCCCACAGGCGCGATTGCTAGAGGCGCAACTCCAAAAAACTCAGGCCCGCGCCAAAGCCCGCTCGTTGTCGTCCAGCGTGATCGGCTGGCCGTGCGGCGTGCGCGTCGCAGCCTCGGCCCAGGCGTGTTCCAGGGCCTGCAGCGCCTCGCTGTCGGCCAGCCCTTTGGCAAGCACCAAGGTCTCCAGCGCGTCCAGCCAGTGGCGGTAGTAGGTGTCGCCGTGGTCGGGGTCGCCGCTGGCTTGAGCATGGGCAATGGCCGTTGCCAGCGCGGCCGCCCACTCCGGCCAGCTGAAGGCACCGCGTTCGTGCAAAGCCAAGGTCAGCGCGAAGGCCTGGGCTTGCCAGGGCGCGCTGAAAACCGGTCTTGCGGCCGGGTCTGCAAAGGGCAGTGCCGCGTCGTTGCTGGCCTGTTGCCGTGGGCTTGTCATTCAGGTCGCGGCCTCGAGGCAGGGCTCCCAGGCATCCACCGAAATGCAGGTGTTGGGTTCAGCATCAACACCCCACAGGTCCTCGCCCGCGAACACCACGCTGTAGAGCCAGGTCGGCGCTTCGTCGAACGGCTGGCCCGGGTCTGACGCAGCATGGCGGTCGGCAAACACATGGGTGCCGTGCACCAGCGTCACCACACCCGCGTGCCCGCGGACATAGCGCGGCAGCCGGGTGTGGGCGCTGGGGTGCCTGTTCAAGGCGCGTACGCGCTGGCCCAGGCCAAAGCGCGCGGGCGCCACTGCGGCTCGCGCGGTGGGGGTGCCGCGGGCCAACGCGGGCGCGACCGTTTCTGCACGCAGCACCCGCGCCACCGGGAGGGCCGGGTCGATGGCGTGGCCGGCGGTCAGTTCAGCGGCGCTGACCAAGCCGCGTTGGCGCAGCAAATGCTCCAAACCCAGGATCCAGATGCGGTAGTAACTGCTGGCCAGGTAGGTGGCTGGCGGCAAGCTCTCGCGCGCTGAGCGTGATTGGTCGATGTTCCATTGCCCGGTTGCCCCCATTGCCAGCGTCAGGCCCAAGGCGCGGCGCTCCCAGGGAGCGTGGAACAGCGGTTCGTTTGGCGCGCCGTTCAGCACCGGGCCAAAGCCGTGCTGGCCGCCCATGTCGTGCGGGCCGTTCATGGGGCGGCAGGGCTCAAGGCCAAGCCCGTGCCGATCATCGAATCACGCGTGACCAAAGCGGCCAGCTGCGCCTGGCTGAAGCCATCGGTGCCAACCGGACGCTGCGGGACGACGAGATATCGAATCTCGGCCGTTGAATCCCATACTCGCACCGTCGTGCTGGCAGGCAGCGCCACACCAAAATCAGCCAGCACCGCACGGGGTGCCGCCACCGCGCGTGACCGGTACGGCGCGGACTTGTACCAAACCGGTGGCAGGCCCAGCACCGGCCAGGGGTAGCACGAACACAGCGTGCACACCACCAGGTGGTGTTCAGTGGTGGTGTTGAACACGGCCACCATGTGTTCGCCCTGGCGGCCACCAAACCCCATGGCGGCAATTGCAGCGGTGGCGTCCTTCTCCAGGTGTTGGCGAAAGGCCGCATCCAGCCAAGCTCGGGCCACCACGCTCGCGCCGTTGTGCGGCCCGACCTCGGACTCGTAGGTTTCGATCAGCCGTTCGATCGCCGCGGGGTCAACGTAGCCCTTTTCGGTCAGCAGCGTTTCCAGCGCGCGCACACGCCGGTCCATTTCGCTGAGCTCGCTGTGACTGTCGGCCTGGTCGTGGGGATGGGTGTGACCCGTGCTCATCGACTCAGTGTAGGGCCCCATGGTGTTGTGGTTGTGTCGACACACCGCGTCCCGATAATGCGTGTCCCCTCCGTCAGACAAAACCACCCGTGTTCCAGCGCTTCGAACGTCTTGTGCAGCCGTATCCGGATGCACCCGCCACCCCGCCTCCCATGGCGTTTTTTGCGTTCCTTTGGGCGTGTTCGAAGGGGGTGCGGCCGTACATCCTGCTGGTGACGCTGTTCACTGCCTGCATCGGCGCGTTTGAGGCGCTGCTGTTTTCGATGATGGCCCACGTGGTGGACGTGCTGGCCAAGGTCAAGCCAGAGAATTTCTTCGCGCAGGAAGGTGCGACGCTGAAAGTGCTGAGCGCCGTGCTGGCCGTCAGCGTGGTGTTTGCGGCCATGCAGGCACTGTTCAAGTACCAGGGCCTCTACAGCAACTTTCCCATGCGCTTGCGCTGGAACTTCCATCGCGCCATGCTGGAACAAAGCATGGGCTTTTATCAGGACGAGTTCGCCGGGCGGATTGCCACCAAGGTGATGCAGACGGCGCTGGCGGTGCGCGACACGTGGTTGATATTCGCCGACATCCTGGTCTATGTCGTCATCTACTTCGTCACCCTGCTGGTCGTGGTGGCGGCCTTTGATGCCTGGCTGTTGTTGCCCTTCCTGGGCTGGCTGGCGCTGTACGCGCTGACACTGTCCTATTTCGTGCCACGCTTGGGCAAAGTGGCGCAGGCCCAGGCCGATGCGCGCAGTTTGATGACAGGCCGCATCACCGACGCCTACACCAACATCGCCACCGTGAAGCTGTTTTCGCATTCACAACGCGAGGCCCACTTTGCGCGCGGGGCGATGCAGGAATTCATGGTCTCGGCCTACGGGCAGATGCGCATGGTCACGGCCTTCGAGGTCATCAACCAGCTGCTGAGCGTGTTGCTCATTGCCAGTACAGCCGGCATCTCACTGTGGCTGTGGGTGGGCGGCCAGGTGGGTGTGGGTGCCGTGGCCGCGGCCAGTGCGATGGCCTTCCGCTTGAACGGCATTTCGCACTGGGTGATGTGGGAGATGGCCAGCTTGTTCGAACACATCGGCACCGTGCAAGACGGCATGGCCACCCTGTCCAGGACACGCTCGGTGGTGGACAGGCCCAATGCATCAACTTTGGCCGTTAGCCGCGGTGAAGTGCGCTTTGAGAACGTGGTGTTTGCCTACGGTGGCAAGAAGCCGGTCATCGACAACCTGAACCTGGTCATTCGGCCCGGCGAAAAGATCGGCCTGGTGGGGCGCTCGGGCGCGGGCAAGAGCACGGTGGTGAACCTGTTGCTGAGGCTATACGACCTGGAGCAGGGCCGCATCCTGATCGACGGCCAGGACATCGCTGGCGTCACTCAGGAGAGCCTGCGCCGCGCCGTCGGCATGGTCACGCAAGACACCTCGCTGTTGCACCGATCGGTCCGCGACAACATCAACTACGGCCGGCCCGGCGCCAGCGACGCCGAGATGCAGCGCGCGGCCGAGCGTGCCGAGGCCCACGACTTCATCCAGGGGCTGACAGATGCCAAAAACCGCCACGCTTACGACGCCCATGTTGGCGAGCGCGGCGTCAAGCTCTCGGGCGGACAGCGCCAGCGCATCGCCATTGCCCGCGTGATGCTCAAAGACGCGCCGGTGCTGCTGCTCGACGAAGCCACCAGCGCGCTGGACAGCGAGGTTGAGGCGGCTATCCAGCACAGCCTGTACCGCTTGATGGAAGGCAAGACGGTGGTGGCCATCGCCCACCGCTTGTCAACCATCGCCGCCATGGACCGACTGGTGGTGATGGACAAGGGCCGCGTGGTGGAGGTGGGCGACCACGCCAGCCTGCTGGCAGCCGGCGGCATCTACGCTCGCCTGTGGGCGCACCAGAGTGGCGGGTTCCTGGGTGAGGATGTCGACGAGAAGGCGCTTGTTTCGGCTTGAGTCGCTAGAACCGGACGCGGCTTGGGCGGGCAGCCACCCGGCCGGTGCACGCCGGGCCGGGGTTTTTACGGCCGCTGCTTCTGAATCGCTCGTTCTGGCACGTCCAGTTCAGCTGGCAGCGTGTCGGCAAAACCATTCAAGGGCATGGGCTCGGTTTCTGGCCAGCCGCTTTGAACGGCAGCGTCGGCCCAGCCACGGGGTTGGCGTTTTGCCGTGGCCAGTTGTGCGGCGGCCGATGCATCGGCACGGGCCAGCACGGCATGCATTTGATGGCGCCGCTCGACTGATCCCACGCTGTCCAGGGCCGCGCTGGCTGGTCGGGCGGGTTTGGCTTGTTCGGCTTGTTGGGCCGATGCGGCTTGCTGCACTTGTTGGTGATGTTCCAGGCTTTGCAGTGCTTGTGACAGGGCTGCCAGCCGGATGTCCACCGCGTGTGCATGGCGTTCCAGCGCAAAGCGCGACGCTTCGTTCGATGCCACGCGCTGTTCAACCTCGTGGAACTTTGCGCGGTGGCGCCACCAGGCCCAAGCGCTCGCGCCCAGCACGATGGCGCCAAGGCCGGCGATGATCAGTGCGAGAGTCTGCATGGGCGGACCTTGGCTGCCAGAGGGTTCATCGGGCGTCAGGCCTGGCGTGCTGGCTGGTCGTGTCTGTGGTTTCGGCCGCGCTGCCCTGGGGGCTGGACTCCGGCGCGTGCGGGCCGACTGCCACGCGCGGCTGCGTGTCCAACCACGGTGCGGCGTCGTGGGCACGGCGGGCTGAGCCCGAGGCCCGGTTCAACGCCTCGGAAGTGACCGTCAGGCTGGTGCTGTTCTCAGTGGCCACTTGCAGACCATCCAGATGCAGGTCCACCGCCGCCGTGGCGCTGCCAGCCGGCGCAGTGGCGCGTTGCGCTGCGGGTTGCGGCGCGACGTTGCGATCGGCAGCTTGCTGCCGCAGATGCTCCCACCCAGCCAAGGCCACTGCGATGCCCAGCAACAGCAATGCCCCTTGACCCAGGCTCTGAAGTAACGCTTCCATGGCGTGGATATCGGCCGTAGCCGGCATCGGCTTGAGCCTGCCGAGGGCCAGGGTTTGAGGTGAATGTGGCGAAGACTGGACAATCGCTGTATGTCTGCCACCCTTGAACGCACCCTGGCACCCGCCGGTCTGCCCACACCGACCCTGACGCCGACGGCGCCCCGGCCGCCCAAAGCCCTGACCGCATACCGCCCCTATTGGGCCAAGCGCTTTGGTCCGGCGCCGTTTTTGCCGATGAGCCGCGCCGAGATGCAGCAACTCGGCTGGGACAGTTGCGACATCGTCATCGTCACTGGCGACGCCTATGTCGACCACCCCAGTTTCGGCATGGCGGTGATCGGCCGCACGTTGGAGGCCCAAGGGTTTCGTGTCGGCATCATCGCCCAGCCCGATTGGCACAGCGCCGAGCCGTTCAAGGCCCTGGGCAAACCGAATCTGTTCTGGGGCGTGGCCGCCGGCAACATGGATTCGATGATCAACCGCTACACGGCGGACCGCAAACTGCGCAGCGACGACGCTTACACCGCCGGTGGCCTGGGCGGCCGCCGGCCCGACCGTGCCACCCTGGTCTACACCCAGCGCTGTCAGGAAGCATTCAATGACGTGCCGGTGGTGATTGGCGGCATCGAAGCCAGCCTGCGGCGCATTGCCCACTACGACTACTGGCAGGACAAGGTGCGTCGCAGCATCCTGGTCGACAGCAAGGCTGACCTGCTGGTCTACGGCAACGCCGAGCGCGCCATCATCGAAGTGGCCCACCGCCTGGCCGCACGCGAGCCGATCGAGCAGATCACCGATGTGCGTGGCACCGCCTTCATGCGCCGAACCGATGCGGCGGGCTGCGCAGCGTTTGTCGACTGGTTCGAGATTGACTCGACCGATGTCGACCGGCCCGGGCGGGTTGATGACTTCATCAACCCGTATCTGACGACGGAAGAAGTTGCCGCCGCGAATGGGGGCGAGTGCACGGCGCAAGCCGAGCAGGACCCTCGCCCTCACCCCAGCTCTCTCCCGCAAGCGGGAGCGGGAGCGGGAGAGGGAGAGGGAGTCAAGCCAACTGTTGTGGCCATGCCCGTTTCGCGCAAGGCCACGGGCGCAGTGAAGCTGCCGCCGCGCGACAAGACCGTGGTGCGCCTGCCCAGTTACGAACAGGTCAAGAGCGACCCCGTGCTCTACGCCCACGCCAACCGGGTGCTGCATCTGGAAACCAACCCTGGCAATGCGCGCGCGCTGGTGCAAGGGCATGGCGCTCGCGACCTGTGGGTCAACCCGCCACCGATTCCCTTGGCCACCGCCGAGATGGACCACGTCTTTGACCTGCCCTATGCCCGTAGCCCGCACCCGGCCTACGCCGACGAACAGGGCGGGCACGACGGGCCGACCAAGATCCCGGCCTGGGAAATGATCCGCTTCAGCGTCAACATCATGCGCGGGTGTTTTGGTGGCTGCACGTTTTGCAGCATCACCGAACACGAAGGCCGCATCATCCAAAGCCGCAGCGAAGACTCGGTGATCCGCGAAATCGA
>Ga0105047_10017660_pt1 | contig 11104 bp, 12 predicted proteins | sample MAT04_FD_78384 | JGI IMG/M metagenome (GOLD analysis project Ga0105047, IMG submission 78384) | Freshwater microbial communities from Lake Fryxell liftoff mats and glacier meltwater in Antarctica - MAT-04 (megahit assembly) | ecosystem: Environmental > Aquatic > Freshwater > Ice > Liftoff...
GCCGGGGCGAGCAGGTAGGACCACTTATCGGCGGTCAGCGTCGCGTTGCTGGCGGTGACTGTTGCACCTTTCCACCCCGACGGGACCGGGGTCCAGTCGGCGAACCGGGACGGCGGGTCGGCGGCTCTCAACGAACCGAGGGATAGTAAAGTGACCAGGAGTGCTGTGATGAGTCGCATAATTGTTGCTCCGGTGTCCCGGCAGTTGTAAGGTCGGTCGCGCCGCACGGCCGCGGATGCTACCGAACTCCACTCCGCGGCGGACCATCAACCCTACGATACTCTTGTGTCAGATACCGACGCAACACAAAAACACGAACTCCGCGCGACACAACCCAACTCTTCTGACAAGCTTTCCCTGACTCGCAACTCTTACGCCGAACGACCCAGCTCACCTGCCGCGCAGAGAGCTTGTGGGAAAACTCAGCACGCATTTTACAGCGGTCAGGTGCAGCGTTTTGTTCGGCTCTTTTGCTGCAACAAACTCGATGACGGCTTGCGTGGAAGGTCCGCGCCGAGCAAAGTTTGATGCGCGAAAAGCTCAAATAGCTACTGCAAGTTGGAGTCACCCAGAGGCGAAGTTCCTGGGGTGGCGTCTGGGACCTCACCAATCACGGCCGCTCAGCCAGTCCTCAGAGTCCTCGAACCCGCACAAGCCGACCAGCCCCGCGATCACCTTGCCGATGTCCTCGCGCTCGATCGTGAATATCCAAGAATCGGCGACTCCGGCGTCCAAGTCGTTAAACCGTTGAACGCAGTCGGACACCTTGGCCTGCACTTGCTCCCGCGATGGCGTTGAGCCGAGTGCGATCAGGCGGTCGATAAGCTGACGAACGGCCTCCTCCGACTGAGCCACCAGTTCGGGCGAGAGGAACTCGTCCCACTGGGCGAACGACCGCTGGTCGTGGCGATGTCGAAGAACAAGCAGGTCCGACACCGAACGCCCTCCGCCGCCGAACGACCCAGCTCAGCAGCCGGGGCCGCTCGGGGAGCTTTGAACCCTGGAACCGCTACATGCGACCCCGGTCTGCTGCAACGCCTGGGGCGGCGTCTGTGTGCCGCACACGGCGACCCCGCAGGCGATCCGCTCGACCGCTGCCAGCCCAGGCGAGGGCTGCTCATCCAGGGCCAACTGCACGATGCCCTCGGCCTCTTCTTGCTCGGCGTCGCTCATGCGTAGGATGCTCCGCACGTTGTTGCCGTACATCCGCTCCGCCAGCTGCGGGGCAAGCGTGCGGAAGTCCGGGCCGTCGGTGCCGAAGTACAGGAAGTGGTCGAACAGCACCTCTGGCCCGCGCTTGTCCTCGACGTACCGCTTGTGTGGTCCGATGCCGACCCAGTTGATCTCCCCGTCGATTCCGTTGGACACGGCCTCTGGGCCGATGCCACCGATCCCGACAACCGCATCGTATTCGCGGTCGCGGACGTCCCCCATGCAGTCGAACGCCCCGAAGCACCCGCTCGCGTCGGGGTCGCCGTTGTGCGTCCGCTTGTAAACCAGAACACGCATCGGGCTTCTCCGCGTCTGTTGCCGAACGACTAAGCTCACCTGCCGCGCAGAGAGCTTGTGAGAAATAGAAACCACACACTTTACAGCGGTCAGGTGCAGCGTTTTGTTCGGTGTCTTGAGCCACAAACTGGACACACCAACTTTTGCTACGCTACCCTGACTAAACGCCACGTACCAACTTTTGTTATCGAACCGCAACAACACTGCCGCGGATGCTACCGAACTCCACGCCGCGGCGGACTACCAACCCTATGATACTCTTGTGTCAGATACCCACGCAACACAATTACACGAACCCCGCGCGAAACAACTCAACTCTTCTGACAAGCTTTCCCTGACTCGCAACTTTTCCACCGAACGACACAGCTCAGCAGCGGCGGGGCCACGGTGAGCTACGAATCTGGGAAAGCCGACATGCCCCCTTCGTCTGCTGCAACGCCTAGGGCGGCGTCTTCACGTGCGATTTCCGGCCAAGACGACTCGAAGCACCACTCAATCGAATCACAATGCAGAACGAAACGCCAGCGGCTCTCGCCAACGTCCTCGGCATCGAAACCGATGATGTCCCAAGGCGGGTTGAGGTCACTGGGGTCGGTCGCGTATACCTCCGCCGATGTGATCCGGGCGTCGAGGAATACGGCGGTGGTGTGAACGATCCGACCCGCCCACGGGGCGAGTCGCAGCCGGATCAGTCCACGAGAGACGCTAAATTCTGTGACGCCATGCGTCGCAAGGTCGCCGTACAGGAACTTCTCGATATCCGTCGCCACCGTCGAAGCCCTCCGCCGCCGAACCATTGATTGAGTAACACTGCGTTCCATGGTATTGCGACTGCCGTGCTGCTGTCCTGAAGAAGGTCAGTTGTCACATGGTGAGTCCGCTGGACCGATTGTGATTTTTTACGCGCACCCACACGAAAGTGCAAAGTCAAAAAATCGGAGGCGATGTGACGTAAGTCAAACTCGCGAGAGTGTCGTCTGACGTCGCCAAAATGTCGTGTGATGTCGTGTCGGTGTCGTGTGTCGGTCGTGTGACGTCGTGTCTTGGTCGCTTAACGTCGTGAAAATGTCTGTACTTACATCCAATTGCGAAACGATGTCTTTCGACGTAACTTACGATATGACTTCAAGATACGGCAAACCGACCGCAAACAAATCAGCGATTTGCGATCAAAAAGTGCCATTTTGGCAGTCCCAAACCCGAAAAACACCCGAAAAACCGGTTTTTGAGCCTCCGTAATTCGGACTTACGTCAATTATGAGAGGCCGAAACGGCTCTCGGACCACGGGTTTCCCCTCATGTGATACTGTCCGTTTTCGGGGCGTTCCCAGTAGCCGGGGCGGTCGTCGGTCATGAATTCGATGCCGCGGACCCACTTGGCGCTCTTCCATGCATAGAGCTTCGGAATGACCAGCCGGAGCGGGTAACCGTGATCGAGCGGCAAATCCTGCCCATCGTGCTTCATTGCGAGCAAGGCATCTTCGGCGAAAAAGTCCTCGATCGGCAAGTTCGTCGTGTAGCCATATTCGCAGTGAATCATCACGAATTTCGCTTCGGAGGCAATGCGGCAATGGTTGCGGAGTTCGCGGGTGGCGACGCCTTCCCAGAGGTTGTCGAGCTTGCTCCAGCGCGTCACGCAGTGCATATCGGCGAAGACTTTCACTCGTGGCAACGCACATAACTCCGGCCACGTGAAGCGGACGGGCGTTTCCACGAGTGGCTTCGGGAAGATCGCGAAATCCCAGGTGGCCGGGTCGAATGCCGGTTCGGGGCCTTCGTGCAAAACCGGCCACTTTACGGTACGCGACTGTCCGGGCGGCAGGCGGTCCGCACGCGCGGTGTCGCTCGAGATCACGATTCCATCGGGTTGCATCGCATTCCTCCGTGGCGGGTCGTCGTCAGTTTATTGCGAATCGGCAGTCGCGGTTACACGTTAGGCGAGCGAACCCTCGCAACGCATCGCCACTCTCGTAATTTAACAGCGACTGCTTCCATTGTTTCCCGATAGGACCGTCTCCGATGAAAGCTCGACTCTTCACCCCCGGCCCGACCCCCGTGCCCGAGGAAACCCTGCTCGAACTCGCCAAACCGGTGACGTACCACCGCACGGCCGAAGCGAAAGCGATCCTCGGCGAAGTCACCGAAGACCTCAAATACGTCTTTCAAACGAAGAACACGGTGCTGACGCTGACGAGTTCGGGCACTGGCGGGATGGATGCCTCCGTCGCCTGTGCGAGCATGCCCGGCGACAAGGCAATCTTGTTGACGGCCGGCCGTTGGGGCGAGCGCTGGCGCGGTGTCCTGAAGGTGTACGGCGCGAACGTCATCAACGTGGAAGTGCCTTACGGCAAGGCCGTCACGCCGCAGATGCTCGACATCGCGCTGCGGGCCAACCCCGATGCGAAGATCGTGCTTTCCACACTCAGCGAAACTTCGACCGGCGTCGGCCACGACATCGCTGCGTTCGGCGAACTCGTAGCCAAAACCGACGCCCTGCTGTTGGTCGATGCCATCAGCGGCCTTGGCGCGATGGAGTGTCACACCGACGACTGGAAGATCGACATTTGCGTCACTGGTTCGCAAAAGGCGCTGATGCTGCCACCCGGTTTGGCGTTTGTCAGTGTCAGCGAAAAGGCATGGAAAGTCATCGACGCGACGCCGGTCCGCAACTTTTACCTCGATTTACGCCGCTACAAGAAGAGTATCGCCGAGAGCGACACGCCGTTCACACCGGCGAACATGATGATCAAAGCACAGCGCGTGAGCCTGAAGAAAATCCGCGCTGAAGGCATCGAGAACTTGTGGGCCCGTCACGCGAAGATGGCGACCGCGTGCCGCGCCGCCGTCGCCGCAATGGGGCTGGAACTGTTTGCCGAACGCCCGAATAACGGGCTTACGGTGATTACGGTGCCCGCCAACATCGACGGCAGTGCGACGCTGAAAATGATGGAAAAGAAGTATGGATTCAAGTTCGCGGACGGTCAGGACAACATGAAGGGCAAGATCTGGCGGCTCAGCCACATGGGTTATACCGATGCTTTCGACGTCCTCGGTGCGATCTCCGCACTGGAACTCGTGCTGATCGAAAGTGGCTACGCAATGACTCCTGGAGCCGGCGTCGCTGCGTTCCAAACGAGCTTGGCAAATGCGATTTAGAATGCGAAATTGAGACACTCAGTGCACTTGTCTCGCGCTCGCTAAAACACGTTCGGCACGGGTGCGCAGATCGTCGCTGCGGGCCGGGCCGAGATGTTTCTGAACCCATGCATACCCGGCGGACATCCCCGAACATCGATACATATTGTGCGCGTCGGTAGCGAGGATGGCATCGGGATGTTGCCAGAGCATTGCTTCACCGGCCAGCTTGGGCGATGGACCGTGATTGCCCAATAGCGAATCGACGGTAACTTGCACCCACGCACCGGCATCGACTAACGCCTGAAGCTTTGCGGGGTCTTTCCAGAAATACTCGTACCGTTCGGGGTGCGCCAAAATTGGGGTCATGTTCTGCTCGCGAATCCAAGTCACCAACTCGGTCGCGTCCGACGGGAATTGTTCGCGTGCCCAGTTGAATTCCAATAGCGTAAAATCCTGCCTGTCGCCCAGATGGCAATACACCCCCGCGTCGAACTCACGTCGATACTCGGTCGTGTCTGTCACCTGGATCTCTGAACCGGGCAGAATCGTAACGGGAATATTCGCTAGCTGAAGTTGCTCGTTCAACAACACGACTTGCGGCAAGATATCGGCGCGGAGCAAGTGAACGTAGCGATGGCAGTGCGGCGTCGCGATGATGTGCGTAATGCCATCGGTCGCGCAAAAGCGAGTCATCGCAAGTGCTTCGCTCAACGAGGCGGCTCCGTCGTCGATCATTGGCAGAATATGACAGTGAATATCGATCATGACTAAGGTAGACTCTTCCGTGGTGGCGTCCAGTGAATGAGATCGAGCAAGCCATCGGGTTCCAGTGGTCCGCGAACGTTCCAGAGCGTCACGCGAAACGGCACTGCGTTCAGTGCGAGTGCGGACAATCGATGGTTACGATCGAGGATAAAATATTGGTCGTCCGGGAGCGCATACGTCGGTGCAGTGAACTCAACAACGCCTTTCTCCTTGCGAAACAAGTCGACGTAGTTCTGGATGTCCGCTTTGCGTTCCTCGTTGAGCAATTGCATCGCCTTGGGCACATCGTGCAAGCTCATCGGCGCGGCTTCAGGGTGATCGTACGCGACTTCGTCGCCGATCGTTCCGATGTACCACGGCATAAAACATCGCGCCAGATCCGCAGGCGAGTCGAGCGTCACCAACTCGATGGGCCACTTTTCCGCGAGGAACCGGTCCCAGTTGAAGCCTACGCGAATCGCATCGCGAAACGTCTCGACAAACGCACCCAGCGTCGGTAGATGGCTCGCCATGAAATGCCACTCCAGTTGTTAATGTTGTTTCATGCGGTGCAGGCCGGGAAGTTCCGGTTTCGCTTTGCGACGATCGAACAACCCCGCAAATTTGGGCACCAGATACAAGATGATGAGTGCGAACAGCGTGCTCATCACGGCTGTTGATTCGCGGCCCATGCCCGCCGCCACACCAATTGCCGCCGTCAGCCAGATGCTCGCCGCCGTGGTCAACCCCTTCGCTTCTTCTTCGGCTTCGCCCTTGATGATGGTTCCCGCACCAAGGAAACCGACCCCGGCAATCAAACCCTGCAATACGCGGGTGAGGTCCGCATCGGACACTCCGGCCTGTTGGGGAATCAGCACGAACAGCGCGGCACCGAGTGCGACGAGCATGTGCGTTCGCAACCCAGCCGACTTTCCCTTTTGCTCTCGCTCGTACCCGAGAACGCCACCGAGGATCGCAGCGATAGACAGCCGCAAAATAATGCACGTCATTCGTGCCGCATCGGGGAGGTCGGAAAACTCGTCTTTAATCGTATTCGCGATTTCTTGCCACACACCCATGATGTCGTTCTGCTTCCCAGCACAAAGAGGCACCGAGTCGCTAAATGATCGGCGATTGTGTGCCTTATTTCGCGAATCGCAGCACGTGGCTCATGATAGACGCAGAAGGTGCAAGTTTCGTGCCACTGTGGTTGCGAGAGGCCCGAAGAATCAGAACACGTGATTTACTTGCCGTTCGCAGAATGTTTGCGCAGTCGCTCGTTCTCTGCCCTGAGTTGCATCAACTCGATTTCCAACGATTCCCGACAGCGTTGTTCGTCATCGGCGCGCCGATTGGCAATTGCGAGTTCGGCTGCCATCGCTTTCAGTTGGTTCATCAGTTCAGCAGGCAGCGATTGCAGTTTGCCCTGGTACCAGAAGCGCACCCAGTCGTCGAGGATCGCGAATTCGAGTTCGAGTTCCGGAACTGCGAATCGGCCCGCGGCGTTCGGATTCACGCAAACGTACCGTTCGCCTTTGCCCTTCTTGCCCGCTTCCAGATGGAACAACTTCAGGAGTTGGATTTCTGGCTCGAACGTCATGTAGTACGGCACGTGCAGGTCGCGTTCGTACCGGTGCCTGTTGTCGACGTAGTCTTTGCGTGCGTTCGAAGGCGAGACGTATTCGAGAACGAAAAACGGATGTGCGACCTGAAGCGAAATGTCGTAACTGCCGTGGGCCTCGATCTCGCCATCGTGGATCAGCACCATGTTGTCCGGAACGACGCGCAAGATCGCGGTCACCGGGCCGTACTGCACCAGGAGTTCGCTGAAAATATGCACATCCGGTCGCACCGCGCAGATCAAGTCGAAACTTTCGAGTGTGATCTTGCGTTGCGTACTCTGGCCCGTCGATTCCATGAAGTGCTCCAACGGAAGCGACGCGCAATACTCACTCGCCGCCTGCGCGTATCGTTGCCCGTCCGTCATCGGAATCGTACTACGTGACTCAACCGCCATGTTCGGCTCTCCGCGTGTGAAATCAGTTTATACCAACGGCAATTGCTGATAGGAAGAACAAAAGGAGAACCTCGCTATTATAGCCACACATCGACCGTAACTATAACCGAGACTTTCCGTGAAGCTACCCACCGTGCAACTCGTTCGCCAAACTGCCCCGCAACTGACGGTCGCCGACGTGGCGGCCGAGACGCGGCGGGCGTGGCTCGAATCGTCGCTCGCGAAACGCCTGAAGCCGGGAATGCGGATCGCAGTCGGTTGCGGCAGTCGCGGCATCAAGAATTATCTGACGATTGCCAAGGCTACCATCGATGCTTTGAAAGAGCTTGGCGTGAAGCCGTTCGTCGTGGCGGCGATGGGTTCACATGGCGGCGCGACGCCTGAAGGGCAACGGGGTTTGCTCGCGAGTTACCAGATCGACGAAGCGCATCTCGGCGTCGAAATCCGCACCGATATGGACGCGGTCACCATCGGCACGAACTCGTGGGGCGAGCCGGTGTGGTGGGATAAAAACGCACTTGAAGCCGATGGCGTGGTCACGGTTTCTCGCGTGAAACCGCACACGGACTTTCGCGGGACGATCGAGAGCGGCGTCGTCAAAATGGCGGTCATCGGCCTCGGGAAACGGCTCGGGGCGGACCAGCATCACCGCTGGGGCTATCGCGGCCTGCGCGACATGATGATCGAGTCGGTGAAGGTCATCATCGACAAAACGCCGTTCCTCGGCGGCCTGGCGATTCTCGAAAATGCCAACGAAGAAACCGCAAAGCTCGAAGTCGTGGATCGCGATGCTCTGTTGAATCGCGAGCCGATATTGCTCGAGGACGCACGCAAGTTAATGGGGCGGTTGCCGTTTGCGGCACTCGATGTGCTCATTGTCGGCGAGTGTGGCAAGAACTATTCGGGCGCGGGTATGGATCCGAACGTCGTGGGGCGGTTGCTCATCGAAGCCTCGCCGGAGATGGAACTCGAAGCCGCCAAGCCGCGGATTGTTCGCATCGGCTGCGTCGACATTTCCCCCGAGAGCCACGGCAACGGTACGGGCATCGGCATCAGCGACTTGACCACGAATCGCGCACTCGATTCGATCTGGAAAGTGCCGTTTAACATGAACAACCTGACGGCGCGATTCCTCTGGCGTTCGAAGTTGCCGATCGCGTTCAACACGGATCGCGAGTGCATCGAGATGTGCGTCGAGACGTGCTGGCAGCCGATACCGGAGAAGCTGAAATTCGCGATGATCCCGAACACGCTGGAAGTTGCGGAACTCTGGGTATCGCCCGCGCTCGCCGCCGAAGCCCGCACGATGGATGGCCTCGAAGTCGTGGGCGATGCCCGCGAAATTCCGTTCGATGTCTACGGGAAATGGCAACAAGAAACGATGTTCCCGCACAGTGTGCGTGGCCGCCGCACCGGCGGACATTAATGCAATTCCCCGCATATGGGGTTCAAGTTGCCCGACCGGCACAACCGATACTCTCAATAACACAAGTATGGCTCGCGACTACAGGAATATGCACATGGATCTCGCACGGTTCGGGCTGACATCGCGTCCGTTCCGGCCGACCCCCGTGCGGGAGTCGTATCAGGCCGTTCCTTCGCACGACGACGCACTCGCCGAGTTGCTTTCGGCGTACGAATCCGACGAAGGCATCGCGCTGCTCGATGGTCCGCTCGGTAGTGGCAAAACGCTGACATTACTGCGATTCCTCGATGCACTGCCGAGTTCCGCGCATCCGATTCTGCTGCCGCCGACGAAGTTCCATCGCCCAGCGGATTTATATCAGGCGATTCTATTCGACCTCGGCAAGCCGTATCGAGATCTCGGCGAGCAGGAACTGCGCCTGAACGTGTTCGACCATCTGTTGTCCGAACTGACGGCGAAGAAGCGAACGGTGATCGTCGTCGATGAAGCGCATCTTTTGAACGACAATCTGCTCGAAGAAATTCGGCTTCTGGACAATTTGGAAGCGTGCGGGGCGAAGGCGGTCTTTGCCGTTCTCGCAGGTTTACCCGAACTTCGCGAACGTCTCGGTTCGGTGGCGCTCTCAGCACTTTCGCAACGAATCGGCTGTAAACCGCGTATCGAACGGCTTTCCCGCGAAGAATCGGCACAGTATCTGCGCGGGCAACTCGAACGCTGCGGGGGCGACGCCGATTCGCTGTTTACCGATGAAGCAATCGAATTGATTGCCGTCCACGGTCGAGGTGTGCCTCGCGTCTTGAACCAACTGGCGTCGTCGGCGTTCGCGGTGGCCGAACGGGCGGGGCAGAACGTCATCGATGCGGAAGTAGCGTACGAAGCACTTTCGCGTGCGGGGATGGAAATTGAAGAGATCGAGCCGGGCGAAGGCAATCCGGCGCGACCGGCATATTCGGCAGGAGCCGCAAGGTCGATGGACGCAGAAACGAGCCAAAGTGGGGAAGATGGTGAATCGGGATCACCCCGTTCGCCGAAACAGAAGGTACGCAAGCGGCGTGCAGCCTAATCGCCCGGCTGTGCCGCCCGATGCCCCCGCTTCGAAAAGGAATTCGACTTATGGGCCGCATGTTTCGCATTATCACTGAAGGCAACTTGGATTACCCGACCGCGGGTACGACCGCACACGAGACCGAATCGTATGTGAATGGCAGCGTACCGTACATCGAAGTCGGTGGTCCAGTGCCCGTTATGCACGCGATCCCGAATCCGAAGCCGTTGCCGCGTGTCGTCACCACCGTGGAGCCGATGCGCCCCGCACCGGTGCCAACGATGCCCACGCGACAGATCCTCGACGACCGCTATTTGTCCGTGGCTTTGCACCAAATCGCGCCGAAGTCCGTACCGGCACCCGCTACGTCGCCCGTTCACCCGGACATCGTTGCGTACCACCACTCCACGCACGCGGTTAGCGCCGAGTATCGTGGCCTGCGCGATGAATTTCGTCGTCAAGTCGGTACGGATACTGCTTCGAAGGCCGTGCTTTTCACTTCGGCAGCAAGCGATAACGGCACCACGACCGTGCTGTTGAACCTGGCGGTGACGCTTGCGAATGAGACGCCGACGCGGGTGTTGGTGATCGATGCGGACTTCGACCGGCCGAGCGCCGCCCGTAAGATGGGCTTGTCCGACGTGCCCGGCCTCAGCGAAGTCTTGGCGCAAACGATGCCGTTGGCGTGGGTACTTCAGCCGACGGTTGTGCCGAAGTTGCAGATCCTCGGTGCCGGTCGGCCGACGGAAAGCACCGTGGCGGCCATGGCGACCGATTTCCCGCGAGTCGTGGCACAACTCCGCCAGTGGTTCGACTGGATCCTGATCGACGGCGGCGTCTGGGGCGAACGCCCTCACCGCGACAGCACCAGCCCCGCCTACGACGGCATTTACCTCATCACCCGCCATGCGGAACTCGATCGCCCGGTGTTCAACAACTTGCGTTCGCAAGTCGCCAAACATGGCGGGCTGTTACGCGGTTTCATCACGACAACTCGCTAAATCACGCTCTCATAATTGACGTAAGTCCGAATTACGGAGGCTCCAAAACTCTGTGTTGGGGTCTTTTTTCGGTTTGAGACTGCCAAAATGGCACTTTTTGATTGCGAATTTCTGATCTGAAAATAGTGATCTTGCCGTATCGTGAACCCATATCGCGGTTTGTGTCGACTGCTATCGATTCGAGACTCGCCGTAAGTACCGACAAAAGTACGACGTTAGACGAC
>Ga0105047_10017661_pt1 | contig 11102 bp, 8 predicted proteins | sample MAT04_FD_78384 | JGI IMG/M metagenome (GOLD analysis project Ga0105047, IMG submission 78384) | Freshwater microbial communities from Lake Fryxell liftoff mats and glacier meltwater in Antarctica - MAT-04 (megahit assembly) | ecosystem: Environmental > Aquatic > Freshwater > Ice > Liftoff...
CCGCTTTCGATTGGTACCATCGGATAGGGCGCGCGACGGGAGCGAAGGTCATGGATCCACAATCGGACATCGGCTTGTCCGCCGTGATCGTGGTGATCGTCACGTTCAACAGCATTGACATCGTCGACGAATGCGTTGAGTCGCTGGCACCTGCCTTTCCGGGCGTCGCACTTGACATCGTGGTGGTGGACAGCGGTTCTGACGACGCGACAGTGGATCACGTCCGGCAGCGTCATCCATCGGTGCGGGTCATCCCGCTGCACGCGAACCTGGGCTTTGCTGCTGGCATCAACGCCGGAGCTGCTCTCTCCAGCCGCGACCAAGCGCTGTTGATCCTCAACCCAGACGTCCGGCTGCACCCCGGCGCGGGTTCGGCACTACTACGGTCACTTGAGGACAGGTCCGTCGGCATCGCGGTGCCCCGTCTGGTCGACGAGCACGAAGCCTTGCAGTACTCGTTGCGCCGTCGCCCCACGCTGGGCCGAGCGTTCGGTACGGCAGTGCTCGGGGGGCGCCTCAGCAAGCGTTGCCCCGCCCTCTCGGAGACCGTCGCGCGCGAGTCCGCCTACGAGTCGGCGACGGTCGCGGACTGGGCGACAGGTGCTGTCCTGTTGGTCAGCGCGGACTGCCGTGGTCGGGTGGGAGCTTGGGACGACTCCTACTTCCTGTACTCGGAGGAGACCGACTACTGCCTGCGAGCCACCGCGGCCGGGTTTGCCGTCCGGCTGACGCCCGAGGCAACGGCCTCGCACCTCGGTGGCGAGTCGACGACGTCGCCAGCGCTGTGGTCATTGGTGTGTCGCAACAAGGTTGTGTTCTACCGACGTCACCATCTTGTCGTACCCAGCGTGCTCTATTGGATGATCACCACGGCCGGCGAGGCTGCGAGGGCGGTTCTCGGGTCGCGCCGGAGCCGCTCCGCGCTGCGCGAGCTGCTGTCGCCGTCTCCGCTGCTGGAGCCTGCCCGCGCTGCACGCGCCGCCGCCCCCGGTTGGATGTGCTTCGCCGGCCAGGACTGGTGGTATCACAACCACGGACACTCGGACTTCCAGTTGATGACGCGGTTAGCGCACGACCGCACGGTGCTGCTCGTCAACAGCATCGGGATGCGTATGCCGAGGCCCGGAAGCAGCACGCAGTTCACGCGCCGCGTGCTGCGCAAGGCGCGCAGCACGCTGAAGGGGGTGCGCCGTCCACTGGCGGATCGCCCCCGGTTCCACGTCCTGAGCCCGGTGATCCTTCCATTTTACGGCAGCTCTTTCGCTCGCTCCGTGAACCGCACGCTCGTGCGCACCCAGGTGCGCGTGGTGGGGAGGTGCCTGGGCATCCGCAACCCTGTGATCATGGTCACCATCCCCACTGCGTGGGAGGTCGTCGCACCCATGCGCCGACGCGCGCTGGTGTTCAACCGCTCCGACAAGCACTCGGCCTTCGGTGAAGTCGATTCCGGCTACGTCGAATCGCTAGAACGCAAGCTGCTGGAGCAAAGCGACGAAGTGGTCTACGTCAGCCACGCGCTGATGACGGAGGACCAGCAACTTTCGGGCGATCGCGCGCACTTCCTCGATCACGGTGTGGACCTAGAGCACTTCCGTCGGCGACCGTCCGGTGAGTTCCCCGCCGACATAGCCTCAATTCCCGGTCCGCTCATCGGCTTCTTCGGCGGCATCGACGACTACGTGGTCGACATCGAACTGCTTGAGAAAGTGGCCGCTCGTTTCCCGGATGCTCACCTCGCGCTGATCGGCGACGCCACCTGCTCGCTCGACGGCCTCCAGGCCATGCCCAACGTCCACCTGTTCGGAGCGCGGACGTATGCGCAAATACCGGCCTACGGCTCTGCGTTCGACGTGGCGCTGATGCCGTGGCTGCAGAACGACTGGATCTCGGCGTGCAACCCGATCAAGGCGAAGGAATACCTTGCGCTTGGTCTCCCGATCGTGACGACGTGGTACCCGGAGGTCGTGCGCTACGAGCGGGTGATGTACGCGACGAAGTCGCACGAGGAGTTCCTTACGGCCATCGCCTGGGTATTGGCAGGAACGCCACCGGCTTCCGCCGAGGGCTGCCGGTCGACGGTTCTGGAAGCCTCTTGGGACCAGTGTGCGGAGCGTCTGCGGGTATTGGCCGAGAGGGGCGGCTGATGTGCGGCATCGCAGGGATCATCCGGCTCGACGGTAGCGCGCCCGAGCGCGACCGCTTGGTCGCAATGTCCGATCAGCTCCTCCATCGGGGCCCTGACGGCTCTGGTGTGTGGATCGATCGATCGGTCGGCTTCAGCCATCGCCGGCTGTCGATCATCGACGTCGCCGGCTCACCGCAGCCGATGACGTCGGCGGACGGCCGGCTCACCGTGGTGTTCAACGGGGAGATCTTCAACTACCGGGAGCTGCGTCGTTCGGTGGATTACCCATGGCGAACAGACGGCGACACCGAGGTGCTGCTGGCATTGCACAGCCAGTTCGGCGATGACGCCGTCAGTCGTCTGAAGGGTCAGTTCGCCTACGCCATTCACGATCGCGACACATCGACGGTCACGCTCTACCGGGACCGGCTTGGCGTGCTGCCGTTGTACACGTACAGCAGCAGCAGGGAGGTGATCTTCGCTTCTGAGGTGAAGGCCATCCTCGCAGTCGCACCCAGCGCCAGGCAGGTGGCCGCCGACCAGCTCGACGCCTACCTGGCCGGTCGATCCGTGCCAGCGCCTCGCACGCTGTTCGCCGGGGTGAACAAGTTGCCGCCCGGCCACTTTCAACGCATCGCCGCCGACGGTGCAGGGGCGCCGCAGCAGTACTGGCGTCCTCCGTCGTCCGCTGAGACGATGGCCATCGACGGGGCGTCGGCGACGAGCAAGGTCCGCAAGGCGCTCACCGCTGCAGTCGACCGCGCGTTGGTGGCAGATGTGCCGGTCGGCGCGTACCTGAGCGGAGGGGTGGACTCCAGCCTGATAGTTGCGCTCGCCAGGCGCGAGCGCGGTGATATCGATCTGCACACTTTCAGCGCCGGGTTCGGCGATGCTCGGACGGACGAACTACATCATGCGCAGGCGGTCAGCCTTGCCATTGGCACCGTGCATCATCCGGTCATCGTCACGGCAGCCGACTTCAGCGAGTCGTGGCAATCGCTCACGTGGAACCGCGACGCCCCGATGTCGGAGCCCGCCGACGTCGCCGTTGCCCGCCTCGCGGCGGCCGCCAGCGAGCACGTGAAGGTTGTGCTTTCCGGCGAAGGCAGCGACGAACTGTTTGCCGGCTACCCGAAGTACCGCGCAGCACGGGCCACCGGCGCGTTTGCCGCCATCCCTGCGCGGCTGCGCACCCCGACGCTGAATGCGATCGCGACGCGGCTACCACCCGGGGGCCGGCGGGCTCGCACGATGCTGCGCGCGGCGGCCGCAGCGAGTGATACGGAACGGCTGCGCGCTTGGTTCGCGCCGTTCGCGGTGGAAGCTCGCGAGCAGCTCACTGGGCACGCGTCGGAGCCCCCGCAGCCATATGCATCGCGGCCGATCGAGGGGGACGCCGTGCGCAGGATGTCGTTGTTTGACATGGGGGCGTGGCTATCCGACAATCTTCTGGAACGCGGCGACCGCATGTCGATGTCGGCGTCCGTTGAGCTGCGTCCACCGTTTCTCGACGCCGAGGTGGTGGACCTCGCGATGCGGCTGCCGAGCGCCGTCAAGCTCCATCGCGGAACCACCAAGTGGGTGGTGAAGGAGGTCGCACGCGAGTTGCTTCCGGCATCGATCGTCGATCGGGCCAAGTCGGGGTTCAAGGTTCCGCTGGACACATGGTTCCGTGGCGGTCTGCGCGATATGGCGAACGACATGCTCCAGTCGCCGACGTCCTTCGTCGGCGAGGTGTTCGATCGCGGTGCGGTGAGGTCGCTGCTCCAGGATCACTCCAGCGGTCATCGCGATGAGGCGATTGGCATCTGGACGCTGCTGAGCCTGGAGGTCTGGCACGACGTCTTCTTTGGCGCCGGCCACCGTTGACGTGTGCCGTTGATGCGCCGTGTTGACGGCGCCAGTCAGTCAGTCAGTCGGCCCGCAGTCGATCAAACTGTCGCTCACCGCGGTGCACGCCGCCCCTGCCGCCCGGAAGCGAGCCAGCAGATGCTCGACGGAGGGCTTTGTCACGTCGTCGGCGATGATCCACGAGTGACCGGGAGGATCGAAGCGAACCACCTTGAGGTCGGTGCCCGCGCCCAGGAACAGCACCCGCGGGTCGGTCATGTCCTCCGGTGCGACAGGCGGGAAAAACTTGGCGCGAATACGAAGTGAGGCGGCGTCAGTCTCGTCGAGGCAGGCGACCACCATCGAACGAACGACCGGAGGCTCGAATATGACCTGATCGGATACTCCCACCCCGGTAGCGAGTCTTGTCGCGTCGGAGCAGAACGCATAGCCGCGGTCGAGTTCGGAATCGTGCCGGACGACACTGACGGCAAGGCATGCGATGATTGTCCCCAGCAGGATGGTGTGCCGCCATTGACGGGCGCCGACCACTGCGCCCGCGAGGGTCACGAGCGCTGCTGTCGCCACCCAGTACCGGGGGTTCGACGGAGCGATGTCGACCAGCGGGAGGGTGACGATGCAGAGCCCGACATACGTGAGCGCGCCACCCAGAGCGACCACTGCTACCGGATCGGATCGTCCATCGAACGCGACTGCGACCGAGACGACTGCTATGAGCAGGACCCCCGCGATCAACGAAGCTCCGAAGAGCGCGCTGAGAGTCGAGGTGAGGCCGGCGATTCCGGTGCGAGCCGCGGAAGTGCTGGACTCTGCCTGCATCAGGCCGGCGAAGCCTGCGCCGGCGACTATGAGTGCGGTCGCCACGTGTGGCAGCCCGACACGGCGGTTCCTCCACGCGAGGAAGAAGAATGCGAGCCAAAGGAAGGACGCGACGCCGAGCGAGCTTGGGTGCACGAGCGCCAGAAAGCCAATGCCGACGGCAGCCCCCCACTCCTTGGGACGCGTCGGGAAGCCGACTGCCCGGACCACCAGAGCAACCGCTGCGATCGCTGCCAGCTCGGCGAGCGCGTAGGCCCTCGCCTCCACGGCGGCCACGCGCAACGTAGGAGTCAGGCCAAGGAGCAACGCTAATGCGGCGCCGACAGCCAGGCGACCGCGGCGGTCGGCCCATGCGCAGATCCCAGCGACGACCATTACGTGGAACGCGAACGAAACGAGGCGCAGCTCCACGATGCCCGCGCCGGTGAAGTGCCGGAAGAGCCACAGGGGCACGTAGTAGGCCGCCATGCCGGGATCGGCCCGCACTCCGCTAAGGAGGCTGGACAGGCCACCGCGAACAGTGATGACCGTGAACGACTCGTCGACGTTGATCGGCCGGTGCAGCAGGGACCAGGACGCGACGAGCTGGATGCTGGCGATGGCGGCAACCACTGCGGCTACGACCGGTCGCGGAACAACGCCGATCGGCATCCGCCTTTGGATCAGCTGAGCCGACGAGCGTGCGTCGCCGTGTCGGGGGGTAGGGCCGTCGAATACCACCATCGCTGACGCTACCTCTTCTATCGCAGCGTAGACGGACGGTTCCGCGCGCCACCCCAGAACTCCGTTGCGCCTATAGGATACGCCGATGGATCTGTCCAAAGCGCTCAGGATGATCGCGCGGAGGTGGTACGTAGCTGTCTGCGTCCTCGTCATCTGCGCAGCTGCAACTTTCTCGCTCGTCTCGGCGGCCGCCGTCGTGTACAGCTCCGAAGCAACCATCATCCTGTTACCACCGACCCTGAAGCAGGTCACCGACGTCAAGGTCGACACGCAGACCAACCCATTCCTCGAGACCGGAATCGCGCAGACCGCCAACGCCCTGGCCTCTGCATCCAATTCCGATCGTGTCGCCGACCAGTTGAAGGCAGCTGGGTTGGACAAGGTTACGTTCGAGGTCCGCAGCTTCGATCAGTCAACAATCCTGCTGATGAAGGTGGAGTCCCCTTCGAAGGAAGGCGCGACCAGGGCCGTCGCCATCGTGGTCGACGCGGTCCAGTCCATCGCGAGCTCGTTGCAGGTGGATGCGAGTGCACCGCAGAACCAACTGGTCACCGCCCAGGTGCTTGCTCCTCCGCCGGCCGCGCCCGTGGAGTCGCTGGCCGCCAAGACCAAGATCGCCATGGGAATGGCAGTCGCCAGCGTGCTCATCGTGCTGTGCGCAACGCTCCTGTTCGACCGTGTCGCGGTGCATCATGCCGAGCGCCGGCGCCGTCAGGGAATGTTCCTGGACCGGCTGGCGCTCGAAAGCCTTGAACCGGAGCAGGAGTTGTCAGGCGACGAAACCCAGAGCAAGCTGCCGCCACCTGTTCCTGCGGACAAGTCCAGAGGCACCACCCTCGTCGGAGACCTGGTGGACGAGAGCAGCGTTGATTGCGGGGCCAAGGCCGATGGCGAGACGAGCGAGAAAAGCGTCCGCAGAACCGCCGGCGGCTCGCAGTCCTTGAGGGCGAAGGCCGGTCGCTGAGCAGCCAATGGCGGAGGCCATCCTGCAGTCGGTGACGCCGCCTCCTAGCCGGAGCAGTTTCCGATACTTCGTTTGGGCGCTTTTCGGTGTCGTGACGGCCACGCTAGCGATGGCCGTTGCCACCCATTTGGTATCGGCGATTGCAGTCCTCGGCGTGTTCGGGGTCATGACCGGGGTGTGGTGGCTGGGCTACGGCCGCGATGGCGTCGCACTCCTCACCGTCTTCCTCACGCTGCTGTTCGTGCTTCCGGCCCCCTACAGCGTGGTCGGACTGAAGTCGGTCGGTGCGCCGTCGTTCTTGATCGCCGGCGGTCTTGGCATCTGGTGGCTGTTCGAGCGAATGTGGCCCAACGAATCGACTGCGAGTGGTGCTCGACCAATCACGGTGCTGATCGGAATCTTCGCGCTCAGTTGGTTCCTCAGCTACGCCGTGTCGGAGCAGTTCGTGCACGACGCGGTCGAAGGGCGCGCCATGGATCGAGCGCTTATGGTCGTGATTGGTTGGGCGGGTGTCGCGCTGACCGCCGTCGATGGCACCCCGACCCGGGAACGTCTCGACACGCTGGGCCGTCGCATCGTGTACCTCGGCAGCTACGTCGCACTGGTCGCCATCCTGCAGTCGAGGAAAGTCTACGACCTCTCTCGTTTCAGCCTGCCTGGGCTCGCCATCCAAGGCGACAGCGCATCGACGTACGACATCCGTTCCGGCTTCGAGCGGATCAAGTCGACCACACTGCATCCGATCGAGCTGGCCGCTGTCCTCGGGGTACTCCTCCCACTCGCGCTGCACTACCTGGTCCACGCGCAGAGCAAGACGCAACGACGGGCAATGGCGGTGTGCACCGGGTTGATCGCCGTCGCGATGCCGATGGCAGTTACCCGCACCGGGGTGCTGACGTTCGGTGTCGCCCTCCTTGTGCTGATCCCTGCGTGGCCGCGTGCCTGGCGCAGGCGGTTCTACCTCATCGGGGTACCGGGGGTGCTCGCACTCCGGCTGGCCATCCCCGGCCTGCTGGGCACGCTGAAGTCGCTCTTCCTCAGCGCGTCGGAGGACCCGAGCATCAACGGCCGAACCGACGACTTTCCTTTCGTGTTCGATCTCATCGGTCGCAACCCTGTGTTCGGCATAGGGCCGGGCACGTTCTCGCCGACGAAGTACTTCTTCCTCGACAACCAGTTCCTCGGCACCACTGTGGAACTCGGTGCTGTTGGCGCGATCTGCATGATCGCCCTGTTCCTGGGGGCGCCCGTCGTCGCTGGTCGGGCAGCGGCGATGTCGGGTATCGAGGAAGACCGGATGTTGGCCCGCGCTCTGAGTGCCGGCATCCTTGCGTGCTTCGCGACGTTCTTCACTTTCGACACTCTGGGCTTTCCTGTCATCTCCGGCTTGCTGTTCCTGTACGTGGGAATGGTTGGTGCCCTCTACCGGCTCAACTTCGGCATGGTCCGGCCACCCGAGCGCACGCGGAAAGCGAAGAACGGCGGGTTTGGAGGCGCCGCCGAGAAGGCCAACGGCAACGACCAGCGTGGCAACGACGAGCGTGGCCAGGTCGAGCGCGCCGGTGCGCCGATCGTGCCCGTCGGCGAACGCAAGGCTTTGCTTGTCGCATCCATCGGTGGCCACCTCACCCAGCTGCACCAGTTGCGCACGCGGCTGGTGAATGGTGACGTCGTGTGGGCCACCAATGACAGCCCACAGAGCAGGTCGTTGCTGGATGGGGAGGTCGTCGCGTGGATGCCGTACGTGGCACCCCGCGATCTGCTGACCGCCCTTCGACTGATTCCGGAGGCGCGCCGCATGGTCAGGCAGCCAGAGATAGATGTCGTGATCAGTACGGGGTCGGCGGTCGCAGTGCCTTTCCTCGTCGCTGCTGCGATGCGCGGATTGCCCGCGTTCTACATCGAGAGCGCAACTCGTGCAGACGGCCCGTCGATGACCGGGCGTATCCTTTCGGCCGTGCCCGGCGTGCAATTGCGCACTCAGAGCCCAATCTGGGCGAGTCGTCGCTGGCAGTACGCCGGCTCGGTTTTCGATGATTGGGTCAGCGTTCCGGTGCCCGGTTCGTCGATCCGCAAGGTTGTGGTCTCTTTGGGCACGATGAAGCGGTACGAGTTCCGGTCGCTCGTCGATCAGCTCCTGCGCATCCTGCCGTCCGACGTCGATGTGCTGTGGCAGGTGGGGGTCACCGACGTCAGCGACCTGCCGATCGACGCAAGGTCCACCGTGTCCGCGGCGGAGATGAGCGCGGCGATGCAAGCCGCCGATGTGGTGGTGGCGCACGCCGGAACCGGGATCGCCCTCACCGCTCTGGCTGCCGGCAAGTGCCCTGTACTCGTTCCGCGGAGGGCATCGCGCAGCGAGCACGTCGACGACCACCAGCTGCAGACCGCTCGCCGGCTACAAAACGCACAGCTGGCGGTAGTCAGCGAGGTGGAGGAGCTGACGTGGGCGGACCTCGAGAAGGCGGCCACGTTGCGACCGCTGCTCACCGAGAATCCTCCCCTGATGAACCTGCTCGGCGCAAAGCCCCAGCTCACGGAAGATGATTGACTATTCGTCATCAATCCGCAATACTTTCGTAATGTTCGATATCTCCCCGAGTCGCATCCGAGGGAGGTTGCGCGGGCGCCCTGGCCACCCGCTCCAGACAGCCCGCGCAACCAAACCTCCGCCGATCCAGAAGCTGCGCAGCTACGCGCTGGTCGGAGCGGTGGTCTTCCTCGCGCAATGCACCCCGCCCCGCTGCGCGCCGCAGCTCACCGGTGCGCCCGCCGCGGCCCCTCCCACCACGCCCGTCCCCCCGCGACCGGGGACCGTGGGCGTTCCCTCCAACATCGCCCTTGCCCCGATGGCCAGCTCGCAGGTCGCGCCCGGTGGCGTGTACGAGAACGTTGTCATCACCGGCCAACTGGAGATCGGCACGGGCCAGCCGGCGACGACGTTCAAGAACTGTCTCATCGAAGGCTCAATGGTGACGTATTCGACGATCATCATGGAGTCCTGCACCGTGCACGGCGGCCTCTACAGTTACGACACTGGCGGCTCGATCACGCGGACCCTCATCGATACGGCCAACAGCCAGGGTTTCCGGCCCGGAACGACCAAAGTAGCGGACAATTTCACGCTGAGCACACCCTGGGTCGTCACCGACTCGTACATCCGGGTCACCAAGGGCGCGCCCGGTGCACACGTCGAGGCCGCACAGGTGCTCGGTGGCGTGGGCATCACGTTCCGCAACGTCGTGTTCGAGACAGGCGGTCCCTTCAACAACACGCAGACGGCCGACTTGAACTTCATCGGCAAGGACATGCTGTGCGAGGACTGCAGCTTCGTCGGGTACGGCGGATACGCAATTTACTCCGAAGGGCAGAACAATGTGTTTCTACGGCCGAAGTTCGCCCGCAACTACCAGTGGGGCATCCTCTTCCCGACGGCTCGGTTCAAGGCCACGATCATCGATCCCAAGCACCTCGACGGTACGCCCGCCTGAGTTCTCCGCGTCGCTCAGCGCAGCCGTTGAACCTCGACAACGGCGATGAGCGGAATTGGCCCGTACACGTGGGGGAAGGGTTCGGGGGCTTCGGCGAGTTGTTCGATCAGGAGTGGTACATCGAGCAGCGCCTCGTCGATGTGCAGCAACAGCAGGTCGTCGGCGTCGGCGTAGAAGCGCTCGACAGTGGACGGCCATTGCTCGGCGGTGCTGCAGTGGATGAAGCCTTCGTCGGCCAGTTCGACGCCACGGCTGGAGCCGGTGTGCTCCCCGGCAGCCAGTGATTGTGCCCAGCGGGTGGAGTCGGTGAGGTGAAAGATCATCGCCCGTACAATGCCAGGCCAATGCGTATCGACGTCTTCACCATCTTTCCCGGGCTCGTCGACGGTTTCTGCGCGGAGGGTCTGCTCGGCAAGTCGCGGGGTTCGGGTTTGTTGGATCTGCGAATGCACGACCCGCGTGACCACACCTCCGATGTGCATCGCACGGTCGACGACTCGCCGTTCGGCGGTGGTGCCGGCATGGTCATGAAGGCTGCACCCCTGTTCGAAGCGGTCGAGGCCGCCGAACCGCCGCGCCCGTTGCTGCTGCTCGGTCCTGGTGGTCGGTCGTTCGATCAATCGGTGGCACATGAGTTGGCAGCGCTACCTGGCTTTTCGATGATCTGTGGGCGCTACGAAGGCATTGATCATCGCGTGCGCGAGCACCTGGTCGACGGCGAGCTGAGCATCGGTGACTTCGTGCTCAACGGCGGCGAGGTGGCTGCCTGTCTCGTCATCGAGGCTGTGGCGCGCCTGCTGCCGGGTGCAATGGGCAACGCCAGCAGTCCCGTCAACGAGAGCTTCGGCGCATCCGGGCTGCTCGAAGAGCCGCATTACACCAGGCCAGCGGAGTTTCGTGGCTGGGAAGTGCCGGATGTCGTGCGCGGTGGCGATCATGCTCGAATCGGCCGCTGGCGCCATGCGCAAGCGCTGCATCGCACCATTCGCGACCGGCCCGACCTCATCGAGGCTCGCGGTGGTCTCAGCGAAACCGACCTCCGCTTGTTGGAAGAGTTCCCATCTGTCACCTATCCTTGAGCGTTCCTTTGACGACCGCTGTAAGAGAGTTCGCGCCATGAAGTCCACAG
>Ga0105047_10017662_pt1 | contig 11102 bp, 4 predicted proteins | sample MAT04_FD_78384 | JGI IMG/M metagenome (GOLD analysis project Ga0105047, IMG submission 78384) | Freshwater microbial communities from Lake Fryxell liftoff mats and glacier meltwater in Antarctica - MAT-04 (megahit assembly) | ecosystem: Environmental > Aquatic > Freshwater > Ice > Liftoff...
AAAATTCCACATCCAATCCATTCACCTCAATTTCAATTGATTATGAGAAAGGTATCATTTTTTTTAACCCTGTTGAGCATTTTCGCCTGCGCCCATTTTGTCTGCGGGCAGGCCAGCGTAGAGTTGCAGGTCGTCGGCTCGGCGGGCAGCGTAGTCGGCTCCACTTCCGGGGCCACCCTGCATTACACCGTTGGCGAAATAGCCGTCACGGAGGAAGAAAACGGGGCCACCCTCGCGCAGGGCTTTCACCAGATACTGGTCGAAAAAGTCTCGCCGACCACCGAATCGGTCGCTCAAGCAGCCAACATTCAGGTCTATCCCAACCCGGCCCAAAGTTTCCTCCGGCTGGAAACGGATACGCCGCTGCGGGCCAGCCTGTTCGACCTCGCCGGGCGGCAGGTACTGCTCTCCACGGTCGTCGAGGCCACCGCTGAACTCGACCTGAGCACCCTCCCGACCGGTACCTACCTGTTGCAGGCACTCAGCCCCGAAGGCCAGTTTTTACAAAATTTCAAAATCCAGATCATTCGCTAATCACCCATGTCTCCCACATCCAATTTCAAACAATCTGCCGCTGGCAAATGCCTGGGCACCACAACCAAAACCTTGATTATGAAACACTTCCTTTTCCTTTTCGCTTTCCTTTGCTGTTCTACCCTCGCGTTGGCCCAAAGCGGCGCGCCCCGAAAATTCAACTATCAGGCCGTACCACGCACCGCCTCCGGCGAACTGCTGCCTGCCAATTCCACCGTCAAGGTGCAATTTTCCATTAGCGAAGATGGCCCTACAGCGGTACAATACGTGGAGGAACACACGGCAACCGTCAGCCAGCAGGGCGTAGTGAACGCTCTGGTCGGCGACGGCGTGGCCTCCGGTCTGTTGCCCCACGCTTTCGATGCCCTCGACTGGAGCAAGCACAGCTACTTCCTTGCCGTGGCAGTGGATCTAAATAACGATGGCGAATTCAGTAATGATGAAAAGTTCCCGGCCAGCCAACTGCTCTCTGTACCGTATGCGCTGTACGCGGAGAAATCCGGCAATACGGGGCATCCCAATGACCAGGCCGACTTCGCCACCATTACCGGCTCCGGCACCGCGAACTTTCTACCCAAATTCACGGGTGTTGCCACCGTTGGCAACTCCGCTATCTTTCAGTCGGCTGCCGGCAACGTCGGCATCAACACCATCACACCGGAAGGCAATCTTCACGTAGAAGGAGGGAAAGTTGTACTCGGTAACGCCGGACAACGCTTCAACATCGTCCTGCGCAGCAACGGCAAAGTTGCTTTTGAAGCCAACGGAAACACCAATGACAGTACACTGGTCATTGACGACAGTGGAGACCGCAGCGTAAATATTGGCACCAATGCGTCGCTGCCGGGCTTCAAGTTGCGCGTGGTAGGCAAAGCCAAGTTCGACAATGGCGTGTTCTTTGGATCGGCAGAAGGCTTCACCGATGGCGGTTCCAGCCAAATCGCCGCCAATGCGTCCATCCGCCCAACCACGACCAATACCCGCAACCTGGGTACCCCGGCCCTCCGCTGGAGCGAGGTCTGGGCCCGCAAAGGTTTCTTCCCCGACGGTGTGATCGTAGGCACCGTGGAAGGTTTCTCCGATGGCGGTGCCAGTCAGATCGCCGCCAATTCCACCATCCGGCCAACGACGAATAATACCCGCAGTTTGGGCACCCCGGCCCTCCGCTGGAGCGAGGTCTGGGCCCGCAAGGGTTTCTTCCCTGACGGTGTGATCGTAGGCACCGTGGAAGGCTTCTCCGATGGCGGGGCCAACCAAATTGCGGCTAACGCTACCATCCGGCCAACGACGAATAATACCCGCAGTTTGGGTACTTCCGCCCTGCGCTGGAGCGAAGTGTGGGCCCGCAAGGGTTTCTTCCCCGACGGCGTAATCGTAGGTACCGTGGAAGGCTTCTCTGACGGTGGGGCCAACCAAATTGCCGCCAACGCCAGCATCCGCCCAATCACCAACAACACCCGCACCCTGGGTACTTCCGCCCTCCGTTGGAGCGAGGTGTGGGCCCGCAAAGGTTTCTTCCCCGACGGCGTGATCGTAGGTACCGTGGAAGGTTTCTCCGACGGTGGTGCCAACCAGGTCGCTTGTAATTCCAACATCCGCCCAACGATAGATAATTTGCGCAGCCTTGGTTCGTCCACCTTCCGCTGGAAGGAGGTGTGGGCCGTGGATGGCACCATTAATACTTCTGACGCCAGGTTGAAAAAGGACGTGCAGCCCATTTCCTACGGGTTGGATGAAGTGATGAAACTCCGCCCGGTATCTTTCCTGTGGAAACAGGAGGGCTTCGACCGCGAGCGCCGCCTGGGCTTCATTGCGCAGGAACTGGTGCCCGTGCTGAAAGAAGTGGTACGCACCGAAGAGCTCGTCACTGACCCGGCTACTGGTAAAGACATCTGGGCACCCACCGAACGCTTAGGCGTGGCTTACACGGAAATCATTCCCGTCGCCGTGAAGGCCATTCAGGAGCAGCAATTACGTATCGAAGCGCAAGAAAAGGAAATCAAGGATTTGCGCAGCCAATTGGCGGAGATGCGGACCGGATTGACAGAGTTGAAAGCGATGGTGCAGACGGCTCAAGCCAACAGCGAGAAATAATAGATTGCTATCCAACAACTTAGTACAGCCGTCCGGGTATCCGGGCGGCTGTTTTTCTGTGATTAGGAACTTATTGGTCGTGCCTGCCTTGAGTGCATTTTCAGTACTATTGCTTAAGCAGGAAAGAAGAGTATCATCACCTCGCTGCAGAGTGTGAGCAATACACCTATTTACTAATTAAGGAATTGGCTTCACATCTCCCATCTTTTTGGCAAACCCTCGTGTTTCGCCAATTGCGCCGTCGGCCGGAAATCCCATAAAAAAGCCAGCACCTCATTCAAATCACGCCGAAACTCGATAAAATAATCCTCGTGGAGTTTTTCGGCTTTATCGAGCAGCGTTTTGGTGCGACGTACCACATAAGGGGCCAGGGTATCGCTGCGGTGGTCGGGAAAGCGACGCAGCATAGCGTCAAAAGTACGGAAGGCTTCGGCCAGCATAAAAGCAGTCAGGATCACCTCGCCGGGTTTGTCCTTGGTGGCTTGCACATGCTCCACAATGCGGGCGTTCCAATGCCGGAAATACAGCAGCAGATAGCCGGGGGTCATGTCTTTGGCGGGCAGTTCCTGCAAGTTTTTTTGCATCAAATCCCGCAGTTCGTCGGCGCGGCTGTCGCGGGTTTCGCCGCCTTCCAGCAGCTCGAAGGTGAGGCGACGCAGCAGTTTTTCGTCTTTGGCCACCAGACGCAGCAAGAGTTTGTCCTTCTCCTTCACCGGCATTTTCAGGATGGCGGCTTTGAGTTGTTCTTCGAGTTTTGCCATTTTTTAAACATCAACAATCAACAATCATGTAATCTGCATTCGTCAATCAATAAAAGAAAAAACGGCTGTTCCGAATTCATCCAGAACAGCCGTATGGCAGGCAAGAGTAAAAATTACTTGTTCGGGATGGTCAGTACCTGGCCCACTTCGATTTTGTCTGCGTCATCCAGAATGTCGCGGTTGGCATCAAAGATTTTCTTGTAATCTTTCATGTCTTCGTAGTAGTGGTCAGCGATCTTGCTCAGGCTCTCGCCTTTGGTCACCTTGTGCTTGGCATAGTAGCCAGTGTTGGCCACCGTGATATCGGCGACGATATCCGTTGGCATGGTACCGCCTGCCTCTTTGATGGCATCCCAAATTTGGTCTTTTTCGTGCTGCGAGTCCACTTGGCCGCTCACGTGGAGAATGCCGTTGACTTCTTCCACTTTACCACCCACTACGCCGAGTTTTTCGCCGAGGCTGAGTGCGCTTTGATACTTGCTTGTTGTTGACATGGTTGGTTCAAAATTTTGTTTAAAAAAAAGAAATTCTGGTTTCGCCGCAAAGGTGGCATTTTTCAAAGAAAGCCAACCACCTGAAACGACAAGTTCCGCGCATAAGAACGTATAAAATTTAATTCGTCACCCGATTCTATAAAAAATACTCCGAATAGTGCTTTTCGCAGGTCAGAATGGGTACCCGAATGAAAAGTTCCAGTTCAGGTTATCCCGCCGCCAGGATCGCTGCCCAAAACGCAGATCGCCGCCCAACCACCGCTCTCCGACGGGTAGGGAAGGATTGCTCAACGGGAAGGCCAGATCGAGCCGCAGCACGAAAAAGCCCAGATTGACCCGCAACCCGACCCCGGCACCGGTCGCCAGTTCGCGATAAAAACGCTGCAATTTGAAACTGGTTACATCAGTAGCATCCTGGACCGAGGAAAGCCAGATATTGCCCGCGTCCACAAAAAAGGCCAGCTCCGGGTAACGCCCGATGGGCACTCGGTATTCCAAACTGCTCTCGATCAACATATTACCCGTGTATCGGCCCACTTGTAGCTGGGCCAGGCTGTCGTTACGGGGTTGGGTGCCTGGGCCTATAGTACGTGGCGCGAACGCCCGGACGCTGGATGCCCCGCCCACCACGTAGCGATCCAGCAGCGCGACGGTGCCGTTGCGACGCAGCGGAATGCCTGCGCCCATGGCCAGCCGCGCAGCCAGCACATTACGCGCGTTGGTTTTTTGATATTGCCGGTAGTCAGACTCGACAAAAATATTGAGTGGACTGGCCAGTGCGTAATCGCTGGGCAAATACTTACTACCCGTGTAGCCACTCGTTTGAAAAGAGAAACGTTGCCGAAAATACTGCGTGAAACGCCGCGCCGGTTCCAGGCGTTCGTCCAGGGTAAAGGTGTAGTTGGGTTTGTATTCCACGAAGGTGAGCAGCGCACGCGCTGTACCAGTCCTATCGCTGGGGATATCAGCGATCAATTGCTGCCGGATACTCCCATCGTCAATGGTCGAAAACTGCACCCCCAGACTCACCGGATTGATCTCCTGGATCACCGAACCGCGCCGGTTTTTTTTCCATAAATAGCCGCCTTCCGCTTCTACGCGCTGGAAACTCAACCGAAATTTACCAAATTCGGGTACGTTGTACAGGAACCAGTTAGTCTCGTGCTTGAGGCTGAACTGGGTGGTACTAAAGGCCAGTCTTTTCTTTTCCGGGATAAATAAAAATCGCGGCAGCGTCAGCCGCCCGGTGATGTTGCTGACCAGAAAATCCTCAAAATCAAAGTTGCTCTTGTCTGTGCGCAGGTAAGCACCATCCACCGAAACGCGGAGCACTTCGGCACCATGAAAAATATCACGATGGGTGAACGCCGCGCCCGCCCGTACACCATAGTAAAAACTCGGCGAAAATATGCCCGACAGGTTGCCTTCTATCCGTTTAGGCAAATAAGGCGTGAGATAAATGCGGGCATCCAGCAAGGTGTCCGATTCCGCTGACACCTCAAACCGGATATTGATGAACTTGTACAAATTCAGGTTCAAAAGCCGGTAAATAGTGGCCTGGTAGTCATCATTAGAGTAATATTCGCCGCAGCGCAGAAAAATCTGCTGGTTCAGAATTTCCGGTTTGGTGGTCAGGTCGTGATAGACGTAAGTCACACAATTGAAGGCCAGTGTATCGGTATTGCGCCGCTCTCTGGCCGACTGTTTCGCCAGATCGTAGTCGGGATAAACGGTCACCGTGGCGATGCGGAAGCGTTCCCGTTCCTTTTCGCCCACCTCTTTTTTTACCCGCAGGGTCAGGTTCACTTCGCCGCGCGGATGCAGCGTATCGGCTTCAAAAAGCAGGTTGTCCGGGGCAAAATAATACCAGCCATAGTTGCGCAGTGTATCGGACAGGCGCTGGCGTTCGGCAATCATTTCTTCCAAATGGTAGGGCTGGCCGGGCTGCACCAGCGATTTGGGGCGTAAAGCCCAAATGGTGCGCGTGAGGGTACTGGAGTCGGGTGGATACACCACGTCGTCCAGTTGCTCACGGGGCATTCTGACCAGCACCTGGTGGGTCAGTTGCGCCGTGTGCTTGCCTATTTTTTCCTCCGCATCAATTTTTACTTTAAAAAACCCGTCGTTGCCGGCCCGCTCCGCCAGTAATTCCCGGTGGCGATTCGCGATTTTGGGTTCGTAGAGCACGGGCTCTTCCCCCAAACGGTTGGCGATAAAATTGCCAAAACTCTTTTCCCGGCTATTGTGGAAGGTATTGTAGATGGTCAGTCGGGGCCGCATCCACAAAATTTTCTTGTTGGGGCGTGGCAGCACCACGGCCAGTTTAAGGTCGGTTTTTAATATTTTGGTATCCCACGCCTGGTCTTCCTTACTGATTTTGATCTTGGCCCCTTTGTACAGCCGTTCGTTTTCGCGGAGTTTGCCCGTACCTGTACAGCCTGCGGCCAGGGCCAGCGAGAGTACATAGACAAACGGTTTAGATAAAAAATACTTCATGTTAAACAAGGCAATAATTCTCTCCCCGTAAGGGCGATGATGTTATTTAAGGGGTGGACTTTATTTCTTCTCCCCAAACTCCTTCGCCAACAGCAGCCCCACTCCCGAATTGCGCAAATTGGCAGAAGAGGTATTCAATAATTCAAAACCCCGTTCCGAAAAGACCGTGACCCGCAGCGCACCATTGGGGGTCAAAGAGTATTCCACCGAGGCATTTTCCAAAGCACTGTGGGCATCGTCGCCAGAGCCACCCACGGAGGTGCCGCCGGAAAGTTTAAAAGTGAGCCGATCTTCAAAAAATGACTTTTCCAAGCGCAACTGGTAATTGGTCGTGCCCTCGGAGGCATTTTCGCCTTTATTAGTCGAGCCTTCCGTGGTCGTCAAATCTACATCAATAAAAGTCAGATACTGATCGGCCAGGGCATTCAGTTGACCCGTCAGGAAACTGCTCAGGCCCGACTGTAGCGGATTGCCGCCGCTGGAAGGAATGGACAAGTTACCATCGCTAATAAAATTGCGCAGCAACAATACCCCGAATACCTGCCGGGAAAGCTGATTGGCATCCTGATTCAGCGCAGTTATCGCGCTTTCCACTAGATCCGACTGCGTACCGCTAAAACTCGAACTGAGACCTTCCTGCCTCTGGGCGGAAGGGTAAATAAACTGGAAAGCAATGTCCGGTTGGGTCACCGAACCATTGACCGTTGTTTGCAGTAAAAACACCTGCGGCTTGCGGTATTGCGCTGCTTCATCCTGCGTAGCCGACGATAACTGGTTGGTAACCAACGGGAAAGGCGAGGTTTTAAACTGGTATTGCGCTTTTAGCACCAGTTCCGGCGTACGCACATCGCCCGTCCAGGTAATCGTGCTGCCGGAAGTCACCTCGAAACTACGCTTCACCACCGATTGGTAGGAATAATTATACACGCCGCTGATTAATTCTATCCGCCCGGTCAAAGTCATATTGCCATTGGCCTGAATATTGAGTTGCAACTGTCCCTGCGCCTTACCCCGAAAATCGTCGCCAGTGACCGGATTAATAACGCTGTTGACCGTCAGATTGGAGTCAATTTCGAGACTGGCACTCAATGTGAAGGCATTCGCCATGACCGGCGCATCATAAATCGGTGGACGGACATTTTGGCGTGGCGGCGGAATAAAATACACAATACCCTCATGTTGAAGGGATTGCGTAGCAGCGTCATACACGTAGGTGACGTTCGATTCCTTGGCGGTTTTGATCGTCACCCGAATATCGGGCTGGGTGATCGGGCCGCTTACCCTCCCATCCAGGGAGGCGTATAGTTCGCCATAATACACCGGGTTTTGCTGTTTGGTTGAGTGGAGCACCTGCCACCGGTCGGCGTGGAGCGTGAGGTTGGTACGAATGTCCTGCCAGTCTTTGGTAAGTAGTTTGCCATTGATGTCCAGGGTTTTGCCGTAGGGATCGCGCAGCGCAAGACCATCCAGCGAGACGCCCGCTTCGGTAAATTCGATAGGCGTTTCGCTCAATTCGTAGCGCACATTGGTCGCCACCGGCGTGAAATGGGTTTCGTGCAACTGCAACTTACCGCGTACCTGTGGCGCATCGGTAGTGCCATTTATTTTCAAATGTGCTTCCGCCCAGCCGCCGAGCTCGCTGAATACCTGGGCGACAAAAATATCGAAGTTGTTATAGTTCAACCGGTCAATATCTATGGCGAAATCCAGGCCGGTTTTGTTACCCGCCAGTGTCCGCGTCGCACCGTCTATTTTAATGGATTGCTCATCGCCGGTCATGGTGAGTTTACGGACTTCCACGCCGCCCGTCGCCACGCGAATCCGATTTTCGGGGTCCACTGCCCATTCTTTGAAATCAATAATCTGACGAGGATTCAGCGTAACAGTGGTTTCTTGACCCTTCAATGCCGCACGAGCCGCCAGCAGGAAGCGTTCGCGGCCTTCATCGTTGCTCGCCTGGAAACTTACGTTGGCCACATTGTCGCGAAACTGGCCATTGAGGGTAGCATTTTCGATAAAAGCCGCTGCTCCGCGTTTCACCGAAGGAGTGGTCAAAACAAACAGTGCCGCCGTATCGCCCGCATAAGCACGAATGGTCAGCGAATCCACGTCCCAGGCCTGATACACAATACGCGGAGCCTGAATAAGCAGGTTAAAATAATTGCGCTGGCCCACTAAAGAGGCTTCCAAATTGACCGGACTCAGTTGCGTTAAACCCGGCACCAGACCCGTCGTCAATACCTCCGGGCGCAGCAGGCGCAGTTGTATGGATAGCGAATCGTTACTCACCGGCGGTACGTAAGTGGTGCGATCCACCACAAAATACTGGTCCACAATATTGGAGATCGTGGTAGAAAGATCGGTCAGTGAGAAATAACCTTTGATCTCGCCTTGCAGCCAGTCGGAAGCAATTTCAATGTTGTTGTGGCGATTGTCCAGTTTTACATCCATCGTCAGGTTGCCGGGACGAATATGCACCGTATCATATTGTAAGTCAATATCTTCAATACTCACTTGGGCTGTCAAAGTATCCACCGACAAACCTACCGATTTGCTGCGAATGCGCATACACACGGTGGTCGGCCGGTTGGCCCAGCCGAACTCACGCAAGTCCACACAATTGAGGGAAATATCGGTTTCCAGCAAGGGAATAGCGGTAGAAAAGTCCCCGGAAAACTTCGCCCACACGGCCGCCCGCTCATCCGGCGACTGGAATTCGCCATTGAACCGCTTGCCGTCCAGGTTGGCCGCCAGCGTGAGATCACGCAGGATGAGATTGTCCCAAATGACGGAGTCGAATTTGCCCGCCAATTGCAGTTGAGCAGTTTCCATAATTTGAAAACCTTCGCCATTGATTTTGGCCGTAAAGCCCACCGTTTTGAGCGGACGCAGGGCTGTATCTACCATCAACTGGCTGACCATCAGGTTTTGCGCCACCAAATTCATGGCGTAAGTGCTGTCACGCAGCGTACCGTCCACGCGGATTTGGCCCGCATTGCCCAAACCCAGCTTGATTTTGCCCGCCGCGTCGCGTACCGTGCCTTTGGCCTGACCGTCTATTTGTACAAAATCCGGCAGCCGCAGCACTGGCGTCACCACGGAATCCGGTACATAACCGAGGATTTCCTGCCGCGCCAGATTCGCATCGAAAGTGACATCGAAACCGAGTTGGTCGGGCGCATTTACATTTTGTAGCAGCCCTTTGAACGCCAATTTGCTGGTGACACCGCCCCGTAAGGCATTGATATTCAAATCCGTATTCAAATTTTTCAGCGTACCACGCAGCGTACCCGTGGTTTGCAACATATCCGGCAGGCTCAGCCCTTGTGCTGCCAGGAAAGCGAAGAAATTTTTTGGCGCATCCAGTCGGCGGATCTGCAAATCCATACCGAGTTTGTCGGGATCGCTGGCATCGGTCAGTACGCCGCCCAGGTCAAATTGCAAAGGCGTCCCAGTGGCAGCGGGGGAATTGGGACCCGTCTGTAAGTCGCCCACGTCGCCGCGCAGGCTCAGTTGCAGGCGCGACATATTGCCACTGAGAAAGCCGGCAGCACTTATATAGGCGGGCAATGGCTGCGCCAAAATACTGTCCATCGGCGTGTCGCCCAACGACATAAAGCGGACCAGATCCGTGCGATTGGTGGTTAACTGGCTGATATTCAGATTCATACCGAGTTTGGTCGGCTCGGTTATCTGCTGCAAAGAGCCGGTCAGGTTGGCCACGGTGCCGCTGCCCGCCTGAAAGCGAATGTTTTCGGTTTGCAGATTATCCAGCCAGCCGTTCAGGTTGCCCGATACGGTATAAGGCATATCGGCCAGGCGCGACAAAGCCTGATTTTCCTGGGGCGGCAGTAGCACGATCAAGTCACCGACCACGCCTTTCACCTGCCGCAACTGGATTTGCATCCGGTTGAAACTGGTGTCGCCCACCTTTTTAAACAAAGCCACGTCGGCATTCAGCGAAGTCTGGTTCAGGCTGGCGGCGGTGTTCCTGATCTCCACGCTGCCGGGCGTGACGCGGGCGGTCGCGCGTAAGGAGTGTAGTTGCAAACCACTTTTGTCGTTACCGGAAACCGCATCGGCCTGCACGAACAGCGTGTCGTTTTGCATGGAAAATGCGGACAGTTCGGCATTGAGTTTGGTCAGGCCGAGATCGCCCGCATTGACGTGGCCGGGGGTAGGGGCCACCAGCGGATCGCGATAGGCCACTGCGCTGTTTTCTACTTTGATGCCTTTGGCCTGAATGGCCATGAGGTCGTTGGCGGAGCGCACGTAGAGATTATCCAAAGTGGTTTTTTCCAGCGTGGCATCCAGGCCCAGTTCGGTGGTGGAAAAGACGATGTGCGAATTGCTGATATTTCCGTCTTTCAAAAGTAGGCCAAAGGCCGTACTTGGTTCCCCATCCTCCACGGAGGGCTTTTTTTGGATTAGTCGTATTTCAGCATCCGCGAGCGTGAAGCCGTCCAGTTCAAAATTGAAATTTTCCAGATCGGCTTTTTCGATCACCGTTTTGGCCATGCCGATTTTAGCTTGGGTCGTGCTCTCCGCATCCTCATCTTGTAGCAGAAAATCCACACTTTTGAGTTGCAACACGGCCAGATCGAGTTGTATTTTCCAGAGGGAAGCAGTCGTATCAACGGGCGCTACGTCGGTTGTATCGGCAGCGAAGGCCTGCACGATGAAGTCAAAATTGAAAATACTGTCCTTTTTATGCAGATATACG
>Ga0105047_10017664_pt1 | contig 11101 bp, 8 predicted proteins | sample MAT04_FD_78384 | JGI IMG/M metagenome (GOLD analysis project Ga0105047, IMG submission 78384) | Freshwater microbial communities from Lake Fryxell liftoff mats and glacier meltwater in Antarctica - MAT-04 (megahit assembly) | ecosystem: Environmental > Aquatic > Freshwater > Ice > Liftoff...
CGCAGGAAATATCCACGCCGCCGCACGGGAATGTTGCCCACGAGTCCAGCGGGCTAGTGCGGCCTGAGTTGCACTTTGCGCTACGCCCCAGCTCTTGGTACTCGTTTGCTCGGAGTGTTGAGGAACGAGTAACCCGGGGTGAGTTGGCTCAATCTGGCAAGCCGCGGTCTATTTCTGCGGTGCTCGAGGTGGCGTGGGCGGCGTTCCAATCGGATCTGCGTCCAAGGCCAGCGCAGCGCGGTACTCGGCGACCGCCTTGTAGAACTCAGCGAGCGCTTCAAGCTCAAGAACTCGGGCGTCGAACGTCGCTTGTTCGCGCAGATTCACGATCAGCAATGTGCTGTTGCCGAGTTCAAACTTCTTGCGTTCTAGTTGCTCCACTTGTCGGGCCACAATCGCACCCTGACGCGACTGTTCCGCTCGCTCCTTCGCCGCCTGCAGCGCACTCATTGCATCCTGCACATCTGCTACGACACTGTCCTGCGCATAGCGTAGTTCCGCTGAGATTTGATCAATTTCTGCCTGCGCTGCACGGATCTGGCCGCGCGCGTCGCGACGCTGCAGCGGCACCTGAAACAGGACTCCGGCCTCCAGTTCGAAGGGGCCTTTGTTCTTCTTGGGCGCTGGCCCGCCGATGTCTTGCGAGCCCTTCATGGCCACGTCCAAGCTGGGCAGATACTGATTCCGGGCGTAGTCCAGTTCGACGTGCAACTTGCGTCGCTCAAACTCTAGGACTTGCAGTTCGGGCCTGCGAACGAGTGCGATGCGGATGTCCTCATCGACGCGGGCCGGATCAATGGCCGGCGGCTCCGGGATTCCGGGAGGCAAGCGCTCCGCGGGTGGAAGTGCTGGGAGTCCGGCCTCATTGCGCACGAAGAGCGAAAGCAAAATCGCCGCGCGTTGAAACTCACGCTGAGACTCAGTGACTTTTGCTTGCCGTTGATAGACGACTCGAAGGTTGTCGATTTGCTCGATCTCAGCGATGTCCCCTTTGGCCACTCGAATTCGCAGTTGTCGATCACGTTCCATGGCCACATTCAGCAGGGACTGTGCCACCATGTACTTTCGACCTGTGCCTACCCAAGTCCAGTAGACCTTCGCGGCGCCCTTGATGTAATTGATCCGCTGCTTGTAGATCTTGGGCTCAGCCGCCGCGCGTCCTATTTCCGCCTGCGCAATGTTGGCCCGACGGCGATCAATGGCGCCATCTCGCAGCATCGGCAAGGCCATTCCTGCGCGAAACTCGCCGCCGTCATTGGTCTGCATATTGCCGTCGGCGTCAATGAAACTTCCCAGTCCCAATTTGTATCCCGCCTCAAGTTTTGCGCCGCGCAGGCCGGTATTCTGCTCGATCGCTGCATCGAACCGTTCGTTGCGATAGAAGCCTAGAATCTCTTGACCGTAAAACGTGGTCACCTTGGTATCGAAGAACTTACCGATGGAAGACTCGAGCTTTCCGGCTGCGATAACTCGATCCCGTTCCACAGCCGCCAGCAAAGGATAGCTTCGCTCTACCGCGGCCAGGACGTGCTCTAGTTCCAGTGGGGGCGGGGGCGGCTCTTCTGCTCGGGGCTGTGCTTCCGGAGGCCACGCTCTCAGCGCGGGCAGTGGCTCCAAAGGCAACGCTCGCAAAGGATGCCCGCCTGCGGGCTTGTCGATCGTAGACCGCGTAGGAAGGTCTTCAACACTCTGAGATTGCGCGCTGGCATGGGAGCACGCCAGCGTCAAGGCGATAGCAAGCATCCACGGTCTGAACTCTAGCCCCAACATCCCGTCGCCCTACTTCCTGAGCTCCTCAGATCGTGGCCGACCGGATTCCTTTGGCGACGATTGCTCAGAGCATGTTTGAGGAACGGCCTCGATCACTACGAGGCCCTTGCCGCCTCAATGATGATTCGACCAGGTCAATGTCCCGGCTTCATGCAAACGGACGCTTACGAATCTTTGCACTGGCATTTGGCATCGCATTCATCTGTTGCTAGAGGCAGTTGCCCCCCCTGAATGGCTGGGTGAACGCACTAGTTTCGCGGCAAGAATGCGGTAGCAATGCTGTCGCGGATGGGTTCTGAAACTGCCTCTAGCAGACTCACGCCTCAGGTTTGTTCGGTGCGATTTCGCACGCAATCGGAATCGTGACGGCAAGCCGCCACCCTAAAGAGCAGCGGCTTGCGGTCATTCAAAGTCAACTACTAAAGGGATAACTGTGATCCTCCGCTGGCAGCTCTTTGGGGGGATGCGGTTCGGCCGAGTCGCGTCGACTGACCTCTCGCTCAACGAACGGAGCCCAGACCCAACCCCCAATCCATTCCCCTTGGTGATCAACCCAAGTTGCCAACCAGGGCCCCCGGACTTCGGTGACGTTGAGTCGGCTTCCTCGCCCGAGGGGAGCAACTGCCTTGTTGCCCACCATCAATTGGGCTTGTGGCGACCTCACCACCACAGTGGTACCCGCAGCAATCAAACGCGATTCTGCCCGTGCATTCTCCGTCCCCCAACACAACGCTGCCAGGGTCAGCAAGGCGACGAAGGGCAATTTGGGACTGTGTCGCATGGTTTCTCCTCGAAATCGGAGGACATTCGCCCGTCCGCGAAATGCGGAGCACGGCGGGGCCGTCCTCAAGCTGCCTCTATAGCAACCATCGAATGTCAAGGCCGAATAGATCATTACGATAGGTCAATGTGATACATTGACTTTGAGAATGTATTCGGAACGCCCCGGTCGCCTCAGCCAGTGTCGTCCCCAAGAAACAACTGCTTGCGCGCGATGTCCGAGATCGCCACAACAGCCGGATGTTTCAGCCGGCGCTCCGCAGAAATCGCAAAGAACGTCTCGCGAATCTTATCGATCGTGCCAACATATTCCACGTCGTACTGGCGCTCGACTTCGTTCCGAATCGCCTCGGGCGCGGGGAACACGCCAAGCCCCTCTTGGCCAAACACTTTGAGTAACGCGCTGTCCTGGAACTCACCGATCACTCGCGGCCTTAGGTTGTTTTCGTCGAAGAACTGGTCGAGCGCCCGCCGAAGCGTGTTGGCACGTGTCGGCAACAGGAGCGGAGCATTGTCGAGAGAACTTGGAAAATCTTTGCGGAGCCGACGAGCAAGCGATTTTGTCCCAAAGAAAGCGACTCCGCAGCTTCCGAGTAAGTGGTTATAGGCTCGAACGCGCGTGCCGGAAGGAATCGGGGAGTCGGACAGCACTAAATCCAGTTCATGACCCGCTAAACGCTCGAGCAACTCCTCAAAGCTCCCTTCGCTGCAAACCGTGTGGATCGTGTCGGAAAGTTGAAATGCGGGCCTAAGCAGTCTAAACACGATCAACTTCGGAAGCACGTCCGCCACACCGACCGCAAAACGCAACGGCTGTCCTGTTGGCCGCCCACGGACCGCATCCTGCAGTTCACGCCCCAGCGAGAAGATCTCTTCGGCATAGCGGAAGAGCAATCGCCCGGTTTCGGTCAGCGACAGCCCCCGTCCCGCCCGCTCGAATACCTTGCCCCCCACGGCCCGTTCCAGCTTGCGAAGTTGATTGCTGATGGTGGGCTGGGATAGGTGCAGGCTTTCGCAAGCACGCGCGATGCTTCCTTCGCGGGCGACGACCCAGAAGTACAGCAGGTGGTGGTAGTTGAGCCAGTCCATTGCCGCCTCGGTCACGGTAAATTCATTCCTATTAAGAATATATTACATCGCTTGTTCGTATTTGTCTATGTGGACGGCTGGGTCGATAATGCCCTCATCAAGATGCTTCCCTCATCACATCAGGTGAAACGAACATGCAAACAACGATAGTAGACCGTTGCCATGTGCTATCGACCGACGATCGTGAAATGCTCCAAAGGCGGCTTTTGTTCGCCCTGTCGCGATTCAGCGCGGAGTTGCTGCTTGTCGAGGCCGTAGTCGACGACCAGAACGGGCCTCGGGGAGGCGTTGACAAACAACTGCGTCTGAAAGCCCGCTTGCGAAATGGTGAGACGCTAACCGTAGAGAAACGGGGGCCGTCCGTCATTGCAGCGGTGTCGCATGCTGGATCGCGTCTCGCTCGCCTGGTGACGCGTGCCTTGGACAGACGCCAGGAACGGCCAGCCTCGTTCAGTTCGCATTCAAGAGAGCGATAGATTCGCTGTCATTCGCGCCTTTCTTGACCTCAGCGCCCGACACTGAGTTGCCCAATGCTTCTTCACCCAACTCGATCCGGCCCCCCCGCGTCAAGATGCAGGATCATCCCCGACGCCAGCACAATCCTCCGTCCTGGTGGATCAGAGATTAAGGCGCGAATCTGTGGCGGCTCCACAAAACGCTCGACTTTGTTAGTGGAGTGGCGCGTCCGTGCAGCGATGGATCTGGTTGGCTACACACTCGTTAGGTGTCTCGATGTTCGCCCTGCCCGCGCGGTGTATGCTGCATTGCGGAAGTCGACGGGGCAGCTTGCGACGATCAAGGTGCTTCATGTTTCGAGCGATGAAACATCTTCTGCTGAAGCCCGTTTTCGGCGAGAAGCACAATTGCACGCCGCACTTACGCACCACAATCTGACGAAGGCGCTCGGCTACGGAACGATTGCTGGGTTGAATTACATCGCGCTTGAATGGGCGCCGGGCGAGGATTTGAAGCACGCCGTTGAGCAGCGAGGAGCGTTTAAGGTCAGCCATGCCTTGCATTGCGTGCGAGAGGCTGCTGCTGCGATTAGCTATTTGCATGACCATGGCATTGTTCACCGAGACATCAAGCCAGGCAATCTGGTGCAGTCCGACGACGGAGCGATTAAGCTACTCGACTTAGGGCTGGCCAGCCTGATGTCTCCGCCTGACACGTCCCTTACGATAGCATCTCACGACACACTGCTGGGCACGCCCGCTTTCATGGCCCCCGAACAGGCCTTGGATAGCGCTAGGGTCGATGCTCGCGCAGACCTCTACAGCCTTGGTTGCACATTGTATTTCCTTCTGGCGGGGCGGCCTCCATTTGCGGGGAGATCGATCACGGCGCAACTCGACGCACATCAGCGGACGCAGCCAGTTCCGCTGACAGAAATTCGCTCGGACGTAACTCCGGAATTGTCGAATTTGTGTCAGAACCTGATGGAGAAACTACCAGAGCGTCGCCTCGGTTCGGCAGCCGAGCTCCTGCAACGATTACGGCGTTGTGATCAACCGACCTGGCCGCCATTGGTTGCTTATCTTGCTGGAAGGAGTCCTGTTGTTTGAGAACGCGTTGGTTCTGAGGCTGTTGGCTAAGCGTCTTCAGGAAAATGATTGCGTCCTCTGAGCAATGGCTTGGTCGGAGCCCTTGTATTTCGATTTTCGGCGATTGCCACCAGCCGCCTGGCTTCTGCAATAACGGATCGTGAAGCTCCCACATTCCCATGTGGGTCGTCATCGCAGGGTGTGATCCTGATGCGATTTGCCGCGGCCTTATTCATCAAGCTCTTGGAGAAATCTTCCCCCTTTAGAGTCTCGGCCCTCTTGCTGGTGGCCGTGATTGGCGTCAAGCTCACGGCAGACTGGGTCCTGAACGGCGAAGAGATCACGAGACTCGAAGCCTTAAGCCCAGGGCATTCTGGAACGCCATGACGCTCTGTCTGGGATTGGTTTTTGTTCAAAAGAGAGAGGCCATTGAAGGGGCACAAGCCCATGCGAAGTGAGGCCGATCCGATCCGTTGTTTGGAATGCAAGCGTAATGATCGAGCAATTTGCCTCCCATCAGGGTGTGGAAAACTTGAAGTCCCTATTTCCGAGGCCCTTGACGCGAGCCAGGAGTCGGGGCTCACTTTGTGATCGGAATCTCTCACGCAATGCCCTCAATTCTTGAGTTCGTTACCCATGTGGCTGGCGTATCGAGTTCACGCGCGACGGTTCGCGCTGCTTGGCATTCTGCGTGCGCCGCAGGCGAGGAAGGTGAGGCTTGGTGGTTGAAGTTGAGCGAGGCTGGCGCAAGGATTGGGTTGCGGTTGACATCGATCCGTCTCTCAGTCCGCGAGGCCCTCGAATTGGCGCGAGGGGAGTCGCCGCTTGTAGCAGCTTGTGCCGATAGACTGTCGGCGGTGTCAAATGTTGGAAATGAGCCGACTTGCGTCGCTGTTGCTGGATCGAGGGGGCATCGCGCGTGGTTGGCATCGGTCGAAATCGGCGGTCGTGGACGCTGGGTCCGATCTACTGAGCTGGCTGAGATCGTCGGCGCTTCAGACATTGACCAACCCGTGGCTTGGGTCGTAGCGGAGCCCGCAGAGCCTGCAGCTGGGTTGAGTGGAACACGCGACCAAGGACACCATTCCGGTCCGGCGCACGAGTCTCTCTCACCACTTCGGAGGCTGCTGGGACTATTGTCTTCAGAGAGGCACGACATCGGGTTGCTGATTACCTATTCTGTAGCCGTGGGGTTCCTAGGCCTGGCAACGCCACTTGCGGTTGAGGCACTCGTTACAACCATCGCATTTGGAACGCTCGTACAGCCGCTCGTGGTACTAGCGATGATCCTGTTCTCATGCCTGACGCTCGCTGGCTCGCTGCGGGCGATGCAAGCGTACGTCGGGGAAGTGATCGAGCGAAGACTATTTGTGCGACTGGCTGTTGATCTCGCCGAGCGGTTGCCTAGGGCGAAGATCGAGTTTCATGATGGGCACGATGCGCCAGAGCGCATTAATCGATTTTTTGAAATCATCACCGTTCAGAAGGCTGCTTCTTCGTTGCTTCTTGAGGCCGTTCTGGTCTTGCTGTCGGCCATCATCAGCCTCGTGATTCTGGCATTCTACCACCCCTACATGCTGGCGTTTGATGTACTACTGATCATCTCCCTGGTATTCATTGTCTTCGTATTGGGGCGTGGAGGAGTGCGGACCGCGATCGAGGAGTCGCGTTCCAAATACGCGATGGCGGCTTGGCTAGAAGAGATGGCGCGACTCCCCGTGGCCTTCAAATTCTATAGGGGCCCAAGATTCGCACGCGAAAGAACCGAGGAGATCGCAGTCGAGTATCTCGCGCGACGTAGCGATCATTTTCGCATCGTGCTGAGGCAGACGTTGGCAGCCCTACTCTTGCAGGCCGTGGCCAGCACGGTCGTCTTGGCCTTGGGAGGTTGGCTCGTAATGGAAGGCCAATTGACGCTAGGACAACTGGTTGCGACGGAATTGATGGTCACAATCGTGGTCGGCTCATTCACAAAATTTGGTAAGCACATTCAAACTTGGTGCGATTTGCTGGCGGGCTGCGACAAACTAGGACACTTAGTAGAGATTCCGCTGGAGCCGGTTGGCGGTGAATCGCAATGCGACGGCACGCCCCCGGCCGCGCTACATGCGCATCAGTTGGGATTTACCTGGCACGAAGGGCATGCCTTGTTGGAGGGCTTCGATCTGAGCGTTCGCCCTGGCGAGCGAATTGCGCTCGTAGGTCCCAATGGAAGCGGTAAAAGCACTTTGGTGGAACTGCTGGGGGGCCTTCGCGAGCCGCACCAGGGTCGCATCGAGTTCGATGGCCTCGACCTTCGCGATGTCCGCTGTGAGGCAATGCGTGAGCACATGGCAATGATCCGCGACGTTGAGATCACGGAAGGGAGTCTGCTGCAAAACGTTCGGTTTGGTCGCGACGAGCTTACCCTACCGGAAATCCGATGGGCATTGGAGGCAACGGGGCTTCTCGACGATGTGCTGGCCCTACCTCTAGGGTTGCAAACTCCGATGCGCCGCGACGGCGCCCCGCTCAGCAACAGTCAGTCGCTAAGGCTCATGGTGGCCCGTGCGATTGTGGGCGGGCCGAGGCTATTGTTCGTCGACGAGTTGCTGGACGGGTTGGACACGGAGTCGCTGACGATACTTCTCGAGACTTTGTGCGATAGACGCGCGCCGTGGACTTTGGTGCTGGCAACCCGTCGCCCGGAAGTTGCCGCGAGTTGCGATCGCGTCGTCGACATCTCCCATCCTGGCAAGTCGCAAAGTGTGCCATCGCGATTGACTGGTCCCGCCGACTCCCAAATCCCTAACTGATGCGAGGAGCAACGATGACGCTCTCGGCACCTGAAAACTCAGCGGACACTACACGTCCCAAAGCAGAGTCGCGGGGCACGCAGGTAGTTCCTGTCCCCTTTCTTCCACGACGTCGCATGCTGACGAGCGACCATGCTTCTGCCCTTCCGGCATTGCGTCAAGCCATGCCGTCGCGTTGGGCTCGGCGTATTGGACATGTACTCTTGTTGGCATTTTTCGCGGCGCCCTTTATTTTACTTTTCGTCCCCTGGCAGCAGTCCATTCTTGGAGCAGGCCGCGTCATCGCATTTGCGCCACTCGATCGCCAGCAGACGATTCAGGCGCCCATCGCAGGCCGAGTCTCCGAGGTATGGGTGACCGAGGGAACGACGGTGAAGAAAGGCGATCGGATCCTTCTTCTGACCGATAACGATCCACAACTGGTTGATCGCCTTCGCCAGCAACGCGACGCGCTTCTTCAAAAGCACGAAGCTGCTGTGGCCAAGCTCGAGCACTACACTGGTCAAGTCGAACATCTCATCGATTTGCGCGATCTGCTGATTGCCGCCGCTCGCGAGCGGTTGGGCATGTCGCGTGAACGCGTCAAGGGAGCGGAACAGACTGTCCAAGCCGCGCAGGCAGCGCTTGATACCGCCAAGTTGAATAACCAGCGGCAATCCGAGTTGCTCAAGTCGGGTTTGACTTCAAAAAGGGACTTCGAGCTTGCTGAACTCACTTACAATCAGTCCCTTGCCGCAGTTGTCAAGGGACAAGCCGACACGAAAGCGGCCGAGAACGACGTTGCATCAAACCAGGCACAAGTAGGAGCTGCTGACAAAGATGCCAATGCGAAGATCGATTCCGCTCGCGCCACCAAGGAGTCCGCTGCTTCGGATCTGGCGTCAGTCAACTCCGAGCTTGTGAAGCTGGACGTGGAGATTGCTCGCGTCCAAAGTCAATTAGTCACTGCTCCTCGAGATGGTGTGATCTTGCGACTGATGACCAATGAATCGTCCGACTTCATCAAAGCAGGTGACCCATTGGCCATCTTGGTGCCCGACACCGTCGATCGAGCCGTTGAGCTTTGGGTGAACGGTATCGATGCTCCGTTGATTCAGCCTGGAGCTGAGAATGTACCCGTGCGGCTGCAGTTTGAGGGCTGGCCGGCGGTGCAATTCTCGGGATGGCCCAGCGTAGCTGTGGGGACTTTCGGCGGTCGCGTCGCGCTCGTAGATGCCACAGATGACGGCAAAGGGAAGTTTCGCGTCTTGGTTATCCCAGATCCCGATCTAGAGAGTGATCCGCGAACTCGGTGGCCGGAAACACGCTATCTCCGGCAAGGCGTGCGAGCTAATGGATGGGTATTACTCAGCCAAGTCTCGCTGGGCTGGGAACTCTGGCGAAAGATTAATGGCTTCCCACCTGTGGTTGCACATCAATCGCCGGAAAAGTCGGGCGGGATCAAAGCGAATATGGGCAAGTAGCAAAGGAACAGCCACGGCCCTGTTCGCTTCACTCTGCAAGGGGCACAAGCTCAGGGTCTGTGCCGACAGAAACCGGCCTGCCACTTGGCCTAGACATCGCCAGCGCCAGCCCGGCCGAAGTGAACCTTATCAAACCGCTGCTCGACCAGGCCATGGCGTCGCATGTCCCGAACGCCTGATCTGCGATCGCGCCGCCTACAGCGATCCGCTGTGCGAACGACTGGCAGACCGCGGCGTCGAATTGATCTGCCCGCATCTTCGCGAACGAAAGCGACCGGCAAAGCTGGCGATTGAATAGATCACAGTCTGGTGCGCGTCGACGTTTCGGTGCTTGCCACTGGCCAAGACAAATCCGACCCAGGGGTCACGATTACTTGGTCAGAGTGTTTGCCACCCGGCCCAAGATATCGCGTGAGGTCGCCAAACCCCGCCAAACTTGCCGTTGCTTGATCGATCAGAAGTCCCGACTGTCAAGGAGCAGAGCGTCAGCGGAGTAATTGCACCATACGCGAAGCCGAGTGCTAAACGCAAAGGCTGGCCGCTCGTTCCCGAATGAATTCCATGAGTCGTGGGGCGTTAAGTGGCTTTGGGAACCAGTCGTCCACGCCGGCATTCCCGATAGGCAGCCCGAGCGAATCGGGAGACGAGCCGCTCACTGCGAAGACGGGGTGCTGCCAGGCATGGACTTGCCGGATTTGCTGCAGGGTTTCACGGCCGGCCCCGTCGATTGCGCGCTCAGGGGCATGCCGTCGAACTTGGCGGTGTCGGTGCTCTCGCAGATCACCAGAATGTCTTCGGATAGCGCCTTGAAAGGGTGGAAACGCGAAGCCAACTGAGAATTGAATGTTTCGTTCCACCTGTCTGGCCCTGATCACCGCTGCTCGCCTGCCAGTGCCGCCTTTGACGCTCGCAACTAAAGCTGCCGAGCGCCAATCACCCGCACGTGATCTGATATGGGCCGACTCCCAGAGCGTCGCAACATCCACTTCTCGAACTCGATGACCAAGGCTAGAGCTGCTGAGAACAACAGAATGGCGCTCCACTCGGCGAGACCGATGGTCGCCGAGTGAAACAGCAGGTGCATTGTCGGGAGGTACGTGAACGCGAGCTGTGTTGCGAGCGTCAGGCCAATGCCGATCCAGATCCACGGATTCGAGTTCCAGCCGAGGTGGAAGCAGGATTGCGTGAGGCTCCGGCAGTTCCAAAGAAACGCTGCAGCTCCGAAGACGAACACGTTCACAGCGACCGTACGGGCCTGGGCTTCCGTCAATTCATTCCAAAGAGCCCATTCAAACAGGCCGAACGCGCCGGCGAGAAGCACCAGCCCCGCCAGTCCAATCCTGCGCAGTAAAGGCAGAGTCAGGATCGGATCCTGCGGGTTTCGCGGCGCACGGCTCATCAGCATCGTTTCCTTCGGCTCAAACGCCAGCATGATGCCCAGCAGCACTGCGGTTGTCATGTTGATCCAGAGGATCTGCGTCGGCAGAATAGGCAACGTGATACCGGCCAGCACGGCCACGAGGATCACGAGCCCTTCGCCCAGATTCGTCGGCAGGGTCCAGACGATGAACTTGGTCAAGTTGTCGAAGACACTGCGGCCTTCCTCAATGGCCGCTTCGATCGAGGCGAAGTTATCGTCCGCGAGGACCATGTCCGCAGC
>Ga0105047_10017665_pt1 | contig 11101 bp, 8 predicted proteins | sample MAT04_FD_78384 | JGI IMG/M metagenome (GOLD analysis project Ga0105047, IMG submission 78384) | Freshwater microbial communities from Lake Fryxell liftoff mats and glacier meltwater in Antarctica - MAT-04 (megahit assembly) | ecosystem: Environmental > Aquatic > Freshwater > Ice > Liftoff...
ATCGGCATCACCAATACCGGAAAGACCTTGCTGTATGTGCGGCTGGTACGCATCGGCACTCCGCTTGCCGGTGAAGAACGCGCGGCATCCAACGGCATGGACCTGCAGGTGGCCTACTTCTCCAGCGAGGGCAAACCGATCGATATCACACGCTTGGCACAAGGCACCGACTTCATGGCGGTGGTGACCGTTAAGCACACCGGCAGCAGCGGCGGCTATCAACAATTGGCCTTGACGCAGATCTTCCCTTCGGGATGGGAGATCCGCAATGCGCGTATGGAAGGCAATGAGGTTGCTGTTAGCGCGTCGAACTTCACCTATCAAGATGTGCGCGATGATCGGGTGTTGACCTACTTCGACCTGTGGGCGGGAAAGACCAACACCTACCGGATCATGCTGAACGCTGCCTACACTGGTCGCTACTATATGCCCGGCACAGTTTGCGAAGCGATGTATGACCACACGGTGAATGCGCGAAGTGCGGGCCGCTGGATCGAGGTGGTGAGGGAGGATGGAAGCACGGCGGCGCGGTGATCCTGGTTGGTAGTTGTCGGTTGTCGGTTGTCTGGCTGCCGATGCTCCTTGGTGGAAATTCTTGATCGAATGACAGTGAGCGGTGATCTTGTCATTCGACCCACGCGAAAACGTATCTCGCCAGCACACCAAGGAGACTGATAACTAACTACTAGCAACCGACAACTATCACCCTGATGAATGGCCTGCGTTGGACCTTACTACTTTCCCTGGCGTTCTTCGTCTGGGCGAAGTGGGGTCCGATGGAGCCGCTATTCAATGAACCGTACAGCACGGTGCTGTTGGACCGTGAAGGTGGATCGCTTGCAGCATCCGTTGCAACGGATGGGCAGTGGCGCATGCCGCAACGCGATACACTGCCCGAACGTTTTGTATGCTGTTTGCTGGAATTCGAGGATCGTCATTTTCATGATCATTGGGGGATCCATGTGCCCTCGTTGATCCGGGCGGCCAAGCAGGATCTTGAAGCCGGACGCGTTGTTAGCGGGGGAAGCACGATCACCATGCAACTGGCCCGCATGGCCCGCAGAGGTCGACCGCGCACCCTATGGAACAAGTTGATCGAGATGTCGATGGCCGTTCGGCTGGAACTGCGCTTTTCCAAAGATGAATTGCTCGCGCAATATGCAGCGCATGCGCCGTTCGGCGGCAATGTGGTGGGTCTCGAAGCCGCTGCGTGGCGTTGGTTCGGCAGAGCCCCTGACGCGCTTGGTTGGGCCGAATGTGCCACGCTAGCCGTGTTGCCCAATGCACCTTCCCGCATGCATCCCGGTCGAAGTCGCCAAGGCCTGCTGGCCAAACGGAACCGCCTGCTGGATCGCCTTCTTGACAAGGGCGCATTGGATACGCTCAGTTGGTCATTGGCCAAGGAAGAACCCTTGCCGGAACGGCCGCATCCGCTTCCCAACATGGCGCCCCATCTGCTCGGCACCTTAAGCCAACAGGGATACGCGGGACAGCGATTGCGAACCACCGTGGACGCCCAACTGCAAGTTCAGGTAAGTACGCTGGCAGAGCGATACGCACCCATCCTGCGCGCGAACGAAGTACACAATGCGGCCGTGCTGGTGTTGGACGTTCCAACGGGTGAAGTACTTGCCTACGTCGGCAACCTGCCGTCAGCGGATGCGGATCATGCGGGCTACGTGGATATCACGCAAGCGCGGCGAAGTGCTGGCAGCTTATTGAAGCCCTTCTTGTATGCGGATATGTTGCAAAGTGGTGAGTTGATGCCGGATCAATTGGTCGCGGACCTGCCCACCCACTACGAAGGCTTCTCTCCGCAGAATTACAACGAGCAGTTCGAAGGTGCCGTTCCGGCATCGCTGGCGTTGGCGCGTTCGTTGAACGTACCAGCGGTGCGCGCCTTGCACCAGCATGGTATCGACCGCACCTTGCAGGTCCTGCGCGCCATGGGGCTCGATCACGTGGATCGCAGCGCCGATGACTATGGGCTTTCGCTGATAGTGGGTGGGGCAGAGAGCACCTTGTGGGAACTTACCGGAGCCTATGCCTCCATGGCGCGGAGCCTGTTGAGTGGGACCACATCGCGCCCGGTGCACGAGCCGATCGTCTTGCTGCACGGTCAACCACGAACCGACGGAGCAGCGGCTTCCCCACTCTCTGCCGCCGCCTTGCACCACACGGTGGTAGCGTTACAGGACCTGGATCGTCCCACGTTGGAAATGGGCTGGCAGTATTTCGCGGGATCAGAACGGGTGGCTTGGAAGACCGGCACCAGCTTCGGGCACCGCGATGGTTGGGCCATCGGCTTCACCGATCGGTATGCTGTTGGCGTGTGGACCGGCAACGCCGATGGCGAAGGCAGACCCGGCCTTACGGGCACCTTGGCCGCAGCGCCGATCCTCTTCCACGTGTTCGATGTATTGCCAGATGGCCAGGGTTTCGATCCACCCTACGACGCTTTGGAGCGCATGCCGGTTTGCAGAAGCAGTGGTTATCGCGCAGGAGTGGATTGTTTCCCCGTGGATACCGCCTGGACCATCGCTGCCGCCTTACGCACGCCGACATGCCCCTACCACCAACGGATCCTGGTCAATGCAACTGGAACCCAGCGTGTGTTGCCCAGCGAGCAGGGACACAGCGTGGCATGGTTCGCGTTACCACCAGCCATGGAACACTTCTATGCAACATCGCATCCGGGCTATCGCATGCTTCCACCCTCGGCGCACGGAACCGATGGAACTCACATGGGCATGATCTATCCCGAACCCGGCGCGCACCTCTTCGTGCCGATCCAATTGGACGGACACAGAGGCCGGGTGGTGTTGCATGCCGCACACCGCGATCCACATGCCCAATTGAATTGGGACCTCGATGGAACACACCTGGGTCGCACTGTAGGTGACCATCGCTTGGCCGTTGATCTCGCACAAGGTCCGCACCGGCTAACTTTGACCGACCAATACGGTGCCATGCTACAGACCAATTTCCATGTGACGCGTGCCCGACCCGATCGCTCCACCGAATGAGGACTAGTTTGTTGCTCCTGCTCGCCCACGTTGTACTCCGCTCCACCGCACAACCCGATACGCTGTGGATACCCACCCAAGGCAAATTGGTGCCCTGGGCCGTGCAGTACGAAGCCGTTCGCACCGATCCCCAGTTCACACGCATCGGCCGCTTCGTTAGCGATACAAGCCGCGTCGCAGTGCAATTGGACTACAAACGTGGTTTCCCATCGGGAGTATACCGGGCTTTCTATCCCGATGGTCGCCCACTGATCTTTGCCGTGTATGGTTGGAAGACCCTGTATGGCGATTGGACCGAATACGACGAATTTGGTGCAGTGAGCGTGAAGGGGAAGTACGAGAATGGACTACGCGATGGGCCTTGGGCCTTCCGTAAAGAGGGCATTCGTGCCCGTTACAAGAATGGCCTGAAACACGGCAAATGGAAAACCATTGAAGGCGGACGGACCGTTCGTGTCGATAAATACCGGAAGGACAAGCTAAAGCGCAGCCAAACGATCCGTTGACAACCTTTCACATTCCTTTTCGCCCAACAGGGCAACCCGGCACGCACTTGGTGCGTTCCATAGTTCTACGATCATGCACATCCCTCTTTTTCCCCTTGCCCGTATCGCATCCATCGCGCTGCTGGCCGTCCCATTCCTTGGTCAAGCACAACAGCAAGAAGATCCGCTCACGGTGGGCAAACTCAGTTCCCTGCTCTACCACATCGACCGCAATTACGTTGACTCCGTGGACAAGAACAAGCTGATCGACGCGGCGATCGTGAGCATGTTGGAAGAGTTGGACCCCCATTCCATCTACATCCCCAAAGAAGATCTGGACGAGGTGAACGAACCGCTCAAGGGCAACTTTGAAGGGGTCGGTATCCAATTCAACATTGTAAAGGATACCATCTACGTCGTGGATGCCATTGCCGGCGGACCTTCGGAGCGCATCGGGATCCGTGCCGGTGATCGGGTGATCGCCATCGACAAGGAAAATGTAGCCGGTGTGGGATTCAAGAACAGCGACGTGATGACGCGCCTACGGGGAAAAAAAGGAACCAAAGTGGATGTAGCGATCATGCGCAAAGGCGAAGTCACGCCCTTGGATTTCACCATTACACGCGACAAGATCCCCATTTACAGTGTGGAAGCTGCCTATATGGCTGAGCCCGGTGTGGGCTACATCAAAGTGAGCCGTTTCAGCGCCACCACCATGAAAGAGTTCCGCGACAAGTTGACCGATCTTAAAGGCGAGGGCATGAAGGACCTGATCCTGGACCTGCAAGGTAACGGGGGCGGTTACTTGCGCACAGCGATAGAGATGGCCGATGAATTCCTGGGCGACCGCAAATTGGTGGTCTACACAGAAGGCCGCACATCGCCACGCGAAGACACCTACTCCACCAAAGAAGGGCTCTTTGAAAAAGGGCGGTTGGTCGTTCTAGTGGATGAAGGGTCGGCCAGTGCGAGCGAGATCGTAAGCGGTGCCATACAGGACTGGGACCGCGGCCTGATCATTGGAAGGCGCAGTTTTGGAAAGGGACTGGTACAGCGACCGGTGATGTTGAGCGACGGATCGGCGGTGCGTCTAACGGTTTCCCGCTACTACACACCTTCGGGGCGCTCCATCCAGAAATCCTACGAGGATGGTGTGGAAGCTTACCAACGCGAAAAGATCGAACGTTTGGAGAAAGGCGAATTGACCACTGCGGACAGCATACATGCGGCGGATACCGTGAAGTACTTCACCATGAACAAACGGGTGGTGTACGGCGGTGGAGGCATCATGCCCGATGTTTTTGTGCCCATCGATACCACCCAGAGTTCCGAGTACTTCGGGCAACTCGTGCGCAAAGGGGTGTTGAACACCTTCGCCTTGAGCCATGTGGATCAGAACCGCGCCAAGCTACTGGCGGCCTATGCCGGACCAGATGCCTTCCGCAGGCAATTCGTTGTGGATGATGCATTGACCAAGGAATTGGAAGCCTATGCGGCCAAGGATGGCGTTGAACCAGATGCCCAAGGGATGATGCGCTCGCAAGAACTGATCAACCTACGCCTCAAAGCGCTGATCGCCAGGGACCTGTGGGACACCTCGGCCTATTGGCAAATGATCAATGCGGAGAACCCTATTGACCGCAGTTTCCAAAAAGCATTGGAAAGCCTTGCGGACGGCTCGTTCCAGCGCTACGGCATGGCACGACCCTGATCCATGGTTGTTGCACCCTAAACGGTGCGCCACCATGTGTTAAGGGCCTGTTAAGGCTAGAAAACTGTGCGTCCTTGCACTAAATTTGCACCCACAAACGACCTACCTAAGAAAACCGTACTCCGATGAAAGACAAGATCCAGATCGCGTTACTTAGTGTGATCGCGGTAGCCTTGGTTGCGCTCGCCGTATCCCAATTCGCTGGCAAGACAGATAGTGCCAGCGGCAATATTGTAGCCGCCGCAGGCGCGAATGGCGCTCCAGCCATTATTGACGCATCCAACCCAGGGGCCACCAGCTTCGACCCCATGGCAAATGCAGCGCCACCGGTCGACAACACGCCGAAGACCACGGCGAACTTTACCCAGTACGAGCACGATTTCGGCAAGATCAAGCAGGATAGCGAGAACAAGTACGTCTTCAAGTTCACGAACACGGGCAAAGAGCCCATGATCATCGAGACAGCGAACGGTTCTTGCGGTTGCACTGTGCCCAACTACCCCAAGGCCCCCATCCCTCCTGGCGGAACAGGCGAGATCGAAGTGGTGTATAAGCCCGGCAAGCAGGAGAACGCCCAGACCAAGACCGTTACGGTGATCGCCAATACAGAACCCAAAGAGACCACCTTGCGCATCAAAGCCGAAGTGGCCCCTGGAACAGGTAATAAGGATGCCGTTCCAACCGGCGATCAGACGATCGAAGTGGGTCATTGAGCAACTTGCAATAACGTTGGAAAGGCCGCTCCAAAGGGCGGCTTTTCCATTCCTGCGAATTGCTCAACCAGCTATCCGATCGATCGCAGCTGCCAACTTGTGGTCCTTCTCGGTGATCGCTCCACCCGCATCGTGCGTGTTCAATGCGATATTTACCGTGTTGTACACGTTGGTCCAATCCGGATGATGGTTCTGCTTTTCGGCGAGGAAAGCCACGCGCGTCATGAAGGCAAAGGCCTCGCTGAAATCCTTGAATTGGAAGGTGCGGCAGAGCTTGCCTCCTTCTTCGGTCCATGCTGTGTTGCTCATCGGTGAATGGGGAGTTGGATCATGGATGGTGCCTCGCTCCGTACCAGCTTCATTTCTTCTACCAAGTGCTTGGCACCAGCGAATTTGTCAACGACGAAGAGCACGTAGCGGGCATCCACACAAATGTTGCGGCACTTGTCCGGATCGAACTGGATGTCGCTCATGGTGCTCTCCCAGGTGCGATCGAAGTTGAGGCCGATCAATTCGCCGCGCCCATTGAGAACCGGGCTACCGCTATTACCGCCCGTTGTATGCAGCGATGAGGTGAAGCACACCGGCATGGTGCCATTGACACCGTATGGGCCATAATCCTTGGCGGCATGCAGGTCCAGCAGGCGTTGAGGAACATCGAATTCAGCATCACCGGGCAGGTATTTCTCAACAACACCATCCAACGTGCTGTACGGCTCGTACACCACCGCATCGCGCGGATCGCTGCCTTCCACCTCGCCATAGGAAAGGCGCAGGGTGCTGTTGGCGTCTGGCCAGAAGGTGCGTTGCGGTTCCATTTCCATCATCCCCTTCACATAGGTGCGCATGGCCGTCTCGATCCTATCGCCCAGCGCAACATGTTGCGGACGTACCTGCTCCAAAAAGGTCTTGAAGAAACTGCGTGATGCCAGGTAGCCGGGATCGTTCCGAATGGCCTTCGCGAATTTCTTGCTTGACCCCTTCAAGAGCTTCTCCAAACCGCTCGCATTGGTCATGATGGTCCGGGCGTAGAGATCATCCACCCATGCATCGGTATTGCCTTTGAATTTGGTATCCACCTCGTGCAAGATCGGCGGCCATGACGCTTTGGGCACGTTGGAACGATAGATCGGGAGCAACGCTTTGAAAACGCCTTTGTCCACCTCCGCATCGTGATCTTTGAAATAGCCGGGTAGCGTCTTGATCCGTTCTTCGGCCTTCGCGCTCCATTTACCTTCTTCCACCAACTTCTCCTGCTCTTCTGCCAACTCCCGGAAGCCATCGGCGAAACGCAGGATCTCGGGTCCGTAGTAGACCATTTCCACGAACAGGTCGCGCGCCGTGGCGAAGGGCACATACTGTGCGTAGAGGGCGCCCAGTTCGGGCACGACCTGCTCAAGATCCTTACGCCCCAATGACTTGGCGTTGGTCATGTACGCCGCTTCTTGTTCACGCTTCCTGTCAAGGGTGCGAAGCTCCTTCAACCCGCGCACCTCGCCGATCCACTTCTTGTAAGCATTGCTGATGCTGGATTGTTTATCGGCGTATTGGATGCGGGTCTTGTCGCTGCTGCGCATGGCGGCATCGATCACGCCCAGGCTTGCTTGCCGCATCTTGATCCGCAATGGATCGGCGGTGTTCATCACGTAGTCCACCGCATAGGAACTGAGGTAGCGTTGGGTGCTGCCGGGAAAGCCGAAGATCATGGCGAAGTCGCCCTCCTTCACCCCATCCATACTAATGGGCAACGAATGGCGCGGGGTGAAAGGCACGTTGGTATCCGCAGGATCAGCGGGCTTGTTGTCGGCGCTGGCGTAGATGCGGAACAAGCTGAAATCGGCATTGTGGCGAGGCCACATCCAGTTATCGGTATCGCCACCGAACTTGCCAATGGAACTGGGTGGCGCTCCAACCAAACGGACATCGCGAAAGGTTTCTGTAACGATCAAGAAGTACGAATTGCCGTAGTTGAACGGACGCACCACGGCTTGGTAGTGGGTCCCCGCCATGGCTTCCTTGGTGATCGGTTCTATCAACTTGCTGATCAACTCCCGCCGTTGCGCTTCGTTGCTGTTCACATCTGCCGGTAAATTGGGTAGGATGCGATCGGTAACATCTTCCATGCGGATGATGAAGGTGGCCGTAAGCCCCGCGTTGCGCAGTTCGGCAGGTTTGTCCCTGGCCCAGAAACCATCCTTTAGGTAGTCGTGCTCCAAGCTGCTTTGCTCTTGAATAGCGCTGAAACCGCAATGGTGATTGGTAAGGATGAGGCCCTGGGTGCTGATGACCTCGGCCGTGCAGCCACCACCGAAGAGCACGATCGCATCCTTGATGCTGCTCTTGTTGATGCTGTAAACATCTTCGGCCGTTAAGCGCATGCCAGCGGTCTGTAGGTCGCCCTCGATACTTTTGAGCAGGGTTGGCAGCCACATACCCTCGTGGGCATTGGCAGCGGTGGAGATGAGCAGAAGAATAGCTGCATACCGGGACTGGAACTGATCGAACATGGCTTGGTGTTAGTGCCGGTGAAAGTACTGGTAAGGGCAGGATGCGGAGCAGGTCGTTCGCTTGGTCGGTCCCTACCGGAGGATGATGTTTTGGTCCGGGCATGGCTCTTGCAAGGCCATTTGTGGTGGCTGGTCGTGCGAACGCGGTACATTATGCGTATGACCGGATCAGAATTCCGACCCAGGTCTTTAGACGATAGATCAGTTGTTCAGGGCAATTGTTCCGGTTGACCTTTTCCGCTCTTGGGGTGCTCGCCCTGCTGATGGCCGATCTCGCTGAGCAACATGGCCAGTAGCACGATCAACACTAAACCAATGAATGTCTTGGGGTCCTTGTAGATGGGTCGCTTGGGGCGACGAACGGCGTTCTCGTAGTTGAACAGCAAGCGTTTCGGGTCACGGAATCGCGCGATCTCTGCTTCGGTAAGCTGCTGGTCATTCCTTTGGGGCGATATGCGGTACTGTCGTTTCATGCCCGAGGCTTAAGGTAGGCGCGCAGCTGGCCCAACGCGCGGTGCGTGCGCATCTTGGCCGCGTCTTCGCCAAGGCCCAGAACGTGACCAAGTTCGGCAAAGGAAAGTTCGTCGAAGTACCGCAGTTCGATCAGGCGGGCTTGATCTTCGTTCAGGTGTTGCAATCCATCGGTGATCATGCGCATTTCGGCTTCTTGCTGGGCAACGCCGCACTCTTCTGCCAACGGCTCCAACTGGGCCCATTCAAGGTCCATGCTGATCTCTTTCTTTTTTCGCCAGTGCATGCGCAACTCGTTCAGCGCGATGCGATAGAGCCAGGCCCTGAAAGGCAAACCCCGCGATCGGAAGTTCGACAGCGCTAACATGGCTTTGAGGAAGGTCTGCTGCGTAAGGTCGTTGGTAAGGTCCTGCTGCCCGATACGCCGGTGAATGAACCGGAAGATCGCACTGAAATAGGCCTCGTACAGCGGTGCGAACCGTTGAGGATCGGCCTGCGCGGCACGTATGGCGGCTTCTTCTTGTTGCTGGTCCATGCGGATCGCCTACCTGCCAATGCCTAAAGGATAGAAAGGTAACGCACCTGGGCGTAGGAGGCGGTATGGGTCCGTAGGTGAAACCCTGTAGCCATTCTCCCGTTTGAACCGCTAAGCTGAATTGGGGCCGGACACCCCATGAAGCCCGTAAAATGAACGACGAATGCCTACTACTCTAAGGCATACGGCACATTGGAAGGCACTGGTGGCCTTCGTGTTGCTGATCTATTGCGGCCTTGGGCAGGCTGCGGGCCAATACGTCATTCCTTGGGCGAAGGCCCTCGCCGGAACCGGACTCGATGAGGTGACCGGAGTTGCGACCTACGATCCAGATGGGTCGGTGTACGCCGTGGGCTATACCACCTCGAACAACCTTGTTTCCAGCACACTTGGTACGACTAGCGGTAGCCAGGACGCGTTCATTGCCAAGTACAATATTGCGGGAACCCTTCTTTGGGGCTTCACCCCAAGTGGGACAGGTGTTAGCCAGGCAAGCAGTGTTGCACTTGATGCGGCTGGCAATGTTTATGTCTGCGGCTCGTTCTCGGGTGCGATCGATCTGCACGGCATGTCGGCCATCGGATCGGGCCCCGTTGCTAGTTCCGGTGGAAACGATTGGTTCATCGCCAGCTATGATCCGAGCGGCACCCTGCGGTGGCGCACCAGACTGGGTGGCAGCGGAAATGATGCACCTGTAGGGGTCGCTGTGAACGCTACCGGAGTGGCCGTATTCGGCGCCATCAATGGCCGGATCACCGTGCCGGGTCTAGGCGCGATATCAACCTCCCTTCCCGACAACAAGAACAACCTGGTCGTTGCGCGCTTCAGCCTCAATGGAACCGGGCAATGGCTCGTTTCCGGTGGAACCAACAACAACGATGAACTCCCGCGTGCCATGGCCATGGACGATGATCGCGTGTATGCGACCTACCATGGCCAGAGCACCACTATGCGGTGGTACGGACCCACCGGAGCGTTGATCGGCAACCACACCGCTTTTGACAATTGGGATCTGCGGGTCTCGGCCTTCAGCAGCACAGGCGGCTATGTGTGGACGAATTCGATCGAGGAAGCGAATGATGAAAACCTCGCGGGCGCGGGCTTGGCTGTGGGCTGTGGCGCGCTGTACCTCACCGGGATCTCCCACTCACCCAGCACCTTTCCAGGAATAGGTGCGAGCGCTCCTTCCACACACGACTTCTTCTACCTCGCCCGATTGAACCCGGCGAGCGGACAATTCGACTGGGTGACCCGCGGAACCAGCAACGGAAGCCACCATACGACCGGAGGCACGGGTGTGGCCGTTGGCAAGGACGGTATCGTACACGTTACCGGCAACTTCCAGGTCGACCTGAGCTTCGGGTTCCTCAACACGCTCAACGCCTCCAATACCAGCGTGCAGCCCTTCGTTGCCAGTTTCCGCCCGACGGGAAGCATATTGCGTTCGGAGAAGGTGACCAGTACCGAAGACGCCTGTGGCAATTGTATCGCGGCGGATGCTCAAGGCAATTTGATCCTCGGTGGCCGATTCACTACGGACTTCACTTGCGGCACGCTGGCTTTCGCCGCTCAACCGAACAATTTCAACGGCTACCTGATCAAGGGTAACCTGCCCGCCTCGGCCGGTGCAGATCCTTCCAACTGGGCACCTCC
>Ga0105047_10017667_pt1 | contig 11100 bp, 11 predicted proteins | sample MAT04_FD_78384 | JGI IMG/M metagenome (GOLD analysis project Ga0105047, IMG submission 78384) | Freshwater microbial communities from Lake Fryxell liftoff mats and glacier meltwater in Antarctica - MAT-04 (megahit assembly) | ecosystem: Environmental > Aquatic > Freshwater > Ice > Liftoff...
CGTTGCCGTCTGGTACTCGGCGGGCATTGTCATCACCGCGCTGCTGGGCGCGGCGCTGGGCCCACGCGTGTTGCGGTGGTAGGTGCAGTTCTGGCGTCGGGGGCAACGCGACAAATTAGCCCATGGCGGCCGAAGGACGTCAATGACCAGTCCGAAAGTTCAGCGGACGTCGATGGAAATCCGACCGAAGCGACGAACTCCCAGATGCGGTCACTCGATGACAGCCAGCACTTGGCGGTAACGAAACTGCGCCGAGTCGCAGGTTCTTCGTCGTTTGAAGTGGCGCAGTCGACCCGCTTCATCCATGCCTGTCCTTGAACTGATCGTTCTGGAACAGACGTTCGTCAAGGCTGTTCAGGTCTGGCGGGCTGCAAGAGCTTCTTGGCGATTTCATCCGTCTGCGCGATTGAGATTTCTTCCACTGACCCGAACTCAGTTCCACCCCCCTCAAGCGTACCCGCGACGTGGAAATGAAGGTGGTTGATTGCTTGCCCTGCCGGCACGCCATTGTTTTGCCAAACAGCAATCCCAGGCTTTGAGTACGCGCGGTCGATCAGGATCGCGGCATCTCGCACCGCAATGGCAACAGAGGAGGCTTCTAGATCGGTGAGCTCGAGAATCGTTGCCACATGTCGGACGGGCAAGACGAGCAAATGAGGAAGCCCTCTCTGTTCGCGCGTGACAAACGTTGCGGTACCAGCAGTGCGACACAGAATGGTGTAAGGACGCTCGCCCCTCAGGAAAGCGCAAAACGCACACCGATCATTGTCGGGAAGTTCAATGTTCGATTCAGTACCCATGAGGATCGTAGAGATGAGAAGAATGACTGCAACTCTAGGCGATCGCCTTGCTGGCCGCGCTGGCTTGGGTTGTTTCCTTGGCCGCACTCGCGGCCGTCCTCAAGCCGCGGCCGTGGCACTGGATTGACTCCCTGGGCTTGGTTCTGGTCGTTTTCGGCACCATGTTCGAGGCCATGGCTGGCTGGCGGGCTGTGGCCCCGATTCAAAGCCCGCGTGGCATTTCCGGAAAAGGACATCGCGGAACGACGGCCTGGTTCGAGCAACGTTCACGGGTCAACCGTTGCAGTTGGTTCGAGGATGACAACGTAAGAGACACTGGCAACTGAACGGCCTGAGCCTGCGATGAAACTCTCGAATCGAGCGCCCGAGACAAAGAATTGCGCGACCAAAAAACGGCCGCAATACTGCCACTGGTTTGCGGCCCGCTTCAGGAACACAGGAACCGACGCCTTGCGGCGCGCGAACGCGGCGCTGATCGGCGTTGTTCTGACGCCGCGGCCGCACAGCACGACTTCAGGCGCACCAGGGCTGAACTTTGTGCTGAGGCAAGCCGCCACGATGACGCCACCGTGCGTCGGCAAACATGACACGACGCTTCCACCAATTTGCGCTTGAATCTCTCTTCGTGTGTACTCGCAGCCAACCGCGAAGGCTGTCTTGGGTTGTAAAGAAGACATGGGGTGCCGTTGTTTGCATCAGGGCCCGGGCAAGTGCCCGAGTGAACTTCAGTGTCTTGTCTAGTCAGGGGCTCGAATGTTCGTCGACAGACAGGCCAGCACTTGTCAAGGCACCATGCTGACGTTTTCATTCGCTGGCACTTTCATTCGCTGATTTACCTGCCTTTCATTAGACAACGTTGTGCCAACTGGCCACGCCATCAAGGTCGCATATTTCATAAAACTACAAACCGGTCCTCAACTGAACCTGCAGTCATTCAAGCCATTGGCTATGCTGCGAAACCTTCATCCTGCCGCCTTGAACCTTTCGATTTTGTGCGCAACGACGCCGGGTCGAATGAAATACAGATTGACGTGCTGTATTGCGGCGTCTGCCACTCCGACATTCATCAGGTCAAGAAAGAGTGGTTCAACACTGTGTACCCGTTCGTGCCGGGGCATGAAGTCGTTGGCCGAGTTGTGAAAATCGGCCCCGGCGTGACCCGGCACGCGGTTGGCGACTGGGTTGGCGTCGGATGCACGATCGACAGTTGCCGGCACTGCGAGCCGTGTCTTGGCGGCGACCAGAACTACTGCGCCGGCCCGAACGGTTGCATTCAACCAGACGTTTTGGCGCTGCTCCTCAAGACCAAAGCCATGCCAGCGGCGTCGACGGCGGCCTAGCAAAAACGCAATGCCGGACTGACAGCGAATGACCGTATTTTTCTGGCATTTCTTCGCGCGTCCAGGTAGCTTCGTTCAGGCTAACTTGCCCTTGCCCGGTGCGAAGTCTTGTGTTGTCCAGTGCCTCGTCGCAGCGATTGCCGGTCACGGCCACGTGAGGTACCAAGACCAGGCTACGGCTGCCAAACCTCTGGCGATTGCGGCGGCAAACCCGCACAGTTATTGCCGCGCGCCCTCCCAGCCTCGGCCCACTCCGTGTCGACCTGCGTTCGTTTGCGAACAGACTTGCGCGGCTTTGACAGTCAAGGTGTCGAGTACGGCGGGTCATGGTTGTTCATGGCCACGCAGACTGGAGTTCCCGATGTCGATGATGAGCATTTTCCCGAGCAATCAACCGCAGACAAGCGCCTGGCGCGCGCTGTGGCCGCGCGGCCAACACGAGCTTGCAAACAACCTCGGCATCGGTTGTCGGTGCCTTCGGGACCGCTGCACCGCAGACTTCTCTGCTTGCGGCGGCGTGGCCACCGGAGACGACGTTGCAGAACGGCTGCGCATCAGCATCAGACAGCCCCTTTCTGCGTTGGCGCGCTGGATCGTGAATCGCGAAGTGATCAGCTTTTCGTGCAAATCAGGGCTGATGCTGCCGCTTTTCCAGTTCGACTTCGACCAAGGCTGTGTGCGCAGCTGCGCGGTGGCGGCGCTCTCGGAACTGACAGAGGTGATGACCGAAAACGAAGTTGCATGTTGGTTTGCCCAACCGAACACATGGTTGGACGGCGCCGTTCCAGCCCAGACACTGTTGATTGACTCGCCAGCTGTGGTCGCCGCAGCGCGGGCAGACCGCTTCGTGGCCAAGGGCTGAAAGAGGGTGCGCCTGCAGCGCACAGAGTCTCGCGGCTTGCTCATCGGTGAGGGCATCCGCCCGGAGACGGCAAAAGTCATCGGCGAACGGGCCTTGGCGCAGTCGGGTGGGCGTGACGTCGGGCGCGTGCTGTCGATGCACGTCGGGCCGCGAGGTCGAGCGACAGGTTCGAGAATGTTTAGCGATGATCAAGCGCTTGTTCATCGAGCCCGGCTCGGCGCCACTGCGCCAGCAATGGTCGCGCACCGGTGCCGTCCGCCCGCTCGCCGAAATACCCGCCGCGTCAGGGCCTGCACCGTCGATGCTGGAGCCGTGAAAACTTTTTTATCGATGCAGATGGGTGGGCCAGCGAACAGATGGCAGCGTGCGGGGCGCAAACAATTGGGCTTGCTGTTGCTGCCGTTCAAGCAACAGTGCCCAAGACCCGTTCACAAACCTGCTTGAAGGGAAATCAAATGACCGCTGCCAAACCCGGCCTGTACGCCAACATAAAGGCAAAACAGGATCGCATTGCTCACGGTAGCAATGAGCACATGCGCAAGCCCTCAGAGCCAGGTGCACCCACCACTGAGGACTTCGAAAAAGCCAAAAAACCTCCTGCAAATAAAAAAGCCACGAAATCGTGATTGGGCTTCACAGCGGACAGGGGTGTACTGACATCCAAGCGCTGTTCCGCAGCATCCTCGTGCCGCGTCGATCGGGAAACGTTGATCAATGCACTTTTCATCGCCAACCGTTCCTGTCGTTGACCAATGCGCGGATGCGCAGACGTTCAACAACCCCTACTTGATAAACCGCCCGCAGAAAGCCACCCAATGTCTACAGACACCAACGCCGAACAGCATCTGTGGCCCCTCATCAAGGGCATCAAATTCGCCATGTTCACCACGCACCACGTCAACGGCCATCTCCATTCGCGGCCAATGACGACGCAGAACAAATCCATGCTGGACGACAAGCTGTGGTTTTTCATGTCGGCCACGGGCGATACGACGCAAGATCTCGCAGAACAGCCACAGGTCAACATCAGTTACGCGGACAAGGGCCAGGACATTTACGTTTCTGTGTCGGGTTCAGCCCACGTGGTTGACGACAAAGTCCAGCGCCAGGCGTTGTGGACGAAGTTTGCCCAAGCGTGGTTTCCCGGCGGCGTTGACGACCCCGACCTTGCCCTGGTTTGCGTGACGGTAAGTCACGCGCACTACTGGAACGTGACCGAGAGCAAGCTGACCCAGCTGTTTGTGATGGCCAAAGCCGTGTTTACAGGCGAGAAGCCGGAAGCGCTGGGTGAGTCGGGCGAGGTCAGGTTAAGCAGCGACTCCCGGACTTGATGGCCGTCACCGCAAAGCATTCCTCTGCGCAGGATTGGTTAAGGCCGCGAAAGCCCTCGCAGCGCGGGTTCCGGGGAAGGCAATGAGCCGAACGGTGGTGGATTTCGGTCAGGATTGTCCTGGCTTGTAACCCGGGCGCGGTGAACGGTGACCCACTGGCCGTGGCAACGGTGGGCGCGGATGCCAGATTTGCCGTAACTGCCGCGATTGCAGAGATTGCCGGGACTCTCGAGAAGTTCGCCGTGTGATCATCAAACGATGACACGCCCCTATGACCTGATCGTGTTCGGCGCCAGCGGCTTCACCGGCCGCTTGATTGCCGAGGTTCTGCTTCACAACCACGGCGTCAACAAAACCCTGCGCTGGGCCATGGCTGGGCGCAGCCTGACAAAACTGCAGGAAGTACGGTCGGGGCTCGGCGCCGACAAATCCTTGGACCTGCTGGCCGCCGATGCCGCTGATGCAGCCGCCATGGGCCGGCTTGTTGCGCAGACCCGTGCCGTCATCAGCACTGTGGGGCCGTACCAGCTGTATGGCAACGCCTTGGTGCTAGCCTGTGCCAAGGCCGGCACGGATTACGTTGACCTGTGCGGTGAACCAGGCTGGATGGCACACATGATTCCGCGCCTGCAAGGCCCGGCCCAAGCCAGCGGCGCGCGCATCGTGTTTTCTTGCGGATTTGATTCCATCCCCTTTGACCTGGGGGTCACCTTTCTTCAACACCACGCGCTGCAGACCTTCGGCGTGCCCTTGCAACGGGTGGGCTGCCGCGTGGGTGCAATGAAGGGCGGCCCCTCGGGCGGCACCATCGCCAGTCTGCTGGCCACCGTTGAAGCCATGCGACGTGAACCCGCCCTGGCCCGCAGCATGGCCAACCCCTTTGCGCTCACGCCTGGCTTTGTTGGCCCAACCCAACCCGACGGCCAGGGCGCCTGGTACGACCCCCTGGCCCAGGCCTGGACGGCGCCGTTTGTGATGGCCGCCATCAACACCAAAAACGTGCACCGCACGAACGCGCTGCGGGGTCACCCCTGGGGCCGCGACTTCGTCTACGACGAGCGGGTCTTGGCCCGCGACAAGGCTGTGGCCCACACCCTGGCACGCCAGGACCGCATGCAGAACATGGCGCTGGCCTTTGGCCCTGTGCGGGGTTTGTTGAAGCGCTTTGTGCTGCCCAAACCGGGTCAAGGCCCGACCCGCCAGCAGCGCGAGAACGGTCACTTTGAGCTGCTGTTCATGGGCCAGACGAGTGATGGCCGCAGCCTGCAAGCGCGGGTGCGGGGCGACCGCGACCCGGGCTACGGATCGACCAGCAAAATGGTCACCGAAAGCGCGCTGTGCCTGCTGGGCGATGTCGACGCCAGCATGACCGGCGGGGGGGTTTGGACAGCCGGTGCGGCCATGGGCATGGCGCTGGTGCGTCGCCTGCAGGCGAATGCGGGCTTGACGTTCGAGCTGCTGCCTCTGTCAGCCAGATAAAGGCGTTGCCCCGAGCATGCTGGACGGCGGGTTTTTCCGGGTTTGTGGATGTGTTTGCCGGCTGCCGTGCCACTGTCGGTGCTGCGCGCACGGAGTGCCCAACAACGCCCTTGCGCGGGCGGCTGCCCGGGTGGCTGCATCGCCAACGGATGACCGACGCTCGGTTTAACCAGTCGTTGCTGGGCAGCGGCAGGCCGCTTTCACATCGGCGCGTCGTCGCCGCCAGGTGACGGCGCCAGCCCTGCCTTGCGAATACGGGTGGGCTTGGCGAGCGGCGCCGCCGCCGCCGCCGCCGCAGGCACGGCGGTCTGCTCGACAAAGAGGGTCGTTGCGTCAACCTGTGGCGTGGTCTGTTCAGGCGTTTCGGGCGCTTCAACGCCTTTGGCGCTATCGGCCATCACCCGCGTGTAAGGCGCCAAGATCTGCACCAGTTGCCCGTAGACCTTGGGGTTGCCGGCCACCACTTCGCGTTGGTAGAGGAAGTCGGCCTCGCCGGTGAAGTTGCCGATCAAGCCACCCGCCTCGGTGATGATGAGCGAGCCCGCCGCTGCGTCCCAGGGCTGCAGGCCGGTTTCGAAAAAGCCGTCGTAGTAGCCGGCGGCCACGTAACACAGGTCGAGTGCGGCCGCGCCCGGTCGGCGCAGCCCGGCGCAGCTTTGCATCACCTCTTCGAACATCGCGACATAACGCTTGAAGTTATCGCCCTTGCGGAAGGGGAAGCCCGTGCCGATCAGCGAGTCGCTCAAACGCGTGCGCTTGCTCACGCGCAAGCGGCGGTCGTTCAGGAAGGCGCCGCGCCCACGCGAGGCGAAGAACATGTCGTTGCGAGTGGGGTCGTAGACCACGGCTTGCTGCACCACGCCCCGATGGGCCAGCGCTATCGACACGGCGTACACCGGGAACCCATGCAGGAAGTTGGTGGTGCCGTCCAGCGGGTCGATGATCCAGGTGTATTCGCTGTGCTTGGCCCCGCGGCTGCGACCTGATTCTTCGGCCAGGATGGCATGGCCTGGATAGGCCTCAAGCAGAGTGTCGATGATGATCTTCTCGGCCGCCTGGTCGACCTCTGACACGAAGTCGTTAGGCCCTTTTTTCCCCACTTTCAAGATATCCAGGTCCAGCGCAGCGCGGTTGATGATGGAAGCTGCTGAACGCGCTGCCTTGATGGCAATGTTGAGCATGGGGTGGAGCGCTTGCGACATGGTGCGACCTGGTGTTGGGGTGAGTGAAGGCCTGGCGATGGAAAAGAGCGGTGGGTCTGGCGCCGACAATGCCGACGATCCCCTCAAGCAGAAGCCGAAGTTTAACGATGCCCATCGACCAGACTGCCAGCGGCAGCGCACCGATCAACGCACCGGTCAGTGCACCCGTGAGTGCGCCCGTCAGTGCAACGGTCAGCGAACCACCCGACACCACCACTTGTTTCGTGCTGGTTGAGCCCAGTCACGCCGGCAACGTTGGGGCTACCGCACGCGCCATGAAGGTGATGGGCTTTTCGGTTCTCAAACTGGTGAATCCGCGTTGGCCTGATGTGCTGACGCGCGACGAGACCCTCGCCCGGGCCAGTGGCGCTGTGGACGTCCTGCAGCAGGCCGAGGTGGTGGCCACGCTGGCCGAGGCCTTGCGCACTTCAACCCATGCCTGCGCCACCGCCATGACACCGCGCGACTTCGGCCCGCCCACGGCCGCGCCACGTCATCATCTGCCGCCCCTGGCCGCACTGGGCCAGCGTGTAGCCTTTGTCTTCGGGCCGGAACGCACGGGTCTGAGCAACGACGACGTCTACCGCTGCAACGTCTGCCTGAGCATTCCCACGGACCCCGCTTACGGTTCGCTGAACCTGGCCCAGGCCGTGCAACTGATCGCCTATGAATGGCGGCAAGCCTTGGGTGGGTTTGCTGTGCAGGCGCGTATTCCTGTCGTGCCTTTGGCCGACGGCGCAGCATTGGACGGCTTGATGGGCCACTGGCAGGGCGTGTTGCAGGCCAGTGGTTTTCTCGACCCCGCTTCGCCCAAGAAGCTGCTGTCGCGGTTGCGGCGCATGGCGTTGCGTGCGGCCTTGACGGCTGAGGAGGTACACATCTTGCGTGGAATCGCCCGAGCCCTTTCCGCGCGTCGCTGACCATGCGTCGCTGACCATGCGTCGCTAATCATGCGTCGCAAGCCGCGAGTCATTTGCCGCCAGCCGCCGGCCGCGCGTCTCCGAACGCGCGTCGCCGAACGCGCGTCACTGACGTTCGCGTCGCTGACAGGGTCGCGTTGCCAGGCGCACCAACTTCCCCTGTCGCTGCTGGCTACACTGCCGGGCATGTTTGCACGCCTCAAAGAAGACATCCAATGCATCCTGGAGCGCGACCCGGCCGCGCGTTCGGCGTTCGAGGTGTTGACCTGTTACCCGGGCTTGCACGCGCTGGTGCTGCACCGCCGCGCCAACGCGCTGTATCGCCGCGGCTGGTTCTGGGCTGCGCGTTTTGTGTCGCAGCTCGGCCGCTTCCTGACTGGCGTCGAACTGCACCCCGGGGCCACCATTGGACGCCGGGTGTTCATCGACCACGGCATGGGTGTGGTGGTCGGCGAAACGGCAGAGATCGGTGACGACTGCACCATCTACCAAGGGGTGACGTTGGGCGGTACCTTGCTGACAAGAGGCGCCAAGCGCCACCCGACCTTGGGCCGCGGGGTGATCGTGGGTGCCAACGCCCAGGTGCTGGGTGGCTTCAGCGTGGGTGACGGCGCGCGCATTGGTTCCAACGCGGTGGTTGTCAAGGCGGTGCCGGCCGGCGCCACGGCCGTGGGTAGCGCGGCACGGGTGATCCTGGCCGATGCCGACAACGCCAGGGAAGAGGCAGCGGCCAAGATGGGCTTTTCAGCCTACGGCATCACCCAGGGTGACGACCCAGTCGCCCTGGCCATGAAGGGCTTGATCGACAACGCCGCGGGCCAGGAGCACCAGATTGCGCTGCTCTGGCGGGCCATTGAAAAACTCTCGGCACGTTCGCGCGAACTGCCCGCCGAAGACTGTGTGCCTTGCGACGCGCAGACCACCAAGACCTTCGATGCTGAACGCCTCAACCGCTTGGTGAAGTAGGCCGTCGGCCGCGTTCAGCGTGCGCCGATGACGCTGTTGTCACCCAACAAGGTCAAGCTGATCTCTCCCACCCGGCGCACTTGGTCCGAAACCAGGGCGATGCGCTCGTTCAGGTCTTGCGCCCGCACGGGCCGGCCAAACAGGTAACCCTGGCCATTGCGGCAACCCAGGCGTTGCAACATCACTGCCTGGTCTTCGGTCTCGACGCCCTCGGCCACCGTGTCGACCCCCAGGCTGCGCGACAGGCCCAGGATGGCCTCGACGATCTTGATGCTCTGCGGACGGTCGTGCAGGGTGTGCACAAAACTGCGGTCGATCTTGATCTTGTCGAAGGTCATCTCAGCCAGGTAGCTCAGGCTCGAATAGCCCGTGCCAAAGTCGTCCAGTGTGACGGTCATGCCAGCGCGTTTGAGCGACAGGATGACCTCGCGCGCTCGCGCTGTGTCGTTGACCAAGGCCGTTTCTGTCAGCTCCACATCGAATCGCTTGGGCGACACGCCGTGTTCCTTCAGCACCGCCAGCAGCTGCGTCACCAGGGTCTCGTCCTGGATCTGCTGCGGCGCCACGTTGAACGACAAGCGCCAATGGGGCGGGAATCGCTGCATGTCCTTGCATGCCTGGCCCAGCAGCGACAGCGTCAGCGGCGTGATCAGTCCCGTGTCTTCGGCCAGGGCTATGAATTTGTCGGGTGACAACAGGCCGCGCTCAGGGTGGCGCCAGCGGCACAGCAACTCCAGCGACACGACCTGGCGCCGCTCGAGGTTGACGATGGGTTGGTAGTAGGGCACCAACTGCGCACTGGCGATGCCTTCGCGCAGCGCCTGCTCCAGCTGCGCGCGCTCGGCCATGTCCTCATCCTGTTTGGCGTCGTACAGACAGATTTCGCACTGGCCGGTCTTCTTGGCGCGGTACAGCGCCGAGTCGGCCTTGCGCAGCAGCTCGTCATCCGTGTTGGCGTCGCGCGGGAAGCGGGCGATACCGATGCACGCACCGATGCTGACCGTGAGTTCGCCAAACTGCATGGGCTCCGACAGCAATTCGATGATGCGTTTGGCTGCGCTCACGCCCGTTCGCACACCCTCGGTCTCGTCGAGGACGACCACAAATTCGTCACCGCCATAACGCGAGCGCAGGTCGCTTTCACGCAGGCAGCGGGCCATGCGGCGCGCCACCTCCTTCAGCACCATGTCGCCCACCATGTGGCCGTTGCGGTCGTTGACCGGCTTGAAACGATCCAGGTCGACCATCAACACCGCCAGTTGTTGCCGGTGTTTGCGCGCGCGTGACAACCGGGCTTGCATGGCGTCGTGCAAAGCCGTTCGGTTGTCCATGCCGGTGAGCATGTCAGTAGCGGCCAGCCGCTGCACTTTGGCTTCGGTATCGAGCAGGCCACTGCGTGAACGTTTGAGCCCGTTGGACAGGTGGCGCCACAACAAGAACACACCAATCGCAGTCAAGGCGGTGGCGGCTGCTGCGACCAGGTACGAGCGCGTTTGCAGCTCGCGCCATTCGTTCTGTGTCGCCACCAGCGACGTGGCCGTCAATTCGTGGGTGGCGGCTGCCAAGGCCTGAGTCTGGATTTGATAGCGCTCGCTTTGCAACAGCCCGAGTGCGGCCTCTCGGCCGCCAGCGCGAATGTGGCGCATCGCCGAGAGCTGCATGTCCGCCAGATCCGCGCTGACCGCAGCGGTCGAGCCGCGAAACTTTTCGGCCACGTTGTGCGGTACCAGCAAACTGACATGTTCGAGCTCTTGGGTCAGCGCAGCCGCGAGCTTTTCGAAGCGTTCGACCCAGGCCGCGTCACCGCTGCCGGCTGCCACCAGCCCCGCTTCGCGCATTTCTTGCAGGTGCAGCTTGGTGTCACTGGCCAGGCGGTTGGCGATGGCGTTGCGCTGTGCTGCGCGTTCCAGCTCGGCCGTGGTCCACAAGCGTTCGACAACCAGCAGTGCCGTCAACACGGCCGTGCCAACCAGAGCCATGGCCACCGCCTGCAAGGCCCGGCGCATCGTCTCTTCGACGATCGAGACCGTGGGCAGCAGCCGCGGCTTGGCGGAGATGGGTTCGGGCATGGAGGCGATACCAAAGGGTTACTCCTGAGGTATCGGCCATGCCAGCGGCCAACTTGAGCGCTCAGCGCCATGCCTTACCGCGGCTCCCAAGCCGCGGGCCGGCCGAGCCCGGCCAGACGCTGGCCGAGCCC
>Ga0105047_10017668_pt1 | contig 11100 bp, 7 predicted proteins | sample MAT04_FD_78384 | JGI IMG/M metagenome (GOLD analysis project Ga0105047, IMG submission 78384) | Freshwater microbial communities from Lake Fryxell liftoff mats and glacier meltwater in Antarctica - MAT-04 (megahit assembly) | ecosystem: Environmental > Aquatic > Freshwater > Ice > Liftoff...
AGCAAAAACCATCCGCGCGGGGCAAAACCCACTGGCAATCGTCCCGAGACGCGTGCCAGCGCACGCCCGACGGCGGCCCCCAGAAGCGCCAAGTCCGTACCGCCTGAACGCCCAAAGAACGAGCCGATGGCTGATCAGCCGCGGCCAAAACGGGAGCGTGATACGACGCCTGTGGTGCCGATAACCCTGCCGCGCCGCGAAGGTGCGCGACCCGCAGAGAGAGCGCCGCTTATTCTCGAGACGTCAGGCGAGGACGGATACCGGCTGCTCGATTCCGGCGCGGGCGAAAAGCTCGAGCGCTATGGACCAATGACGGTGGTACGCCCCGAAGCGCAGGCGCTGTGGCCAAAGGCCCTGCCTGAAAGTGCCTGGAACATTGCCGACGCCGTGTTTACCGGCGACACCGACGAAGAGGGCATGGGCCGCTGGCGGTTTCCGCACGATATCCATACCGAGACCTGGCCGACCAGGTTGCTGGGCGTCGATTTCTACGGCCGCTTCACCTCGTTCCGCCACACCGGCGTGTTTCCCGAGCAGATCGTCCACTGGGCATGGATGGCGGAGCAGATCCGGGCGCGTGGCGGCAGGCCGAAGGTTCTCAACCTGTTTGGTTATACCGGGGTTGCCTCGCTGGTCGCGGCAGAGGCCGGAGCCGAGGTGACCCATGTCGATGCCTCCAGGAAGGCCATCGGCTGGGGCAAGGAAAACCAGGCCCTGGCACGGCTTACCGACCGGCCGATCCGCTGGATCCTCGATGACGCGATGAAATTCATCGAGCGGGAGCGTCGTCGCGGCAATACCTATGACATCATCCTCACCGACCCACCGAAGTTCGGCCGCGGCCCGGATGGCGAAGTCTGGCAACTCTTCGACCATCTGCCTGTTATGCTCGATATCTGCCGCGACCTGCTGTCGCCCAAGCCGATCGGCCTGGTGCTGACCGCCTATTCGATCCGCGCCAGCTTCTATTCCATGCATGAACTGATGATGGAAACGATGCGCGGCATGGGCGGGCTGGTCGAATCCGGCGAACTGATCATTCGCGAATTTCCGACCATGCCCGATCAGGCAGCGCGCGCGCTTTCCACTTCCCTCTTCAGCCGCTGGACAAGAGCATGAACCAGAGAAACAACGACGACGGTCCGCGCCGGCCCGGCCAGGTCAAGGAAATTACCTCGCTGGCCAACCCGATCATCAAGGATATCAAGGCGCTCACCGAGAAGAAGAACCGCGAACGCAGCGGCACTTTCATGGCCGAAGGCCTGAAGCTGGTGCTCGATGCGATAGAGACCGGTTGGAAAATCGACACGCTGATGTATGCCAAGGCCGGCATCGGCAAGCCCCTGATCGAAAGAGCCGCGCTGCACACGGTGGCAACCGGCGGCCTGGTGCTCGAGGTCACCGAAAAGGTGCTCTCGTCGGTCACGCGGCGCGACAATCCTCAGATGGTGGTGGGTATCTTCCAGTCCCGCTGGCAGACCCTCGCCGACATCAAGCCGAAAGCTGGCGAGACATGGGTGGCGCTCGACCGGGTGCGCGATCCCGGCAATCTCGGCACAATCATCCGCACGGCCGATGCCGCGGGCGCCTCGGGCGTGATCCTGGTTGGCGAAACGACCGACCCGTTTTCGCTCGAAACCGTGCGGGCGACCATGGGCTCGATCTTCTCCATGCCGCTTGTGCGTGCCAATGTCGCCGATTTCATCAAGTGGCAGAAGGCATCGGGTACCAACATGGTGGCGACACATCTCAAGGGCGCGATCGATTATCGCACGGCGGATTATAAATCCAGGCCCGTGGTTCTGCTGATGGGCAACGAGCAGGCCGGCTTGCCGGACGAACTCGCCGAAGCCGCCGGAACCAGGGCCCGCATTCCGCAACAGGGACGCGCCGATTCGCTCAATCTCGCGGTTGCCACGGCCGTGATGCTGTTTGAAGCGCGCCGCCATCTGCTTGTGCTGGTCGATGTCAATGGCTGACAAGATACCGCTCTTCGCCCGCTCTTGGTTGGCCGGTCTGTTTGTCGTTGTCATGGTGATTCTTGACCAGATCCTGAAATATCTGGTGGAGGCCATGCTGCCGTTCCAGCAGGCCGTGCCGATTGTTCCCTATCTCGCGCTTTATCGGACCTGGAACGAAGGCGTGGCATTTTCGTTCCTGTCCGGCATGAACGGCTGGGCGATCATCGTTATGCGGCTGGCGATCGTGGCTTTCATCCTCTGGTGGTGGCGCGGTGCTGACCGCTCTGCAGGCCTGATGCATTTTGGCTTTGCATTGATTGTTGCAGGTGCCATCGGCAATATCATCGATCGTTTCATTTATGGACATGTGGTCGATTATGTCCTCTTCCATACCGAAAGCTGGTCGTTTGCGGTCTTCAACCTTGCCGATAGCCTGATAACATTGGGCGCAATAGCGGTTGGATTGTCGGAAATATTTCTCAATCGGGGGCCTGCCCGGCAAGCCTAGGGCAATTCGTTAACAACCCTTTGCAAGGCTTTGTAAGTGGGCTCGTGCTAGAAATGCGGCATGAGCGAAGCCAAGAGACTACAACAGCGCGTTGCAATGGCGTTCCAAGACGCCGCTCAGCCCGTTAACGAGGCAAGAGCAGAGCGCGAGGGCAGTGGCGCGCGCGACTCGGAGCCTTCCTCCCGCCGGAAAACGGCCCAGGCTTTGCCGATTGTCCCTCGGCCGATGTCTGAAAAGGACAGTTTCATCCCCTATATGCTGATAGTCGGCGGTCTGCTGGTGCTGATGCTGGCGCTTCTGGTTCGGCTTAATGCGGGCTTCGTTATCGTCGCGGTCAGCATTGGCGCCGGCGCCATCGCAGCGGGATTGTACGCCTATGCGCAGAAGCTCGAAGCGGCGAGCAATCCAAAGGCGGTCGATAATTTTCCAGCACTTGTTGCCGAGCAGTCTGGATGGCATCCCGGAAATCGGATGGCAACAGCCGGCGTGCTGCCCCTCGGACTGATCCACGATGCGCTGGGCGACATCACGCTCTGCCGCAGCCTGGATGGGGTCATCCTGTCTGCCAACCGCATCTTTCGCGAAGTGACGGGGCACTTTCGGCCGGAAGGCCGGACATGCGAGGAACTCAGGATCCGCTTCCGGCCGGCTGGCGCCGAACATTGCTATGACGTGGAATTCCCGACGCTCGCCGGCATCCGCATCTACTATTGGCGGGACATGGTGATGCGTGATCCGGCATTTGGCGATCTCGTCATCCAGACGATAGCCCGCGATGTGACGGCCGAACGCCAGGAAGCCGCCAGACGCGAGCAGGCGCGGTTTCGTGCCGAACAGGAGAGCGACCGCAAATCCCGTCTCATCGCGACGGTCAGCCATGAAATCCGTACGCCGCTAAGTGGACTGCTCGGCATGGGCCATCTTCTCGCCGGTACCAAGCTGTCGCCCGAACAGGCAAACTACCTCGACGGCATCCGCCAGTCCGGTGCCGCCTTGGCTCAGCTTGTCGAGGATCTGCTCGATTTCTCCACCATCGCTGCCGGGCGTTTCCAGCTTCATCCCCAGGCAGAGCCGATTCGCCCACTGATCGAGAATACAGTCGAGATGCTTGCCAGCCGGGCGCACGCCAAGGGGATCGAGATCGGCTCGACGATTTCAGCCGAATTGCCGGAAATGCTGACATTCGATCCCGCCCGCTTTCGTCAGGTACTCTACAATGTGATCGGCAATGCGGTGAAATTCACCGAGACCGGCGGGGTGCTGGTAACAGCGACGCTGGAACACGACATGCTGGTGCTGAGGATCAAGGATACCGGCCCAGGCATGAACGAAGCCGAGATGCAGCGCATTTTCGGCGAGTTCGAGCAAGGCAATCTCAGCCGTTTGCGCGAAGGCGGTGTGGGACTCGGCTTGGCAATCTCGGCCCGAATCATGGCGGAAAGTGGCGGCGGCCTGACAGTCGAGAGCCGGATCGGCGAAGGCAGCACGTTCCTCATTCGCTTGCCGGTGGCGCGAGACGGAGGGCCCATGCGCGCCGGTAACGAACTTTCCGGTGCGCGCATCCTGTTGTTTGCGCCGCGCGGCCCGGCTGCAAACGCACTTTCCAGGACAGTTGCCGAACTGGGCGCCCATATGGTTTCGGCGGAGGATTTTTTCGAAGCCAGCAACGCGATCGAAGCGAACGGACCATTTTCCGCCATTATCGTCGATCACCGGCTGGATACGGTCTTTGTCGATACGCTCAGCCGTGACAGAGGGCTTGCGGGCGCCAAGCGCATCTTCCTCGTCAATCCCGAATCGCGGCCCGCCCGCATGTCGGGCACGAGCTATGACAGTTGGCTGATTCGCCCGCTGCGGGAGCAATCATTGATCGATGTTCTGACCGGAAAGCTGAAGGGTCTGGAAACACGTCCCGCAACCAGCGACGAATTCCCGGTCCTTCCAACCGAGCCGTCGGATCGAGGGACGCTCGACAGGCCGGGAGACAGCAAGCGTGGGCTGTCTATCCTGGTGGGTGAGGATGATCCGGTCAATGCGATGATTTCGCAGGCGTTGCTTGAACGCGCCGGCCATCGCGTCCAGTTGACCGAGACGTTTTCAGGTCTTGCCGCGGCGCTCGCCGAAAGCAGCGTCGATATCGTCCTGACCGATTATTCCATGCCGGACGGCACTTGTGAGCAATTCATCACGGCAACACGCGATATTGAACACTTCGAGGGCCGCGCGCGCCTGCCTATCATCGTACTGACCGGCGATGGCACGGACGAGACGCGCAGGAGCCTGTTGGCGGCTGGCGCGGACCTCGTCCTGGTCAAGCCGGTGGGTCCCCGGATCCTTGCCGGCGCTATCGAACATCTGGTCGGAGAGAGTGCGCAAGCCGCATGAACGAGAGCAAACTACCGGCGACACAACTGTCATCATCTTGTATTAGAGATATGGTTATAGACCCGCAACACTGATAGAAGGATGCCGGTCATGACCCTGGAGCTTTTCGAGCAGAAAGCAGAATTCACGTCCCCCATGGAAAGCCGCATTGCCCTTAACGGCCGGTCCGATGCCATTCTGGGCCGCATTGGTTCGCTCGTGACCCGCCTTGCCGCGACAAGGCAGGAGATCGAGGCGGCGCAGGTCATCCGCTATCGGGTATTTGTTGAGGAAATGGGTGCCGAGCTGCCGGTCGAGGCCATGCGCGCCCGGCGCGACTACGATGGCTTCGACGAAATCTGCGATCACCTGATCGTCCTCGACACCGCGATCGAAGGTGATTCGGCCGACCAGATCGTTGCCACCTACAGGTTGCTGCGCCAGGAAGTGGCGATGCGCCATTCCGGTTTTTATTCCGCGTCGGAATTCGACATCGCGCCGCTGATCGCCCGCAATCCGGGCAAGAATTTCCTCGAGCTTGGCCGTTCCTGCGTGTTGGCGCCCTATCGCAACAAGCGCACCGTCGAACTGCTCTGGCAGGGCAACTGGGCCTATGCACTGAAGCACCGGCTGGATGTGATGTTCGGCTGCGCCTCGTTTCATGGCCGTTTTGCCGAACTGCACGCGCTGCCGCTTTCCTTCCTGCATCACAATTCACTGGCGACAGGCAATTGGGCCGTGAAGGCAAATGCCGGCCAGGGCCGCAACATGGATCTGATGCCCGCCGAGGCCGTCAACGCCAAGCGCGCGCTGGTCGCCATGCCGCCATTGATCAAGGGCTATCTGCGTCTTGGTGCAATGATCGGCGAGGGTGCCGTGGTCGATGAAGCCTTCGGCACGACCGATGTGCTGGTGGTGCTGCCGATCGAGAGCATTTCTGGCCGCTACGTCAATCATTACGGCGCCGACGCGCAACGTTTTGCCTGCTGAGCACCCACACCCCTCCTTCAGCAGGCCCGGAGCGGCCAATTCGGTCGGCTCCGGCCTTTTATTTGGCCCGGTAAGCGTTTAGCGGCAAGTCCCTTCGCCGGTTGGCCGTGGAAACGGCAGGTCGCCGAGTTCGCGCAACGACATCATCACCAGCGCCGGATGTGCCAATGGGTCGTGGTCGGCGTTGCCATCCGACTCGATCTCGCCGAGACGACGGACAACAACCTCGATTCTTCTTTTCATGCTGGAAACACCTGCCAAGCGAAAAAAGGCGGCGACAAAAGATCTCGCCGTGACTGCGCTCTTTATTGCAGACATCGGGATTCTCCCTGCTCAATTGTTTCAGTGGTTCAGATATCGTCGCTTCAATGTATTTATTCAATTGAGGAAAAGTGCGTTTGCCTTTAGAAAAGCTAAATGAAAAACCTGAATCTCGTACATCTCAATGGGCTTCGTGCGATCGAGACAGTCGGCCGCCTTGGCTCGCTGCAGGCTGCGGCCGATGAGTTGGGGGTCACATCAGGTGCGGTCAGCCAGCAAGTTGCAAAGGCCGAGGCGCAGCTTGGACATCTGATATTCGAGCGCCGTCCGAAAGGTCTCGTACCGACCGAAATCGGCCTGCGGGTGCTGGCGCGATTGGCCGAGGGCTTTGAAAAACTATCCGAGGCGGTGGCGCTCGCCCAGCGCCGCGACAACAATTGCCTGACGATTTCGGTGGCGCCGGTGTTTGCCTCGCGCTGGCTGGTCCGTAGGCTCGACAGTTTTGCCCGGGAACATCCCGATATCATCCTGAGGATCGATGCAACGATGCAACTCATCGATCCCGCCACATCCGATATCGATCTCGGAATCCGGGTCGGCGATGGCCAATGGCCGGGCGTCAATGCCGACCTTATACTGGCGCAGGAGGTCTTTCCCGTCTGTTCGCCCGCTTTCGCCGGCAAGCTCAGGGTCGCGGCTGATCTCTTGGATGCTGCGGTGGCGATCGACAACCGGGCGATGTTCGACTGGAATGTCTGGCTGAAGGTGGCGGGGCACGATGGCGCCGGGATCCAGCCTCGCCATGCGTTCAACGAAGCCTCGCTTTGCCTCGATGCGGTGATGGCCGGGCAGGGCGTGATGCTGGCATGGCAGACGCTAGCCTCGGACGCGATCGAGGAAGGGCGCCTTTGCGTGCCCTTCAAGATCCGCGCCAGCACTGGATTCGGCCACTATTTCATTACCGCCAAAGACCAGCGGGAGAGCCGCAAGGTCCGGTCCTTCAAATCATGGCTGACCAGGGAACTGGCATCGAGCATGGACGCGCTCGACGCCCATTTCCGGCGATGACTCAGCTTCCCGCATTATAAGCCGCGATTGCCGCCATGTTGACGATGTCGGAATCCTTGGCGCCCATCGAGGCGATCTGCACGGATTTATCGAGCCCGACCAGCAGCGGGCCGATGACGGTCGAGCCGCCAAGTTCCTGCAGCATCTTGGTGGCAATCGAGGCCGAGTGGAACGCCGGCATGACCAGCACATTGGCCGGCCCCTTGAGCCGGCAGAACGGAGACTGGTCCATTAGCTTCGGATTGAGCGCCACATCGGCTGCCATCTCGCCGTCATACTGAAAATCCACCCGTCGCTTGTCGAGAATCTTCACGGCTTCCCGCACCCGCTCCGAGCGCTCGCCCTCGGGATGGCCGAAGGTGGAATAGGCAAGCATCGCCACGCGCGGATCGTAGCCCAGCTTGCGGGCCACGCTGGCGGCTTCCTCGGCGATATCGGCAAGTTCCTCCGAGGATGGCATGTCGTGAACGGCAGTGTCCGCCACCAGCACATTGCGTCCCCGGCAGAGCGCCAGCGACACGCCGATCACCCGATGGCCAGGCTTGGCATCGATGCAGCGGCGGATGTCTTCCAGTGCCGTCGAGTAGTTGCGGGTTATCCCGGTGACCATCGCATCGGCATCGCCCAGCGCTACCATTGATGCGGCGAAATGGTTGCGATCGGTATTGATCAGGCGTAGCGCATCGCGATGCAGGTAACCCTTGCGCTGCAACCTGGCATAGAGGTAGTCGACATAGGCATCGCGCCGCTTCGAGGTGCGGGCATTGATCAGCTGGATGCCCGGGCGATCGAGATCGATTCCAGCTTTTTCGGCGGTTGCCTGGATGACGTCGTCGCGGCCGAGCAGGATGGCGGTGCCGAGATGCTGGTTGACATAGGCAATCGCCGCCCGCATCACCTGCTCTTCCTCGGCCTCCGCAAACACCACGCGCTTCGGCATCCGCCGGACGCGATCGTAGATCCGCTGCAGGGTCGAGGCGATCGGGTCGCGCCGGCCGCGCAATTCCTTGGCATAGGCGTCGAGATCGGCGATCGGCTTGCGGGCGACGCCCGATTCCATCGCAGCTTTTGCCACCGCCACCGGAATCGATGAGATCAGCCGGGGATCGAAGGGCACCGGAATGATGTAGTTCGGCCCGAAACGTGGCCGGTTGCCCTGATAGGCGGCGGCGACATCGTCGGGCACGTCTTCCTTGGCAAGATTGGCGAGCGCCATCACGGCGGCGATCTTCATCGCATCGTTGATGGTCGAGGCCCGGACATCCAGCGCGCCGCGAAAGATATAGGGAAAGCCGAGCACGTTGTTGACCTGGTTGGGATAGTCCGAACGGCCGGTTGCCATGATGGCGTCGTCGCGGATGCGCGCCACCTCTTCCGGGGTGATTTCCGGATCGGGATTGGCCATGGCGAAGATGATCGGCCTGGGCGCCATCGAGCGGATCATCTCCGCCGACAGCGTGCCCTTGGCCGACAGACCCAGCACCACGTCGGCGCCATCCATGGCCTCCGCCAGCGTGCGGTTCTCGGTTTTGGCCGCATGGGCCGATTTCCACTGGTTCATGCCCTCGGTGCGGCCCTGATAGACCACGCCCTTGGTATCGCAAAGCGTGATGTTGGCCGGATTGAAACCGATCGCCTTGATCAGCTCGATGCAGGCGATGGCTGCGGCTCCCGCGCCGTTGCAGACCAGCCTGGTGGTCTGGAAGTCGCGGCCTGTCAGATCGAGCGCGTTGAGCAAGCCGGCGGTGGCGATGATTGCCGTCCCATGCTGGTCGTCATGGAACACCGGGATGTCCATCAATTCGCGCAGCCGGCTCTCGATCACGAAACAATCCGGTGCCTTGATATCCTCGAGATTGATGCCACCGAACGACGGTCCGAGATAGCGGACGCAATTGACGAACTCGTCGACATTCTCGGTGTCGATTTCGAGATCGATGGCATCGACGTCGGCAAAGCGCTTGAACAGCACGGCCTTGCCCTCCATGACGGGCTTGGAAGCCAGCGCGCCGAGATTGCCGAGGCCGAGGATCGCCGTGCCGTTGGAAATGACGGCCACCATGTTGCCACGCGCGGTGTAGTCATAGGCGGCGGCCGGATCGGCGGCGATCGCCTTGACCGGCTCGGCAACGCCGGGCGAATAGGCCAGCGACAGGTCGCGCTGCGTCGCCATCGGCTTGGTGGGCGTAATTTCCAGCTTGCCCGGCCGGCCTTGCGAATGGAAATCCAGCGCCTCCTGCCGGGTGACGGTGGGCAGGCTCCGGTCGTGCTTCTCGTTCGATGACATGCTTCCTCCCAAGCTTCTGTGGGCTCGTTGGCTTTTGCTCGAGCTTCTTGTTGTGCCACAACCTCCCTTGCGGCTAGTGTCGCCTACTTTAGACACCCGTCCCCCATTGTCAAAGAACAGCATGACAAATTTCGATGTACTTACGGTTGCGCAACTGGCCACGGAGGAGAGTCGTCTTACCGCGACTCCGATGATGGAGCAGTATATCGAAATCAAGTCCAACAATGCCGACAGCCTGCTGTTCTATCGCATGGGCGATTTCTACGAGATGTTTTTCGAAGACGCGGTGGAGGCATCCCGTGCTTTGGGCATCACGCTGACCCGCCGCGGCCAGCATCTCGGCCAGGATATTCCGATGTGCGGCGTGCCGGTGCATGCCGCCGACGATTACCTGCAGAAGCTGATTGGCCTCGGTTACCGGGTGGCGGTCTGCGAGCAGACCGAGGATCCGGCAGAGGCCAAGAAGCGCGGCGGCAAATCGGTGGTTCGTCGCGATGTCGTCCGGCTGGTGACGCCCGGCACGATCACCGAGGAAAAGCTGCTCAATCCCGGCGACAGCAACTACCTGATGACGCTGGCGCGCATCAAGGGTGGCGACAAGCCGGCCTATGCACTGGCCTGGATCGATATCTCCACCGGCATCTTCCGGCTGGCCGAGACTGATACCTACCGGCTGCTGTCGGACATCATGCGCATCGATCCCAAGGAGTTGATCGTCGCCGACACGCTGTTTCATGATGCAGACCTGCGGCCGACCTTCGATATTCTCGGCCGGATCGTCAGTCCACAACCGGCTGTGTTGTTCGATTCCGCCACCGCAGAACTTCGCATAGCGCGCTATTATCATCTCACGACGCTCGATGCTTTCGGCACCTTCAGCCGTTCTGAGCTGTCGGCGGGTGCGGCGGCGATCGCTTATGTCGAAAAGACCCAGTTTGCCGAACGACCGGCGCTCGGCCACCCCGAGCGGGAAAATGCCGCCTCGACGCTGCTGATCGATCCGGCGACACGGGCCAATCTCGAACTGGTCAGGACGATGTCGGGCGACCGCAACGGTTCGTTGGTCAAGGCGATCGACCGGACGGTCACCGGCGGCGGCGCCCGACTGCTGACCGAGCGGCTGATGTCGCCGCTCACCGATGTCGAGCGCATCAATGGCCGGCTGGATTCGGTGTCGTTCTTTCTCGATGCGCAGCGGCTGACCGAAGAGGTGCGCCAGGAGCTCAGGCACGCGCCCGACATGCCGCGCGCCCTGTCGCGGTTGGCGCTCGACCGTGGCGGCCCGCGCGATCTGGCCTGCATCCTCAAGGGACTGGAAGCGGCGCGGGGACTGGCTGCGCTGCTGTCGACCCAACAGCTGCCGGCCGAACTGTCCGAGGCCCTTGCGGGGCTGGCCGCGGTGCCGTTCGAACTGACCGATCAATTGGCCGGCCTGTTGGCCGAAGACCTGCCGCTGCTCAAGCGCGATGGCGGTTTTGTTCGGGATGGCGCATTGGCCGATCTCGATGAACTCCGGGAACTGCGCGACCAGTCGCGCCGGGTGATCGTCGGGCTGCAGACCTCCTATGCGGAAGAGACCGGCGTCAAGTCGCTGAAGATCAAGCACAACAATGTGCTGGGCTACTTCATCGAACTGACGGCGGGAACATCAGGCGCGCTCA
>Ga0105047_10017669_pt1 | contig 11099 bp, 10 predicted proteins | sample MAT04_FD_78384 | JGI IMG/M metagenome (GOLD analysis project Ga0105047, IMG submission 78384) | Freshwater microbial communities from Lake Fryxell liftoff mats and glacier meltwater in Antarctica - MAT-04 (megahit assembly) | ecosystem: Environmental > Aquatic > Freshwater > Ice > Liftoff...
CGTTTCCACTACCGGAGAACGTGCTGCTTCTGCCTTGCCAACCATTCCGAATGTCATCCAGAGCCAACGAGCTTGGTCCATCTTCATCTGCATACTGAGCCCATCATTCACTGTGTCGAGTGCGGCAGAAACAGGTAGTGATTTCAATGATTGAATGGCACCGGCACGCATAGCCCCGTTCGGACTCCCCAGCGCCGCTAGCACGCCCTCCTTCGTGTCCAGCTTCACCGCCGGCACCTTGTAGCCTTTGTGGCCGGTTGGCGTTAGCCGGTAGACGCGGCCGCGGGTCCAGTCGCCCATGCCGTGGCCGCCGACGCCGGGGTCGTACCAGTCGGCGACGAACACGCTGCCATCGGGGCCGACGCACGCATCGCTCGGGCGGAACCACGTGTCGCTGCTCGTCAGCATGTTGGTCTTTTCGAGTTCGTACCCCGCACCCTTCGGCTTGCGTTTGAAGTAGCGGACTTCGCGCGGGCCGGCATCGCAATGAATGAGGTCGCCCTGATACTGTTTCGGCAGCAAGTTGCCTTCATAGAAGCAAATGCCGGTCGGCGAGCCGAAGCCCGTGCGCATCGTCTTGTGGACGATGCCGGGTTGCTCTTCGTGCCAGTGGGTTTGGCCGGGGCCTCGTGGGCCGTAGCCGTAGTTCCCGCCCGGCATCACGTGGCAAATCCGCGTCTGCTGGTTGCCGTCGTCGTCGTTGTCGCTTAGCCAAATTTCGCCGAAACTATCGACGCACGGTTCGTAATTATTGCGGAAGTTGTGTGCGATCAGTTCGAGGTTGTTGCCGTCCATATCGCAGCGCCACACGGTGCCCTTTTGCACGTCGGTGGTATTGCTGGTGTACGCCTTGCCTTTGCCATCCTTGCTCTTGAGATCCTTCACGCCCGAATCGCCGACGGTGAAGTACAGCTTGCCATCCGGCCCAACGGTGAGGCCGTGGACGCCGTGGTCGTGGTCGTAGCCGCCGAACCCGGACAGCCACTTCGTCGGCGGGCCGTCGGCTTTGCCGTCGCCGTCCTTGTCCCAAAATTCGAGGATGTCCGGCGACTGCGCCACCAGTACGCGAACCGGCGAGCCCTGATTTTTGCTTTCCTTGTCGCCCCCGACATTCCCGGAATCAGGGGACTTACGTCCCCCGCTCGCCATTGGAAGTACCAACACGCTGAGCGGCGCGTACAGTTCCGGCCCCTGGTAGAACGTCATCGCGTCGTCGGCTTTGCCGTCGCCGTCTTTGTCGCTCAGGATCTGAATGCGGTCGCCCGCTTCGCGCAGGATTGGTCGATTGAAGTTCTTGCGGCGATAGTTCACTGCCTCCGCCACCCAGACCCGCCCGAGGTGATCGACGTCGATCGCGGTGGGGTTAATCACCATCGGTTCGGATGCAAACAACTCGACCTGCAAGCCCTCGCCCACCTTCATACTGGCGAGTGCCTTGTCGGGCGCAAGTTGGGCCGAAGCGCTCGCAGAGGCGAGCAGAACCGCAAGCAGTGCGGCAAACCATCGAGGAATCATGAGGAGAGACTCCGAAAGAAATTCGTCCGGCGGGAGTTCGATAGAGATAGTGTAAACATTTGCGAAGCAAAGCGAAAGAGCGCAGGTGACACAGAACTTCGGAGTAGAATGAGTCCGGTAGTTTTAGGGTCTCAAACAAGGGGCATACCGTGGAAGTACCTGTCATCATCGAGAGGGTTACAATGGCGACACTTTCTTGCTGGTTGGCAATCGCGATGGCCGTGGCTGGGGCCGATCCGACAACGGCCAAGGACGCTCTCAAGGCGTGCAATCTCGTCGTTGGCACCTGGAAAGGCACGGGTACGCAAGAAGCCGTACGGCCTGCCAAAGACAAGTCATTCTGGAACGAAGTGATCGCGTGGGAATGGCAGTTCAAAGGCGAAGACGTCTGGCTCAAAATGACCATCGACAAAGGCAAGTTCTACAGCCAAGGCGAACTGCGCTACCTCGTCGACAAGAAGACGTACCAACTGACTACAAAGACCAACGACGGCGACAGCGTGACGTTTACCGGCACGCCGAGCATCGGCAAAACCAAAGAGACGATCCTGACGCTCGAACGAACCGACGACAAAACCAAGGAAACCGAGCGACTGGTGTTCACGCTGCTGCACCACAACCGGTATTTGTACCGGTTCGAAACGAAAGCCGAGGGAGCGACATCGTTCGTGCGGAAATATCAGGTGGGTGCCACGAAAGAAGGTGTGGCGTTCGCGGACGTGCCAACGGGGCCGGAGTGCATCGTCAGCGGCGGGCGCGGCAGCATGACCGTCACGCACAACGGAAAGACCTATTACGTCTGCTGTTCGGGTTGCCGCGACGCCTTCAAGGATGAACCGGAGAAGTACATCAAGGAGTTCGAGGCGAAGCAAAAGAAGTGACTTCGCCGTGTTTCGGAATCAGCGCGGGCCAGTCGGATACGGGCAGACCGCGCAGGGTGCCGAGCAATGCCGCAATCGGGCCGCCGTGGCAGATCGCGACGATATGGCCCGTATCGGGAAGTTCGCAATACCACTGCAAAACCCGGTCGCGGAGTTCGTAAGTCGTCTCGCCACCGGGTGGCCGCCAGTGGCTCGGGTTCTGTACCATGCCCATCATCGCGTCGCCGGTTTTCGCGTAAATTTCGTCCCAACTTTGCAGTTCCCATTCGCCGAAATGTATCTCTTGCAACCGCACATCGACGTGGGCCATCGTGCCGGTGCGCGATGACAGTTCCTGGGCCACAATCGCAGCGCGTTGCAACCCGCTATGAACGATGTGCGCGATCGGTTGTGCGGTCAACGCAACGACAATCTGCGCGGCCATCGCAACGCCATCGGGGCCGAGTGGCACATCCGTGGAGCCGTAACAGAGCGAGCGGTAGCGGACTTCAACCGGCGGATGGCGAACGAGGGTGATGGTACGTGTCATTTGGCGCACGCCGCGAGCAAAACCGTCACTTGTGCGGCATAACAGATGGCACCGAGACAATCGCCGGTGACGCCACCGATCCGCCAGCGAACGTAACGCCCCCAGACGAACGTGATGACGATCACGGCAAATAGCCCGATTACGAGCCGTTGCGGATCGTGCATTGCGTAGCCGACAATTCCGGGAAGTGCGAGCAGCGAGCCGATGGCGACTTCGCGCCCGCCGATCTGTTCGCCGACATCTTTCGCCAAACTGTCGCGTTTCGGTACCGGCGGCACGGTCGCCATTAATAACAGAATCGCCCAGCGGCCGAGTGCCGCCGATGCCATCGTGGTCAAAATCAAATGGGCGGGTTCGAGCGACGCCAGACTGGTGACACGCAACCCGACTGCCAGCAAAAGCCCCAGTGCGCCGAAACTGCCGATTCGGCTATCTTTCATGATCCGCAGCACGTCGTCCGCCGTCCAGCCGCCGCCGAACGCATCGCACGAATCGGCGACGGCATCTTCGTGAAAGCCGCCGGTCAGCATCGCTTCGAACACCAACCCCAACCCGACCGCGACGAACGGCGGCCATACTTGCAGCGCCAGCCAGATGATACTTCCCGTGGCGAGGCCGATACCCGCACCGACGAGCGGAAAGAACATCACAGCACTCCGTAACAGCGTGATGTCCGCACCGGGCTGGCTCATCCCGCCGGGCAGTGGCACGCGGGTCAGGAATTGCACGGCGGTCGCGAAACTGTGAAAGATGCGGGGGATGGTCATGGTGCAGGTGCCAGGACGTCCTGAAGCGTCGCCATTTGCATGATCGCCGCCGCTGCATCGAGCAACGGCATGAGCAAGATCGCGCCGCTTCCCTCGCCGAGCCGCATGGCCCAATTGTCCAAAATCGGTACGAGTCCGAGACGATCGAGTGCAAAACCGTGGCCCGGTTCGGCGGAACGGTGCGAGGCAATCATCGGGCGGGCGGTGCCCGGATGCAGCCGTTCGGCGATCAGCGCCGCCGCGGTGGCGATGAACCCGTCGAGCACAATCGTGAGTCCACCGACGGCAGCCGCACGGTAGAAACCGGCCATCGCCGCGATCTCCAACCCGCAGACCGAAGCCATCGCCGACTCGGGTTCGCTATCGATGAACGGGCGAGCGTTTTGCACGGCAGCGCGAACGACTTCGAGCTTGCGCGCGATCACCGATTGGCTCGAACCCGCCCCTGGCCCAACAACGTCTTCCGCAGCGTGACCCGTGAGCAACGCGATCAGACAGCTTGCGGGCGTCGTGTTGCCGATGCCCATTTCCCCGACAGCCACGACGGCGATCCCGTCGGCGATGGCGTCTGTCGCCTCGGCTTCACCGATGGCCCATGCCTCGCGAAATTCGTCGACCGTCAGCGCCGGTTCGCAGGCCAGATTCCGCGACCCTTCGCGCACCCGGCGATTGCGAAGGACCGGGCCTTCCGGCGTTAGCGGACCGATCGTGCCAATGTCGACCAGTCGCAGTCCGGTGCCGGTACTGGCCGCGAGCACGCTACTGGCCGCACGCCCGTTGGCGATCGTTTGCACCATCAGTTGCGTCACTTCGGAAGGCCACGCCGACACGCCCTCGGCGACTACACCATGATCGGCGGCAAACAGCACGACGCGCCGCGGCTTCGTACGCGGGGCGAGTGTCTGCTGGATGAAGCCGAGCCGAGCCGCGAGTTCCTCGAGGCGTCCGAGACTTCCCGGCGGCTTCGCGAGCGCAGCAAGATGTTCGAGTATCTGTTCGTGAGTCATGCCAGAAATGTACGAATTTCGGCGAACCGGGGCGCTCTTGCCCGTGTGGGCGTCTTAACTATCATGACTGATCTAATTCGGTTAGGCGACACTCACAGGACGATTCGTCATGAAGAAGGGCATTCACCCTCAATACCGGTCCGTCGTGTTCCTCGACGCGGCAGCGAACTTCACGTTCCTCACGCGGTCCACGGTAGCCACCACTGAGACGGTCAAATGGACCGATGGCAACGAATACCCACTGTACAAGGTGGAAATTTCGAGCGCGAGCCACCCGTACTTCACCGGGAAGATGAAGTTCCTGGATACCACGGGCCGCGTCGAGAAGTTCAACACGCGCTACAAGAACTCGGCTTACGGCATCAAGGCGAGCGAAACGAAGGCCGAAGCCGCTGCCGTTGAAGCCGCTGCCGAAGCCAGCGCAACGAAGTAGCGACGAATATCCGCAAAAGTGACGGGAGAATCGGTCGCGATGGGGAATCCCACCGCGAGATTCCTCCGTCACTTTTGTCGTTTCCCTGCATCCCTATCCCTTTTCAGTTCTTCCACAAAGCCGGTGTTCGTATGTGGCCCGCCATGGAGCAGAAGTTGGCTCGCTTTCGCGAGTTGGAAATCCAGCTTTCGGACCCCGTTATCTCGTGCGATCCGGCGAAGTTCGCGGTCGCGGCGAAGGAACACGGCGCACTCGCGAAAGCCGTGAAGCCGTACATCGAGTTCCTGCATATCTCCGGTGCGATTGCCGAAACCGAGACGATGCTTGCGGATAAGGAACTCGTGGCCATCGCTGAAGAGGAACTGGCTGCACTTCGCCCGCAATACGAGACTCTGAAAGCGAAGATCGAGGACCAGCTTCTGGTCGATCCCGGCGAGGATTTCGACCGGATCATCGTCGAAATTCGCGCAGGTACCGGCGGCGATGAAGCCGCGCTGTTTGCCGGGTCGCTGTACGAGATGTACACGCGGTTTGCCCGCGAACGCAACTGGACCATCGAAGAGATTTCGTTCGGCCCCGGCGAAGCGGGCGGCTTCAAGGAAGTCGTCTTCAGTGTCAAGGGCGAAGACTGCTTCCAGATGCTCCGCTTCGAGTCTGGCGGGCACCGCGTGCAGCGAGTGCCGAAGACCGAAACGCAGGGGCGGATTCACACGTCGGCCGCAACAGTGGCGGTGCTGCCCGAACCGGACGAAGTGCAAGTGATCATTAACCCCGAAGACATCGAGTGGGAGCGAATGCGCGCGGGCGGCGCGGGTGGCCAGAAGGTGAATAAGACCGAAAGCGCCGTGCGTATCTGGTATCGCAAAGGCACGATCGAAGAGATGGAAGTGAAGTGCCAGGACGAACGCAGCCAGCACAAAAACTACGACCGCGCAATGCGAATTTTGCGCTCGCGGCTATTCGAGTTTCAACAACATAAATTGCACAAAGAACGCGCCGACATGCGGAAGTCGCTCATCGGCACCGGCGACCGCAACGCCCGCATCCGCACCTACAACTTCCCGCAAAATCGTTGCACCGATCACCGTATCGAGTTTACAATTTACAAACTCGATGCCGTAATCGCGGGCGATCTGAATCTGATGATCGAACCGATGCGCGACGCGGTGAAGAAAGAGCGTCTCGCCGCCGCATTGTGAGCTTACTAACACCGCAATTGAGGTGAGGCCGATGGAACCGACAGCCGAGGTTGTGCGGATTCACATTGAGATGAAGCCTGATCGCCCGGTGTGGCCGCAGGACAGCCTTACGGATGCCTGGCTCGCAGGCATTGTCGAAGCTCGAGCGAAAGCCAACGAGCAAACGGACGTATGGGACACGCCTTCATCCGACAGTACGGAGTAGGCATGTCAATAAAACCGAAGCCACTCGATGCCATCGACCGAAGTGCAGTTGTGGGCCATCCCTGCGAAGAAGTAGCGATTGTGAAAACTCAATCGCCTTCCGGGCCGGCGGGCATGACACTGTGGATGTCGCCGCGTTGGTAGCGTTCGAGCAGACGTTTGTAGTAGGCGCTGCGGTGATCGAGCGTGGCGATCGGCTGCAATAACCGCACGGCGGCTTCGCGTTCGCCACGGCGGAAATGCACCTCGGCGAGCGTTTCGGTGTAGTTTCGCACGTCGGGTTCGAGTGCGACGGCCTTCTTGGCGTAGGTCAGTGCGGTATCGAGTTCGCGCTGGCAACCGGCGGCGGCGAGTGCGGCCGAGTGATACGCCCAGGCGCTTTCGGGATAGTCGGCGATGACTTTGCGGTAGGCCGCCCACACGGACCGGAACAGGCTTTCCGCTTCATCTTTCTTGCCGTCGTGCTCGAACTCGGGGACGATCGCGGTGAGGAATTCGACGTGCCCCGGCATCACGGCAAGAACCTCTTTCGCTTCGCGGAATGCCTCAGTTCGCGAGCCTTTACGAAGCGATTCGCGGGCACGCAGCCCCTTCGTGCTCATCGGTACCGAGATGTACCCCGCGCCTTCGACGTACGACATGCCGGGCGTTTTCATCATGAAATACAGGTTGCGTTCGGTAGCGATTGCGGCGCGGTCGTAGTCGTTCAGAATCGTCGACGACCGAACGAATTGCCCCCAAACGTTCCCGCGCATTCGCTCCCAGTACCAGATGGACATGCGGGTGACATCGCGTTCGCGTTTGAGGTCGGCACGTTGGCCGCGCATCGATAGGAAATCGAGGAACCGGCCGCGAATCTGCGCGTTACCGAGCGGCACCCAGTGCGATTGCACGATAATGCGATGGCCCTCGGTTTTGTCGCCAGCCGCCAGCAACGCCCGACCGGATTGATACAGCAGGATCGGGTTGTTCGGGAAGCGTAACCAGCCATCGTAGTACGCCTTGGCCGCGTCTTTATGGCGACCGCGTTCCATCAGGAAATCGCCGAAGTCGAGGTGCGTGCGAAAGCGTTCGTCGGTGTCGAAAACCCACGTGCGCGGGCCGTTGTACGATGTGCGAGCGTCTTTCTCTTCGGAACTGACCGTTGCACGATAGTGTGCCTCCGCATCGTTGAATTGGCCATCCAGGCGGGCGAGTGCCGCGAGCGTTTGTTCGGCGAGAATCTTGTCGCCAGCGGCTTCCTCCGTGTCGCGCCACGCCGCGACCTTGTTCGCCATTTCTTTTCGCTGTGCCAGCGTGGCCTTACCGGCAAGGATCGTGCGAATTTGTCGCATGACCTTGCCCGGATCGTGGTCCTTGAGTTCGACGGGATGGTGCGCTTTCCACATGCCGTTCGCGGCGGGGGCGTCGTCTTCGAAGATCATCTCGAACGGGTCGGGTTTCGCGTAAAACTCGTTCCCTTCAGCGGCGAATTCGGCGAGAAACTTACCCGCATGTTCGGCGGCGAGATCGAGGCGACCGGCTCGCACTTCGGCGCGAATCAGTTCGCGAACGCCGTAAGAATCGCTCTTGGTAATTTCGGTCGCAACCGCGTTAAACGTCTGAATCGACTCGTCTTTCCGCCCGAGTTGCGAGAGATACCGTGCCCGCCGCATGTTGTAAAACAGGCGTTGCCGCACGGCCGTCGGGTCCGTGTCGAGCGCCTTCGCCGCAGCACCCTGCCCGATCAGATCGAGCACGCCCGCGAACTCCATTCGCGTGGCGAGGCAGTCCGCTACGAGGTTCGGCACCGCGTTCTTGGACTTCCACACTTCGATGCCATCGAGCGATTGTTCGTTCATCAGCAACGCCATTCCAGCGAGTGCGGCATCCGCATCGACGTCTTTCGCTTCGGCGATCAACTCCGCCACCTTCGCCTTGTTGCCCGCTTTACGGTAAATGAACAAATTCACACCGAGTCGGTTCACGCCCGGGCGCGCGTCGTCTTCCGCCTTCGCCAATTCGGCCCACATCCCTGCATCTTCGCGAATGCACGATGCCATGAGCGCGATATTGACATCGGCGGGCAACGCATCGAGCAAGCGAAGCGCCTCGGGGCTACGGCCACCGATGTGGTAGGCCATCGCGAGCGCCATCGTCGCCGATTGCCCGCGCATCCCTTCGACTTTCCGCAGCGTTTCCAGCTTCGAGATGGCTGCTTTTCCCTTGTCGCGCAGCTGCATGAAACTCGTGTAATCGAGCCAGGCCGGTGCGAGCGGGCCATGCAGCCCGAGTTCGAGGATTTTCTCCGCACGCTCGAATTGCTCCTGAACGATTAGCACCGGAACGCGCTGTCGCGACTCGCGGAGCAAGTTGCCAAAAATCGCGAGACGATTGTCGTTCGGGAAGTCGCGCGTGAGGATTTTGGATAGCGTCTCAATACCCGGCCCACCGAGCGAAAGCAGTTCGTCGGTTGCCGCCGTTTGTTGTGCCACTTCGCCCGAACGGAACTCGCGGATTTGCTTCAGGACATCGGCAGGAGTATCGGGGTAGATGCCCCAATTGAACTTCGTCAGAATCTCGCTGGCGCGCTCGGCCACTTCGAGGTCTTCGCTCTTCGCGGCCTCTTCGAGGGCCGCACGTGCCGGTTCGCCGAGTTTCCAGAGTTCCTTCGTGGCGGTATCGCGAACGGCAAAGACCGGGCTACCGAGATCTTGCGCATATTGCACCGGCGTACGCGGCCCTTCGGCCAACAGGAAATACGAGCCAAACGCAACGGCGACGAGTATCGAAAGGGCAATTCGCTTCACAGCCCGTCTCCGGGAACGATGCGCGGAATAGATGTCTCCATCATAGTCTGCGAGGCGACAATCACCTCGAAAGCCCTCTCATAATTGACGTAAGTCCGAATTGTACACTCTCCAAAACCGTGTTTTTGGGTGTTTTTCGGGTTTTGGACTGCCAAAATGGCAATTTTTGATCGCAAATTCCCGATTCGTTCGCTGCCCATTTGTGGTATCATGAACGGATGTCATCGGTTACGTCGAAAAACATCGTTTCGCAATTTGATTTCAGTGCCGACATTTTCGCGACGTGAAGCGACCGAGACACGACGTCAGGCGACCGACACACGACGTCGACACGACATCAGACGACATTTTGGCGACGGGAAACGACATCTTCGCGAGTTTGACTTACGTCACATCGCCTCCGATTTTTTGACTTTGCGAGTTCGTGTGGGTGAACTCGAACCTTGACAAAATTCGAAGATATTTTTGATTGACATCCCGATTGGTACCGGTGAAGATGCACATCAGTTGGGGGTTCGTCACTCCCGCGGGAACAGCGCAGTCTGAATCCAACAGAAACGCTATCCGGAGTAGACTAGGATTTTTTCTGTCCCCTGATAGCTCGGCGGCGGAGGGCGGTCGGTGAGTTACAACCTTCAGGTGTACGCGGTGGACATCGACCGCTTGCGAGCTGCGTTCGGCTCGAGTGACGCGACTCTTGTCTCGGCCATTAAGGCCGATCAGGCCGATGAAATTAAGGACAACCGGAATTGGTTCCGGGACGAGATCGACGGCGGCGCGCCAACGCTGGATGCGGCCGTCGAGCACATCGTCGCTGGCACCCTCCCGGTCGACGGGCCGCATGGGTTCCAGTACGGCTACGCTGTCGAGGTGCTGTGTCGCCAGTTGGGTGAAGAGTTGGAGTTGAGAGGCGACCTCGGCTTCCTTGCCGAACTCGGGCTGGAAACGGCCCTGCTCACGTCCGGCCCGCCACTGCCAGTTCCGCCGGCGGCTGACTTCCCGGAGGTTGGGTTCCTCACCGCCAGGCAAGTCACCGTGGAGTTGGCCCGGTTCAAAGCGACCGGGGTGGGCGGCGAGGACGACGAGTTCGCGGAAGCGCGCGAAGAGTTAGTCGGGCACTTGGAGCGGGCAGCCGAGTTGGGTGTGGGTGTGGTCGCCTTCACCTACTAGCGCCCGACGCCGAACCAGGAACGTTAAGCCTGCCTAAGTAGCGAGTGGCGTTGAAGTTGCGTCTCGATTCTTCCTTCGGCGCGCAGTCTCTCTGCGAACCGTCCGGATGGGATTTCCGGCAGTTGGGCCTAGCAAGATGTCAAGGTTCTTTCTCAGCTCGTAGCCCATCTCCTTCGCACGCCGATGCAGATTCTTCTCCTGTCGCTCGCGGTGCTCGGTCGTGAACGCATCACCTTGTGTGTAAGATCTGCGAAACTCCGCGAATCTGACTTACGTCACATCTCCTCCGATTTTTTGACTTTGCGATTTCGTATGAGTGCGCGTAAAAAATCAGCAAGCCCACGGACGAACGTCCGTGGGGAGTTTTCTCGCCCTCTGAAACAGATACCGCCACCCGACCATTTTGTCCGATATGAAACGAACTTCATCGATTCTCAAGACTGCCAGCAATCGCACGGTCGTTTCGCCCGAAACGCATAAATGCAGCCGCGTTTATCTCCCCGATGCCCACGATAAAAAATTTCCGAACGCCGCGATGGAATTTCGCTGGCAATTTCTTTTCCCGTCTGCGAGAATGTCGAAAGACCCACGTTCCGGCGTCGTGC
>Ga0105047_10017670_pt1 | contig 11099 bp, 7 predicted proteins | sample MAT04_FD_78384 | JGI IMG/M metagenome (GOLD analysis project Ga0105047, IMG submission 78384) | Freshwater microbial communities from Lake Fryxell liftoff mats and glacier meltwater in Antarctica - MAT-04 (megahit assembly) | ecosystem: Environmental > Aquatic > Freshwater > Ice > Liftoff...
CATGCCATAGACCGTAGTTGTGTCCGAACTCATGCGCGGCGACGCCGGTGCTCGAACTCTTCAGCCAGCAGCCGCGCCAGCCGGCGCAGGCTTGTCTGCCGTAACCGCCGGGCCCGCCGGTCCAGCGCCCGGCACCGAGATCGTACGTTGCATAATCGAAGCCGTTGGCCTTCGCCACCGCGCGCGCATCGGCCTGAAGTGTGTAGTCGCCGTTGGTTTTGTAGTAGGCCTCGTTCTGGGGCAGAACTAAGCAGGGCGTCACTGTGGTATTGAATGAGGTCAGCCCGTACGAATTCTCGTTCATGAATGCGCTGCATTGGTTCATCATGTTTGTACAGTCATTGAAACTCTGGGGCTCGCCGCCCTGATCCGAAAAACGCACCGGAATATAGAGCACGCGTTTGACACCAGTGGTCCAGGCTGAAGCAGCCACCGACGGGGCGGCCGCAGTGCCCGAGGTGGAGCCACCTTCTGCGGCGATCAGTTGTTCATTCAGTATGACGATGTGCCCGCCGGAGCAGAGATAGACGATCTTGCCGCCGACATCGGCGAGCGCCTCGTCGTTGTTTGAGGCGGAATCGTTTCCCGAGACCGGGCATGCATTGCGCGACCCGACGTTTTTATCGGTGCGCTTGTACGCAGCGGCCTCAATCGGATCGAGACGGCGCACGGGGTTCTCGGCGACGGCGACTTCGGAATCGATCGCCATGCCGTGCAGCGGAATCTCGGTCTGCGTGATTTGATTGGTGCGCCGTCCGAAAAGGTGCGCCTGGTATTCTTTTCCATCGATGCGCGCAACGTTGCGGCGCGTCGTGGTCTGGTCATTGTTGTAGCTGACCACGGCACCAAGCCGCCCGCGGCTGCTGATGGGTTTTTCCAAACGCGTGACGATCGAAGCCGGAAGAGTCGCGCGAACGGAATAGGGCATGGCGAGCTCCAGCGCGCGCTTTGGATTGGCGCGCATGACTTGCGTCAGCGTTTCACGGCGCTGCACTGCGAGGGTTATTCCGTGTGCCTCAAGTTCGGTCTTTTTATCGGCGGGTGCGGCGACGTACTCAGCAGCCCAATTTTGAAACTGCGCGAAGACCGGATTGTTCTCAGCCAGGTCAGCGGGCGCGACGGGCGCGACGATTTTTTTATCAGCCGGATCGACCGTTTTTTCCGCCAAGATGGGAGAAGGAAGCTGAGAAATCGAGTGCTCAGCCAACGCCGGAACGGCCGATTTCGGAATCATTTGGGCGCTTGTTTCAGAGGTTTTCGCGCGGTTTGGAAGCGAGGTGTTCTTCGCCGAAAAATGCCAAATCAGCCCTATGCATAATGCGACAGCGAACGCCAAGGCGGCTCGTTTAGAGTGTCTCATGCACGTTCCTTTCCGACATCGTATTGCTTAACTTCAATGTACACCGTGCCTTGACTTGTCAAATTCTGGCCTATCACGTTTTTGATCCGAAAGCCTGGTGCATAGAAATGTGCACTGTGAAGCACATGTGACTAAAAATAAAATTTCCACCCTTTTTTCTTGTCAAGCTTGACGTGCAGGAGTCAATTTTTCAGACATTCTGTAACAAAATTCTGTCACGACATGTTCTCGTCGAACATCCTATACTTGGAACGAATGATGACCGACGACTTGAGCGAATTGGTTTTGCTTGCGCGCAACAGAGATGCGGATGCGTTCGGTGCGCTCGTGACGCGTTTCAGCGCCGCGGTGCGTTCCATTTGCATGATGCGCGCGGCCGATCCGGCTCAGGCCGATGACATCGCGCAGCAGGTTTTTCTTACCGCGTGGAAGAAGCTGCCGGAGCTGAATCCGGACGTGCCGTTCTGGCCCTGGCTTGAAACCATCACGCGCAACCATCTCCTGAATGAGTGGCGGCGCGTGCAGCGCGAGCGCGGATTGAAGCAGCGTTACACAGTGGCGTGGCTGGCGCAGAGCGAAGGTGAAGACGCGCAGAGTCAGGATCCGGAGATTCTTGCAGCGCAGGTCGAGACGCTCCGGCTGTGCATCAGGGCCTTGCCCGAGAACCTGCAGAAGATGGTGAAGATGCGTTATGACGACAATTATACCTCGGATAGAATCGCAACGCTGATGGGCCGCTCAGCCGACGCCGTGCGCCAGACTTTTGTGCGCCTGCGCGAAAAACTGCGCGATTGCATTGAGCGGAAACTGATCGAGCAAGCCTAAAATAGATCGGAACTAACGTGGCAGGTTCGAGCGGAATGATGGCTGATGTCGACGGCGGCTCTCGCTTTGAGTTGCTGGTCGGCCGTTTCTGCGACGGTACGCTCACCGAGAGCGAAGACCGCGAGCTCGTCGCCATGCTCGAAAATAATACGCAGCTCGCCCGGCGTTTTGTGCAGCAGGCGCGCATGGAACGGCTCATCGCCGGCACGACGGGCGAACAGCGATCCGAGACCGAATTTCGAAGCGCGGTACTGCGCAGCCTGGAGCTTTTGCAGGACGAAAGTCAGACTCAGCAATTCGCCGACAGTGTCGTGCAACTAGTCAAAGCGCGCCCGAGCTATCGCGGCCCCAAACGGATCAGCCTGAAACGAAAACCCGCCGACGGTTCGCGCTTGCCGCTCTGGGACAAAACGCAGTTTTCGTCCTGGATTGCGCTCTCCGGCGCAGCGATTCTCGTTCTTGCAGTGTTGATTGGACTCACGCGCAGCTCAACGCCTTCCCAGCAGGCTGGCGGTGGTACGCCCGGAAAAATCGGCGTGCAACGTGTCGATCTCGAAGCTCCGAAAATCGTAGAGAACGACGGCGAATTGCCGGCACCTCTAACCCCGACTGCACTCCCGGAAGCGTCTGGCGCATCCATTATTGCCGAGGCACCGAAGGAGACTCCGACACGTCCGCCATCCCGCGAGCTGCGGGCGCCGGTAGTGGGCGTCAATCCGCCTCAGCAGATTGTCACGCCGCCTCCGTTGCCTGGCGCCCGACGAACCATGGCCACGCTGGCGAACTTGAGCGGCTCCAAGGCGCTGATCAAGCGCGATGGCCGTGAGATTGTTCTGGCAGCCGGAGCAACCTGTTTTGCCGGAGACGTTCTTCGCGTCGCTCCGTCAGACGCAAGTCCGGGCGAGATTGCTACAAGTACACAAGGACAAAAACTCCGTTTTGTCCCAGGACTGGAGCTGACTCTGCAGGACGGCACGCTGCTCTGGCTGAAGTTAGGATCGGCGATCAGTTTTCAGGACGAGAACGGCGTCTGCCGACCGCTGCTGGAAAACGGCGAGTTGCTTGCGCGTGTTACACCGCAATCGGCCGGCGTGCTGATCGTGCGCACGCGGCAGGGACCAGAGACTGCGGTGCTGGGAACGGTCTTCCGCCTCACCGCCGACACCCATGCCAAGCGCGTGACGTTGCGGGTCGAAGAGGGGCGCGTTCTATTCAGCAATCAGGGCGTGAAGCGCATTGTCAATCCCGATGAAGCCTGTGTCGCCGAAGACGGCAAAGAGCCGGGCGCCATCTTGTATTTCCGCCCGCGTCCGGCGAGCGTGACCGGCGTCGTCATCGACAAGGAGACCGGCAAGCCGCTGGCGAATGCGGGCGTCAGTGTGGTGCCTATGGCCGAGCGCGCTGTGAAAGAAAAACGCGTCACGATCAAAACCGATGCGCTGGGTCAGTATGCGTTCGACGCGCTGCCCGAAGGCTGGGCGTATCTGTTCGTTCGCACGGAGGAAGGAAAGAGCGCGGGTTTAATGGGACGCGGCACGGTCACACGCATCAAGCTCATCGGCGGCGAGAAACTGAACACTAACGTCGTGCTTGATAAAGCCATACTCGTTGCGGGCCGCGCCAGCGAACAGGGCGCAAAGCCGCTCACCGATTTCACAGTAAAATTCAATCCCGCAAACGGCGACGGCCGCATCGTGGATTACGAGCTCAACAGCAGGCAACTTTTGCCGAACGAATATCGAGCCATCGTCTTCGAGGGCCCGGGGCGATACACGGCGTTGCTTGAGAAGCAGGGATTTGTAGCGCGCGTTAAGAGCATCAAGGTCAATGACGTGCGCCCCGATCGCGTGACCAGTTGGCCGCTCGACGTTCAACTTGTGCCTTCGGCCATTCTAAAAGGAAAGATACTGGAGGCGGCGACCGGCGCGCTGATCACTGACGAAGCAGGTGCGAAGCTTTCAGATCCGCATCTGCCCCGCGCCGTGCTGACGCTGACCGCGCAGAACGGTCTCGTGCAATCCATCCTGGCAGAAGCCGACGGCAGCTATTCGTTCGATACAAATCTGGATAACGGAAGTTATGAACTGAAGGCCGAGCGCTTCGGGTTCGCGCCGTGGCTGAAGCGGCTGAATCTCATCGCAGGACAGAAATTAGAATTGAACGTGCCGCTCGAACCGGCCAAGCCTGCTCCGCGCACGCGCTGAACGTCTATTCGTAACGCAAGGTCACCAAGTACCTCGTACATCGCAACTCCGCACTACAGCGTTGCAAATGCGTCCAGCGCTTTCTGGATATGCGATTCGTCGAGCGCGGCCGAGACTTGCACGCGCAACCGCGCCTGGCCCTGCGGCACGACCGGGTATCCGAAGGCGACGACCCAGACACCCTGCTCCATCAGCCGTTTGCTCTTGGCGATGGCCTCGGCCGTGTCACCAATCATGATCGGAATAATTGCAGACGGAGAATCGGGACACGTGAAGCCCAATTTCTTCAGCCCGCTTCGTACTCGCTCCACATTCTGATGCAATCGCTGAACGCGCTGCGGTTCGCGCTGCACGATCTCGATGGCCTTGTTCGCGCTGAACGCCACCGTCGCGGGCAAGGCGTTGGAGAACAATCCCGGCCGGCTGCGCTGCACGAGCAGATCGACCAAGTGCTGTTTGCCCGCGACGTATCCGCCCGCCGCGCCGCCAAGCGCCTTGCCCAGCGTTCCGGTGATGATATCGATCTGGCCGAGCAGTCCGAAATGATCGGGCGTGCCGCGCCCGGTCTCGCCCAGGACGCCGATGCCGTGCGAGTCATCCAGAATCAGCATCGCGTTGTAAACGCGGCAGAGCCGCACGAGGTCCGGCAATCTGGCGACCGCGCCCTCCATGCTGAAGACGCCGTCGCTGATCACCCAGCGCACCGCGCTGCCGTCCGTCGATTTCAACTTGGCTTCGAGATCGGCAAGGTCACCGTGTTTATAAACGAGGCGCTCGCGCGGGCGAGCGAGACGGCATCCGTCGATGATGCTCGCGTGATTGAGTTCATCCGAGATGATCACGTCTTCGGGGCCGGCGACTGTGGCGATGACGGCCTCGTTGGCGTTCCAGCAACTGACATAAGTCAGCGCCGCCTCGGTGCCGACGAACTGAGCGATGCGCTCTTCGATGCGGCGATGGCACTCCAGAGTTCCACAGATGAAACGGACCGACGCGGTGCCTGCGCCGAATTTATTCAATCCTTCGACGCCGGCCGCGATCACCTCCGGATTGTCCGCCAGCCCCAGATAATTGTTGGAGCAGAGCACGATCAGTTCGCCGTGGCCTTCAACGTGAACGGTGGGGCCTAGCGGCCCGGTTACATATTGGAGGTGCTTGTACTGCGCGCTGTCACGGAGCGAGCCGAGGAGCTCTTGCGTTCGGTGGTCGAAACTTGGACTGGGCATGGCAACGCCTCCGCCTGGGGAACCTGCAATACAACTTTAATCGCTTCGCCGCTCTGCATCAGCTCGAAGCCCTTCTTGAAATCGCCGAGTGGCAACTGGTGCGTGATGATGAGATCGGCGGGCAGGCGGCCCGAGAGAATAAAACTCTCCACCTGATACCACGTCTCGTACATACGCCGCCCGTTGATGCCCAGCACCGTCGCGCCTTTGAAGATAATGTCATTGGCCAGATCTAAAGATACCGCGTTTGACGGAATTCCAAGCAGCGCCACGGTGCCGCCGTTGCGCAGCGCTTTGAATCCCAACCGAAGCGCGCCAGCGTTGCCGCTCATTTCGAGCAGCACCTGCGGGCCCTGGTTCATCGTGGCGCTCCGCGCTTTCTGCGGCCAGTCGGGGTCGTCGGCGCGCCAGGCGTGATCCGCGCCGAGACGTTTGGCCAGAACCAGCCGGCGCTCATCGATGTCCGTGACCAGAATCTGCGCCGCGCCCATCGCGCGTGCGATCGAGACGGCCATCAGACCAATGATTCCAACGCCCGTGATCAGCACGCTGCGCCCGCTGACACCGGCGGCCATGACGGTGTGCATGGCGTTGCCGAGCGGGTCGAAGATCGCGGCGACGTGATCGGGAATGTCGGGATGCACAGGCCAGACGTTCTCTTCGGGGACGCACACATATTGGGCGAAACAGCCGTTGCGGTCGATGCCGATGATATCGACTTTCTCGCAGATGTGCGCGTTGCCGGTGCGGCAGGGCTGGCAGAGCCCGCAGCCGATGTGCCCTTCGGCACTGACGCGATCGCCGACGCGCGTGCGAGACACGGCATCGCCGATTGCGGCCACGCGCCCGACGAACTCGTGGCCAGTAGTGATTCCCACAGGCACTCGTGCGGCGCTCCAGGCGTCCCACTCATAAATATGCCGGTCCGTGCCGCATATGCCGGCGTGCGTCACCGCGATGAGGACCTCGCGAGCGCCCACCGCAGGGATGGGCGTACGCGGGCACCAATCCAATCCCGGTGCGGCGGTGAGTTTCTTTATGGCGAGCATCGTAGTGGGTGTCGTCATCGTCGATTCCTTTATCCGGTACTCCTGTCTTACATCATGGACGTCGCCTGTGTCGTTTGCAAGATAAAAATCCACTATAATGGACACTGTCCATTGCAAACGCGTGCTGCTGGCGCGCTGATTACAAGACATTTTTCCTGTATGCTGTACGCCTTAATTGTCGATAGATTTGGCGTAGCTCCCGAATAAGAATGGACAAAATTCGGGATACTGGATAATAAGTCCGTTGAACAGGAGCAACATGAAACGTGCGCTGAAGAAGAAAACGGGCAAATCGGCCGAGGCCGTCAGCAACCAGCTCTGCGGGCAGGTGCGCAAGATGCGCACCAAGCTGCGCTGGACGCTGGCGCAGCTCTCGGCGGCCAGCGGCGTGAGCCGCTCCATGCTGAGCCAGATCGAGCGCAACCAGGCGAACCCGACGCTGGGCGTCGCCTACCGGATTGCGCAGGCCTTTGGATTGTCGCTCAACGACCTCGTCGATCATCCGCGAGATGAGCCCTCCATCGACGTGATTCGGGCTGGCAACAAGAGCAACGTTTTTCGCTCCGATGAAGATTGCCTCATCCGCACCCTCTCGCCGCTGAATTTGGAGAAAGATGTCGAATTTTACGAATTGATTTTGCATCCTGGCAAGGTGCTGCGCAGCGCACCCCATTTTGAAGGCACGCGCGAATTTTTGACCGTGCAGCATGGATCCGTAAAAGTGATTTCCGGAAAAGAGAGCTGTGAATTGCATCGCGGAGATTCAGCGCATTACGTCGCCGACGTCTCGCACTCAATCGAGAACACCGGCAAGACCGATGCGATTGCGTTCCTGGTCGACATCTACCGCAATGAATGACCGGCGCCCAGATTACGGGCACGCAGTTGATGGTGTGTTAAATCGTTGCATTCACATCCTTATTAGTAACGCGCGATCGCCGCGCCGCCGCTCAGGCTCAACGACTTCGCAATCTCCTGGGCCTTGGCCAGCATCATGCCGACTTCGCTGGCGACGGCGATGAATTGGAAGCCTTCATCGATGCGCTTTTTGGCCATGGCGGCGTCGGCGACGTGAATGCCCGGCGCGATGCCGTGTTTGCGGGCGACGGTGACGACCTTGCGGAGCGCTGCGTTAAAGCGCGGATCGTCGCTGTCAAAACCGGGTTTCAGTCCGTACGACTGGAGCAGGTCGTTGGGCCCAACGAAGAACGCATCGATGCCGGGGACGGCGGCGATCTCATCGAGCGCTTCGATGGCGAGAACGTGCTCTGCCATGACGGCAACAAAGATTTCCTCGTTGGCGGTCTGATAATACGTAGCGGGATCGGTGTTGAAATTGACGGCGTGCAACTGGCCGCCGACGGAGCGATTTCCGATCGGCGCGTAGCGCGCAGCCTCAACCACGGCGCGCGCTTCGGCGGCGGAATTCACCATCGGGACGATGATGCCCCACGCGCCGTTATCGAGCACGCGCTTGATGTTCTCGCCGGTATTCCAGGGCACGCGTGCCAGCGGCGCGCAACCTTCGGCGGCAGTGAACCCAAAGCTGAGCGCGGCGGTTTCGAAGTTGGTCGGCGTGTGTTCCAGGTCGACGTTCAGCCAGTCGAAGCCGACGCGCGCCATCAATCGCGCGGCGATGGGATCGGAGAGCGAGAGCCATGTGCCGATGCTGGTTTCGCCGCGTTTTAGTTTGGCGCGTACGTGATTTTTTCTCATTTTACGAAGGCTCCGTTTAATTCAATTTTGCTCTCAGCGCGGGTGAATCGAAGACCGCGGCATCGACAACATGCTGCGGCTTGCGGCCATGCATCAAGTCCACGATCGCCTGCGCCGAGGCGCGGCTGACGTCCTCGCCGGTGCCGCGCGCGAAGCCAGCCTGATGCGGCGTGAGCAGCAGGTTGGGCGTACTTCTGAAGGGATGATCCTTCGGTAGCGGCTCGGTGACAAAGGTGTCGAGCGCCGCGCCAGCGATCCAGTTTTCGGTCAGGGCTCGGGCGAGCGCGGCTTCATCGATGTGGCCGCCGCGCGCGGTGTTGATCAGATAGGCGTTCGGTTTCATCATGCGAAGCTGCGGTTCGCCGATGATGTTCTGGGTCTGCGGCGTGAGCGCGGCGTGAAGGGTGATGAAGTCACTTTGTCGGAGAAGTTCTTCGAGTGGCACGAATTTCACGCCGAGTTTTTCAGCGTCGGCATTGGGCATCACGTCATGGCCGAGCAGGCGCATATTGAAACCCGCGGCGCGGCGCGCGACGGCCTGGCCGATGCGCCCGCAGCCGATGATGCCGAGAGTCTTATTGCCGATATCGTGGCCCCACGGCGCGCTCCAGCGTCCTTCCTTTAGAGCGGCGTTGCCATCGGGAATGCGGCGTGCGATCGCGAACATCAGCGCGAAGGCGTAGTCGGCGACGGCGTCGTTCAGCATTCCGGGCGTGAAGGCGACGACAACACCGGCGGCGGACGCGGAGGCGATATCGACGGAGTCGTAGCCCACGCCCCAGCGCGAGATGATCTTTAAGGAGCGTGCGGCCGGCGATGCGAAAACATCGGCGGTAAATTTGTCGGGGCTGCAGAGTATGGCGTCGATGCCTTCGAGCTGCGAAATCAGTTCGGCCGCAGAAAAAGTGCCTGGCCTGGTCGGGGAGATCAGCGCGCAGCCGGCCTCACGCAGAATATCGAGCGCCGGACGGCCGACTTCAGCGAGGGCCCGGGCTGTGAGTAGAACGCGCCATTTTTCCATACGGCGGAGCGTAGCGAGTTTTGAGATTTAGACAATTCAGGAACGGTGCAACGGAACGAAGGCGGGCGCGGGACGCCCGCCGTCCATAAACGGCGAGGCGCTGCATCGAAAACGCAATACCGGATCACGGAGCCGGATTTACGACTTCACGTTCTTGAAGCGTGCGACTTTCAACATTTTTTTCAATCGCGGCAACACTAAATTCTGAAACGACCCACTTGAATGAAAGGAATGAAACCGGAATGCCAACGATGAACCCGCGATACCGCAGATAAATTGAAGTTGATTCACGTTTACTTGCGCTGCCCCAGTTTCACTTTTAATTCCAGCGTCGTCTCGGCGCGCTTAACGGAGAGCTCGATCACGTCGCCGGGGGCGAAGTCTTCGAGCATCATTGGCAGGTCGCCGGCGTTTGTGATCTTCTGACCGTTGAAAGTCAGGATCACGTCGCCGCCGCGCAGGCCGGCTTGAGCGGCGGGGCCGCCGTCGATCACTTTTGAGACCGCATAGCCAGCGGACTTCTGATCGTCGGCGGAGACGCCCATGTATCCGCCCGATGCGGCATTGGTGAACTCCGGGCGCGTCGCGGCGTCGGCCAGATCAAAGAGCAGCCGCGAGACCAGGCCGGCGATGGCCTCTCCGGCGGCGGCGTTGATCTTCTCCCAAGTGTCAGTAGGGCGGTGGTAATCGCCGTGCATGCCGGTGAAGAAAAAGAGCACCGGAATTTTTTTCTCGAAGAAACTGGCGTGGTCGCTGGGGCCGCTACCGGCGCTGCCGAGCGTCACTTTCAGCGTGGTGCTCGCGGCCTCCTTGCGAACCAGATCTTTAAAACCCTTGGCGGTGCCGACGCCGGAGACTTGTACTTTGCCGCCTTCGCTGCGGCCGATCATATCCATATTCAGCATCGCCACGGTCTGGCTGATCGGCGCTTTGGGATTGGCCAGATAAAAGCGCGAGCCCAGCAGGCCTTCCTCTTCGCCGGAGAAGGCCATGAATAAAATCGGGCGGCGCGGGCGCTCCGCAGGTTTCATCGCCGCGAAATGCTGAGCGACTTCGAGCAGGCCGGCGGTGCCGCTAGCGTTGTCGTCGGCGCCATAATGGAGTTTTCCTTTGCCCAGCGCGCCCAGCATCGAGTTCTCATTACCCATGCCGACGTGGTCGCAGTGCGCGCCGATGACTACGATTTCCTGCGTGTCGGGAGCGGGCGCCGCTGGCGTGCCATCGTCGAAACGGCTGGGCAGTCGCGCGATAACGTTGTTGGTGGGCAAGTCTTCAATATTCAAAGCGGCCACGCCGCGCAGCTTGACGCCGGGAATGGCAAACGAGTGCGTGGAGAGATCCTTGTCGATGGCGGCCTGAAGCTCGGTGATGGTCTTTCCCGACGAGGCGAGGATGGCGTCGGCCGTGGCGCGGTTGATCTGCATCACCGGGATTGCGTAATCTCCGATCGACGGGCCTCTGCCCTGCGTGATGCTCTCAATTTCTTTCTCGCGTCCGGATGGGCCGGTGACGATCAGCACACCGGCAGCTTTGCGGCGGATGCAATGCCCGATCTTTGCGGCGAGCGCGGAGTGGCCGGTGATTTTCTTGCCGTCGAACTTGCTGCTCTCCAGGTGTTCCTGCGGTTCGTAACGCAGCAGCAGCGCCCACTTTCCCGAGAGCTCGATGCCCGCGAAATCGTCGTAGGGAATCTCCGGC
>Ga0105047_10017671_pt1 | contig 11099 bp, 9 predicted proteins | sample MAT04_FD_78384 | JGI IMG/M metagenome (GOLD analysis project Ga0105047, IMG submission 78384) | Freshwater microbial communities from Lake Fryxell liftoff mats and glacier meltwater in Antarctica - MAT-04 (megahit assembly) | ecosystem: Environmental > Aquatic > Freshwater > Ice > Liftoff...
CGATGGAACAAAAGGCGCTGGACATGTGGGAGCACTGCATCAGCACCATCGAGAACGATCCGCTGAAGTTGGATCGCGAAGTCGACTGGGTGATCAAGCACAACCTCATCGAAGCGTTCAGGGCACGCCACGACCTTCCACTCGGCCACGCCCGCGTGCAGCTGCTCGACCTGCAATACCACGACATCTCTCGCGAGCGCAGCCCCTTCTACAAGCTGCAGGACCGCGGCATGATCGAGCGGATGTGCCTCGACGCCGACATCGAAACAGCCATCGAGGTGCCCCCGCAGACCACTCGTGCACGGCTGCGCGGTGAGTTCATCAAGCGGGCGAAGGAACGCAAACGCGACTACACCGTCGACTGGGTGCACTTGAAGCTCAACGATCAGGCACAGCGAACCGTGCTCTGCAAAGACCCATTCAAGAGCCGCGACGAGCGCGTCGAGAAGCTGATCGCCTCGCTCTGACCGGACACACGGCACGCTCGCTGTGCCACTGCGGGCGACAATGTCACCGCTAGCGTGTGGCCGATGTCTGACGACCAGCCGAGGCGATCCACACAGATCGACGCCCTGATGAACGAACTCTCGCCAGACGATCCTGGCCACCCGGTGGACGAGCCAGCTCCCCCAGTTGCCCGTGGCGGCGACGTTGGAGGCGGCCCAACCGCGAACTCAACGCTCGACGGCTACACGGCACCGGCACCTGCTCCTCGCAGGAAGAAGCGTGGCAACGCGCTCACCGAATGGATCATCGTCATCGGTGTTGCGGTCAGCGCGGCGCTCTTGGTGCGCGCCTTTGTTCTGCAGCAGTTCAAGGTCGACGGATACTCGATGATCAACACGCTGCACGACGGCGACCGGGTGCTGGTCAACAAGCTCAGCTATCGGCTCCACGATCCGCGGCGCGGCGACGTGGTGGTGGTCAAGACCATCGAGGGAGCGGGCGAACGCGACCTCATCAAGCGAGTGGTCGCCCTGCCCGGTGAGACCGTCGAGTACCGCTCATGCATTCTGTACATCGACGGCCGCGAACTGGTTGAGCCCTACCTCGACCCCACAGTGGTGACGCCAACCAATTGCGGTGAGGCACAGCCCGCCTTCGAGGTTCCCGACGACTCCGTCTTCGTGATGGGCGACAATCGCCCGGGGTCAAAGGACAGCCGCAGGCTTGGTCCGATCACCTATGACAATCTCATCGGCCGGGCCTTTGTCGTCATTTGGCCGATGGGCGATTGGACCTGGCTGTAACCAGCCCGCCGATCAGGTGATCGGCGGCGGCGTTCCCAATTGCGCTCGATAGGCATCCATCATGCGGTCCGGAAAGTCGCAATAGACCCCGTCGAGGCCCATCCGCAGCGACCGTTCGAGGATGTGCGGCTCCTGCATGTCCCAGCCGAACGCGACACGGTTGAAGCGGTGCAGCAGCACCACGAGGCCGCCGCTCCAGTCGCTGTGATGCATGTTCAACGCATCGATCCCATTGGCCGACAGCGTGGCGGCGCGCCGTTCGGCACCCTCCTTGATTCGCTGCAGCCCTGTGCTGTCCACCAGCCGAGCGCCCTGGCCGCGCAGGGGTAGCAGCGATTCCCACACGGGCGAACACAGCCACAAGCGTTCCAGCATGGCTGGTGCGGCCTCGCGCACTACATCGATGACCGCCTGGCCGGACGCTGGGTCCTTCAGGTCGAGCGACAGGTGATACGCCGACCCGCAGCGTTCCAGGAGGTCGCTGAGTGACGGAATGTGTTCGGGCAGTTCGACGCGGCGGTACGCCGAGACTGGCTTGCCGCGGCCCAGCGAACGCCTGACCAGCCCATCGTGGTCGAGCACCGGAGTGCCATCGGCGGTCACCCAGACGTCGCTCTCCAACCCATTCGCACCCAGCTTGAGGCCAAGCGCGAAGGCATCCAGGGTGTTTTCGGGGGCGTACCCTTTCGCCCCCCGATGGGCAAAGGCAATGGGGGTCTCCAGCAGCGAAGCGATCCGTTGTTGCACCTCGTGATGATGCCACGACTGACGTGCTTGCTCCTAGACTCGACCACGTGTTCAACGTCCAGGGAAGCGAGATGATCTTTCTCCTGCTCATCGCGCTTGTGGTCTTGGGGCCCGAGAAGCTGCCCGACGCCGTGCGCAAGTTCACCAAGACGTACGCCGAGTTCAAGAAGACGGTTGGTGGCTTCCAGAACGAATTCCGCGACGCGATGGACGAGCCGATGCGCGAGTTGCGCGAGACGGCCAACGCGGTCCGCGACGCAGCGAAGTTCGACCTCGACGGCGGCGATGCGTCCGCAATGGAGAAACTGACGCCGCCGGTCAGTGCGATCGCACCGAAGACGCCTCCAGCCGCCTCACCCGTATCTGCCCGCAGCCCAGGCTTGAACTTCGGCAGCGCCAACCCGCGCCGGCACGACCGAGCTGCTCGAGCGGACGCATCTACCGACATAGCGACAGAGACGTCGCGACAGACGACAGGTGCTGAGACGACAGGTGCTGAGACGACAGGTGCTGAGACGACAGGTGCTGAGACGACAGGTGCTGAGGACGCCACCGAATGAAGGTTCCCTTTCGGGGCGGTGCTGATCAACCAAAGGTTGCGACGCCCGACGACCGCATGACGCTGACCCAGCATCTCGCGGAGCTGCGCACACGCATCATCCGTTCGGTGTTGGCCATCGTCTTCGGCATCATCATCATCCTGGCGTTCTACGACCAGGTGCTGCGCTTCCTACGCAAGCCGTACACCGACCTTTGCGCGCGGAAGCAGTGGGCGAACTGCGGCGAACTATTTTTCCTCGGGCCGTTGGAGGGTTTGTCGACGCGCCTGTCGATCGCCACATACGGCGGCGTCATCATCGCCCTTCCGGTTCTCATGTGGCAGCTGTGGCGCTTCATCGTGCCCGCGTTGCACGCCAAGGAGAAGAAGTACGCGATTCCCTTCGTGTTGTCCTCGGTGTTCCTCTTCCTGCTCGGCGGGCTCATTGCGTACTGGACGCTCGGGCCTGCGCTCGACTTCCTGATTTCGTGGGCCGGCGACGATGTGCAGGCCAACTTCCAGGTCAGCAAGTACATCAGCCTGGTCGGCTTGATGATCGCTGCATTCGGCATCGCGTTCGAATTCCCCGTGCTGCTCGTTTTCCTGCAGTTGGTGGGTGTGGTCACACCCCAGATGCTCGCCAAGCAGTGGCGCTACGCGATCGTGATCATCTTCGTGATCGCGGCGGTCATCACCCCCAGCGGCGACCCTTATTCGATGATGGCGCTGGCCGGGCCGATGACACTCTTCTACATCATCTCGATCCTCATCGGCCTCTTTGCACAAAAGCGAAAGCGCGCCCGCGAAGCTGCGGCAGAGTGAGCCGATAGCACGGTGCGTACCGACCGGGCCGAGCTGATTGCGCACTATGAGTTCCCGCTGGACATGTTCCAGTTGAGGGCGCTCGACGCGCTGGACGATGGTGAGTCGGTTCTCGTTGCCGCGCCAACAGGCAGCGGCAAGACGGTGGTCGCAGAGTATGCGATCGACGCAGCAGTCGCAGACGGCAAGCGGGCCTTTTACACCGCTCCGGTCAAGGCGCTCTCCAACCAGAAGTACCACGACCTGGTGGAGCGGTTGGGCCCCCAACATGTCGGGCTCCTCACCGGCGACAACAACATCAACGGTGCTGCTCCGGTGGTGGTGATGACCACCGAGGTGCTCCGCAACATGATCTACGCGCGCAGCCCGGCCCTGAAGGACCTCGCCGTTGTGGTGCTCGACGAGGTTCACTTTCTGCAGGACACGTACCGCGGGCCGGTCTGGGAGGAAGTCATCATCCACCTGCCGGTGCGTGTGCGATTGGTGTGCCTGTCTGCGACGGTGAGCAACGCGAGCGAACTGGCCGAGTGGATCACGACCGTGCGCGGGGCGACGAAGGCGGTCGTCGAAGATCGCCGCCCGGTGCGGCTGGACAACCTGTACCTGATCGGCGACAGGACCAACGACCGACTTTCGCTGCTGCCGGTGCTCATCAACGGTCGCCCGAACAACGAGGCAATGCGAGTGGACGCTGAGGCGGCGCGGAGTAATCGTGATCGCAAGGGCAGCAACAAACAGCAGGGCCGCCGTCGGCTGTACACACCCTCGCGACTGGAAGTTGTCGAGGTGCTCGACCGCCATGGGATGCTGCCGGCGATCTGCTTCATCTTCAGTCGCAATCAATGCGACGAAGCAGCACGCAGCGTGCTTGCGGCCGGGGTACACCTCACCACCGGTGCCGAGCGCGAGCGGGTTCGCGAAATCGTGGACGCCCGCCTCGGCGGAATCGACCCGGCCGACCTTGCGGTACTCGGGTACGGACAGTTTCTCGCACAGCTCGAAGCCGGCGTCGCCGCTCACCACGCGGGTATGGTGCCGCCGTTCAAGGAGGCCGTCGAGGCCTGTTTCGTCGAAGGCTTGGTCAAGGTGGTCTTCGCCACCGAGACACTTGCGGTCGGCATCAACATGCCCGCCAAGACGGTCGTCATCGAAAAGCTCAGCAAGTTCACCGGCGACCACCACACCTTCCTGACACCGGGGGAGTACACCCAGCTGACCGGACGTGCGGGCCGTCGTGGTCTCGACGACCTGGGCAACGCAGTCGTGCTGTGGAGCCCGTTCGTGCCCTTCGAGCAGGTCGCAGAGCTGGCCAGCAGCCGCACCTTTCATCTCAACTCCGCATTCCGGCCGACGTACAACATGGCCGCCAACCTGGTGCGCTCGTACACCAGCGAGCGCGCCCACCACCTTCTGAATCTTTCGTTCGCTCAGTACCAGGCCGACCGTGATGTGGTGAAGATCGAAGCCCGCCTCGAGCGTCGCCAAGAGCATCTGGCCACGCTGCTGGAGAAGGCTCGCAGCCCGTTCGGCGACATCGACGAGTACCGCCGTCTACAGAGCAGCACCGACGCCGGGCCGCGAGCAGGGGTGATCGTGCGCGACGATCCGATCTCGCTGGCACTGATGAAGCTCCGTCCTGGCGACATCGTCTACATCGAGAAGGGCCGTTACTCGGGTCGCGCTGCAGTGTTGGCCAACGCTCATCGCAAGGGCGGTGTGCGTCTGACCACCATCACCACCCGGCGCGACCTGTTGATGTTGACCGCGCTGGATTTCGACGAGCCCCCGACCGCAATCGGCCGCATCGAACTACCCGCTGACTTCGCACCGAACCGCAACGACTTCCAACGATCAGTCGCCGCCCGTCTGGAACAAGCCGAAGTCGCTCCGCACAAGCGCAGCCGACGACCGGCGGAACCCGAGTACAACGGCGATCATCCGGTAGAGGAAGACCCGGATCTGGCAGACCGGCTCAAGGCCGCCAATCAGGCCGACAGAGTGGCCCGCGAGATCGATGACCTCCGCGTCCGTGTGCGTGGCCGCAGCTCGTCGATTGCCCGTGACTTCGACCGAGTCTTGGGTGTCCTCGAGGATTGGGGTTACGTCGAGGGCTGGATGCTGACCGAAGCGGGAGAGACCCTGTCCCGGCTGTTCCATGAGAGTGACCTCCTCGTCGTCGAGTGCGTGCGCCGAGGCCTGCTCGACGGGCTCGATCCGGCCGCGCTGGCGGGCCTTGCAAGCGTGTTCGTCTACGAACACCGCAGCCCCGAGCCGCCGCCCACGCCCTGGTATCCGTCGGCCGGCGTGCGGAGCAAGTGGCAGTCGATCGCTCGGATCAGCTACGAACTGCAAGACGCGGAGGAGGCCGCTGGTCTCAGCGTGCACCGCCCGCCTGACCCCACATTCATCGCCGTCGCCTACGCGTGGGCGGCAGGCGAAGGGTTTGCCGACGTCGTAGCCGCCGAAGAACTGTCCGGCGGCGACTTCGTTCGAACGATGAAGCAACTCATCGACTTGCTACGCCAATTCGCGGTTGTCGCTCCATCGAAGGCGACACGTCGTGCCGCCGACACTGCGGCCGAGGCACTTTTCCGTGGTGTGGTGGCATCCTCCAGCGCCGTCGAGGTCGCGGAACCCGACGAGGTTGACGTTGACATTGACGTTGCTGTTGACATTGAGGTTGACGCCGCTGAGCTGGAGCCGCAGAGCCCGTGACGATACGGCGCGGCCAGCCGTGGGGCGAGCAGGTGCAGTCGCCCGACCTCATTCGCGTGGTGCCCACTGACCGCGACGCACGTGAGTGGGTGCTTGCGCTACGCGAGACGAACCGAGCCATGCTGCCAGTGGGTCTGGGCGGGGGAGACATGGCCAGAACCCTTGGCGGTGGCACTCCGGGTCGCTTTCCCGGCATGGTGGTGACGGCACCGATCGACCTACTGCGAGTCGAGGCCGATGGCCGTACCACCTGGGCCGTTGCGCATGTCGTGGCTCGCCGCTCGTGGTGGCGTGGCGACGTGTGGGTGGCAATGAACGCGCAGTTCCTGGGCGAATATGACGTGGCGCCACGCTCGCACCCCAACGACGGCAAGGTCGACATCGTCCACGTGCAGCCGGACATGCCTGTGCGGGCACGCCGCCAGGCTCGTGACCGCGCCCGCACCGGCACGCACTTGCCACACCCGCAACTGCGGGCCACGCAATCCGCCGCTGCCTCGGCCACCTTTCAACAACCACTCGTGCTCTGGGTGGATGGGGTTCGATGGGGTACCGCAACCGACATCACCGTCACCTGCGAGCCTGATGCGCTCACGGTCTACGCCTGATGCGCCGGCCGGATGCGCAGTAGGGTCAGCGTTCATGCGGTCCTGGATCCTCGACGAATCACCCGGTAGCTACCACCTCGGTGAGATCGACCAGCCAGCGGTGGGCGACGACGACGTGCTCATCCGGGTTGTTGCCTCCGCGTTGAACCACATGGATCTGTGGGTCACACGGGGAATGCCGAGACCGCCGCTGCCACACGTCCCAGGCTGTGATGTCGCCGGCGTCGTGGAGGCCATCGGTGCGGCGGTCAGCACTGTCCAGGTGGGCGACGAAGTCGTCATCAACCCCGGTGTCTCGCCGGTTGCCGACATCGTAGCGCTCGGCAACGACAGCCCGATGGGTCCAGGCTTCATGATCTACGGCGAGCATTGCTGGGGCGGCCACGCGCAGTACGCGGTCGCACCCAGTCGCAACGTCCGCCCGCGACCCACAGGCCGCAGTTGGGTCGAATGTGCTGCGTACCCGCTGGCGTATCTCACCGCGTACCGCATGCTGCGGAGGGCTCGCGTGCGAGCCGGCCAGACCGTGCTCGTCGTCGGCATCGGGTCAGGCGTGTCATGCGCCGCGCTGGCCATTGCGCGGCACATGGGCTGCACCGTGATCGCTACCAGCCGCAGCGAGGCCAAGCGCGCCGAGGCGCTGACCATGGGCGTCGCGGACGTGTACGACAGTGCCGCCCGCAAGTGGCCGGTGGAAGCCGACGTCGTGATCGAAAGCGTCGGCCCGGCCACGTGGGAGCAGTCCGTGCGCTCGCTCAAGCCAGGCGGGCGACTGGTGGTGTGTGGTGGCACCTCCGGCCCGAAGGTGGAGCTCAACTTGCCCCGGCTGTTCTTCAAGCAGATCGAGATCATCGGCAGCACGATGGGCAGTTATCAAGAGTTCGACGAGGTTTCGGCACTGGTCGCGCAAGGTCTCGACATACGAATCGACACGACCTACCCGGTTGCCGAGTACGCCCATGCGCTGGCCCGATTGGAAGACGGCGAACAACTGGGCAAGATCGTGCTCACCCACGAAGGGAACTGAACCATGACTGCGTCACCACAGGATTCGGAATCGCTGAAGGCGGCTGTGTGCAGCCGCGTCGATGAACTGGCCGACCAACTGATCGACGCCAGCCACCAGATTCACGCGCGCCCGGAGCTGAACTTTCAGGAACACTTCGCGCACGATCTGCTCACCGGCTTGATGGAGCGCAACGGTGTCGTTCCCACTCGCCACGCATACGACCTGGAGACGGCGTTCGACTCCAGCGCCGGTACCACGGGCGCCACTGTTGCTGTGCTGTGCGAGTACGACGCACTGCCCGGTGTGGGCCACGCCTGCGGCCACAACATCATCGGTACCGCGGGCCTGGGTGCCGGCCTGGCAGCAGCATTCGTCGCCGAAGCCGCCGGTGGGCGAGTTCGCATCATGGGCACGCCTGCCGAGGAGGGCGGCGCCGGCAAGGTACACATGGCCCGCAAGGGGGCGTTCGATGCCGTCGATGCGGCGATGATGGTGCACCCTGCCGACGCGGACCTGATTTCGATGGATTGCATCGCCATCCAGGAGCTGATCGTGCACTACCACGGTCGGTCAGCGCACGCCTCTGCCGCCCCATGGGAGGGGCGCAACGCCCTCGACGCCGCCGTGCTCGGCTACATGAACATCGCGGCCATGCGGCAACACATTCGTCCGAACGAACGTATCCACGGCATCTTCACCAACGGCGGCGACAAGCCCAACATCGTTCCCTCGGAGGCGGCGATGGACTGGTACGTCCGCGCTGGCACCATCGAGTCGTTGCAGCCCCTGAAGCAACGGGTCGTGACGGCGTTGGAAAGCTCTGCGGCGGCCTGCGGCTGCACGATGACCCACGAATGGGACCCCAACCCGTGCGCCGACATGATCGACAACGGGCCGATGGTTGCTGCCTACGTGGCGAACGCGCAGCGCGTCGGGCGCACCGTGCTCGACCCGGTCACCAGCGGGCGACGCGTCATGGGCAGCACCGACATGGGCAACATCAGCTACCTCGTGCCGTCGATTCATCCGATGATCAAGGTCGCTCCCGACGGGGTACCGATTCACAGCATCGACTTCGCCACCTGGGCCGCCAGCCCGGCCGGCGACCAGGCGGTCATCGACGGCGCCAAGTCGATGGCGATGACCGTCATCGATCTGTGGCTGCAGGAGGACCTGCGCGAGCGCATGAATACGGCATTCGCTGGCCGTCCGGCAGGCGTACAGGTGCTCTGAACCGGTCGCCCTCGCCGCCGCCGGGCATCCCCGTCGCGCGCCTTGCTCCACCCTAGGATGACCCCTCGTGACGGTCTACGTCCCCGAAGAATTCACTCCCCAAGAAGAAGACGTACTGCGTCGCTACTTCACCAACCTCGACGGTCCCGTGTTCGCGCTCGTGAACCTGCCAGAGGTGGTGAAGGGGGCGCTGTTTGCGCGTTACAGCCGTAGCCCCAAGAGCCTTCGCCGGCTGTTCCTCGACGAGTTCGTCGGCGATCTCGACATTGCCGGCGATGTGTCCGTGGACGCCACCATCGGTCTGGAACGCGCCGAGGAACTGTACGAGAAGGTCTTCTTCGAGTATGGCGACGACTCCGTGGCCCAGCTCGGCGGCGTTCATCTGGCCTGTGAGCAGGCGTCCAACATTCTCACCAAGGTCCTCGAATGGGGCCGCATGATGAGCTACCTCGAGCAGAGCACGCGTTACATCAGCTACGACGCTCGCCTCGGTGGCCGCTACCGGTTCTTCCGCGACCCAGCCCTGCTTTCCAGTCGCTTCGGCACGCGCTATGTCGGCGACATGGACCGCATGTTCGACAGCTACAGCCTGCTGCTCACGCACGTCACCGACCACGTGCGCGCGACGGTGCCCCGCGAACCGAGCGACAGCGACTTCGTGTACCGAATGGCCACGAAGGCCAAGGCACTCGACGCCGTCCGCGGCGTGCTGCCGGCTGCGTCGCTCAGCAACGTCGGCATCTACGGCAGCGGTCAGGCGTTCGAGGCGCTGCTCATCCGCATGCGCGCCCATCCACTTCCCGAGGCGCGTCATTACGCGGACCTGATGCTGCACGAACTGCGCAAGGTCATTCCCAGCTTCCTCAAACGTGTCGACTTGGCAGACCGCGGCGGTCGCTGGAGCCAATACCTGTCGGGTACTCGGGAACGCACCTCGGCACTGGTGGAGTCGCTGTTCGGCGATACCCCCATCGCGCAGGTACCGGGCGTGCAATTGGTCGACTTCGACCCCGACGCCGAGGACAAGCTCCTCGCCGCCATCTGCTATCCGCTCTCGCATCTTCCTGAGAGCCAAGTGGCCGAACGGGTGAAGTCACTCGGGCCCACCGAACGCCTGGCACTGCTGCAGGCGTACATCGGCGACCGCGAGAACCGTCGGCACAAGCCGGGCCGCGCGTTCGAACGCGTCGACTATCGCTTCGATGTGCTCAGCGACTACGGCGCCTTCCGCGACCTGCAACGCCACCGCATGCTCACCATCGAGTGGCAAGCGCTGACGCCGAACCATGGCTACTTGCGTCCGGAACTGGTGGAGGAGGCAGGCATGACCGACGTCTTCGACGACGCCATGGCCCGCTCGGCCTCGCTGTACGACGCACTGAAGGAAGAGTTCCCCCAGCAGGCGCAATACGCGGTCAGCATGGCGTACCGCATGCGCTACACCATGCAGTTCAACGCTCGCGAGGCCGTCCACATGCTGGAACTGCGATCGTCGCCCCAGGGGCACCCGTCGTACCGACGGATTGCGCTGGAGATGCACCGCCTGATCGACGAGCAAGCCGGCCACCGTTCCATCGCGGCGGCGATGACGCACATGACCACCGAAGCGCCCGAGCTCGAGCGTTTGGCGGCTGAACGACGTGCGGAAGCACGCCGTAGCCAGACATAAGCGGGCGAATTTCGTGCCCGAGCGATGAAAGTGACTGCAGTCACAGTGCCCGCAGGTAGCCTCCGCTGGCGCTCGCCGTAGTATCCCCGGCCTTACACGGGATGACCACTGATACGCGCTGGTAACGACAAGGACCGATGATGGCAGACGACGAAGAGATCCCAACCGAACCAGACGACGAGTTTGAGGAAGTCGAAGAAGAGGCCGACATCGACCCGGCCGAGCTCGATGAAGACGCGCTCGAGGAGGACGCGCTCGAGGAAGACGACGGCTTCGTCGCACTCGACGACGACTTTGTGGCTGCCGACGACGATGAAGACGAGGACGAGGACGACACCAGTGGTCCCGTCCGACGCTCGGTGCCCGCCGGTGAAGAAGAGGACGAGGACGACGACATCATCGCTCCCGACGATGTCGAAGCCGACCTCGACACAATCCTGAAGGATCGTCTCGTCGCCGCCGACGATGACGACGAGAACGAGGACGACGAGCCCGAGGAGAAGGGCGA
>Ga0105047_10017672_pt1 | contig 11098 bp, 9 predicted proteins | sample MAT04_FD_78384 | JGI IMG/M metagenome (GOLD analysis project Ga0105047, IMG submission 78384) | Freshwater microbial communities from Lake Fryxell liftoff mats and glacier meltwater in Antarctica - MAT-04 (megahit assembly) | ecosystem: Environmental > Aquatic > Freshwater > Ice > Liftoff...
ATCCGCTGTGGACGCAAGGAAATTTGAGGAGATTTGACCCTAGTACGAGAGGACCGGGTTGAACGCACCGCTGGTGTATCAATTGTTCTACCAAGGGCATTGTTGAGTAGCTATCGTGCGGAATAGATAAGCGCTGAAAGCATATTAAGCGCGAAACTAACTTCAAGATTAGATTTCCCTATGACCTCCCTGAAAGACGATCAGGTTGATAGGCGCAAGATGGAAGTACGGCAACGTATGGAGTTGAAGCGTACTAATAGAGGCATTGACTTTTTATGATCTCTGACACTCTCTGTTTACAGAGTTGTGTCAGAGGTGGCAATTGACTAGTTATTGGTGCATATCAATACATTTCTCATTAACCGATTAACCATTAACCAAATGATTTGCAGAGATCTCATTCACTAGAAATGGTAAATGAACCCTGATAAATAATTCGGAAAATGACAATTGGAAAATGGTAAATAGAATAGCACTGCAGTTTGTTTTAACTGCTTAACATCTTGACTCATAGCGCACCGTCTTGGACACCAAGCAGGTGCTTCGTCGGCAATTGTTAATTGATAATTCATCGACAGACTTGAATTAGAAAATGATAATTGCATGAACGAAGTTCGTGCTTGGTGCCCATGGCGCGAGGGCAACACCTGTTCCCATACCGAACACAGCAGTTAAGCCTCGTTGCGGTTACAATACTTGGGGTCCACCCCTGGGAAGATAGCACGGTGCCAAATTAAGAAGAAACTCTCCGAAAGGGGAGTTTTTTCTTATCCTGAGCACTGAAACAAGTTCAGCACAGGCTCAGTCGAACGGGTCCACGGAGAGTTTATTCAGCTCCGAAAGGAAGCTTTTTCTATTGCTTCAGAGTAGGAATGGTGATTAAATAGGCCTAGATACTACAAAAAACAAAACAAAATGAAACATCATCATCGACACTACATGGTCTATGTGCAACTCATCCTCTTGGCGGGACTGTTTATTTTGAGCCTAAGCGGACAGGGCCTTTCCCATATTTTGATTGCCTCCGTTCCATTTATAATCAGCGCAGCATTGCTATATATTACAGTTCGTCTTTTCGGGTCTATTATGAAAATGCTTATTGACCCAAATTTAATCCCAACGAGAGATAGCCATATGCATGGATCTGCACTGCCAGTATTAGTATTTGCACCAACTAATTGATGTTATAAATACACCGAAATATCTCAATATATATTGTCAAAGCCATAACATTCAACCATCTACAGATAAGAATGCAAGGACTGTCCTTGCAGATGTATATTTATTACAATGTATAACTAATTTATTTATTATCAGTATGTGTCAACATAAGCGTTATTAAATTTACAGCGTAAATGCTTAAGCTCCGTGACTTATTCACGCTTCCAGAACTGCCGTTACGGATTACTTGACGGGCTCATCTGTTTTTCAGTACAATAACCATAAGAAATAAGGGAGGGTACCAGAGCTATGGCTCAAGTAGATGTTAAATGGCCATCAGAAGATGAAGAGTTTGATACCAGCAAGATAGAGGGTGGCGATGAGCCAAGCAAAGTCGACGCTGTAGATCACCTCGATAACTCGACGACTCAAACAGGTACGGAAACAGTCGCAGATACAGATGAAAACGCAGTAACTGATTCGGTTGAGGCTACAGAACCTCCTGCCGATAGCGATAATAGTGAACCAGAAACCACACCAGAAGCCCCAAGCGAGACTCCCGAGGAGTCTGCAACTGACGAAAAGGCATCAGAGGAATCACCAGAGGAGGATTCAAAGCCAGAAGCAGAACATACTGAACCTGTTGTAGCTGAGACAGAACCGGATTCGGCACCTCAACCAGCAACTGAGCCAGGATCCAGTATTGCACCTGACACTACTAGCGAGCCTGTGGTGAGCCTCCAGCCTGAAGCCGTCAACAATACAGCTTCGGTTACGGATAAGCCTGAGAAGACCCCTAAAGAAGGCGGAAGCGCCCATCACTATGGTCGCGATATTCTCGTTTTTGTTTTGGTGTTGGCGATTGCGGGTCTTGGCCTTTGGAGCTGGACGCTCTATACCGATCGCAGTAACTTGCAGCAACAGCTTACCGAGATTAAGAATAATCCTAATGCTGAGGCCGATCGTCAATTGGAAGCTCTAGTGAGCACAGTCGGCAAGCTGACCAGTTTACCTGACACTGAGAAGCCGACAATCCAAACTGTTACAGACGCAAAACTTGCTAAGCAACAAGCTGATTTTTACCAAAAAGCCGAGAACGGCGATAAAGCCTTGCTATACGTCAACTCACGCCAAGCATTTTTATACCGACCTAGCACCAATAAAGTGATTACTGTTTCAACCATCCAAATCGATGGTAACCAGAATTCTACTGGAGCTTCTTCGACCAGCACGGCACCGGCACGCGGCACCAACTAAGCAGCCTAATAATTTCTAAATACACCTTGTGTCACTGTTAACTTGAGCACTTTAAGTTCAGAGTAGGGATATAATGCCAGCAAAAGAGGCTCGCCTGCAAAGTGTTTATCATTTATTGATAAATATTATAAGCGTCAGCTTGTTGACACATTAGCAATAGCGTGATATCATAAGCATAATTCTGAAAGAATGAAGAGGGTTTTCTGTCCGAGTGGGGACAGAAGGCCTTTTTTATTTCTCTCGGGAGGCAATAGTAAACGGCTATCAGCTACAAGCTGAAAGCTGACATAAATGGGGAGGTCATAATATTATGGCAGGTACCAAAGCAGGCGGCCAAGCCGCAGCAGCAACCAACAAAGCTAAATACGGCGCAGATTTCTACGCTAAAATTGGCGCTAAGGGCGGAGTCCTTGGCAAAACTGGTGGCTTTTACGCCAACCGAGAACTAGCTCGAAAGGCTGGTCAAATGGGTGGACGCATCAGTCGTCGCACCAAAAAAACCGTTTAAATATACAGTTTAACGGCGAAACCTCTGTTTTTCGGAGGTTTCGCCAATTTTTTAGCATCATAATTATTAAAACTCGAGAATAGATACAATGGAAACCTATAAACAACTATCAGAATCATCAGGCCAACAGGTCGCCAATCCCAAAGACATCGGGCCGTGTCTTCTGAAGTCTGTTGTTGATATGCAGGAACACGGCTACTGCTCGGCTGAAGTGTCGCAACACGAAAGCGGGAACCCTCCGTATAGGACTCATAATGGAGAGTCGCTTGATCTTGTCTGTTCAGCCTGTGGCGCCGGCTGCAACATAACGCATAATGGCGCAGAGATGCTCCATGTAATAGGTATGCCACTAGCTCCCAGTCTCGTAACATGTCCTAAAACTAAAGCCTTACAAAGCGAACCAACGCCCGAAACTCAGACAAACAAGCAATAATTAAGGCAAGGCCTTTCTACGCTGTTTTTGAAGAGTTGACAGACGGTGTTGTAAATCATATTATTAACGTAAGCATTAAAAAATGTAAAACAAAATCAAAAGGCAACCAATATGAGTGAAGAATCACCAGAAATAATAGAAGATGAAAATCAACCATCAGTCGTAGAGCAACCTGCTGAATCGTCGGTGGAAGTAGGCGGTGAAGGCGCCGTTGTTGAAGAAGCGTCACCAGAGCCATCCGTAGAAGCCGAAGAATCACCAGGAGAGGACGAAGCCGAGCAAGTAGGTGAGGTAGCATTAAGCGAAGCCGTCGAAAAACCTGCTGTCAAAGTGGAAGTCGTAGAAGAGGAAGATGAGCAAGACGCTAAACGGCCGGAAGAAGAAGCGTCGCAATCGGTGCAAATAGATTATATGCCCGATAAAGACGAAGTTACAGGCAGCGCTTCCGCTGAAGACATTGTCGGCGAGGCAGACATGAATGAAGTTGTTGCCGAGGGCGATGAGCCTGATCCTCGAGAAGCAAATCGAGTCGATGATGTAGACAAGGCACATTCTATGGCTATCGCTGGTGATGAGTTCCGTAGTCGAGCAGCCGAGAACCGCAAAAATGTTATTGATGAAGAGCAAGATATTGATGCATGGCAGAAGGCACGAGCAGATTACCGTAAAATACGTGAGGATGAGCCATCAAAGCTGCATCCCATTGCGCGTAAGAAGCACGAAGCAGATCTAAAGGAAGCCCGAAAAAAGGCCGCAACAGATCCATTCAAAAAGCATAATCAGAAGCATAAAGAAGGACTAGCTACTGCCGATGAAATGAGCAGGCTTGGTCACGATAGCATCTTTTACACGGGCCAAAGTCAGGAGCCTGAAGTGAGGGCTAAAGTATTTGATAATCGCGCCAGTGAGCTAGAAGAATGGGCAGGTATTTTACACGATAACCCAGTACGAGTATCAATCGCTGATGGCTTGGAAGTTGAGGTTACCCCTCAAATGATGATGCAACTAGAGGATGAGGCCAAGGAAGCTGATGTTCGTTTAGCTGAGCTACAGCAATCGGACTGGATGAAATCACACCGAGAGATGGATCTTAGAGAGGCTTCTGGAGTAAGCGAAAAAGTCTTAGAAGAGTTGATGCCTAATGCCGACGAGGAAACCCGCGACAATATCAATGCCTTAGTTGCCGATCTAAACAAAACAGACTTAGAACTCAGAGCGAAGCTAGCCCAACTGAGGGAGCAAGCCATTATTGAGCCGTTGATTGCCGAGAATGAAGTTCGCAATAAGTCACTTGCCGATATTAGATCCGGCGCCAGCAAATCCGAAGATTAGCCAGCAAAATCCGAAGCAAGAAACTACCTAACCAGTGATATTGGATAAATGGAGGGTTGTGGGCTGGGTGACGTTTTTGGTACTGCGATAGGCGCGGCAAAAACGGCTGGCTGTAACCTTCCAAACCGTACTGCAATTGAAGCAGCGATAGTGGATGTAATCGTCTTGCTGGACCGATTTGGTGCTGCAATTAGGGCAAATACTCCGTTTGTACAGCCAATCTCGGTAAGTGTCTAGGCAATCTTCTATATGATTTTCGCTTATTGTGATGTCGAGATCGTGGGCAACTTCACGGGCTTTTTGCCAAGCATCAATCTCTAGCCTAACTAATTCAAAGTCGGCTTTGTATGATTGGTGGTCCAAAAGAGCATGACCAGTCTCGTGCAGTAGCGACCAAGTGGCATTTTTGCCAGTCGAAGATTTGTATATTATCTCTTTGGTTTCTGGCGACCACGAAAACTGATTACCAGACCTAAACCTGAGTTCGGGATACTTTACTCGGAGCTGATCGATTAAATGTCGCATAAAAGCAGCTTTTTAGAGAATAAACTATCAGCAATTAACAATAAACGACTTAACAGCCGAGGCTGCTTATTGCTTATTGCTGATTGCTTATTCCTAGTTACGAATTGTTTCACTGCCAAAAACCTGCCTGTTACATATATCTAGATTAAACCCTCGGCTCATCCATCCCAAATTGATTTGAGATCCAATAGAGTGAATAATCCTTTTTGATCTGGATCCCGGATCAAGTCCGGGATGATAAGCTAAGCTTTGCCAAAAACGGCGCGAGCTAGGTCAAAACAGCCATACACAACAGCTTCTTCGGCTCGTTGGGCGCCAATAACTGGTGGAATAGTTGCTAACGGTAAGTGAAACTTTTTGAGCGTTTTATTTAGTAGATCACCGTACTTATCAAAATAAGTGCCGACGCTTCCGCCGATCACAATCACATCAGGCTGAGTAATTGCGATAAGCTCGATTAGGCCTAATGATAGGTCGCGGGTAATGTGAGTCCATGTTGCTTGATCATTTATGTCGACGGCTCTTTTGCCGTAGCGTTCCACGATAGCCTTGCCTGAGGCGAAAGATTCCCATGGAACAAGCTTGCCACCGTGTTCAAGCAAAATGGCCTTACCGCCACCGTCGCCAATATTTACATCAATTACGCAGTTGGCTGTAAGACCAATGCCTATTCCTGTGCTGACGGTTACATACAGCACCTTATCGTATTTACCCTTAAGTAGCATTGCTTCCGATAAACCACCAAGTTTTGCGTCGTTTTCGAGGACTATTGGGCATTGGCAGATTTTTTCTACGTCTTTTTGGAGTGGAATGTCTTCGCCCCAAGTTTTTACATTACCCAATCGATAGACGGTTCCGTTTTTGCGATCGATCCTGCCAGGTGCGGCCAAGCCACCAGCTTTAAATGATTTATGTCCAAAGCCGTCTATCGCAGTCCTGAGCTCTATCAGAAATTCTTTGTAATTCTTAGGGGTAGGGAACTTGACTCGTTCTTTAATAACACCGTGAGCGTCAAGCGCCGCGACCAATGTTTTCGTTCCTCCGATATCGATTCCCACATACATACTCGCCAGTGTATCACTGACAATAAACAATAAACAAATAACCAACAAGAGGGCAGAATTATGCACACACTCGTAGAAGCTGTTTATTGTTTATTATTTATTGCTTGTTGGCTAACTCTTTACGTAAAGAGTTATATCAGCTATAATTATGGGTAATCTTAAGTCAGCAAACTAACTGGTTGAAGTGAAAAGCGGAAGTTTGAACGAAAACGATCTGTTTGCTACTGAGAAAATACATTTGAAGGAGGCATCGTAAGAACATGCCAAGTACTAGTACAAATACGCTCACAATGGATGAGCTTTTAGCCGGCAGTGAGGTTTCAAATCTTGCAGTTGGCGAAGTGGTCGCAGGTAAAGTTACCTCGATAAAGAAAAATGAGGTCTGGATAGACCTAGGCGCCCAAGGCGTCGGTGTCGTGATGCGACGCGAGATTGGCTACGGTCAAAAACTCGAAGAGGGTCAGGACATAACAGTAAGTGTGATTGATCCAGAGATGGATGAAGGTCACGCTCTGCTCAGCATGAAGCGAGCAGTTAAGGATCGTGGCTGGGATGAACTTCAAAGAGTTCACGAAGCCAACGATATCGTAGAAATCGTACCTTATGACGCCAATCGTGGCGGATTATTGGTAGAAATGGAAGGCATTCGTGGCTTCCTACCAGTGTCACAACTGGCTGCCGGTCACTATCCACGAGTTAGCGGTGCCGACAAAGACGAGATCCTACAAAAGCTTCATGCACTTACAAACAAGCCATTAAGGGTTCGCGTCCTAGACGTTAGCCGCAAAGACAACAAGCTGATCTTCTCCGAGAAAGAAGCTGTCAAAGACGACATGCAAGCTCGCTTTAGCGAGCTAAAAGTCGGTGACGAAGTAGAAGGCGTTGTAACTGGAGTTATAGACTTCGGCGCATTCGTAAACGTCGACGGAATAGAAGGCTTAGTTCACATCTCAGAAATTTCATGGGAACGAGTTGATAACCCCCGTAATTACGTCAAAGTTGGCGAAGAGCTAAAGGCCAAAATCATCGCTATCGATAAAGATCGCCTAAGCCTTAGCCTCAAGCAAATGAGCGAAGATCCATGGTTAGAACAGGTCAAGACTTTCAAGAAAGGTTCTACAGTTGAAGGCAAAGTAACGCGAATCACACCTTTCGGTGCTTTCGTACAACTGAGCTCGAGTGTTGAAGCTTTAGTACATGTCTCAGAGATGAGCAATGACGACGATGTTGACCCAGAGAAGTTGTTCCAGCTTAACGAGACCAAAGAGTTCAAAGTTCTAGATATCGATACCGAGAGCCGCAAGATAGCTCTTAGTCTTAAAGATGCAAAGGCGAAGGCCAAGCCTGCCAAAGCCAAAGCTAAGCCTGCGGAAGATGAGCCTGCACCTAAACCGGCCGCTAAAGCCAAGAAATAGCATGAATTTTTAAGGTAACCGGCCCGCAAGGGTCAGAAAGGAGTCGACGTGGCAGAAGAAGCAACAACACCAGAGATCACTACTATCGAAATTGAAGATATGATCACTGTCGGCACCTTAGCTGAACGGTTATCTATTCCTGTTACTCGCTTAATTGGCGAGTTGATGAAGAACGGCGTTATGGCCACAGTTAACGAGCGGATCGATTTTGATACCGCTCAGATAATTGTGGAAGAGCTTGATCTGGGTGTAGCGATCAGTCGCAAGGCCAGCGAAGACGCCAATCTTCCAGTTCGCCAAAAGCCAACCAACAGCGACAAAGCGGAGGTTCGTCCTCCAGTTGTAGCGGTTATGGGCCATGTCGATCATGGTAAAACGAGCTTGCTTGATGCTATTCGTGGCGCTGATGTGGCCAAGGGTGAAGCCGGTGGCATCACACAGCACATTTCTGCGTATCAGATTGATCACGACGGTCGAGCGATTACTTTCTTGGACACTCCTGGTCACTCAGCCTTTGCCGCAATCCGTGAGCACGGTGCTTTATTAACAGATATCGTAATCTTGGTTGTGGCTGCTGACGACGGTATCAAGCCTCAAACAATTGAAGCAATTCGCTTTGCCAAGAAGGCGGGCGTTAAGATTATCGTGGCTGCCAACAAGATGGATAAAGAGGGCGCTGACGTTAACCGTCTCAAGCAGCAATTATCCGAACATGAATTATTAACTGAGGAGTGGGGCGGTGATACCATCGTCGTGCCTGTGTCTGCAAAGACCAAAGAAGGCATTCCTGATCTTTTGAGTATGGTCCTTTTAGTCACCGACGTAGAAGAGCTGAAGGCTGACACAGACGTGCCAGCTCGCGGCTTGGTAATCGAAGCACACGTTGAACAAGGTCGTGGCCCTGTGGCTCAAGCATTGGTTGAAGCTGGAAGCCTAACACCGGGTAGCTTTATTGTAGCTGGCAGCAGTTACGCCAAGGTTCGCAACCTCGAGAGCACCAGCGGTAAAGCACTCAAAGTTGCTACGCCTTCAACTCCAGTCGCAATTACAGGCTTTAAGACACTGCCGGAGTTCGGTGACGAGTTTATAGTCGTCAAAGACGAAAAGACCGCTCGTGCACAGTCCAGTGGTGTCGCAGACGAAAAACAAGCTAGTGGCGGACGTTCAGGTATCGGCAGCTCCGAACTAATCCGACTTATTAACCGCGACAACAAGATGGAACAGCTAAATATAATTATCAAAGCCGACGTACAAGGTTCACTTACATCTGTTATCGACAGCCTGAAGGCTATGGATACCGAAGAAGTCTCAGTCCGGGTAGTTAGTGCCGGCGTTGGAGCAATCAGCGAGAATGATCTGCACTTAGCTCAGAGCTCAAATGCTATCGTTTACGGTTTTAACGTAACCCTACCTACTAGCAGCAAACAAAAGGCTGGTCGCGATAAAGTCCGCGTTCACCTGTACTCTGTTATTTACGAACTGATTGATGACGTAAAGGGCGAGCTGTCTGAGCTGCTTAGCCCCGAAATCGTCGAAACTGAGCTAGGACGGCTTGTAGTGAAGGGTGTCTTTAACACAACCAAGAGTTCAATCATCTGTGGTGGCGAAGTAACCAAGGGCAAGCTCACCGCCCCGGCCTTAGCTCGTATTTTGCGGGACGATGAGCAATTAGGTGAGGTACAAGTTGCCGGCCTCAAGCGTGGTCCAGCCGAAGCCAAAGAGATCGTAAAAGGCGAAATGTGCGGTGTTAGCTTGGCAACAACCAAGCGTATTGACCTACAAGAAGGCGACCGAGTCGAGCTATTCACTCGCGAAGCCATAAAGCGTACTCTATAAGCCTATTTGATGACGCATTTTATGTGCGAAAATCTACGGTCCACATCCCTAGTTACTAACGGAAGCAATTCTTTGCCGCATCAGCCTTTGCGCAACTATCATATGGACCTGGTTTTCCTTTGATCCGTACGTGGAAATGAAATTCATGCGATGAATTGCTTGCTTCCATGCGGCCAGGTAGATTATTCTTCTGGGCGTACGCATTAACTTTACGAATAACCGAAGCGTCATTATAAAATATTACGTCAATTTTCTTCGTGTCCATAAATAGCTTACCGAGCACCACACTTCGTTCCACACTTTCATTATTTCGATGTTTTCCACGCATGTCTGTCGCCATGTAATTTTGTGCATACACATCAATATCGATACCGTTTTTGTGACTTTCATGACCAGAAATTGCATTTAAATCACCTGCTACTAACTTTGTCTCTGGATATTTTTCATGAAACTGCGTTGCGACTTTCTGGAACATTTTAACTAATGCTGGCTTACCGTATCGCTGGTATTCAGGGGTGCTACCACCGTCACCTGTGTTTGCGTCGCCAGAACCATAAATATAGTAAGTATCATTATTTACCGGTAGCTGTACGTAGCCATGCCGGTTCTTTTCGGTCGGCTTAGTAGTTTTTGACTTTATCGCTTTTTTGAGTTGTTGGCTGTTTGCACCAATTTTTTTGCTAAGCGTCTTTTGCGGCTGGAACACGTGCTTTTTAAAGGCGCCCTCAGAATCTCCATTCTTAGGATTCAGTGTACTTACGCCAACTATGCCAGTGCGCGGGAAAATAAGCGCATCCAGCTCATTCTGTATTCCAACGATTTGCTCATCAAATTGTGCCGGGTCTTTGCCCTTTGGTTTTTCGGCCGCAATCCAATATGCTTTCGCTACAGCATTTCGAGTGCTTAAAGTATCTGCGTCGGTTTGAGCCTGCCATTTTCGACCAGCGGCCGCAAATATTCGCAGACCCCATGATGTTTCGCAGTGATTGGTAACAAGCTGGTCTGTCGTAGTATTGGGGTCACTGGCTATGGCAGATTTTATACTCAGCTGTGTAAGAAGATTATTTCGCTCGGCTTTAATATTTTCAAGATGGTAATTTGGTTTTACGACCTTATTACCGCCGAGCGCTTTATTGCCCGAACTCACTAATGCATCTAGTTTTTGATATCGTTGCCCAAGCGTCTTATCGCTAAACTTATCCTTCTCTAAGGTAGATTTTCGTTCTGTAACGCCCTTTAGCGTATTTTCGCTAAGCGTAGTGCGGAAACTACGTTGGTCGCTACTAGTAGTTGCGCGAGCTGCTTTTTTTGAATTTGTGTCAATACAGGTGTACATACTGTCGACCCCTCGAACGTTATCTTGGGCGGAAGCCTTTGAATCTGTCATGAGTCCGTAAGCAGTAACGGCGACAATAATAACGATAATGCCACCTGTCCAGGCTCTCTTTGAGTTTATTCGTGTATCCAGCGTTGTTTGTTTCATTTTTGTTTTAATCCTTTGTATGTGAAAATAACATAGTTTTTATGGTTAAGTCAATAAATAGGCAATAATGCCACAGGCTCTAAT